>Ga0272441_10009271_pt1 | contig 15260 bp, 6 predicted proteins | sample SSMProp6N_FD_193582 | JGI IMG/M metagenome (GOLD analysis project Ga0272441, IMG submission 193582) | Marine sediment archaeal communities from Little Sippewissett salt marsh, Falmouth, MA, United States - SSM-Prop-6N | ecosystem: Environmental > Aquatic > Marine > Wetlands > Sediment ... | reverse complement strand
ACTTCACTTATGTGTATTTAGAAAAAGGTTTCTGGATATTCTTTTTCAGTATAATATCCTGGTTCATGCTTATTGCTATCTGGTTCCCCCTGTCTTCTATTCTCAGGGAAAAGAGAAGAATACCCTTTTTTATCACAGGTGTTCTCAATATTGCCATAGTATGGCTCATACCACTAATAAACCTGATTATATTCCAGTATAAGTGGAGCAACATTGCAGCTGTAATAGTTATTGGGTTCATCTGGTATGCGGGACTGGTGATATGGTCCACCGGGAGATACCTCAGTGAAAAAGGTACTAATATATACCGTTTAAAAGGAAAATTCAGGAATATCAGGAAAGCCTATTTTAAACTGGTGCTCGCTACCCCACTCATAGGTAAAGTCAGTAAACCGTTCAAGGCACTTGGAGGAGTATCACTGGAGATAGGTAGTGGTATGTTCGGATTGCTTGGCCCCAATGGTGCCGGTAAAACAACATTAATGAGAATAATTTGTGGTATTTTGGATCAGAGTTATGGGAAGATATGGATAAACGGACTGGACGTTAATGAAAAACGTGAAGAACTGCAGGGATTAATCGGTTACCTGCCTCAGGAATTTGGTACTTATGAAAATATGACTGCCTGGGAGTTTCTGCAACACCAGGCCATATTGAAGAATATTTCAAACACTACAACCAGGAACGAGCGAGTTGATTATGTCCTGAAAGCTGTGCATATGCACCAACGTAAAGATGAGAAAATAGGATCATATTCAGGAGGGATGAAACAGAGGATTGGTATTGCACAGATCTTGCTACACCTTCCACGCATACTGGTAGTTGACGAACCAACAGCAGGCCTTGATCCACGCGAAAGAATAAGATTCAGGAACCTCCTGGTAGAATTGAGCCGGGAAAGGGTGGTAATATTCTCAACTCATATCATCGAAGATATATCGAGCTCCTGCAACAAAGTGGCTGTACTTGATAAAGGCTATCTGAAATACCTAGGGCATCCCGGCCAGATGACCAAAGAAGCTGAAGGAAGAGTATGGCAGTTTAATGTTCCCATCTCTGAATTCAGAAAGGTTGCATCTGAACATATGGTTGTACACCATATGTCGGAAAAAGGAAGCGTCAGGGTCAGGTGCATTTCTGAAAGCAAGCCCTATGCAACTGCAATTGAAGTAAATCCCAATCTTGAAGATTCATACCTGTGGTTATTGAGAAAGAGCAAAAATCAAATACAAAATGAGCAGAATTAGAAATATAGTGAACCTGTTCAATATTATTGTACAGATGACCAGGTATAACCTGAAGATTATTTTTGCCAACAGGTTTCTATGGTTTCTTATTGGGGCCGTTACTTTCTATGTAGGCCTGACCCTTATTTACGTCTTCACCGAGGATGTTTCAAAGGTGGAGGACTTATATGGGGTTTTTGTATTCTGTGGTATCCTGCTGGTTTTCTATCCGGCCGTTTTTGGGATACAGAACGATCAGGATGCCAGAACGATAGAAATACTTTTTGGAATACCTAATTACAGGTATAAAGTATGGTTGGTACGTATTGGCCTGATCTATATTATCACCTTCGCCATAATGCTCGTTTTTTCATCATTGTCATCTTTCCTAATCATTCCCATGCCTGTTTTTGCAGTAACATACCATGTTCTGTTCCCTGTGTTTTTCCTTGGAGTAATGTCATTTATGATATCAACGCTTGTAAGAAACGGTAATGGAACGGCCGTTCTGATGATAATCTTTGGCCTGTTCTTCCTGATCCTCCAGGAACCCCTTGAAACGAGTAAATGGAATGTTTTCCTGAATCCTTTCGCCACACCTGAGGACATAAGTGAATCAGCCTGGTCAAACATAGTAAGGGATAACAGGATAATATTGTTTACCTCCATATTGGTATTCCTGCTGGCAGGCTTGTTTAACCTGCAGAAGAGGGAGAAATTTATATAACAGTACCATGTTTAGTTGAGCGGCCAATCTGTGATTGGCCTGTTGAGTAATGTTTAGTAATGTTGAGTTTGCTTCCTGTGCTGGCAACTCAACAGGAATGACGCAGTCAGACCGCTCAACCCTACTCAACCCTACTCAACCCCCTCAACTTTTTAAATGGCTCCCTTACTTTTCTCTGTACCATAAGCTTTTGCGTATTTCATATTAAATTTGTACTTTTGCAGGCGATTGAGGGGTGTTTGACTTCTTAGGGGACCAGAGTCCCCTATTTTATTATTACTAAGTAATATGATTAACAGGGATATAGTAAAAGATCTGGTTAATGATTTTATTGATAAGAAAGCGATTTTTCTTGTGGATGTCAAGGTATCGACTGCAAACAGGATTACCGTTCTTGTTAATAAACCTTCGGGTATTACAATTGATGAATGTGCAATGATCAGCCGGCATATTGAAACAAACCTTGATCGCAACAGGGAAGATTATGAGCTAAATGTATCCTCACCTGGTCTTAATATGCCCTTCAGGGTAAGGGAACAATATGAAATGAGTATAGGCAAACCTGTTGAAGTAATAGATAACCAGGGAAAAACGACCAGGGGTATTTTAATGAAGGTCGAAGGGGAAAGATTTGAGATTGAATCAGAGAAAACAACCATAGGAAAGAAAAAAGAGACTCAAGAGCTCGCTTTCAATTTTAATGAAATAAAAACAGTTAAAGAAGTTATAAGTTTCAAATAATTAAGATTTTGACGTGAGATGGAAAATGTGAACTTAATCGATACCTTCTCAGAATTTAAAGAGTTGAAGAATATTGACAGGGCAACAATGATGAGTGTCCTGGAAGATGTTTTCAGGAGCTTGCTGGCCAGGAAATTCGGATCGGATGAAAATTTTGACATTATAGTCAATATTGATAAAGGAGACTTTGAGATCTGGAGAAACAGGGAAGTTGTTGAAGATGCGGACATGGAAGATCCAAATACCCAAATAGCACTCTCTGAGGCAAAAAAGATAGATGATGACTACGAGGTAGGTGAAGAGGTGTCGGATGAAGTTAAGCTGCATGATTTTGGCAGGCGGGCAATACTGGCCCTGAGACAACACCTGACAACTCGTATACTGGACCTGGAGAAGAATAATATATACGTGAAATACAAAGATCGTATAGGTGATATAGTAACGGGTGAAGTGTACCAGGTCTGGAAAAGGGAGATACTTATTCTTGATGATGACGGGAACGAATTAATTCTCCCCAAATCAGAACAGATTCCTTCCGATCATTTTCGTAAAGGAGACACTATCAGGGCTGTGGTAATCAAAGTAGAGATGAAAAATAATACTCCTTATATTATTCTTTCACGTACATCTCCTGTTTTCCTTGAACGCCTGTTCGAACTTGAAGTTCCTGAGATATTTGATGGCTTAATCACAATAAAGAAAATAGTCAGGGTTCCCGGTGAAAGGGCAAAAGTGGCGGTTGAATCATACGATGAAAGAATTGACCCGGTGGGTGCATGTGTTGGAATGAAGGGATCAAGGATACATGGCATAGTGCGCGAACTGCGAAATGAAAATATTGATGTGATTAATTTTACTTCAAACCTCCAGTTATATATCTCAAGGGCACTGAGCCCTGCAAAAATAAGCTCCCTCAAACTTTTTGACGATGATAAGAGAGTGGAGATATATCTTAAGCCCAGTGAGGTGTCTCTCGCTATTGGGAAGGGAGGGTTAAATATCAAGCTCGCAAGCCAGCTTACCGGATTTGAAATTGACGTATACAGGGAACCTGACAGTGAAGATGAAGAAGATGTAAACCTCGAAGAATTCGGTGACGAAATAGACGGATGGATCATAGATGAACTGAAAGCCATTGGCTGTGATACAGCGAAATCAGTCTTGAGATTATCACTTGACGATCTTGTAAAAAGAACAGATCTAGAAGAAGAGACAATTTCAGAAGTAATAAATATTCTGAAAGCTGAATTTGATTAATTTTTTCTGTAAATCGAGGAGAGATTTATGACAGAAGGACAAAAAGCAACCAGATTAAGTAAAGCTGCACGTGAGTTTAACGTGGGGATATCAACTATTGTTGAATTCCTGCAGAAAAAAGGATTTGACTTAAGTCCGAATCCTAATAGTAAAATACCGGCTGAAGCTTATGACCTTCTACTCAAGGAATATAGTTCAGATATAAGTGTTAAAAAAGAATCTGAAAAACTGACTCTCAAAGAACTCAGCAGGAGAAAAGAAACTGTCTCACTGGATCACCCCGAGGGTGTATTGGACGAGGAAGAGAAACAGCCTGAAGAAGAACAACCTGCTGCCACCCTGGAAGCTGAACCTCCTGCAAAAGAGGTGGACAAGAAGACCGAAGAAGAAAAAGAAGAAAGTCAGGTAAAAGAAGAGATCCCTGAACAAGAAAAGACAAGGGTTGGAATAAATGTCGTAGGAAAAATAGACCTTGAAAAAGAAAAGGAAACAAAGAAAGAAATAAAGAAAAAGGCTGAGAAAGAACCTGAAAAGGAAGAAGAAAAAACAGAAACTAAGGAAAAACCAAAAAAGAAAACAGCTGCAGCAAAGCAAGCTGAAGAGAAAAAGAAAGAGAAAGAAGACAAAAAAGTAGAACCTGTAGTAGAGGAAGAAAAGACAGAGATCGATACCGAAGAAAAGAAAGACGTAGATCAGGAGGATGTATTCAAAACAGAAGTAAAAAAATTGTCAGGCCCTACTGTTGTAGGAAGAATAGACCTGCCTGTTGAAGAAAAGAAGAAAACGCAGAAAGCCAAAAAGATTGATATAGATGATGAAAAGGTATCATCTAAAAAGAGAAGAAAAAGGATAAAGAAAGAGAAAGAAAAGGTAAGCCTCAAATCACAAGGCGAAGACAAAAAGGATAAAAGAAAAAGGAAAACTCAGGTACGGCCTGAAATTAATGAGGAAGATGTTCAGAAGCAGGTAAAAGAAACACTTGCACGCCTGACAACAAAAGGAAAATCCAAAGGGGCAAAGTACAGGAGAGAGAAGAGGGATGCCATCAGCCAGAAACAAAAGGAGGAGATTGAGAAGCAGGAACAGGAAAAGAAAGTCCTGAAAGTGACAGAATTTGTTTCAGTGAACGAACTGGCAACAATGATGGAAATACCTGTTACGGATATTATCGCAACATGTATGAACCTGGGATTATTTGTTTCCATTAACCAGAGGCTCGATGCTGAAACAATGTCCCTCGTGGCAGAAGAATTCGGTTATGAAGTAAACTTTATTAGCGCCGAATTACTTGATGCTGTCAGGGAAGAAGAAGACCAGCCGGAGGATCTTAAGCCAAGACCTCCAATAGTGACAGTCATGGGTCATGTGGACCATGGAAAGACCAAACTTCTCGACCATATTCGCAACACCAATGTTATTGCCGGTGAAGCCGGAGGCATTACACAGCATATAGGAGCTTACAGCGTATCACTGGATGGTGAAAAACAGATAACTTTTCTTGACACACCAGGCCATGAGGCGTTTACCGCCATGAGGGCCCGCGGTGCACAGATAACCGATATCGCAATTATTGTTATTGCTGCTGATGATGGTGTTATGCCTCAGACCGTGGAAGCAATCAACCATGCAGCAGCTGCCGGAGTGCCGATTATTTTTGCAATCAATAAAATTGATAAACCTACGGCCAACCCTGAGAAGATTAAGGAAGAGCTGGCTAATATGAATTACCTGGTAGAAGACTGGGGAGGCAAATACCAGTCACAGGAAATATCGGCCAAAGGAGGGTTAAAAATCGATGACTTACTTGAGAAAGTCCTGCTTGAGGCTGAGTTGCTTGAGCTTAAGGCTAATCCAGACAAAAAAGCAACAGGAACAGTTATTGAGTCATCACTGGACAAGGGCCGCGGTTATATTGCTACAGTGCTTGTAAAATCAGGTACACTCACAATAGGTGATATAATCCTTGCCGGTTCATATTACGGTCATGTAAAGGCAATGTACAATGAAAGAGGCCATAAGATAGAGGAGGCAGGTCCATCAAGTCCGGTTCTTATTCTTGGTCTCGACGGCGCACCACAGGCAGGTGATAAGTTTAATGCAATGGATACAGACCGTGAGGCAAAAGAAATAGCCAATAAAAGAACCCAGTTGCAGAGAGAGCAGGGTATGCGTACTCAAAAGCATATAACCCTTGATGAGATAGGAAGGCGAATTGCAATCGGTAACTTCCAGGAGCTCAATATCATTGTCAAAGGTGATGTTGACGGATCCGTTGAAGCACTGAGTGATGCCCTGATAAAATTATCAACGGAAGAGATACAGGTTAATATTCAGCATAAAGCAGTAGGACAAATTTCTGAATCAGACATATTACTGGCAGCAGCATCAAATGCTATAATAATAGGATTCCAGGTAAGACCTTCGCTGAGTGCAAGAAAGCTGGCAGAGAAAGAAGAGATAGATATACGCCTTTATTCAATTATCTACGACGCTATTAACGAAATAAAGTCTGCAATGGAAGGGATGTTGTCACCTGAGGTTCGTGAAGAAATAACATGCACTGTAGAGGTAAGAGATGTATTTAAGATAACGAAGGTGGGAACAATCGCAGGATGTTTTGTCAGGGAAGGAAAGATAACCCGTAATACGAAAGTAAGAATAATAAGGGACGGTATAGTAATCTATACCGGCGAGCTTGGATCATTGAAAAGATTCAAGGATGATGTGAAAGAAGTAGCTTCAGGTTATGAATGTGGCCTTAACATCAAAAACTTCAATGATATCAAGGTTGGCGATTTTGTAGAAGGTTACCAGGAAATAGAAATAAAGAAAACTCTTTAACTGGAATATCCACCTTCGCTGGCGCGGGTCTGTGACCCGTGCCTTGCTTCGGTGGACAAAGATGGAATAATGGGGATTTGGCTGGCTGACTACTTAACTTCATAGTATTCCAACATCCGGAATTCGCTTTTTCAGCTTCAGCTTATTAGATCCTTGTATTCTTCCGGTGAAAGTAAGCCGTCAATTTCTGAAGGATCGCTTATCTTAACTTTTATCATCCAGCCTTCCCCGTAAGGATCCTTGTTAACCAGATCAGGATTATCTTCCAGGGCGGGATTTAGTTCAAGGACTTCACCCCCTACCGGCATAAACAGGTCTGAAACAGTCTTTACCGCTTCGATGGTCCCAAATACTTCCTCCTTGTTAAGAGTCTCACCTTCAGTTTCAATCTCAATAAATACAATGTCACCCAGCTCTCCCTGGGCGAAGTCAGTAATTCCGACAAAACTATTATCACCATCGACGCGTATCCATTCGTGGTCTTTTGTGTACTTTAAATTATCAGGTACTTTCATATTCTTAAAAAGTTTTTGAGATTATTTCATTTAAGTAAATCCAAAAATAAGTTTTTATATTAATTATACAATGAAAAGTTAATTTTTGTCCTGCTGAATCAGGCAAAGAAAATTACGCTCGCAACACCGAGCCAGTTACGCTGAGCATAGCGAAGCAATTTATTGTATCAAAGTAAACTTGAGGCTAAATCCAAAATTGGTGTTGGATGTTGTATATGTAGTGGCCACGAAAGGATCGTTAAGATTATGATCGAAGAAGACTTGCAGGTTGAACCTGTCGCTTAATACATAATCGGCAGTGGTTCTTATAGAAAATATCCTCTGTCCTGCAACCGGCTGATTTACATCCTCTATTAACTTTCTGGATATAGTTTTGTTATCCCTGATTGAAAAATCAAGTCTTACATTAAGGTCACTTGTTAGCGGTCGCCTGCGTCCACCCGTTTTCAGTACTATCTGGACATCATCAAAACGATACCCTGCACCAATTATAAATTCATTATTCCTCACATCAGCGACCTGGTTATTTGCCAGGTTTAGACTTACAGTACGTGATTTTTTCCACTCAATACGTGTTGTAAGACTGTTTTTCCAGTTAAGGTCTATATTTATGAGGGGACTGAATTGTTCATTGATAGTAACCACATTCAACTCATACTGCGGAATAAAATTCATATTCAGGTCTCTGATCCTGCTTATCCCATCTTCCTCTTCGTCATAATAAAGGTTGGTTGTATAAGATCCGATTGTGTATGTACTCCTGTACTGGTGGGCTATATTTACCGAATTAAATACCCGTTGCACGAGTTCAAACTTTGAAAGGCCATCAAAATTAATTCTCCAGTTAGGCATCATAGAAAGTATTCCTGGAAACATATCCAAACTTACCTTTTCAGGATTAGTCTTTGAGTATGCGGCAAGGAATGCAGGTATGAGTACTTCTCTTGATGACAGTCCATAACCGTTCTTATATGGACCTTCAATCGGCTCCCCGGTCTCAGGATCAATATTCGGTTCGTAGGAAGGATCAATTTTTTGCCGTTCCTCGGCCTTTCTCCTGGAAATAATTATTGTATTATCCTTGAATTTCTCGAATGTTTCTGATATATACTCATTATCATCACTAATCTTTTCGAACGCTGTTCCCCAGGATAGTATGGTTATTGAGAAATTACCGGATATAACCCTGTTTCTGAGACTGTCAGGGAAATTTCCATATTTGTCGGCACGATAGTATGCTGATTCTGATTGTGCAAACCTTCGATCGGCTGTTAAATCAATACGCATACCCGGGAAAGGTTCAACGGTACTTCGTATGCTAAATGTCTCATTCCTGTTCGAAACTGCAGCAGTATTGAGCAGGGTATCGGTCGTGATCCAGTTATTCCTCAGTGCTCTCTCAAAGAAATCAGGGTCGTTATAGCCTGCAATAAATGACCATCCCGGTGCAAATACATCATCAGTCTTTGTCATTCCCAGATATTCTGACTCAGGGGTAAATCCAGGCAGCATCTGACCCTGGTCTATCCGGTAATTTAAAGAAATGTTGCGTACTCCCATCAGTGCTCTAACAAAGTATTCACCTGTTACTATCAACGGGTTTCTCTTTTTCTCAACCTGGCCTTCTATTACCACTCTTGCATTATCCACATCTTCAGATGCAGTAAAAACAATTTTGCTTCCCGTTTCAACCACTGTTTTGCCTTGCACCTCTGACCCATCCTGTTTATATACTGTGACTTTTACATCACTTGTCCTCAGGTTATGATAAATATTCTTTGCTTCCCCGGCACTGAAATCAATCCTTTCACGTCGATAAGTGACGGTGCGGTACTCTTTCTGTCTTCTCTGAGCAGCCCCTGGTCTTGTATTCCTCTCAACATTCTTAAGGAAATCTGATTTATTATAGAGGTTTGTAAGATTAGCCTGGGCTGATAATGTACCGGTACTCGAGTTCTTGATAGTATTACCAAGGTTAATATCCAGGCTGTCAGGGTAAAGGGGACCGGCCAGCCAGTCATAACTGGCACGGTATCGCAGGTTGCCATTGAGCCAGCTCAAAAGGGGCAATTTATTTATAGGAATATTATAATTGATATTTATAATATGATTATAATGCGTATTTCTACCAAAATTTCGAAGGTTAATTAAAACAGAATCTTTCCATGCCTGGTACTGGTCGCTGTATCTTTCCCTGTCAACCCCACCGGCTGGTTCATCAATTCTTGAGATATTGGTAGCTGTAAAATCTATATCCAGTTGCTTTGTAATATCATATTTGATATCGTAGAATCGCGTCCACTCAAAATCTTTTCTGAAGGTAGGTTTGATCTTTATGAATTCGTTATTGATATTTCTGGTTTTTACTTCACTGTAATACCTGCTCAGATCAGTCCTTATGCCCACATGCCTGGGCAGAAGGTAAAAATTAAAATCTCTGATAAGTCTGAAGGCCTGGCCGCGGAACAGGCCAACATTTTGAAAAGGAGTAATATTTTCAGGGTTGGCATCAAAATTATAATTAATACCGCCCCTGTAATTCTTTTCCAGATTGATCTCTGTATTTACGTTACTCCTGAAAACCTCGTTATATGTATAGTTGACTGAGAAATTTGAAATATCCCAGGGGTATGATTTTTCTTTTCTTTTGTTTATCCCTGCATTGCTTACTGTAATTGTTTTTCTCTGAGTATAATCTTCGGCTATTGTTTTTAGGGAATCCCTCTCATCTGGTCCAAGATCCTCCAGAGCATCTTTCAGCAATATATCAGGATCGAGAGGATTATATTGTGGTTGGATATGACTCTCAGAATAACCTACATATACAGGCAATCGTACCCCTGCCTCCTCAGGGAAAAATTTTCCCAGTTCAAGATTGGATGAGACATCATACTGTATTACCTGTTCCTTGCTTCTTTCATTTACTTTCATATCGAGGCTCCCAAACCCCGGTGTGCTGGTCTGTCCAACGAGGTCAACTGTCCCCAGGTTTGCAAGCCTTGTCTGCAACCGCGCATTAGCAGCCCATCCTCCATCTTCATTGAAATCACTTAATCTCAGCTCGTTTACCCACACTTCACCGGATTTTGACATCCCATCATCATTGCCTCCTGCATTCCTGGTAACAATAGGATTGCGCACTCCTACCATTATTACCCTGACGTTACTCAGGTTTGGATTACCTGAAATACTTATCCTGGCATTTTCAGTTGGATAAACAAATATGTCAGACCGTGAGAGGGATGAGCCAGGGCGGTTAAGTTCAGCATTCCTTGCCTGTTTGGCTTCCTGGAACATAGATAGTTCGATATTGAAGCTATTATCTTCAGGCCAGACAATTGCTCTGTCATCATCATCATCCTTATTATAATAACCCGGTGCGGTCAGTTTCAGAGGTAACTCGTATTCGTAGAAATTACCCTTATAATCAGATCCTATCCTTATAAATACCGTTAGCTCATCATCAATTAGGGGCTCACCGATAATAGCTTCTCCATGCACTTCCATCCTTAGTCTCCTGTACTGACGTATATCAAGATTAACATTTTTAAAGGCAGCTCTGGCATCACCATCTTCAAGGTCCAGGACTCTTAGCACCATTGACTGTTCATTAAGCTGCCTGAGCTGAGGATTGGAAGGATCAATAACCCTGTCGAATCCGGGTGGCAGAACATAGTTCACAGGTTCTTTACCTGCGTTTTCCTCTATGCTCACCGAACTAATCTCAAAAGTACCGTCTTCAGGCTCCGGGACACTTACTCTTTCACCTCCCTCGAGGAATGAAATATTATACTTCCGCCACTCTGCTCGCACAAGATCAAGCTTTGCAAGCCTCAGTATAATGTTCTGGTTAAAGCCCCGCAGGAACATACGCATAAACCTTATAGATTTGAAATCCTGTATATTACCTATTGTCTGGGAATAATCGGTTACCGGTATTTTGAACTGGTACCATTTTACAGTAGACTGTTCGCCATTTGCAAATGTTGTCGTATAGTCTATTTCGTCGACTATATAATTCTTCCCCACCTCCATATCTTCAGGTCTCAGGCTTACTTTGTACTGGTAATAACTCTCCGTTTCGCTGAGTGTATTGTCCCTGTTAATATCTTCCATATCAGGCATGGTTGACCCGCTGGTGGGATATGATTCCTGGCTCATCTCCGAGGTTGGCGAATTTCCTTCCATGCCATTGTATCTCTTGTATCGATCAAGTATTCCGAGTTGTTGACCGTCATAATCAGATCCCCTGAAATAGTGAAAATCGTCATTCGATGGATCCATGGTAATATCAGCCAGCACATCCGGGTCAACGATGCTCTCCAGCTGTTGCAGGTATGGATTGAAGAAGGTTTGTTCATCTTCATTGGATAATCCGTCAAGGCCTACATCCTGGTATCTCCTGGATTCAGGCACATTATCGAATGCATGCACTACTGCCTGCACTGTGGGTATTCTTCCCCATGCCGTAGTATCAACGTTTATTACCTCAGGGGATATAGGCAATCCATTTTCAAAGCCTTTTCTCGAATCACGTAGAATATCTTCAGAGATATTACCCAGGTTAATATACATGTCGCCTCCCTCATGCATTTGATCCTCAACAAAGGGATCCATTAACCAGAATTTAATATACTGGATATTTGCCGTTTCAAAATCACTTGTTAGAATCTCTCTCATTATCCCTCCCCAGCGTGTTTCAGGGTCATTTAGCGTCCCTTCCTGGTTTATCCCGGATGAATAGGCTGTAGGTGTTGTTTCGTAATTATAGGGGCCCTTTTCGTTGGGATAAAATGCCAGGTTTAGAACAGCAATATTGGTTGGTATTCCCGAGGGGCTTTCCTTAAAAGGGAATAATTCGTTTTCATATATCTCCCTTACGAAATGGCTTGACTGTAGATCAGGATTATTCTTAATATGGTCAGGCGTGGTTATCCCATTGCGTAAAAACAGGGGATCAATAACATACCAGCTTAGCTTCGATCTGTTGAAACCACTTGTCCACTCATTATTCAGTCTTGCTTCGGGAAACAGGTTATCCTGACCCTGAGGCACACTCGACAGGACCCATGCATTATATGTTTTCATGTCAAGCGGTATTTCACTTGCTTCAAAATCATCAATATATGAATTCCCTGCCGAACTTATGGCCTTCGAATGCCCCGGTATAAGATGAGCAAACTCACCAAAGAAAGTTACAGATGAAGGATCCTTGGTTTCGATGAAAGGAAGGGCATCCACTATCTTTGTAAGAAACTGTGATTCCGACCTGTATGATGTATTTAAACCCAGGATGGTGTTCGATATGGGCTCTTCACCAAAATTTACCTTCTGAGTATATGGCCTTTCAGTAAGATGAAGAACTGTTCCTCCCACATTAAAATCATTAGATATTTTATAATCGAGATGTGTCCCCACCAGTGTTTTTGTCTGGAAACCAAAAAACTGGTTGCTCTCTAGTGATACCTGGATTGGAGTTTGAGATTCTATTAATGCGGGGTTTATTATCTCCACTCTGCCCGCATTATAGTCTACAGTAAAGTCCACATTCTCTGTGAGAGGAACACCACCGGCAGTGACTTTAACACCACCCTGGGGAATATTTACAGCATTCAGGTATATTTCAGAACCTGAAGCCGATGAATACGTTCCTGATATTTTAAATTTATTTTTTTCAGCACTCTGCACAGCTTTTGTCTGTGTAGAATCATATAATTCCTGGAATACATACTTGTCGGCAAGAGCCTGGTTAGTGAATTTGCTCCTGAGATGGCTTCCGAATGGTTCCAGTACCGGGAATATAAGACGCCCTTTGGAAGGTTCAATAGTTATTCCTTCGATATAATCAAATACACCATCAGCTTCACGATCCAGCTGGCTGTTCAAATTATCCAGTTCCATTACCTGTAGCAGTATCTCGTCACTGAGGTTGCCTTCCGGGATGTAATTAATCGAATTACCGGTTTCATCATCCTGATATAATATATGCAGCTCGAAATCCCGGCTTTCTATCTGGTAAGCACCCAGGGCATATATGTTTTTCATCATGAGGTCCCATGTTGGCAGACGGGGTGTTAGGTTTGTCCCTTTTAGTAATTTCAGGTACAGTACATCCGGTGCACTTATTCCATCGGTTGAAAACTCGCCGACCTTAAAAACCTGGCCTCCCATTGTATACTCATATGCTACTGCCAGTATTTCATCGTTATTTAAAGCTACGTTCAGTGAGATAAAACCCAGTTGCTTATTTACAGTGTACTCCCGCTCTGTAAGCTTACGTGCATTCTCAATCTTTTCATAATGTGTACCTATCTGGAAATCCTGAGCCAGAGGATCAAAGGAATCGGTTATTTTATCAACATCCCTGGTATCAGGATAAGCAGATATCAATTGCGCATAAAGATTATTAGATGAATTATCCGGGTAAGGGCTGCTCCCTGGCACAGCCTGGAATCCGGGCACTTCATTATAAATATGCTGCTCATTTTCGGAAAGGTCCATTAGAGCAAGTATGTTCCTTGTCTCCTCAAAATTGCTTGTTTTATTAGTTATCCAGACTTCTATCCTTTCAATATTGATACCGGAGCTAATAGCAGGTAGGTTTTTCATTGCATCATCATATATTTCCCTGAAGTATTGTGAAAGGAAAAAATGTTTGTTTGCTTCATACTCATCGGCACTAACTTCGTAGTCGCTTAACTGAGCCCCTCCTTTAACCTGCATTGTTGATGACTCCCCTTTCTGTTGAGAGAAGACACTTGTTATAGTCAGCCTGCCAAATTGAAGTTCTGTTTTTAGTCCAAAAAGGCTGTGGCTGCCTGTTATCAGGGTTCCTGGTAACGGCAGTATAACATCACCCGCTTCAACCTTCTTTATTATTTCATCCTCATCTCCCGAATACTCAAGCCTGGTCCTGTTCTCAAAGTCGAACATGGCTTCTGTATTATAATTGATACCGAGCTGCATTTTGTCACCGATGGTACCTGTGACATTCATCTGTATTTTCTCCTGAAAATCAAAAGTTGGAATGGTCCTGAGCTTTTCGGAGAGTGTGGGATTTTCAGTTCTTGATATATTCAGGCCAAAAATCAGTTCAGCTGATCCCTGAGGAATAATATTAATTACGTTTGATCCGAATATTTTGTCAAATGCTTCTCCCCCGAACCTTATCTGAGGTATCAGCGACGTCCTTGCCAGTGATTCGTCGCCTGAAAATTTATACCTCCAGTAGTCCCTGATTGACTTCTCGAAAATAAAGTCATAATATTCATCAGGGTTCATATATACAGCTTGTCTTATATCAAAGCTGCCTATTCTTTCGTAATAAACATATTGATTGTTCTCAGGATCATATATTACCTTACTGGAAAAATTGGATGGCATATCCATTTTCAGAGGTGACAACACCTGTCTTTCCCATGGTATTCCTGAACGATCATTAAAAGGGTACCTCAGGTTTATTGTGGTATCGCGTACCATATCCTGACCATATGCCATTATTCCAGTAAGGAAACAAAGGATAAAAAAGGCAATAGCTGACAGGCTAGCACTATATACGGACCCTGATCTCAATACCAGTTTCGTTCAGTTCTACAAAATCTTTAAGGCTTTCTTTATCAGTTGCTCCACAGTAAGATCCCTGTTCTCACTCCAGAGCTTGTCCAGGGTCTTGTTAACGGAGTTTTTCGGAAAACCAAGCATCACTAATGCTGTAAACGCTTCTTCCCTGATAGTATTGCCTTTGTCCGTAAATATTTCAGCAGCATCCGGGGATTTGCCTATTTTATCTTTAAGATCTACTATTATTCGCTGAGCTGTTTTTGCACCTATACCTTTGATACCTTTCAGCATACCAACATCAGCATGCAATATTGCTTTCTCTATACCCCGGGCTTCAACCGAAGAAAGCATCATGCTAGCCGTATTTGCTCCAACCCCGGAGACTGAGATTAG
>Ga0272441_10009270_pt1 | contig 15262 bp, 15 predicted proteins | sample SSMProp6N_FD_193582 | JGI IMG/M metagenome (GOLD analysis project Ga0272441, IMG submission 193582) | Marine sediment archaeal communities from Little Sippewissett salt marsh, Falmouth, MA, United States - SSM-Prop-6N | ecosystem: Environmental > Aquatic > Marine > Wetlands > Sediment ... | reverse complement strand
GAAGCGGCACGCGGCACCCTATTCCACGACTACAAGCTCGACAGCCGCGGGCTGATCGAAGACGTCAATCTGATCGTCGCGACGACGCATAACGTCGCCGCGATCTCACTTTCGATCAAGGACATGGCTCGGTCGGTCGTCAAAGGCGGCAACGTCGAGGAGAGCATCCTGAACCTCGTCGAGATGAGCTTCCGCAACTACGACCCATGCCTCGCCTGCGCGACGCACGCGCTGCCCGGGCAGATGCCGCTCGTCGTCGACGTGCACGGCCCGGACGGCGAGGTTCACGAGAGGATCGAGCGATGAAGACGTTGGTCATCGGCTGGGGGAACCGGATCGCGGGAGATGACGCAGTGGGATTGGCCGCTGCGGAGATCGTCGCCGATCGCCTCAAGCAGCCGGACGTCGAGGTCATCACGACCTCGTACGCCGGCTTGCGCCTCGCCGAGCGAACGTTGGACATCGACCGCGTAGTCGTCCTCGACGCCCACGTCGATTCGGACGGGGCGAAAGACGTTTCGGTCTCGCGGATCAGATCGCAGGACCTCGGACGCCCGTCGGCGACGCGCCACGACGGCTGCCTCGTCGACGCGTTCCGTGCGCTCGCGGCGTTCGAACGCGAGCGGTTGCCGGGCGAGATCGTCCTGATGAGCGTCCCGATCGACCCACCGACCGAGTGGTCGGAGGAGATGACGCCCGCCGCGCTTGCAGCCGCCGAGCGGCTGGCCGGTGCGGCACTCCGAGAGCTGGAGGGGATCCCCGTTGGCTAGGACCAAGACGATTCCACGTGAGAACCTGCGCGAGCGCGTCGAAGAGCTGTCCGGCGAGAACGTCTTCGCCTGCTACCAGTGCGGGATGTGCTCCTCCGGCTGCCCGTACGCCGAGCAGATGGATCGCCTGCCGAGTCAGGTGATCCGGGATCTGCAGCTCAATGATGAGACGCTGCTCGACTCGAACGCGATGTGGGTCTGTGCGAGTTGCCTCGCTTGCGAGGTCCGCTGCCCGAAGGGCGTCGACCTCGCCAAGCTGATGGAGGCGCTCCGACAGATCCACCTCCGCAAGGCGCTCGATCGCGTCTCCATCAACGACCTGTCAAAGGACGAGATCAAGAAGCTCCCCCAGATCGCGCTCGTCGCGAGTCTGAGAAAGAAGAGCGGGTGAGAGCATGAGTACACTCGCATACTTCCCCGGCTGCAGCCTGAAGGACAACGCGAAGCGATTCGAGGACACCGCCTTCTTCGTAATGGAGAAGCTCGGCACCCCACTCGAGGAGCTCGAGACGTGGAACTGCTGCGGCACCGTCTACTCGCTCGCCGATGACGATCTGATGCACCACATCGCCTCGGTCCGGAACTTCGTCCGGGCGGAGGAGGCCGGCTCCGAGGACCTCGTGACGCTCTGTGCGATGTGCTACAACACGCTCGCTCGTGTCGCCGATCGGATTCACGCCGACGACGAAGAGCGAACGAAGATCAACGCGTTCATGAACGAGGAGCCGGACTACGAGGGCGAGATCCGCGTCCGGCACTTGCTGCAGGTTCTTCGGGACACGATCGGCTGGGACGCACTGTCCGAGGCGGTTGTGCGTCCCCTCAACGGGCTGAAGATCGCCGCCTACTACGGCTGCACGCTGGTACGCCCGAAGGAGACGGGGATCGACGACATGGAGCGACCGGTCGTGATGGCCGACGCCCTCGAGGCGGTCGGCGCCGAGCCGGTCGCTTTCCCGTTCGCGGCCGAATGCTGCGGCACCTATCAAGTCGTCGACGAGCCGCACCTCGCGCTCGAGCAATCGAACCGGATCCTCCGCTCGGCCGCCGTGGCCGGAGCCGATGTCGTCGTCACCGCCTGCCCCCTCTGTCAGCACAACCTCGAGCAGGCGCTGGCTGTGCCGGTCGGCGAGGTGGCGGAACTCAACGAGATTCAGGTGGTCTACTTCACCGAACTGCTGGCCGCTGCACTAGGTGCGGACGAAGCGCAGATGTCGCCCATCGTCCGCGGAATCCTGTCGAAAGGTGTCACGGCCGAAGGAGGCGCGTAACGGATGGCGGATGAGAAGCTGACGCAGATCTACATCATGGGCAAGGCCTACGACGTGCCCATCGGTGTGACGATCATGGACGCGATGGAGTACGCCGGGTATCGGTTCATCCGCGGCGCCGGCTGTCGATCCGGCTTCTGCGGCGCCTGCGGGACCGTCTACCGGAAGGCGGGGGAGTACCGACTCGAATTCGTCCTCGCCTGCCAGGAGATGGTTGAGGAGGGCATGTACCTGACTCAGCTCCCGTTCACGCCCGCTCCGCGAAGCGACTACGTACTCGACGAGCTCGACCCGAACGAGAACGTCCTCCTGCAGCACTACCCTGAGATCGCGCGGTGCGTCTCCTGCAACACGTGCACCAAGGCGTGCCCGCAGGAGATCGAGGTGATGGACTACATCCAGGCCGCTCTCCGTGGAGACGTCGCCCGCGCCGCCGAACTTTCCTTCGACTGCATCGCGTGCGGCCTTTGCGCGATGCGCTGCCCGGCCGACATCAAGCACTACCACGTCGGGCAGATGGCGCGGAGACTGCACAGCAAGGCCGACCTGCCGATTCCGGAGCACCTGACCGCTCGGCTCGGCCAGCTCGACGGCGGCACGTTCGACGAACAGATGGACGCTCTGGCCGGCGCGAGCCTCGACGAACTCAAGGCCAAGTACGCAGAGCGTGTCATCGAGAAGGCCGAAGCGCCGGAAGCCGCCACCGAGGAGGTCACCACATGACCGAGCCCCAGTTCGCCGGACTGCAAGACGGATACCCCGACTACATGCGTGCGTCGATCGAGAAGGTCGAAGCGACACGCCCGCGCCGTCTGAAGGAAGGAACACTGGCGCCGATGAGCGCCGAAGCGCGCGCCGACCTCCTCGAAGCGTGGCATCCGGACTACAAGGCGGACCGTAAGCGCGAGATCGCCGTCGGCGCGTCGATGGGCGACCGGATGCCGCTCGAGGTCGCCGACCTCCTCGAGGCGTACCCGACGGTCGATCCGGACTCGATCGACCTCTCGAAGCCGGACTTCGACGTTTCCGTCCTGATTCTCGGCGGAGGCGGTGCGGCCAGCGTCGCCGCGCTTCACGCCGTCGACGAGGGGATCGCTCCGTCGGAGATCCTGATGGTGACCAAGCTTCGCCACGGCGACTGCAACTCGGTGATGGCGCAAGGTGGCATTCAAGCGGCCGATCGGGAGAACGACTCCCCGTCGATTCACTACCTCGACGTTCTCGGTGGCGGTCACTACACGAACAAGCCCGAGCTCGTCCGCGCCCTCGTCGAAGACGGACCGCGGATGATCGAGTGGCACGAGAAGCTCGGCGTTCTCTACGACAGAGTCGGACCCGACTACCTCGAGGCCCACGGCGGGGGAACGTCGAGGATGCGGATGCACTCGGCGAAGGACTACACCGGCCTCGAGATCATGCGCGTTCTCAAGGACGAGGTCCTCAACATCGGCATTCCGACGCTCGAGTTCTCGCCGGCGATCGACCTTCTGCTCGACGAGGCCGGGAACGCGGCCGGTGCCGTCCTGTTCAACCTGGAGACGGAGGAGCAGGTCGTCGTCCGCGCACGAGCGACCGTTCTCGCCACCGGCGGCTTCGGACGACTGCACATTCAAGGCTTCCCGACGACCAATCACTACGGCGCGACGGCCGACGGGCTCGTGATGGCGTATCGCGCCGGCGCCCGACTGATCGACATGGACTCCGTCCAGTACCACCCGACCGGCGTCGCCTACCCGGCGGCGATCCTCGGTCAGCTGGCGACGGAGAAGCTGCGAAACCAAGGCGCCGAGCCGGTCGACGCCGAAGGCGAGTCGTTCGTCTTCCCGCTCGAGCCCCGCGACGTCGAGTCGGCGGCCATCATTCGCCAGTGCTACGGCGAGGACAAGGGCATCGAGACCCCGTCCGGCATCCGCGGCGTCTGGCTCGACACGCCGATGATCGACGAGATTCACGGACCGGGAACGCTCAAGAGCCGGCTGGCGGCGATGTGGATGATGTGGCACCGGCACGGCATCGACATCACGGTGGATCCGGCGCTCGTCTTCCCGACCCTCCACTACCAGAACGGTGGCGTGGAGATCAACGCCGATGCCGCAACCGCCATTCCCGGCCTGTTTGCGGGCGGCGAGGTCGCGGGCGGCGTCCACGGGAAGAACCGGCTGATGGGCAACTCCCTGCTCGACTACAACGTCTTCGGTCGACGAGCCGGGATCTCGGCTGCCCGATGGGCCAAAGAGCAGACTGGGCCAAGCACCCTCTCGCTCGCACACGTCAAGTCGTACGTCGAGGACCTCAAGTCCGCCGGCGTCGACGAAGACCGGAAGGCTCCGATGATCCTCCCCGACTACCGTCGAGAGGCCGTGACCGCACGACGGCTCGACGCGCTGCAATGAGGATGTGAACGATGGCAACGGCGACGACCAAACGCTGGAAGACGAAGCACGGCTACCTCTACATCCAGGACGACGAGTGCAAGGGCTGCGGATTCTGCATCGAGTTCTGTCCGAAGGAGGTTCTGGAGGAGTCGGACACGTTCAACGCCAAGGGCTACTACCCACCTCGACCGAAAGATCCGGAGGCTTGCGTGAACTGCACGTTCTGCGAGCTGATCTGCCCCGACTTCGCGATCTGGAGCGAGAAGGAAGAAGCGGCGGAGCCCGAGGAGGCCGAGGCCAATGGCTGAGCGGATCCTGGCCGGCACGCACTTCCTGAACGGCGACGAGGCCTGCGCCGAAGGGGCGCTGGCAGCGGGCTGCGACCTGTTCGCCGGCTACCCGATCACGCCGCAGTCGGAGATCGCCGAGCGGATCTCGCGGCGGCTGCCGCAGGTCGGCGGCGTCTTCATCCAGATGGAGGACGAGATCTCATCGATCGCGGCGACGCTCGGCGGCGCCTGGGGCGGGAAGAAGGCGATGACCGCGACCTCGGGGCCGGGCTTCTCGCTGATGATGGAGAACCTGGGCCTGGGGATGATGACGGAGACGCCGTGCGTGCTCATCAACATCCAACGCGGCGGTCCGTCGACAGGTCTGCCGACGCTCGTCGCCCAGGGAGACATGATGCAGGCCCGCTGGGGATCGCACGGGGATTACGGCGTCGTGGCGCTCGTTCCCTCCTCGCCACAGGAGGCGTTCGAGCTGACCGTTCGTGCCTTCAATCTCTCGGAGATGCTTCGAATGCCGATCCTCGTGATGGCCGACGAGGTGGTCGGCCACATGTTCGAGCGCGTCGTCATCGATCCCGAATCGATCGAGATCGTCGAGCGCAAGGCGCCGAACAAGCCGCCGGGCGAGTTCCTCCTCTACGAGCCGGGCGAAGACCTCGTCCCGCAAGGGATGCCGGCCCTCGGTGACGGGTACCGAGTCCACGTCACCGGACTGACCCACGACGAGCGTGGCTATCCGGTTCTGAACGAGGAGACACAGGGCAAACTCATCCCGCGGCTTCGAAACAAGATCACGCACAACATCGAGGCGATCGTCGACGTCGAGGAAACGGAGATCGACGACGCCGAGATCGTGATCGTCACCTACGGCATCTCGGCTCGGTCGTCGCTCGGCGCCCTCCGACTGGCGCGCGAGAAGGGACTCAAGGTCGGCATGCTGCGGCTTCGGACCGTCTGGCCCTTCCCCGCTGACGTACTCCAGGAGAAAGCCGATCGCGTCGCCGGGTTCGTCGTACCGGAACTGAACCTCGGGCAGATCGTGCTCGAAGTCGAGCGCGCGGTCTGCGGCCGTGCGGCCGTCAAGTCCGTGCCCCACGCCGGCGGGGAGATTCACGACCCGGGAACGATCCTCGCCGCGATCGAGGAGGTATTCGCTCATGCTCACTAAGGCCAAGCCCGCACCGGCGGGAGAGGTCCTCGAGAACGTCTCGCACCCGATGGAGCGGTTCCTCCGAGCCGATCGACTCCCGCACATCTGGTGCTCCGGCTGCGGACTGGGGACCGTCCTGTCCTGCTTCACCTACGCGCTCGACGATCTCGGCCTGACCGACGCCGACGTGGGCGTCGTCTCCGGCATCGGCTGCACGGGTCGCGCCGCCGGATATCTGAATCTCGATTCCTACCACACGACGCACGGCCGCGCGATCCCGTTCGCGACCGGCCTGGCCGTCGCCCGCCCGGACAAGAAGGTCGTCGTCATCTCCGGCGACGGAGACCTGTTCGCAATCGGCGGGAACCACTTCATTCACGCCGCCCGACGGAACGTGGACATGACGGTCATCTGCGTCAACAACTTCAACTACGGGATGACCGGCGGACAGGTCGGCCCGACAACGCCGATCGGCTCCCGCGCGACGACCGCCCCGTACGGCAACTACGAGAACCCGTTCAACCTGCCGTACTTGGCCGCGTCGAGCGGCGCTGTCTACGTCGCTCGATGGACGAGCCTCCACGCCCGACGTCTCAAAGAGGCGATGATCGAGGCGATCACGATGCCCGGCTTCACGTTCGTCGAAGCCGTCTGCCCCTGCCCGACGAACTACGGGCGGCGAAACCGGCTCGGCGAGGGACTCGACGAGCTCAAGTACTACGCCGAGAAGTCCGTCATCAAGCACGGGGCCGATCCGGCGGACGCGGACCTTCTCCCCGGCAACGACGTGCTCGTCGGCCGGTTCATCCAGAAGGAGCGTCCGACCTTCCTTCAGGCGTACGAGCATCAGATTCTCGACAAGCAGCACTTCGTCAAACCGCAGGCGATGCAGAATCAGAACCACGTCCGGTTGTCCGGAGCCACGGCGACGGACGGAAAGGCGGCCTCATGAACGGCCAGAAGGTGAAGGAAGCGGTCGTCGACGCGCTCAGGATCGCCTCGACGATTCTGCCCGACGACGTCGTCCGCGCGCTCGAGGCGGCGCGCGAGCGCGAGACGTCCGACCTCGGGGCGGCCCAGCTCGATGCGATCCTCGAAAACGTCGGGATCGCCCGCGAGGGCTCGATCCCGATGTGCCAAGATACCGGACTGCAGACCTTCTTCGTCGAAGCCGGCGCGAAGAGCCCGTTCCTCGGCGAGATCCGCGATTGGCTCGCCGCGGCCGTCGTCGATGCGACGGAGGCGATCCCGCTTCGTCCGAACACGGTCGATCCGTTCACGGGGGCGAATCCCGGAGACAACAGCGGGCGATTCATGCCGTACATCAACTGGGAGATCGTCGACGGAGACGAGGTCAAGATCACCGTCCTTCCGAAGGGCGGCGGAAGCGAAAACATGTCGACCGTCAAGATGCTGCCGCCCGGCGTCGGGCTGAAGGGAATCCAGAAGGCGGTCGTCGAACACATCGTCTCCTGCCAGGGAAAGCCGTGCCCGCCGACGGTCGTCGGTGTCGGCATCGGCGGCGGCGCGGACATCGCGCTCAAGCTCGGCAAGAAGGCGGTCCTGCGGCCGATCGGATCGGCACACCCGAACCCGGAAGTCGCGGCGTACGAGGCCGAGCTCCTCGAGCTGATCAACATGAGCGGCGTCGGCCCGATGGGCGTCGGCGGAGAGACGACGTCTCTCGCCGTCCACGTCGAGTACGCGAACCGACATCCGGCAAGCCTCCCGCTCGGGATCCTGGTGCAGTGCTGGGCCGACCGGCGGGCGCACGTTCTTGTGCGCGCCGACGGCAGTGCGGAGGTGATCTCGTAATGGAGAGGCGACTGGACCTTCCGATCGACGAGGCGCGGGCACGCGAGCTACGCGTCGGCGACATCCTCTACCTCACCGGGAAGATCTTCACCGCCCGCGACGAAGCGCACTTGACCATGCTCGAAGTGAAGGAGGCGGGGAAGTCCCTCCCGTTCGATCCGGGCGCGATGGCCCTCTTTCACTGTGGACCGGTCGTCCGCAAGGCGGGCGGCGGCTGGGAGGTCATCGCCGCCGGGCCGACGACGAGCGTGCGGATGGAGATCTTCGAGGACCGCTTCCTCGAGGCGTTCGCTCCGCGGATCGTCATTGGCAAGGGCGGCATGGGAGATCGCACGCAGGCAGGCCTGGAGAAGGTCGGCAGCGTCTACGCGCACTACACCGGCGGAGCCGGCGCCCTGGCGGCGAAGCGGATCGAGCAGGTGGAGGACGTCCACTGGCTCGACGAGCTCGGCATGCCGGAGGCGGCCTGGATCTTCGCCGTCAAGGACTTCGGCCCGCTTCTCGTCACGATGGACAGCGCCGGAGGGAATCTCTACAAGAATCTCGAACCGAAGATCGCCGCGAATCTCGAGGCGATCCGGGCACGCATCGACGGATAGCGAAAACGGACCGCCCGGAACGGGCAACGCAAGGAGGCTTCTGGCAATGGGGGATGAGAAGAACCTGACGGTCGAGGAACGGCTGGAGCGCGCCAAGATCCCGGGGAAGAAGGCACCGGGCATGCATGCGTTCTATCGCGGGAAGGTGGAGACGACGCTCAAGTGCGCGGTCACGAGCTTCGACGACTTCGGCATCTGGTACACGCCGGGCGTCGCCGCCCCGTGCAAGGAGATCCACGCCGATCCGGCGAAGGCGTTCGACTACACGAACAAGGCGAACGCGGTCGCCGTCGTCTCCGACGGATCGCGCGTCCTCGGCCTCGGCAACATCGGCCCGCTCGCCGGACTTCCGGTGATGGAGGGGAAGGCCCTGCTGTTCAAGTACCTCGGCGGCGTCGGCGCCTTCCCGATCATGCTCGACACCGAAGACACCGAGGAGATCATCCAAGCGGTCAAGTGGATCGCGCCGGGCTTCGGAGGGATCAACCTCGAGGACTTCGCCAACCCGAAGTGTTTCGAGATCCTCGACCGGCTCCGAGCGGAGCTCGACATCCCCGTCTGGCACGACGATCAGCAGGGGACCGCGTCGATCACGCTCGCCGGCGTCATCAACGCGATTAAGCTCGTCGGCAAGGACATGAACAAGGTGACCTACGCCGTCATCGGCACCGGCGCGGCGAACATCGCGTTCGTCCGCGTTCTGATCGCCGCCGGCGTCCCGGCGGAGAACCTCATCCTCGTCGACTCGAAGGGGATCCTCCATCCGGGTCGCGAGGATTTGGAGGCAAAGAAGGACGCCAATCCGTACAAGTGGAAGTACGCGGTCGAGACGAACGGCGAGAAGCGCACTGGCGGAATGGCCGAAGCGATCGCCGGGGCCGATGTTCTGATCGCCGCCTCCAAGCCGGGTCCCGGAACGATCCAGAAGGAGTGGCTCGAGAAGATGAACTCCGACGCGATCGCGTTCATCATGGCCAATCCGATCCCGGAGATCTGGCCGTGGGAGGCGCAGGAAGCCGGCGTTCGCATCGTCGGGACCGGCCGGAGCGACTTCCCGAACCAGATCAACAACTCGATCGGCTTCCCGGGGATCTTCCGCGGAACGCTCGACGTCTTCGCGAAGACGATCACCGACGAGATGGCGATCGCCGCCGCGCACTCGATCGCGGACACGGCAGAGAAGAAGGGACTGAACGAGGAGTACATCGTCCCCACGATGCTGGAGACCGAGGTCTTCATCAACGAGGCCGTCGCCGTCGGCATGAAGGCGATCGAGCAGGGGATCGCCCGCCGACCGCTTTCGGAGGCGGATCTCCGAAAGGAAGCCGAGACGAAGATCCTCCACGCCCAGGCCGAGGTGAAGGCACTGATGGACGCGGGCATCGTCCCGCCGCCCGCGTAGGCAGCCGGCGGGTTCGAAGCGATCTGCGGCGCCGAGACTGGGAGATGGTTCTAGGGATGTCGCAGTCTTCAGGAACGATCTTCGACGTCAAGCGATTCGCGATCCACGACGGCCCGGGCATCCGGACGACGATCTTCTTCAAGGGATGCCCGCTCTCCTGCCCTTGGTGTCACAACCCGGAGAGCCAGCGCGCGAGGCCGGAGCTTCTCTTCTGGGCCGAGCGCTGCACCGGATGTGGAGCGTGCGTCGGCGTCTGCCCGGTCGGCGCCGTGTCACTGGAGAATGGGACGGCGGTGACGGACCGGTCGCTTTGCACGGGCTGCGGGGCCTGCGCCGAGGTTTGCCCCACCCATGCCCGTGAGATCGCCGGCGAGGACTGGTCGCTCGATCGACTCCTCGAGACCATCGAGCGGGACCTCCTCTTCTACGACGAGTCGGGCGGCGGCGTGACGCTGTCGGGCGGCGAACCGCTCGCCCAGCCGGAGTTTGCGCTGTCCGTCCTGGCGGCGTGCAAAGACCGCCGGATCCACACGGCCGTCGACACGTGCGGCTTCGCGGAGTGGGACGTTCTCGACGCCGTTGCGTCGCAGACGGACCTCTTCTTGTACGACGTGAAGCAGCTCGATGACGACCGGCATCGGGAGCTGACCGGAGTCTCCAACGTGCTCATCCTGGAGAACCTCGAGCGGCTAGGCGAAAGCGGCCGCAGGATCTGGATTCGCTACCCGCTGATCCCGGGCGTGAACGACGCGGAAGACGACATCGTCGCCCTCGGCAAGCTCGTCTCGCGCCTGAGGTCGGTCGACGCGATACACTTGCTCCCGTTTCACCGGGGCGGCGAACGGAAACGTGTTGGGCTCGGCCTGTCGATGGCCCGCATTCCGGTCGACGCTCCGGCCGCCGAGGCCGCGGCGATGGTCCTGCGACGAGCGGTCGAAGTCGAGGTCCACATAGGAGACTAGCACGTTGAATGAGCGAGTCGAGCGCCTGCGAAGGGAATCGGTCGAGACGGTCCCATCGGTGAGCGGGGAGCGCGCGCGGCTCTTGACAGAGTTCTACGCCGTGGCGGACACGTCGAAGGACCCGGTCCCGGTCGTCCGGGCGAAGGCGTTCGCCTACCTCCTCGATCACCAACCGATCCACATCGGCGACGGAGAGCTGATCGTTGGAGAGCGAGGCCCGAAGCCGAAGGCGACGCCGACCTACCCCGAGCTCTGCTGCCACACGCTCGAGGACCTCGAGGTCCTGCCAAGCCGAGGGAAGACGCCGTTCGCGGTGGACGAGGAAACGCGAACGCGCTACGCAGAGACGGTGATCCCGTACTGGAGAGACCGAAGCATGCGGCATCGGGTCTTCTCGGCGATGGACCCAGCGTGGATCGATGCATTCGAGGCCGGAGTCTTCACCGAGTTCATGGAACAGCGGTCGCCCGGCCACGCGGTGCTCGACGACAAGATCTACCGGCTCGGCTTCGACGACTTCAAGGCGTGGATTGAGCGGTCGAGAGAGAAGATCTCCGGGTCCGACGATCCGGACCGCGAGGGGAAGCTCGCCGAGCTCGCAGCGATGTCGATCGCGTGCGATGCGATCGTCCACTTCGCCGGGCGGCACGCCGACCAAGCGCGTGAACTCGCCGAGTCCGCCAATCCCGACCGACGCGCCGAGCTCCTTCGGGTCGCCGAGGTCTGCGAATGGGTCCCACGCCACGCGCCCCGGACGTTCCACGAGGCACTCCAGATGTACTGGTTCGTCCACCTTGGAGTGGTCATCGAACTCAACGAGTGGGACTCGCTCAACCCCGGGCGGATCGATCAGCACCTCTACCCGTTCTACCGGCGCGATCTCGACGAAGGCCGCTTGACGCGCGAGGAAGCGAAGGAACTGCTCGGGTGCTTCTGGGTCAAGTTCTCCAACCAGCCGGCCCCTCCGAAGGTCGGCGTGACGGAAGAGCAGAGCGCCACGTACAACGACTTCACCCTCCTCAACGTCGGCGGCGTCGACGTCAACGGAGAGGACGCGGTCAACGACCTGTCGTACCTGATCCTCGACGTGATCGAGGAGATGCGGCTCCCGTACACCGGCTCCTGCGTCCAGCTGTCGAAAGCCAATCCTGATCGGTTCCTCCTTCGCGCCCTCAAGGTCGTTCGGCAGGGGTTCGGTCAACCGTCGGTCTTCAACACCGACGCGATCTGCCAGGAGTTCCTCCGAGCGGGGAAGAGCCTCGCCGATGCGCGAGCGGGCGGGCCGAGCGGGTGCGTGACGATCAGCGCCTTCGGCAAGGAGAGCTGCGTCCTGACGGGATACATCAACTGGGCGAAGATCCTCGAGATCGCGCTCCGCGACGGCGTCGATCCGAGGACCGGGAAGCAGCTCGGACCACAAACCGGAGACCCGCGGTCCTTCGCATCGTTCGACGAGTTGTTCGACGCCTATCGGCAGCAACTTCAGTACTTCGTCGACTTGAAGGTCGAAGGGAACCGCCGGATCGAGCGGCTATTCGCCGAGCACATGCCGGCGCCATTCCTCTCCATCCTGGTCGAGGACTGCATCGATCGCGGGCAGGACTACAACGACGCCGGACCGCGCTACCCGACGACGTACATCCAGGGCGTTGGGCTCGGCACAACGACCGACGCGTTCGCAGCGATCCGCGAGCACATCTACCAGAGCGGCACGATGACGATGGACGAGCTCCTCACCGCGCTCGACGCCGACTTCGAGGGCCACGAGGCAACTCACGATCAACTGCGGTCTCATTCGCCGAAGTTCGGCAACGACGACGAACGCGCCGACGAGATCGCCCGCGCGCTGTTCGACGCCTACTACGAGGCGATCGACGGACGGCCGAACTCGAAAGGTGGGCAGTACCGCGTCAACCTCCTGCCAACCACCGTCCACGTCTTCTTCGGCGAGGTTGCCGGGGCATCGGCTGACGGCCGGAAGGCGGGCGTTCCGCTCTCCGACGGAATCTCCCCGGTCCAGGGGAGCGACACGCGAGGGCCGACGGCCGTGATTCGATCGGTCGGGAAGATCGACCACGTGAGAACCGGCGGCACGCTCCTCAACCAGCGGTTCCTGCCCGACGTCCTGCGCGACGAGAGCGGACTGCGGAAGCTCGGAAGCCTCGTGCGCACGTTCTTCCGGATGGACGGTCATCACATCCAGTTCAACGTGGTCGACTCCGAAACGCTCCGGAAGGCTCAGGAGGCGCCGAGCGAGTACCGAGACCTGATCGTTCGGGTCGCCGGCTACAGCGACTACTTCAACAACCTCGACCGCGCACTGCAGGAAGAGATCATCGCCCGAACCGCGCACGAAGAGGTCTAGGCAGCGGCGCCGCGTTCCGGACTCGTATCGCTTCACGAATCTGACACGGAACCGCTTCCGTCCGTTCACGCTCCGGTGGCATGATGGGAGAAAGCAACGACTCGGGAGGTTGCCATGAAGCGAATCGCCGTCGGGATCGTTTGGGCGGCTCTTCTCCTCGTCCACGCGCCGGTCCTCGGAGACACGGCGGACGTGACGGCCGAATGGGCCGCCCTCGAGGAGCGAGTGATCGCCGTCTACGACGCCGCCGGACCGGCGGTCGTCAACGTCACCGGATTGACGTACGTACGCAACCCGTTCTACGGAGGCACAACTGAGGAAGGGACCGGATCGGGCTTCGTCTACGACGAGGTCGGCCACATCGTCACCAACTACCACGTCATCGAGGGAACCTACGCACAGATCGTCACCCTCCCTTCGGGGGAGGAGTACGAAGCGGAGATCGTTGGCGCCGATCCTGGAAACGATCTCGCCGTCCTGCAAATCGATGCAGGCTCCGAGCTTCCGGCGCCGCTGGCGCTCGCCGACTCCGACGAGCTCCGCGTCGGTCAGTTCGTCCTCGCGATCGGCACGCCGTTCGGACTGGAGCAGACACTGACGACCGGAATCGTGAGCGCGCTCGGACGCGTGATCCAGGGAACCGAGGACGACGAGTTCATCGGGGAGGCAATTCAGACAGACGCCGCGATCAACCCCGGCAACTCGGGTGGTCCGCTGCTCGAACTGGATGGCGACGTGATCGGCGTCAACTCGCAGATCCTGAGCACGAGCGGAAGCTCGGCCGGCGTCGGCTTCGCGATCTCGTCGAACACCGTCCGCCGGGTCGTCCCCCAGCTGATCGCCAACGGGACGTACGCTCACCCCTGGATCGGCATCGAGGGCGTCGACCTGAACGCGTATACAGTCGCCGCTTTCGAGGAGATCGGCGCGGAGCTTCCCACCGATGAGGGCATCTTGATCGTAGGGTTCGATGACGACTCGCCGGCCGAAGACGCCGGGCTCCGCGGCGGCAATCGGACGATCCGCTACGGCTGGTATCGAATCCCCGTCGGAGGAGACGTCATCACCGCAGTGGACGGCCTGACGATCACGTCAACGGCGGAGCTGACGGTGTACCTGGAGACGGAGACGACGATCGGCGACACCGTCGAGCTCACCATCAACAGGAACGGTACCGTGCTGACGCTGTCGGTGCGGGTTGCCGAGCAGCCAGCCTCAGACTAAGAAGGAATCCCCTTGGCGTTCGCGCCGCCCGCCGGCCCAAGAAGGCCGGCGGGTCTTCACTCGTATCGAAGGGCTTCGACCGGATCTAACTTCGCGGCGCGAAGGGCAGGGTAGAGACCGAATGTAAGTCCAATCAGAAGCGAGAAGCCGCAGGCGAGGAGCGCCGGATAGACCGAGATGACGAACGGCCAATCGCCGAACATCGCCCCAAGCCAGCCGCAGAGCCAGCCAAGTCCGAGCCCGAGCAGACCTCCGAGAAGACTGATCAGCACCGACTCGACAAGGAACTGCACTCGCACGCCATGCGGTCAGGCGCCGATCGCCATCCAGATGCCAAGCTCGCACATCCCGGAGTGCTCCTTGTCGAGCCTGGCGCCGAGGACGATCTTCCGATCCTCGTCGAGCGGACGGACGCACCGACCGTCGAACGGCTCGAGCGCGGCGAGCGGGTTCACGTCGTCGGACGTCACGCTCATCATGGTCTCGCTGGAGGTTCTACCGTTTGGGATCAGCAAAGCGCGCGACGCCGCACTCGCCGGCGGAGATTCGAGATCACTCGGAGGAGAGCACGGACTGCGCCTAGACCAGCGTCTCGGCCGTCTCCGGATCGAAGACGTGGAGCGTGTTCAAGTTGACGCGCAGGTGAACCGTCGCATCGACGTCGACCACCGAGTGAGGGTCCAGGCTGGCGACGAGCCGCGCCTCGTCGATCTGCCCGTAGACGAGGAGAGCGTGCCCGAGTTGCTCCTTCACGCTGACCGTGAACGTGATCGCGTCAGCCGGATCCGAAACAGGCCCATCTAGATCCTCCGGGCGAACACCGAGGACGACCCGATCCGCGAGGCCACTCAGAGACCGCTCCTTAGGAAGGGTGATCCGGAAACCCTCGCCGGAGAGGATCGTGCGACCGTCCTCCTGTGAAGTCGACGCGGCGAGGAAGTTCATCGCAGGGCTGCCGATGAAGCCGGCGACGAACTGGTTCGCCGGGTGATCGTAGGTCTCCTGCGGCGGGGCGTACTGCTGGATCACACCGTCCTTC
>Ga0272441_10009269_pt1 | contig 15264 bp, 10 predicted proteins | sample SSMProp6N_FD_193582 | JGI IMG/M metagenome (GOLD analysis project Ga0272441, IMG submission 193582) | Marine sediment archaeal communities from Little Sippewissett salt marsh, Falmouth, MA, United States - SSM-Prop-6N | ecosystem: Environmental > Aquatic > Marine > Wetlands > Sediment ... | reverse complement strand
AGGCAGAAATCGGCGCAGCGATGGGCGTTTGCCAACAGACAACAAGCAATAAGCTCCGAGGCGCGTGCGCGACCACGTTCTCCGATCTCGTGAATATCGCCGCACACTACGATCTGCCGCTCACCTACTTCTTCGAGGATGGACCGTGCGATCCTGAACTTTCGTCCGTGGAGAAGCATGTTCGGACGGAGCCCGGTCTATTGCGTGACTTGGCAGGGTCACTGTGCTCGCTATCGCCCACGGACCGAGCACTCCTGCTGGACATCGCCGAGCTTCTTGCGCGGTAAGAACGTGGCTGGTATCGGATATCGGGGCGCTATCTCAAGACGTTGCCTTTCCCGTACCGCATGCTGCTTGAACTCCATGTCCAGCCCGGCTCAGAACACCGTCAACTCCTCGAGGACGTCTCTTATCCGATCGGACTTGGCACCATCGAGTGCGCCGGGTTGGGTCAGTTGCTTCCATTCGCGGGTTCTGTTCTCGGCATCTTCGTCGTCCCCTTCTTGAGAGAGGCGATCCAAGACCTTGTCGCTCATCTCTGGCAGGTGTCCGACTAGATCGATGCTGAAAGACATGCAGCCGTCGCCAATACCCGACTTCTTGAAGGTGGGAAGCGCACGACGGATCTCGGCAAGGCAGCTCTTCTCATTCTTCTTGGCCATCGCTGAGTCGAGGATGGCCGTCACTTCCTTCATCTCGGGGATGTGACGCTTGTACCGGCACGCGTCCGCTTTCTCGGCAAGGTCGAAGATCTCCTCGGCGGAGCGTGCCGCCTCAGGATCAGGATCCCACTCGGTTCGGACCAGCCAATCGCTGAAACAGTGCGGGAGATAGCAGTGCCGGAGATAGCCCGCCGCCGACCGGGCGTCCGGCAGCCACATCCAGAAGGCGCCGCCGCCAATACACGGCCCCATCTGATATGACTCACTGATCCACAGGAAGATGGTCGCGGCTGAGATATCGTTCCCCTTCACGGGGGCTAGCGTGTGGGTGAATGAGTCCAGGTGCCGTTTCCAGTAGTTGAATTGCAGCATTGGGTTTGCCTTCCTCTTGGCCATGCTCTGCTCTCCGTTAACAGTCCATCTATTGAGCGAATCGTCCGCGCGCGCGAGCGCCGACACTGATGGCGAGCCGACGTAAGTCCCGTCTCGCCCGCGCGCGCGGACTTCATGTCAGTTGCAGGGCTTCTGACGCGACAGCAACCCCGGAACAGTCAGCTATCAGGACATGGACATGCTGCCCATGCCTGCTCAGCAATGCCAGCTACTTTACGAGCACGGCGAGCACAGATGCCGACTCGACCCACGCCTTGAAGAGCTTGCCGGAAGATACAACGATCTCCATATCGGCGACGCCCTTGTTGTTCCCTCTACCGTTGTCGTTGCACATGAACTCGATCTCTCCGGGTCTTTCGGCATCTAGCCTGCCGTGGGCCAGCTGGACACGATTGCCTCCTCTGACCCGTGCCATGGTTGCACCGAAGGGGATCTGGGCTGCCACTCGATATGCCTCGGCTCCCGAAGCGCCCTTGGCTGCGCTAGTCTGCCCTACCATAGATCCGAGCTGCCATCTGCCTGAGACCTTGATATACGCAATGTCGCCTTGCTCGACGTGGATTCCGCTCCCCTTCCAGTTTTCGTTCGCGTAGAGAGAGGCCCGCTTGACACTGATGTTGCCGACAAGGTTGCTGGAGGCCTCCGCAAAGACCTTGAGCCCGTCCACCTTGTCGAGCGGATCATCCTGGTCCACGAGGGCAAGATTGACGCCGCGAGCTTCGAGCGCTCCTTTCATAGCAGAGCGCAGGTCAAGGTAGGTCTTTGCGGCACCGCCATAATCGTCCACTGACTTGACGAGCGCCCGGACCACACGCTTGTCCTTCTCCAAGTCTTGCCATCCCAGCTTCATCTGCTCTTTGAACATATTTGCCAAGTTGAAGATGGCTGCCATCATCTTCTTCTCGGCCTTGCGTGCCGAATCTCCAGCCGATGCGAGCTTCGCAAGCTGGACGGCTTCGGCTTCGGTTGCCTCCAGCTTGTCCATGGAATTGTCGAGCTGCGCTTTCAGCGCACCAACCGCCTTGTCGCCTTGGGAAAGCGTCTCCGCCAAGGATTCTGCCCGAGCCTTCTGCTCCGCTATCCTCTTCTGAGCTGCGGCCAGTGCTGATTGCGCATCGTCGATCTTTGTTCTGAAGGCATCTTCTCTTATGGCGGCATCGGCCAGCTTCTGGTTGAGCGTCTCGATAAGCGTGTTCTGCTGTCCCACTTGCTGTTGAGCGGCCTCAAGAGCGGTCTCGGTGTCCTTCTGCTGACTTCTTAGGGCTTCTTCCCTAGTCACGCCATCCGCGATCTTCTGCTCAGCTGACGAGATATTGCTCTCCAGTTCGTTGATCTTCTTCGTGTGATCCACGAATAGATAGCCCCCAGCGCCCCCGACTCCCACCAACGCCACACCCAGCACCGCAACTAGAGCCTTCATCCGTTCCTCCGTTTCCCTGCCCTCCAACGGGCATACGAACGCCAAGATGGCTACCTGATCCGGTTGCGTGTGAAGACGACCTCTGTGCCGGCCTGCGTAGCAAGCCGCTTGGCAAAGATCGGCGCATCAGCATCTGTCGACACCCATCGAACCAGCATGTCATGCGAGGCGAAATCCTCGTCCCAAAGCTCCACCGCCATGAGGTCGCCGCGCTGCCAGTCGCACTGGAATGAGGCTCCCGTCAGGTTGGCTTGGTAGGAATCCATCTCGACCTGGCGAGGTGCCAGCGTGGACAGTACGGTTCGCCCCCTATGCTTCACGATGACAAAGAGCTCCGGCCCGTCGGGATCGTCGTTCGAAGCGAAGTCTGCCTTGGCAAGCTTCACGCTCTCGAGAGACACCTCGTACCTCCCTGGCGCCTCCACCCCAGGGAGTGACTGTAATGTCCCCTCCACCAAAGCCACAGCCATCGCATCCGCGAACTCCTGCGTGCATCCGGCCATGACGACAGCACACACGAAGACGCCCAATCCAACCACACGTCGCTTCATGATACGCCCCTCTCATATTCCCCAGCCCCGGGGACAGATGGCAAATTCGTTGGCTGGAGGGCGTCCATACAAAAGGGAAGGGAGCGCCACTCAAGCCGCTCCCGCACGCCAGGCCCGCTAGAGCCCACACGACGGTCACAACCCGAGCGCGCTCCCATAGTATACTGGAAGCGTGGCTCCGGACTGTGCCTCGTCGTGTGACTCCCGGTCGGATGACCGGGCTAGCGGTTCGGCATGCGAGGCAAGATCACGGAAAACGCTAGTACGTTTCCCGATATTCAGTTGTCACGTCATGCTCAATACGTGAGCCAAGCCCCCTTCCGGACAACACCGATTCTTACGCACAAAGAATGATATCCGGCCACGCAGTATCGTCAAGCTGATCTTCAGGCGTTGCCTTACTCCCTTGTTTCAGCAGTCGACTTCGGTCGCTCCGCGTTGCCCAAAGATCGACCGCGCCTGGATCTGAAGCGGGAGCTTCAATCCCGTTGATTGCTGGTTCTACAGCGCTTAGAGATTGAGGCTCATCGTCCGCCTTTCTCCCATGGGAAAGAGCTTGTCGGATCCTCCTGCTCATTATCTTCCGACGACGGCACGGTCAGTGACTCAAGCCACTCACGGAGTTGCTTCCCGAGGAAGCGAAGTCCCCCTCCGACCTTGACATGCGGGATTGTTCCCTTGCTGACCCGATTGTAGAGAGTCCCCTTGGCCACCCCAAGAAATCTGGCAACCCACTCGAGTTTGTAGAGAGCGTTGTCATCAAGTGTTGGCCGGTCGCCTTCTCCGGCTTCTGCCTCAGGCGGAGCGACCGGCACGGGGGGCACATCGATCTTGAGAAGAGCATCCACATCTTCGGGACGGAGCGTGCGCTTGCACGACTGAGCGAAGAGAAACCTGCCGAGGAAGACTGCGGCCGGCTGTTTCGATAGCTTGAAGCGGGCGACAGGAACAGCGAGCGGCGACGATGCCAGGAACGTGAAGCCCGGGGGATTCCGTTGCACGAAGTCGAGCAAGACCGGGTCGTCGCACTCGACCTCTTCGTCGAACTCAAGCCGCTCGAGTCGCCCCTGTCCCCGCAGAGCGGGGTCGCCTCCCAGCATCTCGCTCCAGCGTTCCATGACGCAGCGTGCACACGGGTAGTTGCCTGCCCAGCCCGGTTTGCATTCGGGGGCAAGCTTCTCATCAAGCACCGGTACGATCATTACGCAGAGCTTGCATCCGGATGCGGAGAGACGAAGGGGCGGGATCACCTTCTCTTGTGCAAGCTTCTCGGAGCAGAGCGGAAGGAACAGAAGTCGATCGGCATCGAAAGGCGCGCTGACGTCTTCGTAGGCGCGGGCGCCGTCGAACTCATCCCGATGCGCAAGAACGGCCTTCTTCTCGCTCACTTGGTGGCCGTTCTCTTGAAACCGGGCCCGGCGGAGATAGCCGGGCCGTCCCTGAAGCTGGGCACCGTGAAGCCGGACATCGCTTCCCGAAGGTGGCCCTGCGCCAGGTGCGCATAGCGCATTGTCAACTCGATGGTTGAATGGCCCATGAGTTCTTTCACTGTTGGGAGATCGACGCCGTTCATGACGAGATGGGAAGCGAATGTGTGTCTCAATACGTGCAAGGTTGCTCCCGCGATGCCGGCTCTCTCCGCATACCGCTTGAGTTCTCGCAGCAGGTTGTTCTTGCGAGGAGATCCATGTTCGGTGGCAAAGACGAACGGGCTGCCCGGACGTCGCGGTTGTCGTGCAAGGATGTTCACAAGTTCATCGTCCATGGGCAGGTGGCGCACCGCATGAGTCTTGGTGTCGTGTTCACCGTGCTCGTCGTCATAGCCTCCGACTCGGATGAGCGCATTGTCGAAGTCAATATCTTCCCAGCGGAGGTGGATGAGTTCCCCCTTGCGCAGGCCTGTCCTTATCAGCGTGTAGAAGATGTCATGATAGAGTGTGCCCTGTGCGGCCTTGAGAAGGCGAGTAATCTCGTCTTCCGAAAGAAAGCGCAACCGACCTTTGGATTCGCCCCTGAGTTTGCTGGCGAGGGCGAGAGGGTTGAGCGGGATAAGTCGATTCTTGACCCCCCAATTCAGGCATGTCTTCAGATTCGTGAGTTCTATGTTGATGGTGCGCACGCCTACTCCTTGACGTTTCCTGTAGCCAACGTAGCGGTCGAAGAGCTCGGGCGTGAGCTTCATGGCTCTCTTCACCGGACACCAGGTGAAGAAATTCCTGAGCGCGATCTCGGCACGGCTCCACGTCTGTTCCGCGCTCACGTTCTTCTTGGCTTCAAGATAGCGCGTCACGAGTTCCGCGCAGGAGAGCTTCGGGTCGAAGAGACCGAGATCTCGAGGCAACAGCTTTGCCCTGACCTGTCCAAGCAGCTTCTTGGCCTCGGTCTTCGTGCAGGCATTGGTCTTCTTTCGTCTCCGTCGCCCGCCCTCGTACCAATCGATCCACCACGAGCCCTGCTTCTCGTAGACCCCCACGGGCGCCCCCTCCAAAACGCTCTTGCACTGCCGGCTGGACGAGGTATCATGCTGCTCAAAGGAGTGAAGCGTGAGTAGCATGCCTTTCCTATTGCCTACGGCGAAGATAGCAGATGCGGGCATGCACGTCAAGATCGTTTATGGGCACTATATGGACACCACTACTGTGGCGGCGCACCGAATATCGCGTAACCCCAGTCGGAGTCGCACGTTGCGGGTGTAGCTCAGTGGCAGAGCGCTGGCTTCCCAAGCCGGAAGTCGTGGGTTCGAATCCCATCACCCGCTCCACTCTTATCCTCTGCCGAAACACCAACTTGCGGACGACTGCGAGTTGCCTGCCCGGTATCCAATCGGCGCTTTGGCGAATTGACCACGGATTTCACTACGTCCCCTGGCGGCCCGCCCTCCGCCGCGACGAGCCGAGCGGGCCTGCGCGCGCGCCGGGGGCGGCGTGCCTCAACGAACGCGCGTCAGCGGTGACGAGTCACCACCGACCGCCGCGCCCTCTTCGTTCCCTATCTTCCCTCGCTCGCGCCATCGCCACTCGACGACTCCGCTGGACGCTGGGGTTGGACGCGTCATCCCTTCGGTGCACCAAGATAGTGACGCCCGAAGACGTACCACTCTAGCTCTCTTCCCGCATCGTCCTTGAATTCCTTGTGATCGACCCGTGGAGCCGAGTAGGAACGTGCAAAAGGCTTCTCAAGCCACACGTTCAGGATATAGCAGTCGCTATCCATGCTTGCGACGCTGTTACCTGCCTCCCGCTCCTCATCCAGAATCGCCTTGAGAGGTTCTTGCAGATCACTCTCGGTTGGCTCTTGCGGCTCGCCCTTCAGCCTCTCTGACACTCGTTGCATCCCCCGATACGCAAGGATGACACCGGCTACAGACGTGGCTGCCACGCCTACTGTCACCAGCCTACCTATGGCCGTATCCATGGTTGCGTCCAAACATGTATATACCGACGTCTGGATAAAGTCCCACCAGACGCGAATCTGGGCCGGGCCGCCCGCCGTTCAGGGCGCACATCAGACGTGCGGACTTGCGCCCACGGCGGGCGGACCGTTCGCCCGATAGTACCACTGTGGCGCATCTCCGCAAGCGCATACGCTGACGGTCGGGTTAACGTGACGGCGCTACCGGATCGTCACGGCCCGTCGGCTGGGGCCACGCCCGTCAGGGCAGGCCGAACGGCTGAAGGTGCCTGACCTTCGGCCACGCCCGTCAGGGCAGGCCGAACGGCTGAAGGTGCCTGACCTTCGGCTTCGCGCCGTCATGCTTCTTTCGAGTGCTGTAAATTCACTTCTCCCGCCGGGGTTGTGGTGGCAGAATCGGCGTAATCGTCCCGGGCGGAGGCGGATAGTTCTGTATGACCGTTCGCGCGGCCTGCGGCACGCCGCGTTCCCCTGTCTGCGTGCGTGCAGGCCGCACGCACAGGCAGGCAGCCTGTCCACCGATGGCTGCTGTCGATGGGCGGGGTCGGGAGGCGCCGAAGGCGCCGCGAGGTCGATATCGGAGACGCCATGGACCCGTGGAGCGAGGCAGCGTTCCGGCAGAACCAGCGCTGGCTCACGGCTTACGTCCTCGCGCAGATCGGCGACCCGACCGCCGCCGACGACATCGTCCAGGACGTCTTCTCCATCGCCTTCGAGAAGCGGGGCTCCTTCGAGCCCGGCACGAACTTCGGCGCGTGGCTGAGGTCCATCGCGCGGAACCTCGTCCTGCGCCACTACGAGAAGCGCGCGCGCCGCCCGGTCGTGGCCGGCGAAGAGGCCGTCGCCAGGCTTGACCAGATCGCCGCGGCCGCCGAGGACAGGGCCGTCGACCCGGCGTGGGGCGAAGCCCGGGCCGAGCTCCTCCGCGAATGCCTGAAGGAGCTGACCGACCGCGCGAGGAGGCTCGTCCGGGAACGCTATGGGCTAGGCCGGAGCCCGGCGGCGGTCTCGGCCTCGACGGGCGTGAGCGTGGGGGCGGTGAACGTCGGGCTCTTCCGCGCCCGCGCGGCCCTGGCGAAATGTCTCAGGCGCAAGGGGGTCAGTTGATGGCCCGGAGGCCGACGGGAGTTCTTTCGAGTCTTGTGAAGACGCCGCAGACCTGAGGGACGGACGAATGGACGAGCGGCTGGTCCGCATCATCTACGGATACGTCGACGGTGAATGCACCGAGGCCGAGGCCGACGAGGTGCGCACCGCCGTGGCGCGCGATCCCCGCGTCGCCGAGGAACTCTTCCGCGCGGCTCTCGACAGGGCGCTCCTCGTCGAGGTGCTGGGCGGGGCGCCGGTCACCGAGCGGGCCCACGAGGCCGAGATGGCCAGGCTTGTCGTGCGCGAGGGCGAGGGGGCGGGAAGCGCGTACGTGATCCGGCCCGGGACGGCGCGCGTCGTGCTGGGGCGCCGCTTCGGGGTTGACCTCCAGATACTCGACGAGAAGGCCTCGCGCGATCACGCCGAGGTGGCCCTCTCCGAGGGGCGCTACGTCCTGCGCGATCTCGGGAGCAGCAACGGCACCACCCTCGACGGCAGGAGGCTCGAGCGCGACGAGACGCTAAGGCCGGGGTCGCTCATCCGCATCGGCCGGACGGTGATCGAGTTCCTCGACGAGTCGGGCGGCGTCCCCCCGGGCCTGCGCGTGAGCGGATACGACCTCATCGAGCGCATCGGCCGCGGCAGGATGGGGACGGTCTACAAGGCCAGGCAGCTCTCGATGGACCGCGTCGTCGCCATCAAGATCCTGAGCGAGACCTGCAACGGCGACCCCGATTTCATCGAGCGCCTCGGCCGAGAGGCGCGGACCGCCGCGCGCCTGAGCCACGCCAACATCGTCCGCATGGTGGACGTCGGCAAGTCCGAGGGCCTGCACTACTACTCGATGGAATTCGTCGAGGGGGAGACGCTCAAGCGCCTGCTCAGGAACGAGGGCGCCGTCGATGCCGACCGCGCGCTTGAGATCGCCCTGCAGGCCGCGAGGGCCCTGGGTCACGCCCACGGCAGGGGCATGGTCCACCGCGACGTGAAACCGGCCAACCTGTTGCTCACCCGCGAGGGCGCCGTCAAGCTGGCGGACCTCGGGGTCGCCAAGACCTTCGAGGCGTCCGCCTTCGCCTCGGGAGTCCACGGCACCCCGCACTACATGTCGCCCGAGCAGGCGGCGGGAGAAGATGTCGACGCCCGAACGGACGTCTTCAGCTTGGGCGCCACGCTCTACCACATGCTGACGGGGGCGCTCCCCTTCGAGGGCGAAGACGACTACGAGGTGGTCGCGGCACACACGAGCGCCTCGCTGCCGGCCGTCCAGGAGAGGGAGCCCGACGTCCCGGATTCCGTCACGCGGGTGGTCGAGCGGATGATGGCCCGCGATCCGGCGCTTCGCCACCAGTCGATGGGGGAGGTGGTGTCCGATCTGGAGCGCGTTATCGCCGACCGCGAGGCCGAGATCGAGCAGGTCGCGCCGGGGGAGTCCACGATAAGCCGCCCGGTCGAGGCCATCGTCAGGAGGCGCCGGAGGGCCAGGAGAAGGGATCGCGGCATCCCGGGCGCGGGCGCCCTCGCCGCCGCCGCCGCGGTCCTCATAGGCATCGTTCTCCTCTATCAGCTCGCGCTGCCGGGCAGGTCGACTCCGAAGAGGCCATCTTCCCGAGGGGCCTTTGTGGATATCCCCTCGGGTCGGGCCACGCGCGCCGCCGACGGCCGGATGCCCGACGGTTCGGACGGCCACCGGGGCGCTGGCCGTGAGGAGGACGACGCGCGGCCCGGGGACGCGAGGGCCTTGGGCGACGATGTCCGCGCGGCGCGTGCCGTGGCGCTTGACAGTGAGACACGGCCTGCTGAGAGCGATCCGGTCAAGCCGTCCGATGCCCGAGGCCTCCCCGAGGACATGGTCTCCAAGTCGGCCGAGACCGACATTGCCGGTCCGGCGGGGCCGACCATCGCCGACATGGCCACGGCTCTGGGGTCCTGGGAGCCCTACCCCGAGGTCGCCGAGGCCGCCGGCTTCTGCCGCCCCGGCGTGTGGGAGAAGGGCGCGCTCGTCCTCAGGGACGGCCGCAAGATCGCGGGCGAGTTCCGAGCCGAGAAGGGAGGCCTCAGCTTCCGCAGGAAGTCGACCGCAATACCACAGAAGATCTCCCTCTCGGGCATCGAGAATATCGCCTTCCGGCAGCCCGGCAACATCAACGCGCAGATGGGCGAGTTCGAGTTGCGGCAGGGCAGGCTCGACGAGGCCCTTGAGCGATTCGAGAAGGCGCTCGCCGCCGAGCGTGACGACCCCTTCGTGCGCAAGAAGATCGCCGACATCCGGGCGACCAGGGATGCCCAGCGGAAGATCGACGACGCGGCCGTGGTCGGCAACCACGGGGCCGTGCTCGAGGAGATGGATCGGTTGGCCAGGGTGAGCGAACCCAAGTATATTTCCCCCAGGCGCAGGTCCGCCTTCAAGAGAGCATTGGGGAGACGTGCCGGCAATATCCAACGGGGCGACCGCGCGTGCTGGCGACGGACGGCCGAGAAGTTGGGGATGAAGCTGCCCGTTGCCGAAGGTCGAGCTCCTTTGGCCGTTCGGCCTGCCCCAGCGGGGGGCCTGCCTGGCGGCAGACAGGTGGCCGGAGGTCAGCCCCCTGCCCCGACGGGCGCGGACAAGGAGCCTCGAAAAGGTCTCGTCGGGGCGCTCAAGGCGGCCGGCGCGGACATGCGGGCCGCCGAGCTTGTCGACATCTTCGAGGACGCGCTCGCCGCCCGCGTCCCCTTTGACGACAAACACTATCTCCTCATGGCGAGGGCCTACCACGAGCTTGGCAGGGACGACGAGGCGAGGGACGTGATCGGGCGAATGTCCGAGGAGTATCGCGAGCGGCCCGAGGTGCGGACGCTCCTTCTCGGGCTCAAGCTCTCCGCGCCGCCGCTCAGGCCCAGGCTCCTTGCCTGCGCCTACGTCGGCGGCGAGGGGGACCAGTACATAAGGGAGGTCGGCTTCGGTTTCGGCGGCGTCTACGCGAAGGGCAAGGGCTTCGGCGTGCTCCTCGACACGCTGACGTCCGATTGGCACGTCGAGGGTGACGTCAGCACGCACGACGACGGGCGCTATGACCCCGCGCCGCCTCCCCCCGACGACAGAGGCAAGCTCGTCAGGGACCCCCGCAACGGCCAGACGTACAGCGTCGGGAATCGCCGGGTCGACGCTAGGCTGCGGCAGCCCTTCCTGGAGTCGAGCGCCGGCTGGAAGCTCCGCGGCTTCGGTCTCGACGAGATCTTGACGGGAGCGAAGACGATGCGCGGCGGCCCGCTCACGGAGAACTCGCGCGCGTACGACTGCTGGCTCATGCCCAACGGGAAGATTGCCGTCAAGTGCTGGACGGCCAGCGCCAACTCCATCCTGTCGGGCGGCCCGCGGGACGCGCGGAGGCCCAACCCCAGCGAGTGCGTGGACCCCTTCGGGAAACGCGCGGGCGGGATGGCGTCGCTCTTCATGCTCGTCGACCCCGATGGCGGGAAGCCGCTCTCGGGCACCTTCGTCGAGGGTCCCGCGACGCTGCATGCCGTCGACGAGTTCGGCCGCGTCTACCTGCCGTTCGTGCAAGACGGGGGCGCCAACCCGTTCGGGATGGCCGACGAGACGGGATGCGGGCTTTTCGTCCTGAGGCCGTCGCTCCTTGGGCCCGAGCTCAACATCCGCATCGGCGGCGGCGATGGCGGCGGGGCCGGTCGCGGCGAGCGCTTCGGCGTGATCGCCCTCAAGGACAATCTTCTCGTCCTAGGCGGCTACACCGAGGCCGCCGGGCTGGAGACGGTCAACCCCGTCCAGGACTCCCACGGCGGCGGCAGGGACGGCTTCATCGTCCTGCTCGAGCTCTGGCGGTAAATTGCCAGCCTCAACTTGGCCAGGCCGGATGCGCCTGCCGTCCTGACAGGCTGAAGCCTTGCGCGGCGTGGGGACTCGCCCCGCCCGCTACCTCAGGGTCAGTTTGGAGCCAAGCGGAATTCTGCGCCTCGTGCCGTCGGGCTCGGTGATCTCGATCACGTATGTGTTGCCGGTCTCGATGCTGAGGTCCAGGTCGAGCTTGTCCTTGCCGGGGTTGAGGGCCGCGACGTGGAAGTTGTCCGCGGCCCGGTCGCGGCCCATCCAGCGGAAGATCCTGGTGAGCTCCTTGGCGGGCAGCGGCGGCGTGCCGATCGATTCCTGAATGACCCCCGGCTGGAGGGCCGCGAAGGTCATCTGCATCCACTCCCTCCCGCTCTTGAACGAGACGCGGTCCCTGCCGACCTTGCACTTGGCGTAGGTGTGGAAGCGTGACTCGATCCCCAGCCGCTTGGCGATGCTGTTGCTCAGGACGTGGTCGACGACCAGCCAGTACCGGTTCTCCACGAACAGGAACAGCCTGCCGATGAACTTCACCGGCATGTGCCGCCAGATGGCGTGCGTGGCGTCAATGCGCACCCCGGTGACGTTGTTCCCCTTCACGATCTCGGTCTTGTCGCAGCTCGCGCCCTCGATGCAGCTCAGGCCATCGACGAAAAGCGTGCTCTTGGACGCCGGGCTTCGGCTGTAGATGTCCGCGCCGCGGTCGCCGAAGGTGGTCGAGAGGTATCCCGTGTCCTTCTGGTCGGTGATCATCAACTCACCGTTCACCCGGCAACGGAAGTTCAGGAGGTCAACGAAGCCGTGCCCGCCGACCACGGTGCCCCCGCCGCGGACGGACATCCGCAAGGTCGGCGAGACCTCGTCGTCCGCGAGGATTGCCCACTCCATTCCATCGTAGAGCCTCGCGACGGGCGTCTTCTTCTTCGTGCTCGACTCCTTGAACCTATCCAGCTGTTTCAAGGTCGGGATGTCCTTCACCGCGTAGAGGAGTTCGCTTGCCCTTGCGGCGTAGTCCCGGCCGCGCTTGCGCTTGGGGCGCTTGAAGGGCCCCCGCGGGAGATAGAGGGCCGCGTTCAGCGCCGCGTAGGGGTGGTTGAGGCGCTTCGCCAGCATGAAGTAGAACATCGCCGGATGCCAGCCGTCGTTGTCCCCGAAGGTAAGCCCCGTGAAGTCGAGCGGGAAGATCAAGGACTTGCGAAGCTCGTTGATCTTGAGCGCGGGATGCGCCCTGCCCACGGCGTTCTCCCAGCTCAGGACGTAGCGCATCGAGTAGTCCATGCCGTAGTTCCAGTAGCCCGTCCCCTCGGGGCAGCCTCCGCCGTTCTTGATGTAGGACTTGAAGTAGGGCTTGAGCGACCTCTCGACGAACGGGATCAGCCTGCGCGCCTCCGGCCTGTCGTCGTACATGGCCAGGGCCATCAGTCCCATGCCGCCGCTGCAGACGCCGTTCCAGTTGGACCAGCTCTTGCCGACCCACCACATGGGCTTCGTCAGGCACTTGACGGCCTCCCTCATGTGGAACTTGTCGACCACGTCGAAAAAACATTTCTGCTCCTCGGAGGTCATGTCCGGGCGGAAGATGTCGTACATCAGCCCGATCGCGCTCGACTGCTCGCCGTAGGTGAGACAGAAGGGCATATGCACGCTCGGCGATACGGTGAAGTTCGCCTCGCAACTGATATGGTTGAAGTCCAGGAGGCCGCCCAGATGTTTGATCGCGGCCTCGCGATAGCGCTTCTCGCGGGTCATCACCCACGCGCACGTCAGGCATTGCAGATGGCTCTGTATCCAGCGCCCCATCTGGAGGTACGAGCGGCTCGCGTCCTCCGGCACGGGGTTGACGCGCGTCAGCCGCTCGGCGTCGTTGATGACCTGCTCGGCGGTGTGCTCCAGGAACGGGTGGGTGTACTTCTTCCTCCTGCGGAGGTCCTTGGCTATCTTCGGCGTGACGTAGAGACGGGGCGAGGCTTTGAGCTTGAGTCTGGCCATGGGTCTTTCCTTAGCGGGAGACAGGCGCGAACAGATTGGCGGGATGCGGCCCCCGTTTAAGGGTCAGTCTGAAGGGGTAGTTCCTCCGACACAGCGAGTCGACATCTAATCCGATGCCGGCGCGGGTTGGACCCACGACGGCGCGTTCTCCTTCGTGAGCAGCTTCACGCGGCGGAGCTTCATAGCAATATCGTTCCCGAACCTTGGCGGGTCAACGACCAAAACGCCGCCCGCCGCATCCAGGATCTCGGCGCGGATGATCTCCCCCGCGGCCGTGTCCCAGAACTCCACCGCCCACGCGCCGTCCTCGACGTCCTCGAAACGGACTCGCGCCCCCTCGACCGCGAGCGGCTCGCGCGGGTAACGCATCATCGGCCCCACGGCGTACAGCCAGGCGTAGCCGCGCCTGCGCGACATGTAGGCCATCGCCGCGAGCTCGACGCCTCTGGGCGACCGCTCGACTTCGGGGCTCCGCGTCTTGAGCCGCAGGTCGCGCCTGTCCTCGCCGCGCGCGAACTTCGCCAGCGCCGAGTAGTGCCAGTAGAGGTCGCGCTTGTCTATGAAGTCGAACCACCACAAGAGCGGCGCCCCCCCGGCCGAGGTCATGTAACTCCCCCACAGCCCCGAGTGGAGGTCGGCCTCCAGGCCCGCCTCCGACGTCCCGTTCCAGTTCCCGCCGTACTCGGTGACCATGAAGGGCTTCATGAACCTGACGTTGTTGTCGGAGGTGGCCGCCGCGAGTTCGGCGAAGGGCTCCTCGTCCCCGCGGTAGCCGTCGCAGGCGACGTAGGAGATGCCCGGCAGGCTCACCATCTGGGGGTCGACGAGCTTGTAGTCTCCGCAGTAGTGGGTCGTGTAGAGCCCTCCGCCCGAGTCGATAGACTTGAAGTACTTAGTCATCTCGTCGTGCCACTTGCGCCTCGTCTCGCGCAGGCCGGAGGTCCGGCCGTGGCTGGATCTGTGCGAGCTGCTTCTGGAACCCGTCAGGTTGAGCTCGCTAACGAGCTCGAAGCCGAGGATCGTCGGGTCGTAGCCCCACCGCGCGAAGATGTAGCGCGTCTTCTGCCTGTAGAGCTTCTTCGCCTTCTCGTTCGAGAAGAACTCGCCCGGGGTCCGGAGGAAGCCGCCCGACACGCGGTTGCGCGAGTTGTAGGGGCTGTACGCCCACTCGGGGTCCGAGAACTCCGAGTATTTCCCGTGATTGTCGATGACGAGGTGCACCCGCATGCCCAGGTCGCGCGCCTTCTCGAGGACGCGGTCGAGCCGCCAGGCGTTCGCGAGGTTGTAGCGCCCGAGGCCGTGGTAGTTCTTCCAGGCCGCGGTCCACTCAAGACCCAGCCACCAGCTGGACATCCAGACCTCGAAGAAGTTCTCGCCCCCCCGCGCGGCGCGTTCGATATTGCGCTCGTAGGCGAACGAGCCCTGGTCCGGCATGATCGGCCATCCCAGGACGCGCGAGCCCCGGAGGTCGGTCGGCGAGCGGTAGTTGTGGCCCACGGGGTAGAAGGGTTCGCCGTTCTCGAACTCGAAGCAGCGGAAGTCCTTCTTGGAAACTCGAACGTAGCCCGGGTGGTCCGACCTCTGGACCGTGAAGGATCGATCGCGCGTCTCGAGCCGCTCCTTCCCGGCCACCACCCGCAGCCGAAACGTATGCCTGCCCGCCTCGCGGGGGGCGTAGCGGACCCGCCAGTCGCCCCGGCCAACGGGGACGAGTTCCTCGCCCGCGCTCGTGAGACGGCGCCGGAAGTCCTGGCTGAAGAACCCGGGCACGGTCATCGTGGCGCCCGACGGCGTCGTCACGCGGAGGTCCACCGCGATCTCATCGGGGTCGAAGGGGTTCTCGAACTCGCGCGTGAGTTCGCACGAGAGCTCCCACCGGGAGTAGGTCCCCGCTTCGGGCGGGAAGGAGAGGTTCCTGAC
>Ga0272441_10009268_pt1 | contig 15264 bp, 9 predicted proteins | sample SSMProp6N_FD_193582 | JGI IMG/M metagenome (GOLD analysis project Ga0272441, IMG submission 193582) | Marine sediment archaeal communities from Little Sippewissett salt marsh, Falmouth, MA, United States - SSM-Prop-6N | ecosystem: Environmental > Aquatic > Marine > Wetlands > Sediment ... | reverse complement strand
ATGTTAAAATTTTTAATTGGTATTATTTTTTGTGTTCTATTGACTAGTTGTGTAAGTTACCGAGTACCAACAAATATGACTGAAAAAGGGGTTGAAAATTACATTGAAAGTCAGAAAAGAATAAAAAAAGAGAAAAGAAAATATAAAGCGTTCCATAATAAAAGATATCGTGAGATTAGAAAATTACAACGAAAGTAATAATAAAAGGGACTACAATTGTAGTCTTTTTTCTTTTACAGTATTTATATAAAAAAAGATAATGTCGATACATAGGTCATATTTTTCGAAGAATAATACGTTGATTAGTAATAATTTAACAAATAATTCACAAAATCCTGTTACTGAAATATCTTATGGTATGGTGGATAAACAGGTTAGTAGATTTATTTTTGATATCAATCTAACTGATTTACAAGAAAAGATTAGTAATGGCACAATTAATCCTAATAGAATTGTAAAGCATGTTTTACATATGACTAATACTATCGGCTATGGTCAGCAATATGTTGGTAGTAAATCGTATTCAGAAATGATTGAAAGAGCAATGAGTTTTGATTTAGAATTATTCAATATTAATGAAGATTGGGATGAGGGTAATGGATATGATTTTATTTATGATGATACACTAGCACCACCTGTTTCGATTCAAGCATCTAATTGGAGAGATAGAAAGACGAATACTTTATGGACTGAAGAAGGTGCTTATATTTCAGGTGTTACTGAAATTATAGGTAGTCAAAACTTTAATAAAGGTAACGAAAACATTGAAATCGATATAACAGATTATGTAAATCAAAAATTATTAGGTACTGGATATACTGGTACTTCAGCATTTACAGGAAATTCATTTGGTTTGGGTGTTAAATTTATTGATGAACTTGAAGATTTAGAAACAGAATTAAAACAAGCGGTTGCATTTCACACAAAATATACAAATACTTGGTTTGAACCATATATTGAAACAATTATTGATGATGTAATAACTGACGATAGAAATTATTTTTATCAAGATAAAAATAATGAATTATATTTATATGTCAATTTTGGTGGATTTGCGAAAGACATTATTGTTAATGAAGTGAATATATATGATAATAATGATGTTTTAGTAACTACAATAAGTGGTGATTCAATTATAAATGTGTGTAAAGGTGTATATAAAATAGTTTTAAATATTAGTTCTGAAGAATATCCAGATGCTGTATTATTTAGGGATGAGTGGAGTATAAATATTAACGGTAGAGAAACAACGTTTTCTGGTGAATTTTATTTAATTTCGTCTGAAATATACTATGCAATTAACCAAACAAATACAATTAATTTTGATAATTATCATTTTAATTTTTGGGGAATTAATGAAAGAGAGAATGTTAGAGCAGGTAATGTAAAAAAAATTAAATTAAGTATAAAAGAATTGTATCCAAATCAAAATAATTTTATACCTTTAGATGTTGAATATCGATTATATACAACTATTGGTAGTAAATATGAAATTGATATTATACCATTTACTAGTGTAAATAGAACAAATAGTGGTTATGAGTTTGATTTAGATACATCATGGTTAGTACCACAGGATTATCATTTACAATTAAGAATGAAAAATGGTAACTATTTTGAGACAAAACAATCGGTTTCATTTACCATAGTATCGGATGGAATAATTAATAATTAATTGAATTTATTTTTATTTTTGCTTGTATTTATCTAAAATCTGAAATATATTTGTAACTGTAATTTTTATAAATTGAAATAACAATAACTGTAAATTAAAAATTGAAAAATGAGTAATGTAAATGAAAATGCAAATCCACAAGGTGGAAATTTGCAAGAATTGAAAAAAATGTTTTCTGATTTTCAGAGAAAACAATCACAAACTAACAAGCGTAAGTCACGTGAAGACCTCTTAGCAAAGTATTTTGTTCCACGAAATACTAAAGAAATTTTCCGAATTTTACCACCAAAACAAGGTAGAAAACACATTGAAGAAGCATTTTTTCATGTTGTAACAACTAATGCTGCTGGCGGTAAGAAAAAACATGGAACTATTATTTATTGTCCTGCACATAATGACCCAAGAGTACCAAAAATTGGTGCTGATGGTAAACCTGTGTTAGACCAGAATGGTAATGCAATACTAGTACCTGCACCATGTCCACTTTGTGCTAAACATAAAAGAGAACTTGCAAAACAAGACCCCTCATTGAAAGGCATTAAGAAGGAAAACATGAATGATGCACAGAAAAAAATCAAAGCCAAGAATGATGAAATTTACAAGGAAGCCATTAAATGGGAAGCCAAGAAATTTTATATTGTTCGTGGTATTGATAAAGGTGCTGAAAAAGATGGTGTTAAATTTTGGAGATTTAAACACAACTACAAAAATCAAGGCACACTTGACAAACTACTTCCAATTTTGGAAGACTATATGTCTACTCAACAGGCAGATTTCTCAGACCCACAAACTGGTACTGATTTGAGTATTATTATGACAGATAGTGAATTCAATGGTCGTGTTTATAAAGCGATTTCTGCAATTACTGCAAGAGGTAAATCTCCATTAAGTCAAGACCCTATTGTTATGAGACAATGGCTTGATGATGATATTACTTGGAGAGATGTATTTATGCCAAAAAAAGCACCTAATGTAACACCATTTGAATTCCTTGAAATGGTTGCTAGTGGTACTAGTCCATATTGGGATGATACTGATGCAAATAATAAACATTGGGTGTTTCCAGGTCGTCCAGATTTGGAAGAACAAGCAAATACACGTACTCGTAACCTTGACGCTAATGATGACGATAACTTCGAACATGCATCAGATATTGAAGATGAGGAATATCCACGTGTGACAATCAATAATATTACTGAATCAAAAGTAGGTAGTTTTAATGATGATGCATCTGACTTAGGTAAGGAAACGCTAAGTGAAAGTGATGATGAAAATGGTGATTATAAAGATGACGATAAACCAGAAATGAATGAAAATTCTGATGGTGGTTCTGATGAATATGATGACCTTCCTTTCTAAAACTTAAAATGGGGGTTAATCCCCCATTTTTTAATTAATTAAACAGTAAATTATGGCAAAAAAAGAACTACTAGATTTAGATAGTGATGGTATTCAAGCGAATAAAAGAAAACCAACACCTAAGAAAAACTTTTCTTTAGATGATTTTAAAAAGAAAATTGGTGCAACTGAAATACCTTCAAAACCAATTCAATGGATTCCTATTGATGATGGATTAAAGCGTGCTACTGGAATGCCTGGTGTGCCGAAAGGTTATGTTACTCAATTTCGTGGGTATAGTAATACTGGTAAATCAACGGCATTAATGCGTGCAATTGTAAATGCACAAAAAATGGGTGATTTTCCAATTATTATTGATACTGAAAACAATATTGATGAGGGTAATAAAAGATTAACCATGATGGGTTTTGATTGGAACGGTGAATACTTACTTGTTAATAATAAGTACTTGCTTGAAAATTATGGTTATAAGCAAGATAAAAACAGGAAAGAAGCGAGTATTGAGGATATGGGTAAAGCAATTTATGATTTTCTTGATATGCAAAAAAGCGGTCAATTACCTCGTGATATTTTTATTGCAATTGATTCAATTGGTACATTAAATTGTATTAAAACAATTAATGCATTGGAAAAAGATGATAGTGATAATAATATGTGGAACGCTGGTGCGTATGAAAAAGCATTTATGTCATTACTTAATAATGCAATACCAAATACAAGAAAGATTGATTCAGAATTTACTGCTACAATTGCTGCGGTACAAAAAATTTGGTATGATAGCATGAACAAAGTTGTTAAACACAAAGGTGGTGAAACATTTTTCTTTGGTTCAAGACTTATCTATCATTTTGGTGGTATTATAACTCATGGAACTCGTAGAATAACTGCAACAAGTAAGGGTCGTGATTTAAATTATGGTTTTGAAAATAAAGTGAATATTGCTAAAAATCATGTTGATGGTGAATGGGGTGGTATATCACTTGAAGGAAAAATAATTTCAACACCACATGGATTTATATATGGTGATAAAGAAAATGAAGCAATATATAAAAAAGAACATATACTTTATTTCCGTAATAAATTTGAAGACGATAGTCTAACGGTAGATGATATTGAATTTAAATCAAAAGCAATGGATGTCGATGGTAATGTTTCGTTTGAAGATGAAATTGTTGAAAGAAGTAGTGATGAATAATTAACATAATGAAAATAAGAACATTATTAATTGACTCTTCTTATTTATTAAAACGCTCATTTCACGGTGCGAGAGATACTCACACCGTGAAATTTGGGCATATTGGTGGATTATACCAATTTTTAACAACAACACGCAAATTAATTAAAGAACATAAAATTAATAAAGTTGTTTTAGCATGGGATGGTGAAGGTGGTGGTATTTATCGCTATAGAATTGATAGTGATTACAAAGCCAATCGTAAATCAAAAGAATGGCATCAAAAAATTGAATTAAGTGAAGCAGAAATACGTAGGGAAAGACAGAAAGAAGAATCAATATTAAAACAGCGAAAAAGAATTCAGGCATATGCTGAAGAACTTTTTTTAAGACAAATTGAAGTTGATGAGATTGAAGCAGATGATTTAATTGCTGCATATTGTTTAAGTAAACATAATGAAGAAGAAATTTTTTTATATTCCAATGACCGTGACTTTGCACAATTATTAGATTTAAATATTACGATAATATTTTCAAATATAGACCAACCAGTAACTAGGTCAAATTATATTATGCATTTTAATCATCATTATAGTAATGCATTGACATTAAAAATTATTTGTGGGGATACTGCGGATAATGTTCATGGTATTAGTGGATTGGGGGAAAAAACATTGTTAGAACATTTTCCAGAATTAAAATATAAACATCTTACAGTTCGTGATGTCTGTAAAATGGCTGATGAATTAAATCAAAATAGAGTTAATGATAAGAAAAAACCGTTAAAAGCATTACAAAATTTATTAAATGGAGTTGATAAACTAAAAATAAACTATCAATTAGTTAATTTACGACAACCATTATTAAATGAACAAGCAAAAGAAGAATTACTACAATTAGATTTACCATTATCACCAGATAATAGAGGTAGTAAAAATTTATATAAAATGATGATAGATGATGATTTTTTATCTGTATATGGGAGTACTTTTCCAAACTATGTAGAACCATTCTATACTGTTATTATGAATGAAAAACAATTACTTACAGAATATTATCAAAATAATAAAAATAATTTATAAAAAAGACTTTCACTATTAATACATTCTTACTATATTTGTGACAATACTAATAATTTAAATTTATTCAAAATGAACGAGAAGGATAACAATACTTTTAGGTTTACTTTAACACAAGGAGATGTTTTGTTGTGTGAAAAAATTTTTGATGCAGACCAATTTAATCCATTTACAAGGTATTCTATTGATATTAGAGATATTTTACCACGTGCAATTACTAAATTGCAAAAAACATTATCTAAACGTAATTATGATACCGTTATTGACGTTGGTAATAATGTTACATGTAAACCACATGATTACTATGAAAAACAGGTTGAATTATATCCAAAGCATTATAAAAATGCAATGAAATACAATCCAGAACCAATTGTACAAAAAATTGAAGATAAAACAATTCGTGGTGTTGAATGTAAAATTGGTTTATATATTAATGATAAACCAATTGTTGAAAGGCTTTTTTATGTTGATGGATTTAATCCTGTGGTACGATGGTCAGTAGATTTAATTGATGCCGTTATTGAAATTACAGATAACATTTTTCATAAGATAAAAAAATGTGATGTAAAAAACATGTGGGACGATTACGACCTAATTAATTATAGAGGTTTGTCAATCAATCAAATCAGAGAACTACCAATATCTAAACGTGAAGAAATGTTAAGAAGATTAAAATATTAACATTATAACCGCATTCTTTTGGGAATGATTGTTGGTGTATTTCGTTTTGATTTCCAATAATTATTCCCATTTTTAATACTTCGTATAAATAAAATGGCAGAAAGTACAGAAAATACAATCACTGCTTATTTGGGTTTTGAATTTCAGCAACGTTTAATGTGGCAAATATTAGTTGAGCCAGAGTTTGCCGAAAAAGTAATACCAGATTTAGCAATTGAATATTTTGATGACCCGAATTTAAAAAGGTTATTCATTATTATTTTGGAATACTATAAAGAATTTCAAAAAGTACCGAATCTACAAAACCAAAGTATTCACCAAGCAATTAATAAATATAAAACACCAAATAATCGTGTTGAGGAAGAAACTCTATTTTCAATAATTAAACGACTTGAATTATGGAATGAGAGAGTGATTAATAAACAAATGCTTTATGATGGAGACGTTATTCAGAAATCGATAACAAACTTCATTAAACAACAAGAGTATCGTAAATTAGCAGAATCAATTATTGATAAGGTAAAAAATGGTGATATTAAAAGTAAGTTTGTTATTTCTGCCATTGAAGAAAAATTTCAAAAAATTACGCACATTGGTGATGAAGAAGATGATTGTGATGATATAACCGAGGGCATTGATAAGGCATTGGCAAAAGAATTTAGACAAACAATTCCAACTGGTATTGGTGTAATAGATGCATTAACTGGTGGTGGATTGGGTAAAGGTGAAATCGGTGTAATTTTAACTCCAAGTGGTGTTGGTAAAACTACCGCATTAACTGTTATTGCAGATACTGCATATCAAAATGAAAAGAATGTAGCACAAATAATTTTTGAAGATACTAAAGACCAAATTAAACGTAAACACTATACAATTTGGGCAGATTCTGCTTTAAGTAAGTTAAATGAAGAAGAAGAAAATGAACGTGTTAGAAAAATTGTTCATGAAAAAGCAAAACAGTTAGAGGGTAAGGGTAGATTAATTATTAAGAGGTTTAGTCAGGAAAATACAACCATGCATGATATTCGAAACTGGATGGCAGGATATCAAAAGAAGTATGGTTTTAAGTTTGATTTGTTGGTTATAGATTATCTTGATTGTTTAGAATCACACAAAAAAGTGCCAGATAGAAACGAAGCAGAACTTGCAATTATTAAAGCGTTTGAAGCAACTGCATCAGACTTCGATATTCCAGCATGGACTGCAATTCAAACAAACCGTTCTGGATTTGGTGCAGAATTTATTGAAGCACATCAAAGTGGTGGTAGTATTAAGAGAATTCAAAAATCGCACTTTTTCATGAGTGTTGCTAAAACACCAGAACAAAAAGAAGCACATCTTGCCAATATATCAATACTTAAAGCAAGATTTGCACAGGATGGTCAAAAATTTGAGGATTGTATTTTTAATAATGATACAATGCAAATAATTATTGAAGATAGTCGATATAAGTATAGTAAAACATATAAAGGTTTAAAGCATTATAATGATGAGGATAAGAATAAATTCGATGAAAATGCTAAGAATTTAATGGAAAAATCGTCATCACTAAAAATGCATGAAGCAATAAGTAATCGTGAAGTCGATTTAATTAATAAAGTAAATTATGATACTGTAAATGATACTGTAAGTGATGCTTTAAATGATGCTCAAAAACTAAATGATTTACTTTACATGAATCGTGATAATAGTTTTGATGATAAAAATCAAATAGATAATATACATATTTCAACTACTAGAGAATTGAGCACTGATGAAATTAAACAAGTAATTGAAATTGCTAATGAGGTTGTTAATGAAACAGAAAATAACGATATTTTATTAATTGAGGGAGCAGTTGAGGGAGTAAATGAAGGAGCAGTTGAGGGAGTAAATGAGGGTGTTGATGTGGAACAAGAATTGTTGGCATCATCTTTTGATTGGAATGGTGAAAGTGGTAATACAACTAATGAAGTCATAGTACAAGAAGATGTAAAAATTAATACTGTTAATACAATTCATAATGAAATAAATGAAGAATGTGAAATAACTAATAATGAAAATAATGTTGATGAAATAGAAAAAATGTTATTAATTGACCCTGATGAACCACAAGGTGAGGATAAATCAGTATATAATTTACTACTTAAAATGCGTGATAAACAGAATGTTATAAAAAAAGAATAATTTTTTTATAAAAATTTGTAACATTTTGTAAAATTATTCGTATTTATATTACCAAGGCTGTTATATTAAATTTTTTAAATTTTTTAAAAAAAAGTCTTGCATATTTAAAAAATGTGTATTAGTTTTGCAAAGAATTAAGAAGACGTTCTTTTAAGAATTGAAATAAATGGGGAAGTATGCGAATATTAAAACAAAGAATATAATCGTATTACTCCTGCTGGAGAACTGGTTGTGTTTTCAGTAAAAGGTACAGCAATTTGTCGGTAAAACAAATGTCTGCAGGTTCGATTCCTGCCTTCCCCACAAAAAAGGAAACTGATTGTTATTTCAGAAATTAACTCAGAGGTAAGAGTATTTGCATCAAAAGCAGATTGTCATGGGTTCAAATCCCATATTTCAAACAACAATAACAAACAAAATGTCCTTTTAACTTATATTGCGGGTTGGCAGAAGAGGTATCTCACTTGGCTCATAACCAAGAGGTCGGGGGTTCGAATCCCTCACCCGCTACTAAATGAAGAACTGATAGTGTTTTCAGTAATGCAAAACTTACTGCTGCCCGTTGAGAGGGTAGCAATAATACTAACAAATTTCTTCAATTTTTTAAATGTTCTTTAAAATTTTTGAAATTATACGGGGAGTTAGCAAAATAACAAACAAAAAATACTAACTCAATACTCTTTTAAATAAGAGAACTAATAGTGTTTTCAGTAAAGGTAATGCAATTGTCGTGAAAACAATCAACTGGAGGTTCGATTCCTTCACTCCCCGCAATTGGGAAAACTAAAAGTGTTTACAGTAATACATCGGTTCGAATCCGATATTGTTCGCCAATTAGGACAATTAGCCAAGTGGAAAAGGCACAAGTATCGTAAACTTGCATTAAAAACAAAAATACTTTTAAAATATTCCCTAACTTATAAAGCGGAAAATAATAAATTAAACCCGCTAGTTGTTTTTGGCTGTTGATGTCAGAGTTTTTTACAAAAACGGGGCACATCACCTAACATTTGAAGTGTAGCAATACATGTGGTTAAGAATGGTTTTTATATGCTAAAGAGCAGAATTTTTTCAAAAAAATACAGAATTATACTAACTAAAATGAGTAGATGGTGAAGGTGGGAGAACACTGACTCAAGGGTACACACTTAGTAATTCTCTTATGGTGTGTGAAGCGGAAGCGAGATTCCTGATAAACATCATTAGGTTAGTATTTGAAGAAGAACTTGTTGTGTTTACAGCAAATTGAAATTTGCCACCCATGAGTGGTGGCACAAACTTGTTAGCAATACAACTAAATTTCTTCTCTTATTTGAGAAGTAAATTGTTTTTCTGAAAAATGGGCGGGGATTTGATATTTAATTATATCATCTTCGCCTTTTTTTTTTACTTTTTTTGTAACAAAAAGAATTTTTTATCGTATATAACCGAAATATAAATTAAATTTTTAGTAAACTATGGAAAAATTGGTATTAACACAAAAGATGCTCGGAACTATCAAACAAACATTGATTGATGGACTTACCATTGCATCTGGAAGTAAGAGCAGTGCTACTTACTACCACAGTAAAGATGACCAAATGAAAGCAATTCAGACCCAAATTAAGGGTATGTATAAACTTTCAAAAGAATTACCATTGATAATTGCATCACAAAAGGGTGCAACTGGTCGATTTGTGTCTGAAGTATTGTTAAATGAATTTAAGAATACTTTGAAAGGTGGAGCATGTAATATTGTTAATCCAATTGATTGGTATGATAATGGATTGAGTGATAAAGCAATACTATCTGCTTTAGATAACTTGTATAATGACAATGGTTTACCATACGTTTTACGTCTTTTTGTTGATTTGAAAAAATCGAAGGTAAATAATGAAAGGTCAAGAAAAATTGTTTTGGGTTTTATTTGGGGTCAAACAAATCTTGAGTTCTACGCAATGAAATATCGTAATAAGATTGCTGATATCTTAAGACACGTTTACGGTCAGAGAAAAACATCAATATTGCTTTCAATTGCATCTAAGCAAATTTTCATGCAAGGTGCTGACCTAATTGGTACTGAAAAAGAGTTGGCAATACTAAACGAATCAATTTTGAAATATTTTAATGGTGATTCAGTTAAAGCATTTAAGTTATTGTTATTCTTATTCAAGAAAGACCAAAACGTTAACTATGATGCTCAAACATTTCCATTATTGAGTGAATATCAAAAAGCAAGGGTTGATATTACTGGAATTAAAGTAGTGCCTGAAGAAGTATTACTTGGTTTGATTTCAAGTGTTAAACATCCACAGTATCACACAATGTGGTCAAATGATGTACAAAGGGAAGCAACAAAAGCGTTAATTCGTAAGAATGTTGAAGTTACTTCAGTAAACCAACAAGTTCGTCAAACAAAATCAACTGCAAAGTTGGGTGTTGAAAAACGTGTTGATGTTGAAAAAGCAACCGATTTTCTTGCACTTTACAAGACTGGTTATGAAACAACATTTACTGGTGAATTAATGTCTGCAATTGATAAACTTGCAGAAAAAAAGAAAATTCAGGGATTCTTCTATTCAAATATCGGTATTATTGTTGATAGAAGTAATTCAATGATAGGTCATAAGGCTGAATCAAAGAATACTCCAAGAGCAATTGCTGATTTTACTGCTAGAGTATTAAGTAAATCTGCAACTAGTGGTTGTAGTATTGAATATACTGACGGTGAAATTACTGATTTAGCAAGTTCATTTATTGGACTTTTGAAAACAGAAAATCCTTCAAAACAATACGATGCGATTTTCGTATTAACCGATGGTTATGAAAATGCGTATGATGGACTTACAAACGAAGTGATTACTGTTTGGAAATCAGAAACTGGTAGAGATATTCCAATTTTCCAGATTTCACCAATAACTAGTGCTGAAATGGGTGCTAACGTAAGAAAAATTGGTAGTAGTGTTGTAACAATGGCAATTAACAATCCAACAGCATTACAACCACAAATCAACGCAAGATTACTTGAAATCGATACAAAACGTTGGTTAGAAAATCAGGTATTGGCTCTTGAAGCATCACCTGTTAAACGAACAAAAAAAATTAATATTAACGCTTAAAAATTTGTACCATGAATACAAGAGATTTTTCAGAATTATTAAAAGGTTGCCGTCCTGTCAAGGACAAAGATGGTAACATCATCGTTCAATCAATTATGAACATGCAGGTTGTATGTTTAACAACTGATGTTGAATATTCATTGGATAATCGTTTTGCGAATCCATTGACATCTTTGACATCAAGTAATAGTAGTTATGGTCAAATTAGTTTTACTAATAAAGAGAATAAAGAAGTTATCCTTCCTGCTCAAATGGCTGTTATGACAAAACAATCAGCACAAAATCATGGTATGATTAAAGCGGGTTATGTTGAACCTAAAACACAAACAACGTTTCATGATGCTGGTTGTATTCAGGGTGGACAAACTGGATATTTCCGTGGAACTTCTGAATTTCGTATGATTCCAGTAACTATGCGTGAAATGTTATTCGATAGTATTGGTCAATCAGGTGGATATTCAAGAATTTATCCAGCAATTCAAAAATTGGGTCAAGAAACTGGTTCAAATGCTGGTAATTATCTTAATGTTTACTTTGAAAAGTACGATAAGAAACTTGAACAGTTTATCGCACACTTTGAACGTCCAAAAAATTTGATTGGTATTATTGTTTTAATTGATGGTGAAATTGTTGCAATTGATAAGTTTCCATCATTTACCTATGCCGAACAAGTTTGGGACTTAATGATTCGTGACTGCTATGGTTCTTTGGCAATTATTTCTGAATTAAAACATAAAACTTCATCAAATGAATTTTATACTACATATCAGGAAATAAAACGTAATCATCAAGATAATGTTATTGATTTGCTGGAAAAAGCAATGAAAAAAACAAAAGAAAAGATTACGTCAAGTGTACAAGAAAAAATTCAAGAATTACTTGACCTTACTTTTGATGCTAAACTCGATACTGAGGGTCAATCTTCTTCAAGCAGAGCACCTAAAAGTTATGTGTTAAAAACAGAGGGTTATGTTGGTCAAGTGATTACTGAAAATGAATTTAACCATTTGGTGAGTGTGGTTAAAAGGGATAGTTTTAATCCAAATGCATTACGTGAAGTAAACGAACTTCGTAGAAAAGCACGTAAACAAGATAGATTTACTTTATAGTGAGTTTATTTAGAATTAAAAAACTCCGTAGGAATTTTCTTACGGAGTTTTTTTGTTTTACATCGTTTTTAATCATATTCTTTTGTATTTATTATAAATAAAATCGACTCCTAAAAGTCGAAATTACTAATTAGGGGTACGGTCATTAAGTTACATAAATAATTATTAATAATACAAAAATAATATGACGTTTTTCGCAAGACCAAATTTAGATGATGTTCAATTTAAACAGTTAAGTGGAACAACTCTTACCTTAGATGGTCATACTGTCATTAATAGTGTTAGTGGATTATCATTAACTGGTGATTATGGTAAAATACCAATAATTGCTACGGGTGAAACTGAAAACCATGTATTGACATATAAATCAGGTAAAATTGTTTTTGCAGAATCTAGTGGTTCTGGTGGTGGAATATATAGCGGTGCATCACCCACAACATGTACTGTGGGTGGTTTAAATTCAGATTCAGATATTTATGGATGTAGTATAACCTGTGTACTTGAGCAAATATTAGTACCCACAATTACTCCAACACTAACACCAAATTCACTTTCTTTTTCAATATTACCTGCAACAACCGTGTATGAGGTTGGTTGTCAAATTAAATTATCTGGTAGTTCAACTTATAGTCAAGGTGTTGTTAATCCAGTGTTTTGTGGAGGACCTTCAGTGAGGACTGGATTACCAACAACATATTGCTATGTAGATATTGGTGGTGGTGTTTGTACTGTGTCATCACCGTCATTGAATAATGTAACAGAAATGGCTTTACGTACAATATATGTTGGTACTAATACGATGTCTGCTAGTGTAGCATATTCTGCAGGATTACCACCGAAGAAAAGTGATGGTACTGAAATGACAAGTAGTTGTTGTCCTGCTGGTACAATACCGTCTCCTGCAAGTCAACGTAGTGTATGTGGCGTACATCCATTTTTTTGGGGAAAAAGCACCACCCCAATTACAATTAATCAAGCATTAATTGATACTGCCAGTGGTTTGGGTAATAAATGTGTTGCATTATCGACAAATGATATTGTTGTTACTAACTATAATGCTGGTGGTGTTGGACAACCACTGGAATATATTTGGGTTGCAATACCTGCAAGTAGTCCAAATAGAGTTAATTATCAGGGAAGTAATAGTGCAACAAATTTTGGTACAATACCAGGTGATTTATTTCCATCAGGTGTTACACTCACAATAAATTCACCATCATCATGTTGGTCAGGTATTAATTATAAGTTTTATGTAAGTAATTATCCCACAAGTACGGTTACTGAAACGGGTTTAAATTATTGCATAACATATATTGCGGGTTAATTATAAAATTAAAATAGATTTATTATGGCAATACAATATCAAGAAAATATTAGGATAGCAGCACCAACACCCTTGGATAAAAGATACTATAGTTCAAGAAAGGTATCTGGAGTACAAGTACCGTATTCTGCAACAACTGAGGTAAATTCAGTATTGACAATAAGTGAAAGATTTTCAGGTCTTACCGTTAATGTTGCTGGTGTTGAATATTGGTATAAAGATGGTATATCTGATGTTGATTTAGTTGAAAAGAAATACGATAGTACTATTCCAGAGGGTGATTTTGTAACTGGTGGTACTAATTTAGGATTTTTTAGTGGTAAAACAGGAATACAAACATTACCAGTAACAAATTTAATTGATAATAGTTATAACGGTGATTATCGTTCAATATATAATAATTATTATTTAGGTAGTGATGGAAAAATACATGTGGGAGTATCACCTGTTGATAATATTGGTAGAAGAGGTTATGTTAAAACAACTGGTAGTGTAAAATCATTAGTTTGGAGTGATTATGTTTCGGGTTTATATTTAAGTGGTTGGATTTTATTATCAGGTAATATATCTGAACTAATTGGGACATCAGTATTACCATATTTATATAGTTATTATAATGCAACAACAACATTTCCATATACAAACAATACTTGGACTGAAGGTAGTACTTATTCAAATAGTTCTGAAATGGTTGTTGCTACTGTTTTGGGTAATACAACCACTGGAACTACAATAACAATTGGAGGTCCCGTTTATTCATATACTGATGATAATTTAATTCATTTTAGAACAATAAACACATTAACACCTGAACATATTAAAGTATCATATGACGATGCTTTTGTATATTTATCAGGTACGTCTGCGGTATTAGATGGTGGTAGTAAAGGTAGTGGTGAATCAATATATATTGGTCAAACTGGAAATACTTTATACTTTAAATCTGTTGTTGGAAGTGGAAGTACTGCTGTAAGTACAAGTGGTGATACGTTAATTGTTTATTCAACTGGTGGTACTGATGCAGGTACATATGATTTAAGTAGTCCTGCTGCGATTGATGTTGGTGGAATATTGACTGGAACAGAATTAACAGGTAAAACATCATTTGAATTATTTGAAATGTTGCTAGTACCGACATTAGAACCAAGTTTTGTTGACCCATTTAATAGTTTTGCATTATCAAATATTGGTTTATTTGAAGTAAATTGTAATATTACACCGTTAACAATGACTGCTGGATTTAATCAAGGTAGTATTGACCCTGTGTATTGTGGCGGACCTTCCCTTGCTAGTGGATTACCGTTAATGTATAATTTTAGTGGTTTTGGTCTTAGTAATACTGGTACTTCATTATTAAGTATTAGTTGTACAATTGCTGCTAGTTATAATGTACCAGTTGGTTTACAAACATGGACAAATTCAATAACATTTGATGATGGTCAACCACCTTTAGATAGTAAAGGCAATCCAATATCACCATATCCTGCTGGAACAACAGGTAATATTAATCAATGCATTGAGGGTGTATATCCGATATATGCAACTACTTCAGGTATTACAGCATTAACTAAACAATCATTAAATTCGATGTTAATAGGT
>Ga0272441_10009266_pt1 | contig 15267 bp, 8 predicted proteins | sample SSMProp6N_FD_193582 | JGI IMG/M metagenome (GOLD analysis project Ga0272441, IMG submission 193582) | Marine sediment archaeal communities from Little Sippewissett salt marsh, Falmouth, MA, United States - SSM-Prop-6N | ecosystem: Environmental > Aquatic > Marine > Wetlands > Sediment ... | reverse complement strand
GTGCTCAGCGACCACCCGACATACGGGTACGAACTCATCCGCGAGATCGAGGCCAGGAGCAACGGCTACTTCCATTTCCGCGAGGGTACTCTCTATCCCGCCCTGCACCGCATGGAGAAGGAAGGCCTCCTTGAAGCGAGGTGGGCCACACTGCCCGGTGGACAAGAACGCCGCTACTACCAGTTGACCGCTGCCGGACGCCAGGCACTTGCGCTCAGGCAAACCGCATGGTCTGATTTCTCATGCGCAGTCAGGGCGATACTGAAGCCCGAGAACTCCTGACAACCCATGTACAAGAAACTTGGTGACTACGTTGCGGCTCTATGCGGGAGCATCAGAATAGACTCCAGAAACCGGTCGGCAATCGACCGAGAACTCCTGGGGCACCTTGAGGACCACGCAAGCGACCTGCGCAGACGCGGCCTTAGCGACGAAGAGGCCCGTCGTCAGGCCATGGAGTCCTTCGGGAATCCCAAGTCTATCGCCCGTGACCTGTACGTCGTGCACTCCCAGGGCACGTGGAAGGACGCATTCCTGACATCTCTTCCACACCTCCTCGTAGCCATGCTGCTAACTGCCTATTTCGCTGACAGCGCGGCATGCGCGATTGCACTCATACTCGTGGCCGCGATCGGCATTCTCCAGGCCGTCTCCAAACGTGCCCCTTCGTGGTCGTTCAGCTGGCTTGGATACTGCCTGATACCCATCGTACTTGTAGCCCTAATGCTCCTCGATGCCACCAGGTGGTGGACCATCGTGGGCACTGCATACATCCCATGTGCGGTTCTCGTGGTTGTATACGTAGTCAAAGAGACCGCCTCGCGCGACTTGCTCTACGTCACGCTGATGCTGGCACCGTGGTCAATCATCATGGCCTGGATGATTGGAATGCACAGCTTCGTAGATGTTGGGACCGGCTACTTCAATAGTGAGCAGCTTCACTACTACGCGCGGGAATTGGTTGCCAGCTTTGTCGTTCTAGCGATATCGAGCTTCATCTTCGCCCGCCTCAGACCGAGATGGGGCAAAGTACTGGCGCTGGTTCTGCCACTGGCCACGGTCAACGGGTACGTGGCTGTGCGACTCTGGTCTCAGGCATCCCTGTGGGGGCTGCTGGCCTCTGCAGCGGCGGTGCTGCTTGTATGCATACCAACTCTCTGGGAGTTTCGCGAGTAGCGAGTCCTATCTCGCATCGAAGAGACCGCCCTGTCCCGCTGACGTTCTCCTGAACTCCAGCCCCAGATGCTCATATGCGCGCCTGGTAGCAACGCGGCCTCTCGGCGTCCGGTCGATGAATCCGAGTTGGAGCAGATACGGCTCGTAGACATCGGTAATCGTGTCCGCATCCTCGCTCGCGGCAGCGGCAATCGTATCCAAGCCCACGGGCCCACCATCGAACTTCTCGATGATAGTGTGAAGCAGCTTGTGGTCCGTCTCGTCGAGGCCGATCGAGTCGATCTCCAGTTTGGCTAGTCCATCGATGGCTATCTGTTCGCTGATGGTGCCATCAGCAACCACCTGGGTGAAGTCTCTCAGCCGTCTCAGCAACCGATTTGCAACCCGCGGTGTACCCCGTGAACGACGCGCTATGTGGACAAGCCCCGCATCGTCGGCGGGCACGTTCAGAATTGAGGCGGAACGGCGCAGTATGGTGGTAATGGCCTCTTCGTCGTAGAAGTCCAGATGGCAGACAATGCCAAAGCGGTCGCGCAGCGGTGCACTCAGGAGCGAGTAGCGTGTCGTAGCGCCCACAAGGGTGAAGTGCGGCAGGTTCAGTCTCAACCCGCGGGCGCCTGCTCCCTTCCCCAAGAAAATGTCGAAAACGAAGTCCTCCATCGACGGATAGAGCTTCTCCTCGATAACCCTACTGAGACGATGAATCTCATCGATGAAGACGACATCGCCCTCCTCCATGTTGGTGAGAAGCGCGGCGAGGTCACCGGGACGCTCGAGTGCAGGGCCGGACGTCGCCTTGATGCTGACGCCCATTTCCGCCGCTACGATGTGCGCCAGGGTCGTCTTGCCGAGCCCTGGAGGACCGTGCAAGATTGTGTGGTCAAGTGACTCGCCCCGCTGCTGAGCAGCCGCAATGGCAATGCGAAGGTGCTCCTTGACCTTAGACTGGCCAATGAACTCATCTAAACGTTGAGGACGCAGGCTGTACTCAGCCGGTGCGTCCTCAACGGTCTCTTCGCCGGATACGAGGCGAGTCTCTTCTTCAATCTCCCTTGAAGCCATTATTCGGCATCGTCAGGCAATATCGGCAACCAACTCGACTAGAAGGACGAGACGATATCCAATGTCTCGTCCTCCAACTCTTCCTCTTCGGGTTCACCCAACAAGGCTGCGGGTTCTTTGCGGGCCATGTCCTGAGACGGAATCAGCTTGCCAAGAATCACGTTCTCCTTCAAGCCCCTCAGCCTGTCGGTCTTGCCACGGAGGGCCGCTGCGGCGAGAACCCTATTGGTCTCCTGGAAGGAAGCGGCAGCAAGCCAGCTATCCTTGTTCAGGCTCGCACGGGTAATGCCGAGAAGTACGGCCTGCGCGGTTGCAGGCTCTCCTCCCTCTGCCAAAACGCGGGAATTGACATCTTCATAGTCGAACCGGTTGACCAGCTCTCCAGGCAACAAATCCGTATCGCCGGAAGAGATGACTTCGATTCTGCGAAGCATCTGGCGCACGATGCACGCCACATGCTTGTCATGAATACCCACGCCCTGAGATGTGTACACCCTCTGAATCTCGTCGATGATGTACTGCTGGGTTGACTCTTTGCCCATGATGCGGAGGATGGAATGGGGGTTCACGACACCTTCGGTCAGCTGCTGTCCGACGTGGACATGGCTGCCCGTCTGCACGGTCAACCTCGCGCCTCCTGGAATCGGGTATTCCCGTTCCTCCGTCTCCTCATAGCGGACACGCACGACATCGCCCTCTACGACCGCCCGTCCTGATACACGCGCCACACCATCTTCACTTGTAAATGTAGCCGGAAGCTGAGCATCCTCGGTCTGCGCTGCCGGACGGAACAGGAGAGCGCCTACTTCAATGACCTGGTTGTCCCTGACGACAACCTCCGCGCCCGAAGGCACAGGATACTCGTCGTCGTATGTAGACGTGCTGGTAATCTTCACGGCGCGTCCATCGTCGCCTTCAAGCACCTCAACCAGACCGTCGATGGCAGACAGAATCGCCCGCCCCTTCGGAGTCCGCGCCTCGAACAGCTCCTCAACCCTGGGAAGACCTGTAGTCACGTCACCACCGGTCATGGCGATACCGCCGGTGTGGAAGGTTCTCAGCGTCAACTGTGTGCCTGGCTCTCCGATACTCTGTGCGGCGATTACGCCGACCGCAGTGCCGATTTTTGCCATGGCACGCGTGGCAAGGTCTCTGCCGTAGCAGTGCTGGCAGATACCAAAGCGACAGCGGCAGTTCAGGGGAGTGCGTGCGTAAACCTTCTCGACACCAGCCTCGACTATGCGTCGAGCGGTCTCTTCGTCGATTTCCTGATTGCGGTCGACGATGATCTCACCGGTGTTCGGATCCGCAACAGGACTTGCGGCAAGGTAGCCCAGAATACGCTCGCTGAACGGTGGCAAAGGACCGCCACTATTCTCTGCAAGAATCCAGGTACCCTCGGTGGTACCGCAGTCAACCTCGGTAACAATCACGTCCTGCGACACGTCGACGAGACGACGGGTCAGGTAGCCACTTTCGGAGGTCCTGAGCGCTGTGTCAGCGAGACCCTTTCGCGCACCGTGAGTTGAGATGAAGTACTCCATCGGAGACAACCCCTCGCGGAAGCTGGCTTTGATGGGGAATTCGATAATCTTGCCTGCGGGGTCCGTCATGAGGCCACGCATACCGGCCATCTGCCTGATCTGCGAGATGTTACCTCTCGCACCGGAACTCGCCATCATGTAGACGGGTCCGTGGCGGTCGAGGGACTTGGACACGTCGTCCTGAATCTTGTCCGTCGCTTCCATCCACACTTGTACGACGTTCTCGTAGCGCTCGTCCTCGGTGATGAATCCCTTGGAGTACTGGTCTTCGATGACCCCGACCTGTTCGTCGGCCTCGTGGAGGATGCCGACCTTTCCGGGCGGTTCCTCGATGTCGCTCATAGCTATCGAGACGCCGGACTGGGTCGCGTAGTCAAAGCCAAGCTGCTTCAGGTTGTCCAGCACCGCAGCAGTCGCCTCATGCCCGATAACACGCACGCAGTCCGAGACAAGGGTCCGCAGGGCGGACTTGTTCATAGTCTTGTTCTGGAAGCGCATCTTTGGAGGAAGGCCCTCGTTGAAGATGATGCGTCCGACCGTAGTCTGGAGTCGCTCACCTTCGTACCGGACCTGGATGTTCGTGCCAAGCTCGATGATATGCGCTTCGAGCGCCAGCTTCGCATCCTCGAAGCTGCTGAAGGCCGGAGCAGCCTTCTCTTCATTCTGTCCCGGACTGGGAATAGTCAAGTAGTAGCAGCCGAGAACGATGTCCAGACCCGGCGCGGTGGCTGGCATGCCGTTGCTGGGCAGCAGCATGTTGTAGACACTGAGCATGCGCTCTCTGGCCTCTTTGACCGCAGCCTTCGACAAGGGGACGTGGACAGCCATCTGGTCGCCGTCGAAGTCAGCGTTGAAGGCAGCACACACAAGCGGGTGCAACTGGAAGGCGTCTCCGTCGATGAGGACGGGCTCGAATGCCTGAATACTCAGCCTGTGCAGGGTCGGAGCGCGGTTGAGCATAACAGGGCGCTCTTTCACGACTTCCTGCAGCAGGTCCCAGACCTCGGGTCGTGCCCTTTCAACCTGTCTGCGGGCAACCTTCACATTGTTCGCGTACCCCTTTTCCATCAGTTTGTGCATGATGAAGGGCTTGAACAACTCAAGTGCCACGCGCCGCGGAATACCACATTCGTGGAGCCGCAGGTTGGGGCCGACTACGATGACGGAGCGTCCACTGTAGTCAACACGCTTACCAAGCAGGTTCTGCCTGAAGCGACCCTGCTTGCCCGCGAGCATTGCGGAGAGTGATTTCAGAGCGTGATTATTGCCGGTGGTAACAACCCTGCCGCGGCGGCCGTTATCGACGAGTGCATCCACGGCCTCCTGGAGCATTCGCTTCTCATTCCTGATGATGGCCTCAGGCGCGCCCAGGTTCATGAGGCGCCGTAGCCGATTATTCCTGTTGATGACTCTCCTGTAGAGGTCATTGAGGTCACTGATAACAAAGCGGCCGCCGTCAAGCTGAACGACCGGACGCAGCGACGGAGGAAGAACAGGCAGTACGGTGAGAATCATCCACTCAGGCCTGTTGCCGCTCTCACGAAGAGCCTCGACGAGCTGAAGCTTCTTGCTCAGCTTGTCGTACTGCTGGCGAGAGGCCGTCGGAATAGCCTGGAGAATGCGCTCATGCACCTGGTCAACATCCACTTCGCGAAGCACCTCAAGAAGTGCTTCCGCGCCCATGCCCGCCGTGAACAGGTCACCAACCTTGGCCTTCAGCTCACGGTATTCTTCCTCATTGAGCAACTTGTAGAGCTTGAGATCACGTAGCTTCTCGGCAATGTCAGGCTCACCATTGTCCATGAGTTCCTTTGCCCGGGCCTCGATGCCATCAAGGTCGATGGACGTCACGAGATAGCGAGCGAAGTAGATGACGGACTCCAGGTTCTTCGGAGAAAGGTCGAGCAGAATGCCCAACCAGCAGGGAACAAGCTTGGCAAACCAGATGTGAGTAACGGGAGCGGCCAACTCGATGTGCCCCATGCGCTCTCGGCGAACACTGGAGTGAGCGACCTCAACACCGCACTTGTCGCAGATGACGCCCTTGTAGCGAATCTTCTTGTACTTGCCGCAGTGGCATTCGTAGTCCTTCACAGGACCGAAGATGCGCTCGCAGAACAGGCCATCGCGCTCCGGCTTGAGCGTTCGATAGTTGATTGTCTCCGCCTTCGTCACCTCACCATGAGACCAGCTACGTATCTGGTCAGGCGAGGCCAGGCTTATCTGAATCGCACTAATATCGTCGAACTGAACCATATCGTTTGCAGACCTCTCTCTACAGTTTCGTCCTCAGCCGTGGCTTGATATCCCCGGTGATGTTTATCTTCTCTTCTTCCTCATTCAATAGCTCCACGGCGAATCCCATTGCACGCAGTTCCATGAACAAGACCTTGCAGGCCTCAGGAATACTGGGGCTCTGGACATCCTCGTTCTTAATGATGGACTCGTACGCCCTTGCACGGCCGACGATGTCATCAGACTTCACAGTCAGCATCTCCTGGAGGGTGTGCGCGGCGCCGTATCCTTCAAGCGCCCACACTTCCATCTCACCAAAGCGCTGGCCGCCAAACTGGGCCTTGCCGCCAAGGGGCTGCTGGGTAATCAGAGAATAGGGACCAGTTGACCGCGCGTGTACCTTGTCCTCCACAAGGTGGATGAGCTTCATCATGTACACGCCACCAATGGTGACGGGCTGGTCAAACGGTTCTCCGGTCTTACCATCCCTCACGTACATCTTGCCGAAGGTCGGAGGACACACCCTGCGTTCCTCGTACATCTTCTTCGTCAGACGCCCCAACTCTTCGGCACTGCGATTACGTGCATCAATGCCCATGTCCTCAAGCCAGAGACCAAGCGCCGCTCGCTTCGCATCTCCAACGCGCTTGGGATCCAGAACGTTGTCCGCATTGAAACCGCTCTCGGTCAGCCAGTCGCCAAGGACCTCAAGGTCAACAGACATGGCAACGCCGGGCTCGATGTTGACGGACTTCGCCCTCCATGCAAGCCATACACGGCAAAGCTCGTCCTCGATCTGTTCCGTGTTGGCTCCACCAAAAATCGGGTTCACCGCACGGAAACCGTACACGCGGCCCGCCCATCCGAGGTGTGCCTCAAGAACCTGTCCGATATTCATTCGGGAAGGTACTCCAAGAGGGTTAAGAACAATGTCTACAGGCGTGCCATCTGGCAAGAACGGCATATCTTCTTCCGGCAACACGATAGAGACAACACCCTTATTACCATGGCGTCCAGACATCTTGTCGCCGATAGAGAGCTTGCGTCGCTGCACGACCCACACACGGACGAGGCGGTTCACGCCGGCGGGAAGCTCATCATGATTGTCCCTGGAAAAGATGCGGGTCGAGAGTATCCTGCCACGGGCACCCGGAGGCATCCTGAGCGAGCTATCCTTGACGTCTCGCACCTTCTCGCCGAAGATGGCACGAAGTAGCTTCTCCTCGGTCGAAGGCTCGGTCTCGCCCTTGGGAGTGATCTTTCCAACAAGGATGTCTCCCGCCTTCACCTCGGCGCCGATGCGTACGATGCCGTCGTCATCGAGGTTGCCGAGGCTGTCCTCGCTGACATTGGGAATATCCCGCGTAATCTCCTCAGGGCCCAGCTTGGTGTTCCGTTCCTGGGTCTCATACTTCTCGATATGGATGGACGTATACACATCGTCTTTGACCAGACGGTTGCTGACAATGATGGCGTCCTCGTAGTTGTAGCCACGCCAGCTCATGAAGGCACACACAACGTTGCGGCCGAGAGCGAGCTGGCCTCCCTGGAGGGATGAACTGTCAACAAGGATCTGACCTTTCTCAACGCGGTCGCCCTTGCAAACCAGCGGGCGCTGGTCGATACAAGTCCCCTGATTGGTCCTCACGAACCTTTCGAGTCGATACGTGTGGGTATCGCCACGGTCATCGAGCACGACGATCTGCGAGCCCGTGACTGAAGTGACTTCGCCATCGGCATCCGCGAACAACGCCTGCCCGCTATAGCGGGCAACTTCACCTTCCATGCCGGTAGAGACCAACGGCGCCTCGGGCCGCAACAACGGCACACCCTGTCGCTGCATGTTGGAGCCCATCAGTGCCCTGTTGGCATCGTCATGCTCAAGGAAGGGAATCAGCGCGGCGGACACGCTGAAAATCTGCTTTGGAGACACGTCCATCAGGTCGACCTTGTCGTGAGCCTCACGGTAGTAGTGGGAACCGTGCTTCACATCGACTCTTTCGTCTATGAACTCGCTGTGCTCGTCAAGTCGGACATTGGCCTCAGCAATGCTGTACTGCTCTTCCTCATCTGCTGTCAGGTTCCTGACGTCTGTAGCAACGTAGGAATTGACGAGTACCGACTGCGCCGGCAGGTCGGCCACCGCCCTGGCCTGCTCTCTAGTGAGACGCGTGCCCTTCTCGGCCACAACACTTCCATCAGCAGTAACCACATCCTGACGAACAACACGACCTGCAAGTTCAGCCGCGTCATTGGGCAACTCGTGTACCACGATACGGTACGGAGTCTCAACGAACCCGTACTTGTTGATGGAGGCATAGGTCGCCAGCGAGCCTATGAGACCGATGTTGGGACCTTCAGGCGTCTCAATCGGACACACGCGCCCGTAGTGAGAATGGTGAACGTCACGAACTTCAAATCCCGCGCGCTCACGAGAAAGACCGCCGGGGCCCATCGCGGAAAGGCGACGCTTGTGCGTCAGCTCAGCCAGCGGGTTCGTCTGGTCCATGAACTGTGAAAGCTGAGAGCGGCCGAAGAACTCCTTGATGGCGGCGGTCACAGGCCTGATGTTGATCAGCGCAGAAGGCGTCGCCGCCTCGGAGCCGAGGATGCTCATGCGCTCTTTGACCGCGCGCTCCAGCCGAAGCAGACCAACACGGAACTGGTTTTGAAGCAGGAAGCCAACACCTTGCGCGCGACGATTACCGAGATGATCGATGTCGTCCGGCGTCTCACTTCCGTTGTTAAGCAGAATGATGTGTCGGATAATCTGCACCAGGTCATCAGGAGTGAGACCCAGATAGTCGTTGGGAACCTCAACGCCGAGTTTCTTGTTCAGCTTGTAGCGGCCAACCTCACCCAGGCTGTAGCGCCTCGGATTGAACAGGAAGTTGTTGAGCAGCGTCTTCGCGCTGTTCAAGCTGGGAGGCTCACCAGAGGACAGCTTGCGGTAGATATCGACCAGAGCGTCGGCCTGAGTACGAATCGCAGGATCGCGCTCAATGGTCGAAGTCATGAACTGGTGGTCATGAGCCGTATCGACATCCGTGAACAGGGAGTAGATATCGTCATCAGTGCTGTGCCCAACGGCACGCAGAAGGGTGCTCGCTGTGAGCTTCCTCTTTCCGCTGACCCTGACAGACAGGACATCCCGACTGGACGTGTCGAAGTCCAGCCACGCGCCACGCTCAGCAACCAGCTTCGCAAAGCCAAGCTGCCGTCCAGAAATTGGGTCGCGCGCGAGCGTGAAGTACACGCCGGGGAACCGGGTGAGCTGGCTGACAACAACGCGCTCGGCACCGGAGATAATGAACGTGCCGGCGTCGGTCATTAGCGGGAAATCACCAAAGAAGAGCTTCTCCTCCTTGATTTCACCCGTCTCTTTGATGAGCAGCCTGACAAGCACACGGAGAGGCGCCGAATACGTCATGCCTCTCTCAAGGCATTCCGCCACGGTATGCTTGGGCTCGTCGAATTCGTAGTCCTCGAAGTGAAGCTCCAAGCGGTTTCGGGTGTAGTCCTTAATGGGTGAGACTTCCTCGAAGAGCCTCTTGAGGCCTTCCTCCTTGAACCAGTTGAACGACTCGATCTGGACCTTAACCAGATTGGGAACCTCAATCACCTCTGGGTGCTTGGCAAATGAACGCACAACAGGGGTTGAGGGAGCAGAAGACACGGACATAGCACACTCCTAACGCACGTAGTCTTATGAGATCGTTACTCACGAAAAAATGGCACAAAAATGGGGAGTCAACAAAGGGCTGGGGGAAAAGGACGCAAAATCATGCCGCAAACAGCTAGTATATCACCGGGTTCTGGGGCAGTCAACAGAAACAAATGGTCTTCATGCCATGTCGCTCTCATTGCGCGCCCGCTCGCGCAGTGAGTACAACGTACTGATCGCCTCAAGCGGTGTCATCGAGTCGACAGGCAACCGTGAGAGTTCCTCCAAGAGTGCTGAATCTCGCCCGAACAGTGCAAGCTGGCTCTCCCCTGCAGGTTTCTGCACCACCCCATTCGAAGAGCGGCCCCGTGCCGACTCTTCGAGTCTGTCCAACACGCCCTGTGCTCTTGTGAGCACATCGCGCGGCAAGCCCGCAAGCTTGGCCACATGAATACCGTAGCTCCTGTCCGCTCCACCAGGGACAATTTTATGCATGAGCTTCACCGTGCCGCCTTCCTCGACCACGGCCACGTTCTGGTTCAGCGCCCTTGGCAGAAGCCCCGGGAGCTCGACCAGCTCATGATAGTGGGTAGCAAACACGGTCTTCGAGCCAAGCGAAGGGTGACTGTGAATGTATTCCGCCACGGCCCACGCGATGGAGATGCCATCGTAGGTGCTCGTACCCCGCCCAATCTCATCCAGAACGAGCAAAGAGCGAGGTCCCGCATGATGCAGGATGTTTGCCGTCTCAATCATCTCGACCATGAACGTCGACTGCCCGGAGGCGAGATCTTCCTGCGCGCCGACCCTGGTGAATATCCTGTCTACTATGCCGATGCGAGCTGAATCTGCCGGAACAAAGCTGCCAACCTGCGCCATGAGGACAATCAGCGCAACCTGACGAAGATACGTAGACTTGCCCGACATATTCGGCCCCGTGAGGATGACAATCTGCTCGTCCTTGTTGGAGAGGTATGTATCGTTCGAGACGAATTCCCCCTGCTTCAGACGGGCTTCAACTATTGGATGACGACCTCCACGAATGTCTATTTCCAGGCTCTCATCTAGTGTGGGCGTCACATATCCACGGGAGGAGGCAACCTCAGCCAGTGACGCGGACACATCCATAACCGCCACTGCCCTTGCGACACGGGCAACCGTCTCGGAGTGCTCCGCGACCTGGTCGCAGACCTGCCGGAAAAGCGCCCCCTCAAGCTCGGCGATGCGCTCCCCCGCAGACAGGACGAGCGACTCGTACTCCTTGAGCTCGGGGGTATAGAAGCGCTCGGCCTCGGCGAGCGTCTGCTTTCTCACATAGTCATCAGGAACGGCTGCCAGGTTAGACCGCGAGACCTCGATGTAGTACCCGAAGACGCGGTTGTAGCCCACCTTGAGTGACCTGATGCCCGTGCGCTCGCGTTCTCTCTGCTCGAGGTCCGCCAGATACTTGCGGGCATCGCGGGCGCGAGAGCGCAACTCATCCAGCTCGTTCGAGTAACCCGGCCTTATCACCCCACCCTGGTCGAGTTGCCCAGGCTCGTCGGAAATGGCAGCCTCCAGCAGCGCCACAACATCCGGCAGCGGATGCAGACCCGAGCGAGAGGACAGAGGCGCACCGGCAACAATCTCACAAAGCTCCGGTATCCTGGACAGACTGGCACGAAGCGCGCCCAACTCCCGAGGAATGGTCCTGCCTGCAGCAACGCGACCGACAAGACGTTCGATGTCGGCCACTTGCGATAGGGCCGAGCGCGCCTCCTGCCGTGCCAGCGCGTTCTCGTGGAACCAACTAACGACAGCAAGTCGGTCCAGAATAGGCGACACTTCGACGAGGGGACTGCTGAGTCTGTTACGCAGGAGCCTGCCGCCCATCGGCGTCTTCGTCTCGTCGAGAATCGAGAGGAGCGAGACCTCGGCAGTGCCCCATCGACCACCCTCGAACAACTCAAGGTTTCGTATCGTCTGGACATCCAGGGTCATATACGACGCGGTCGAATAGGTCGACAGCGACGTGACCTGGCGCAGAGATTCTTTCTGCGTTTCTCCAAGGTAATGAACAAGCGCACCCGCGGCGCGAACCGCGCGTGGCAGGTTGGCACACCCATATGCCTCAAGAGTTGCCACGCCGAAGTGATCAAGCAGAAGCCTTTCAGCCACGTCATGCTCAAACCAGTAGCCGTCGAGACGTGTAATCGGCCACAAGTCCCCATTGGCAACATCATCGAAGTGACTCAGCAGAAGTTCGGCAGGGAGAAGTCGTCCAAGCTCAGCCTCGAGTGATGAACGAGGCACCTCGGTCACCGCGCACTCTCCAGTGCTTATGTCAGCATACGCAAGACCGGCGTGGTCGCCGTCGCCACATACGCTCACAAGGTAGTTGTTGGCATTGGACTGCAGAAGCGCTGGCTCGGTCAACGTGCCCGGAGTGACGACCCGTACCACATCTCTTTCTACAAGACCGTTGCCGGGGGGCGTGATCTGCTCGCAGATGGCCACCTTGTAGCCCCTGCCAACGAGTCGACCGAGGTAGTTCTCGAGGGCGTGATAAGGAATGCCGGCCATGGGCACCTTGTTGCCCTTGCCCATTTCCCGGCCAGTGAGAACGATGTCCAGTTCACGGGAAGCTACACGGGCGTCCTCGTCGAACGTCTCGTAGAAGTCTCCAAGGCGAAACATGACAATCGCCTCGGGATACTGCTCTTTGACGCGGAGGTACTGACGCCTCAGGGGGGTAACCGACATTGTCGCTATTGTAGCGCAGGCCGCTCTTGGTATCGAAGATAGAGTGCTGGTATTATGCGAACCAGATGGAAAAACTACCTCCTGACGACGTATACGTTGAAATCGACACCGCGATGGGTGGAGAACCAAACACTTCCTGGTTCGAGTCCGTTGTACGGGACATTCTCAAGGCTGAGGATGTAAACCCACCGTATGAGGTCAGCCTGGTGCTGGCCGACCAGGAAACCGTACACCGGATGAACGTTACCTATCGCAACGTCGACTCTCCCACTGATGTCATTTCGTTCTACGCAGAGCCGCAATCCGAGGCCGAGGAGGACTTCATCCTGCCCGGCGATGGCGTCCGCAGGTTGGGAGACGTTGTCATCTCCTACCCGCAGGCAATCGAACAGGCACATGAGGCAGGGCACAGCCTGGAGCGCGAACTGACGCTCCTGACCATTCACGGTGTACTCCACCTGCTTGGCTACGACCACGAGAAGCCCGAGGACGCTCCTGTGATGCGCGGCCGAGAGGCAGCACTACTCGAAGAGTATCGAGGAAGACACTACGAGTAGATATCGTTCCTTAGTTGCGTGCGCACGCTTGTGTGCGTAGAACCGGGGCTGGATACATAAGTGCTCTCGAGCACATTTGGGGGAGGTGACCCATGGCCAGGTTTGTCATGCTGACAACACTCACCGACGAAGGGCGCAAGACTCTCAAGGAAAATCCGCAACGTCTTCACGAGGTAAACAAGGAAGTGGAGGCAATGGGAGCGAAGATCATCGACCAGTACGCAGTGCTGGGCCCCTACGACTTCGTGAACATACTCGAAGCTCCCAGCAACGAAGTCATCACACGTATCGCGCTTGCCCTGGGAGCCCGCGGAACGATGACGCCGATGACAATGGCGGCAATCGACGTTGACGATCTTCTGGGCAACCTGAGATAGAAGTGGCCGGATGTACCACGATCCACCGCTTACTGCGCCTTGATTCGTAAGACGCGAGGGTGAACCTTGCTCTTCTCCGCGACGATGATGGCTTGAATCTGGGCCACTACGTCGTCTATCCGGTCGGGATAGCTCGTCAGTACGTAGTCGAACAGCGGCAGCTGTTCGTATTCCTCCTCCGCCTTGCCCAGCCTAGTGGCCAATTCTTCGGCGGTCTCGCTGTCCCGATTCCTCAGGCGCCTCTCAAGCTCCTCCATCGAGGGCGGCTGGATGAATACCAGGACCGCGTCCGGTACCGCCTTGCTGAGGGTCGCTGCACCCTGCACGTCAACCTTGATGACAACATCCTGCCCAGTCGACAAAGACTTCCTTACAGCCATGAGCGGCACGCCGTAGTAGTGGTCGTATACCGTGGCCCATTCCAGCATCTCGCCATCATCTATCATTTCGCGGAACTGCTCGCGGGAGACGAAGTGGTAGGGAATGCCGTCGACCTCTCCCTCTCTGCACTCGCGAGTCGTCGCTGTAACGACATAGGCAAATGGAAGCTCCATCTCCTTCATGCGGTTGAGGACAGCGTCTTTGCCGACACCTGAGGACCCTGATACGACGAGGAGTAGCTGAGGAGGCTGCGCAGGAAGGAACTTGTCTATGTCCATGTGTCCGAGCCGGCTGCGAAAGCCGGGCTAGTACGCGAGATTATACCATGGAGTCCGACTGAGACAGGCGCCGTTGCAGCAACGTCACCACGACTGGCACAACCACACTGCCAACCAGCCCCACAACGGGGAGAAGTGATTTGTATGGGATATCGAGCACCGGCAGCGCCCCAAGGAGCCCCAAAGAACCTCCAAGGGACAACCCCAGCAGAGCAACGCCGGCAGTCGGCCTGAATCTACCACCAAACAGTCCTAGCAGAACAGGCCCGACGACGCCTGAAGCAAACACCGAGTAAGCAAACATGAGGGAGGCAATCACTTCTCCAAAGTAGCTGGCAATCGCGAGAGAGGCAACCCCGAGTGCCGCAACGGCTATTCGAGCCACCGTAACAGTTTGACGATCGCTCAGGCTCAACACCTGCCGCAGAATATCGTTCGCGAGCACGGCACTCTGCCCGAGCAAGGTGCTGTCGGCTGATGACATCAGAGCCGCGACAATGCCGAGCAGGAGAACCGCTGCCACAACATCAGGGAGGGCGGTGCTGATGAGCCACGGCAATGCGCGCTCGGGTGCGAGTTCGGGGGCAAGCGCACTGGCAATCATTCCCATGCCTGCCGCGAGAAAGGCAATCGGCAGCAGCGCCGCAGCGGTGTAGAGTGCTGCGCATCGAGCCCCTTCGGTAGTGCGCGCCGACAGCATCCTCGAATACATGTCGGGCCCCACGGCATATGCGATGCCCACCAGGAGCAGCAGCCTGCTGATATCCCACCAACCGAAGTCGTTGCTCGTGGGAAAGCTCAGCGCTCCGGTAGGCAGTAGGTCTTTCAGAGAAGTGAGCCCACCGTTTCCAGATATCAAGGCAATAGCTGCAATGACGAGGCCCAGCAGGATGAGGACGGCCTGAACGGAGTCCGTCTTGATTACCGCGCGCTGCCCTCCGAAGACGGCATAGAGAATCAGGACACCGGTGAAGCCGACCATCCACAGCGTTCTGCTGCCAGCTCCGAACTCCGAAAGCAGCAGGCCGGCGGCCACAACCTGTCCCGCGACAATTCCGGTCCAGGCAATCACTATCAGCACTGCAGCGAAGATGGACACACGAGGTCCATACACCCGCTCCAGCAATCCCGGCAGTGTGTACACACTGTACGAACGGAGCCTGGGGACCACTACCAGCCCCAGGAGGAGCAGACCTGGAACCCCAACCAGGGTCCACCAAGCACCTGTGAGACCGAGGCTATAGCCAAACC
>Ga0272441_10009265_pt1 | contig 15268 bp, 14 predicted proteins | sample SSMProp6N_FD_193582 | JGI IMG/M metagenome (GOLD analysis project Ga0272441, IMG submission 193582) | Marine sediment archaeal communities from Little Sippewissett salt marsh, Falmouth, MA, United States - SSM-Prop-6N | ecosystem: Environmental > Aquatic > Marine > Wetlands > Sediment ... | reverse complement strand
TGGGCGTTTTCTGGCTGTTGCAACTGCTGAATCTCCTTAAGACTAAAATTTTTGGGGAAAGCTCTTTATTTTAGTTACTTATTTAAGTTTTTCACTTCTCCTGTCTTCTTCTGTTTTGTTTTGATGCGTTCTTGTTAAGAAAAAAAATGGCTTATCAGGGTTCATTTTTGTGAATTCGAAAACTTTTTTTTTATATTTCGCGCACTTGTGAAGGGCTTCTGCTATACCGCCTGGCGTGCGACAGCAGATGCCGCAGTTCAACGTCAAATAATGTCTTATGGATCAAACGTTGAGTGATTTTGGTGCCGTTTTTGTTTTCCTCCTTCTCGGTACCGTTTTTGTCGTCGGAGGATATCTGACAGCCCGCCTTTTGCGCCCCAGCAGACCAAATCCTGAAAAGCTTGCAGTATACGAGTGTGGTGAAGACGCGGTCGGAACCTCATGGGTAAAGTTTAATATCCGATTTTACGTTGTTGCCCTGATCTTCATTATTTTTGATGTCGAGGTCGTTTTTCTTTTTCCATGGGCAACAGTTTTTAAGCAGCTTGGTGAGTTTGCACTGATAGAGGCTCTTGTGTTTGCCGGTATTCTTATTATCGGCCTTGCATATGCATGGGTCAAGGGGGATCTCGATTGGGTAAGGCCTACGCCAAATATTCCCTCTATGCCGCAGCCTCCTCAGAAGGAAAAGTAGCTTAAGACCAGTTTTCAATAATAAATTTCATTGCAGGTATGGGTTTACTGGACGCGAAAATATCGAACCATAATGTACTGGTAACCTCGGTTGATAACGTGCTTAACTGGGCCAGGCTTTCGTCCCTGTGGCCAATGGGGTTTGGTCTTGCTTGCTGCGCCATCGAGATGATGGCAACCAATGCATCCAACTACGATCTTGAGCGGTTTGGTATTTTTCCCCGTTCATCTCCGCGTCAGTCTGACCTCATGATTGTTGCCGGCACGGTGACTATGAAAATGGCCGAGCGCGTTATCCGGCTTTACGAGCAGATGCCTGAACCTCGATATGTACTTTCAATGGGAAGTTGCTCCAATTGCGGAGGCCCTTATTGGAAACATGGTTATCATGTTCTGAAGGGTGTGGACAGGATCATCCCCGTTGATGTGTATGTTCCGGGTTGCCCCCCGAGACCTGAAGCGCTGATCGGTGGTCTTATGAAGGTTCAGGAGCTTATCAGAATGGAGCAGATCGGTATTTCACGGGCTGAAGCCCTGAAGAAACTTGAAGAGAAAAGCTTTGATCCTGGAATTGTGCTGGAGCACCAGAGAAAAAGCCAAGCTGTATCGTAGAGAAGCCTGTCAACGAAGAGTCAAACCATAAGATGGAAGAATCACAGGGAACTATCGGCCAATCTGCAGTAGTGGAGGCAAGCAGAGCGGCATACGCGATCATTCGTGAAAAGTTTGCCGATGCGGTGTCAGAATTTGACGCCAACCCGACCATGCCTTTTTTTGAAATCCTCGATACCTCCCGATGGTCTGAAATCGCTCTGTTTATGAGGGATAATGCAAGTCTTCGTTTTACCTATATGGCCTGTCTTTCGGGGATGGATTATCCCGAAGATGCGAAACTGGGTATTGTCTGCAACCTCGAGTCGCTTGGAGAACATGGTCACAGAATTGCGGTCAAGGTGAAATGCGACAGAGATGGCGGGGCAATTCCTTCAGTTGCCAATGTCTGGAAAACAGCTGACTGGCATGAGCGCGAGGCATTCGATATGTATGGAATGCTGTTTACCGGTCATCCGGATCTCAGGAGGATTCTCTGCCCCGAAGACTGGGAGGGCTATCCGCTCCGCAAGGACTATGAGGTTCAGGAGAACTACCATGGCATCAAGGTACCGTATTAACAAGTATCGCTCAACGGATTTAATGTAAACGCAAGCATGCAGGAGTTAGAACAGGCAGTAAACAGGTCCGTCAGGGTTATCCCGCAGGGCGAAGGCCGCGTGACCATAGAGAAAGATCTTTCCAGCGAGGAGATGATTCTGAACATGGGTCCCCAGCATCCATCGACGCACGGTGTGCTGAGGCTGGAATGTAAAACTGACGGTGAGGTTGTTACCGAAGCAGAGCCTTATCTTGGTTATCTGCATCGCTGCTTTGAAAAGCATGCTGAAGTGGTCGATTATCCTGGCATCGTGCCATTTGTTGACAGGATGGATTATCTGGCCGCTATGAACAGCGAGTTTGCCTACTGTATAGCCGTCGAAAAACTGCTTGACGTCGAGATTCCCCGCAGAGTCGAATTTATGCGTGTGATTGTTTCTGAACTCAATCGAATCGCTTCTCATCTGGTCGCTATCGGCACCTATGCGATCGACCTTGGTGCATTTACCCCGTTTCTTTTCTGTTTCCGTGATCGTGAGCATATCATGAGCCTGCTGGAGTGGGCCTCCGGAGCGCGAATGCTTTATAATTATATATGGATCGGCGGGGCTAGCTTCGATTTTCCTCCTGGATTCAAGGAACGCACCGCTGAATTCGTGAACTATTTCAGGCCTAAAGCGCTTGAGCTGCAGAGACTTCTGACCGAGAACGAGATTTTTGTGAAACGTACGAAGGGTATCGGAATGATGCCTCCGGATGTTGCTGTCAATTATGGATGGTCCGGTCCGATGCTTCGTGGCTCAGGCGTGGAATGGGACCTGCGCAAGCATGATCCTTATTCTATCTATCCCGAACTCGATTTCAAGGTTTGTGTGCCTGACGGAAAACATTCGGATATCGGAGACAGTCTTTCGCGTCATCTTGTCCGAGCGTATGAAATGGTAGAGAGTCTCTCCATGATCGAGCAGTGCCTCGATAAAATGCCGGACGCCAATGGTTTCGATCCCCGGTCTGCTATTGCCAAACGTATCCGTCCTAAGGCAGGAGAGGTTTACGGTCGCGCAGAGAATCCTCGCGGCGAGCTGGGGTTCTATATTGTCAGTGACGGAAAGTCAACCAAGCCTGTCCGCTGCAAAGCCCGTTCGTCATGTTTTGTCAATCTCTCAGCTATGAAAGAGCTTTCTATGGGGCAGTTGATCCCTGATCTTGTCGCTATCATTGGCAGCATCGACATTGTGCTCGGGGAGGTTGATCGATGATTTTGCCTAATAATTTCCCAATGTTTATGAGTATGAGCCTCAACAGCTGGTCGGATGCCCTCGCACAGTGGCTCCCGCTTGGTCTGCCGGTAGGACTGGTCATCATCGCAGCACTTCCCCTCGTTTTTATCGCTCTGTACGCACTGACGTACGGTGTCTATGGAGAGAGAAAGATTTCAGCATTCATGCAGGACCGTCTCGGTCCGATGGAAGTTGGTAAGTGGGGTCTTCTCCAGACAATTGCAGATATCCTGAAGCTTCTTCAGAAAGAGGATATCGTCAACCGCGACGCAGACAAGTTTCTTTTTGTTATCGGGCCAGGCATCCTTTTTGTCGGCTCTTTTCTCGCATTCGCTGTACTGCCATTCGGGCCTGCTTTTATTGGCGCAGATCTTAATGTCGGTGTTTTTTATGCAATCGGAATCGTTGCTCTGGAGGTTGTCGGAATTCTTGCGGCAGGATGGGGTTCCAACAACAAGTGGGCACTCTATGGCGCCATCCGCAGTGTTGCCCAGATTGTCAGCTATGAGATACCTGCGGCAATCGCCATATTGTGCGGTGCCATGATGGCTGGAACGCTCAGCATGCAGCAATTCAACCTTCTGCAGCAGGGAGAGAACGGTTTTATGAGTTTCTTTCTTTTTCAGAACCCGATAGCCTGGCTTCCTTTTCTCATCTATTTCATTGCCTCTCTGGCTGAAACAAACCGTGCTCCTTTTGATATTCCCGAAGCCGAATCCGAGCTTGTTGCGGGTTACTTTACCGAATACAGCGGTATGAAGTTCGCTGTTATCTTTCTTGCTGAATACGGTAGTATGTTCATGGTATCGGCGATTATTTCGGTTGTTTTTCTTGGTGGCTGGAACTCGCCGCTTCCCAATATCGGAACCGTATTGCTCAATGACTGGACAACCGGTCCGGTGTGGGGAGCATTCTGGATTATCATGAAGGGCTTCTTCTTTATTTTTATCCAGATGTGGCTTCGCTGGACTCTTCCGCGGTTGAGAGTCGACCAGTTGATGTACCTTTGCTGGAAAGTGTTGACGCCGTTTGCATTTATCGCTTTCGTCCTGACGGCTGTCTGGGAAATTTACATGAAATAAACGCGGCAGGTCATTTAAACAAAACCAGCTAAGCAAGAACGAATTATGAGTGAGTATTTCAGGAATATAGGTTCCAGTGTTGCGACAATCCTGACCGGGATGGGGATCACGCTGCGCCACTTCTTCAATGCCGTCAAACGCAAGGGTGATGCAGGCATAGATGATGCAGGATACTTTGGTCAGGTGGATGGCCTGGTAACGCTCCAATATCCTAAAGAGGCCGTTCCTACTCCTGAAATCGCCCGTTACAGGTTGTATAACAACATCGACGACTGTATCGGGTGCGGTCAGTGTGTTCGGGCTTGTCCCATAGAGTGTATTGCTATGGAGACGATCAAAGTTACCAAAGATGATCTTGATCTCTGCGGTAAGACGTCCAACGGCCAGCAGAAGCGCTTCTGGGTGCCGCTATTCGATATCGATGTAGCTAAATGCATGACATGCGGAATCTGTGCCAGTGTCTGCCCGACAGAGTGTCTTTATCATACGACGGTGAGTGATTTCTCTGAGTTTAATCGCGATTATATGATCTATCACTTCGGTAACCTGACCTCCCTTGAAGCCGAGGCTAAGCGCAGGAAGCTTGCTGACGAGAAAAAGGCCGCTGATGCGGCAAAAGCGGCGGCGAAACAGACTGCTGCCGGCAATGGCAGTGATGAGAAGTAGGGTACCGAATACAAACTGTATGTTATCATTATGACCAACGTGACCTATACCATTATTTTTTATCTCTTTGCCGCGATAACGGTTTTTTCTGCCGCATTTGTCGTGTTTTCAAAGAATGTTATCTACTCGGCGTTTTCTCTTCTCTTTACCTTTTTCGGCGTTGCCGCTCTCTACGTCTATCTGAGTGCAGATTTTATCGCCGTCACCCAGATCGTTGTCTATGTTGGCGGTATTCTGGTCCTCCTTCTTTTCGGTGTCATGTTTACCAACAAGATCATGACGACTTCGCTTCGTACCGAGGTGGTCAACCTGATTCCCGGTATCGCCATTCTTTTTGCTGTGACAGGGGGACTTCTCTATGTTTTCTATACCCGGGCGAACTGGTACAGCACAGGCGTTCAGCTTCAAGGCAGCGTTGTTGAACGGATCGGTCTTGAAACGATGTCGCGCTATGTGCTTCCATTTGAAATGGCATCGATACTGCTTCTTCTGGCTCTTATCGGTGCAGCGTATCTGGCCAGATTTGATAAAGTGCAAAATAAAGAACGATAAGGATTCCCGATCATGGATGTACTCACTACTATCGGTCTCAACCATTACCTGACCATCTCCGTGCTGCTGTTTGGATTCGGTCTGTTTGCCATCCTCACACGCAAGAATGCCATTGTGGTGCTTATGGGGGTTGAGCTGATCCTCAATGCAGCAAATATCAATCTGCTTGCATTCTCCAAATACAACGGCGGGATGCAAGGCGTCATGTTCAGTCTGTTTGTCATTGTGCTTGCTGCAGCAGAAGCTGCGATCGCTCTTGCTATTATTATCAATATCTACAAGACCTTTAATACCGTTGACGTTTCTCGTATCGACTCCATGAAGGAGTGATCCGGTCGGCTTAACCTGATTCATTGTTTCTGTAAAACGAAGAGATATGCACAGTTTTATTCAGTTATCGATCATTGTACTGCTGCTTCCGCTGCTGTCATTCGTCCTGTTGATTTTTTTCAACCGGCGCCTGCCCCGCGGCGGTGATTTCATCGGCGTCGGCATTCTGGGGGCTACATTTGCTATTTCTGCCTACCTCTTCTGGAATATCATTGTTGTCGCCTATGATCCAGCCTTCAAACTGACCTGGGATTTTACCTGGATTGATTTCGGCAATGTTCCCGGTGTAGGGCCTCTTGAGATCAGGATGGGGATCATGATCGACAATCTGACATCGATTATGCTTGCAATGGTCACGCTGATCAGCTTCCTTGTTCATCTTTACTCCACGGGGTACATGAAGGGAGAGACCTATTACGGCCGCTTTTTTGCATATCTCGGAATTTTCACCTTCTCGATGCTTGGTATCGTTCTTTCCGACAATCTTTTTTCGATCTATATCTTCTGGGAACTGGTCGGTCTTTCTTCCTATCTCCTGATCGGTTTTTATTTCCATAAAGACAGTGCTGCAGACGCGCAGAAAAAAGCATTTCTTACCAACCGCGTCGGTGATATCGGGATGTGGCTTGGTATTCTGATTCTCTATTCACAGTTTCATACGTTCGGTTACGAGGAGATCTATCAGCACATCAAAGCAGGTGATTTCCATATGTCCCAGGCATGGCTCACTGCTGCCGGTATTCTGCTGTTCATGGGTTGTGTGGGTAAATCGGCTCAGTTTCCTCTGCATGTCTGGCTTCCTGATGCAATGGAGGGACCTACACCAGTGTCCGCGTTGATTCATGCCGCAACCATGGTCGCTGCCGGTGTCTATTTCGTCGGAAGGATTTTCGTTATTCTTACTCCTGATGCCCTGCATGTGATCGCTTTTGTCGGTGCGATAACCGCTTTCATGGCCGCAACCATTGCGATTACGCAACATGACATCAAAAGGGTTCTCGCATATTCTACCGTTTCGCAGCTTGGTTACATGGTTCTCGGTCTCGGTGTAGGAGCCTACTCGGCAGGTCTTTTCCACCTGTTGACCCATGCGTTTTTCAAAGCATGCCTTTTCCTTGGTTCGGGAGCGATCATTCACGCGATGCATCACGAACAGGATATGCGCTGGATGGGCGGGTTGTGGAAGAAAATGCCATGGACTTTCGCTACGTTTACCCTGGCAACCCTTGCTCTGGCAGGTCTTCCTCTCACCAGCGGTTTCATGAGTAAAGACGCTATTCTTGCCGGTGCCCTGGGGTTTGCCGAAGTTGAAGGGGGCGGGATTTATTATTTGATTCCGGCGCTCGGTTTCTTTTCTGCCATGCTCACCGCTTTTTACATGGGCCGTCAGATCTGGCTTGTCTTTTTTGGTCAGAGCCGGACTCATCTCAAGCCTGCAGATGATCATCATCATGACGCTCATGGCCATGACGAGCATCACGGTCACCATGAGGTTCACGAAGTTGGATGGAATATGAGGTTGCCGCTCGTCATTCTTGCGGCTCTGTCGGTATTTGCAGTCTATTCTCCTGACCCTCTCGATGGTGGCAAGGGCTGGTTTATGCATCTTGTTCAGACCCCTTCTACCGCGGTGATGTCAGTGGCTCCGGTTCATGGCAGAGAGATGCAGCACGCAGATGTTATGCATCAGATCAGTCATGATGATATCGCAGTTGTCGAAGGTGATGCTGTCGTGGATGCTCATGCGGAGGCGGTTTCTCATGAAGAGGGCGTACACCACGGCCCCGTATATGACGATCCCCGTCAGGCAGCGATTTCTCATGCGGCGCATGCCAATCATGATACGGCGATACAATATTCAAGTATTATGGTTGCCTGCGGAATCGGTCTTGCTCTTATCGTCTATGTTTTCGGGTTTATCAATCCGGAGAAAACAGCACAGCGACTTCGCCCGCTCTATCTCTATTCATTCAATAAATGGTATTGGGATGAGATTTATGATGCCACCATCATCAGGGGCTCGCTTCTTCTTTCAAATATTCTTGCCTGGTTCGACAGAAATATTGTTGATGGTCTCGTCAACGGTGTCGGGGCTCTTGTCAGAAGAGTCGGGACATTCAGCGGAAGTTTCGACCGCTATGTTGTCGACGGCACGGTAAACTTTACTGCGTTCTTTGTTCAGACCTCCGGTTCGGCTATGAAAAAGCTTCAGACAGGTAAGGTTCAGACCTATCTTGTCATGGTGATGCTTGCTGTAACCGGTTATATCCTCTATTACTTTTTACAGTTGATGCCATAACCGGAAGATTTTATTTAATCTGAAAACAACAGATAACAGACGATGCTGAGTTTAATTGTTTTTCTGCCTATCATAGCCGGCCTGATCATTGTGGCAGTTCCTTCTTCGCAAAAGCAGGTTATCAGGCTTGTTTCACTTTTTGCCGCACTTGGACAGTGTGTGCTTGCGTACTTCATCTGGCAGGGTTATGACCCATCAATGCCCGGCATTATCGCTGGACCTGGAGGTTCTCTCGACGGCTCTTTCCAGTTTGTCGAGCGTCTTCCCTGGATTTCGCTTGATCTTGGAAATCTGGGATCGCTCAACATCGAGTATTTCCTCGGTGTCGACGGTCTGTCGATCACTATGATCATCCTGACAGCTCTGATTTCAACTATAGGAGTGTTGTCCAGCTGGACAATCAAAAAGCAGATCAAGGGCTATTTCATTCTTTTCAACATCCTCAGCACAGCCATGATGGGATGTTTTGTCGCCCTCGACTTCTTTCTTTTCTACGTATTCTGGGAATTGATGCTGCTTCCGATGTACTTCCTCATCGGTATCTGGGGCGGACCTAACCGTGAGTATGCAGCGATCAAGTTCTTCCTGTATACGCTCTTCGGTTCAGTCTTCATGCTTCTGGTCATGATAGCCCTGTATTTCAGCGTTATCGATCCGGCTACAGGAAACAATACGTTCAGTCTCGTGGCTATGGCCAGCCAGGAAAACTACATCCCGGGTTCAATTCTGGGGCCTGAAAGCGTGACATGGCGCTACGTCGCATTTATCGTTCTCTTTATCGGTTTTGCTATCAAGGTTCCGATGTTTCCTTTTCATACATGGCTTCCCGATGCACACGTCGAAGCGCCGACCCCTATCTCTGTTATACTTGCAGGCGTTCTTCTGAAGCTCGGTACCTATGGTATGATGCGTATCAACTTTCCATTGTTCCCTGAAGTGTTTCAGGCCTCATTGTATGTCATTGGCGTCTTTGGAGCGATCAATATTATTTACGGTGCTTTCTGCGCACTTGCCCAGCAGGATTTAAAGAAACTGGTTGCATATTCTTCAATCAGTCACATGGGTTACGTGCTGCTCGGGCTTGCCGCAGCCAACACCGAAGGTATGACTGGCGCCCTCTACCAGATGTTCAATCATGGGACCATCACAGCCATGCTTTTCCTTCTTGTCGGTGTTATCTACGACCGTGCGCATACCCGCTCTATCGATAAGTTCGGAGGTCTGGCAACCTATATGCCAGTGTATGCCGGTGTTGTCACGATTGCATGGTTCGCCTCGCTTGGTCTTCCTGGTCTGTCAGGATTCATTTCCGAGGCATTTGTCTTTGTCGGAGCTTTCAGCTCAGAGGTGACACGTAATATTGCCATTGTTTCAGTCCTGGGTATCGTTTTTGGCGCAGCGTATCTTCTCTGGTCCTTGCAGCGTATGTTCCTCGGAAAACGTAATCCTGATGCTGTCTATGAACTCCAGACAGGAGATGACGGTCATGAACATATTCATTTTCACGACTGGACCGGTAAAAACGATCTTGACGGCAGGGAATTGACCATGCTTGTTCCTCTTGCTCTTATTATCATCATCCTCGGAGTTTATCCGATGCCAGTTCTCGGATTGATGACGACAAGCATCAATAAGCTGGTCGAAGTGCTTTCACCGGTTGTATTGACTGCTATTAACTGATCGGCGTGAATGAGCGCGGGCAGGGGCTTGATATTCCCTTGTCAAGCCTGTAAAAGTGGGGCGGATAGCTGATCGCCCTTTATGAACGACAAAAAATCAAAAATATGTTCGAGCTGCCTTCTGGTGCTGAAATTCAGAATATCATCGCTACGCTGAAGTCAGGTGCGTTGCATTTTCTTCCGGAGATATACCTTTCAGCGCTTTTTCTGGTGTTGATCCTGCTGGACCTTATTTTCAGGCCGAAAAAGCATTATCTCCTGTCTGTAACCGCCCTTGTCGGTCTGGCAGGAAGCTTCTACTTCATTTTCCGGCAGCATGCCATGACTGGCAATGAGATCTTCTTTGGCATGTATGCCATCGATGAATTCTCTCTTTTCTTCAAGTACTTCTTCGTCGCCTCGGGTATGCTTACCGTGATGATTTCGATGCCCTCCCTGGAGTTGAATACCCGTGCATCCGGGCTTGGTGAATATTACTCCCTGATCATCGGTATGGTGATCGGTATGGTGATGATGGCATCAGCTACGGATCTCCTGATGATTTTTCTTTCCATGGAGCTTGTCAGCCTTGCTGCATATGTGTTGACCGGCTATATGAAGCGCGAACAGCGTTCGACTGAAGCAGCGTTGAAATACATGATCTACGGAGCTGTTTCTTCAGGACTTATGATCTATGGTTTTTCAATCATTTACGGATTGACCGGCTCGACAAATATCTCAGTGATCAGCCAGGTGCTTATTGACAGAGGCTATGATCCTCTTCTTCTCATGATTGCTTCACTCATGGTGCTTGTCGGTATAGGATACAAAATCGGCGCTGTACCGTTCCACTTCTGGAGCCCCGATGTCTACGAAGGCGCTCCTATTCCTGTAACTGCATTTCTTTCAGTTGCATCGAAAGCGGCCGGTTTTGCACTTCTGATCCGATATTTCTATGTCGCGGTGCCTCATATCGGTGCCCCCGGCGCATTTACTCCCGGCATGGATTGGGTAACCATGCTTATGATTCTCTCGGTCGCATCGATGATTTACGGAAACGTTGTCGCTTTGTGGCAGAAAAACATCAAGCGGCTTCTTGCGTATTCATCCATTGCTCACGCCGGATATCTCCTTCTCGGCATTATCGTCATGGACGAGCTTGGTACGCAGGCAACACTTTTTTATCTGGTATCCTATCTCCTGATGAACTTCGGGGCATTTCTTGTCGCTGTGATTATTGCCAATAAAACCGGCAGCGAAAATATTGATGATTATCGTGGCCTGGGCAGAAGAATGCCTCTTGCCGGTGCGGCTATGACGGTTTTTCTGATTTCACTGGTCGGTCTTCCTCCCACAGTCGGCTTCATTGGTAAACTGATGATTTTCTCGGCGTTGCTGGCTAAGGGTTCTGTATTTATCTGGCTGGCTCTTATCGGCATTCTTACCAGTGTTATTTCGCTTTATTACTATATGCTTATACCGCTCAATATGTATTTACGTGAGTCAAAGCAGCCACTGCCTGATACGATCAGTTCAGGTCTTCTGCCAGGAATAGTGACGGCAGGTCTCATGATTCTGACGCTCTACTTCGGTATTTTCTTTACTCCGCTGTCAGACTTTGCCCGTTATGCGATAACTGTTTTTGGCAACCAGCTTTATTAGGACCCTATCTCGATAGGTATGTTGTATAACCCGCCGGGCAATTGATTGTGAGGCGGGTTTTTTTTGTGGGGTTCTTATAAACAATTGTTAAATTAAAATATTAGCCTGTTCTTTCAGAAAAACTTAAAAGTTCTGTAAATGTTGCTGATATGGATTGTATTGATCCTGTTTCAGCTGTAGCAGGAGAATGTGTCATGGAATCAAAACCGACTTATGCAGAGATTTTCCGCCAACGCGGTCTAAGCCGCCGTGACTTTCTGAAGTTCTGCAGTCTTACGACTGTTGCTCTCGGCCTCGCTCCTTCCTTTCTGCCCAAAGTTATCCATGCAATGGAAACCCAGCCGCGAACGCCTGTGATATGGCTTCACGGACTGGAGTGTACCTGTTGTACTGAATCCTTTATCCGATCCTCTCATCCGATTATGGCTGATATCGTGTTCAATATGATATCGCTCGATTATGATGACACGCTCAGTGCCGCAGCAGGGCACCAGCTGGAGGAAGTGCGCCATCGAATCATGGAAGAGTATAAAGGACAGTATATTCTGGCCTGTGAAGGTAATGTTCCTATGAAGGACGATGGAGTCTACTGTCTTATCGGCGGGGATTCCTACAAGAATCTGCTCACGGAAACCGCCAAAGATGCTGCGGCCGTTATTGCCTGGGGTGCGTGTGCGACCTTTGGCTGTGTCCAGAATGCTGACCCTAATCCTACCGGTGCTGTGCCGATATCAGAAATTGTTACTGATAAGCCGCTGGTCAATGTTCCGGGATGTCCTCCGATTGCAGAGGTGATGACCAGTGTGATTACTCATTTTCATACGTTCGGCACATTGCCGGAACTCGACCGTATGAAGCGCCCGAAAGCGTTTTACGGGACACGAATACACGATAAATGTTATCGTCGTGCATTTTATGATGCAGGCATGTTTGTTACCGATTTCGATGATGAATCAGCTCGTAAAGGGTGGTGTCTCTACAAGATGGGCTGCAAAGGACCTACAACTTACAATTCCTGTTCCAAGACGGAGTGGAACGATGGTGTCAGTTTTCCGATAGGTTCCGGTCATCCCTGTTTTGGTTGTGCTTCCCCCGGCTTCTGGGATAACGGGCCATTTTATAAAAGGCTTGCCGATGTTTCGTTTCTCGGAACGGACACGAATGCCGACAAGATAGGCGCGGTTGCCGTTGGTGCGGCAGCTGCAGGTGCGGCGGCTCATGCAGCGGTGACGGCCGTCAAGAAGAGAAAAACAGGTAACTCAGATGAATCAGTTCAAAACGAGGGTTAAACTATGGCTAAAAAAATTGTTGTTGATCCGATCCCGAGAATTGAGGGTCATCTTCGCATAGAAGCACAAGTCGGTGAGAATAATGTGATTGAGGACGCCTTCAGTACAGGCACAATGTGGCGAGGCATCGAGTTGATACTCAAGGGGCGGGATCCTCGTGATGCATGGGCATTTGCTGAACGAATCTGTGGTGTGTGTACCACCGTCCACGCACTTGCTTCTGTGCGCTGCGTCGAAGACGCTTTGGGGATTGTGATCCCGGATAATGCCCGAATTATCCGCAACCTGATGAATGCTACGCAGCAGACCCAGGATCATCTGGTGCACTTTTATCATCTGCATGCTCTTGACTGGGTCGATGTTGTCAGTGCGCTTAAAGCTGATCCGAAAGAGACGTCGCGCATCGCCCAGAGTATTTCCTCCTGGCCGAAATCATCTCCCGGCTATTTCAACGATCTTCAGCAGCGCCTCACAGGCTTCGTTGAAAGTGGACAGCTTGGTATTTTTTCCAACGGTTACTGGGGGCATTCAGCCTACAAGCTTCCTCCTGAAGTCAATCTTCTTGCCGTCGCGCATTATCTCGAAGCACTGGAGTTTCAGAAAGAGATCGTCAAGATTCATACCGTCTTTGGCGGGAAGAACCCTCACCCGAACTATCTTGTCGGTGGTATGGCTTGCGCAATAGATCCCAGCAGGGACACGGCTATCAATATGGAGACATTGAGTATGGTCAAAAAGATCATTGACGATACCATGACCTTCATCGATCAGGTCTATATTCCCGATCTCATTGCGATCGCAGGTTTCTACAAGGACTGGCTTTATGGAGGCGGTTTGGGCAACTACCTCTGCTACGGCGATTTTCCTGAACACAGCCTTGAGGATACTTCATCTCTGCTCTGGCCGAGAGGAGCGATTCTTAACAGGGATCTTTCGACGATCTACGATGTCGATCCCCGCGATATGAACCAGGTAACCGAAGAGGTAAGCCATAGCTGGTATTCATACAGCAGCGGAGACGACAAAGGGCTCCATCCCTGGGAAGGGGAGACAACACCGAATTATACCGGCCCGAAACCACCATTTGAACATCTGGATCATGAGAAGAAATACAGCTGGCTGAAAACACCTCGCTGGAACAACCACCCTATGGAGGTAGGTCCGCTTGCAAGAGTTCTTCTCCAGTACGCCAAGGGTGATCCAATGATCAAGGATACGGTCAATATGGTTCTCGGTAAACTCGATGTCGGGCCTGAAGCGCTCTATTCGACACTTGGCAGGACTGCGGCCAGAGGTATCGAATGTCGGCAGACTGCGGGCTTTATGCTGCATTTCTACAACGAGCTGATCGATAATATCAAAAAAGGGGACTATAAAACCGCCAATACCGAATTGTGGGAGCCATCGAGCTGGCCGTCAGATGTCAAAGGGTTTGGTTATACCGAAGCGCCACGTGGCGCGCTGGGACACTGGGTCCATATTAAAAACGAAAAGATTGAAGATTATCAGATTGTCGTTCCTTCGACCTGGAACGCTTCTCCACGGGATGCCGAAGGGAAGGTCGGGGCGTATGAGTCTGCGCTCAGGGGGACACCGATGGCCGATCCGGAAAAGCCTCTGGAGCTTCTCAGGACCGTGCATTCGTTTGATCCCTGCCTGGCTTGCGCTTCGCACGTCTTTGATATGAACGGCAACGAGATTACCAAAGTGACCATTGTTTAAAGGGAGGAGATCATGGGTAGAATTATCGAGGAAATCTATGTCTGGAGGCTGCCTGTTCGCCTGTATCATTGGATCAATGCTCTCTGTATATCACTACTTCTCGTTACAGGATTCTACATTGCAGGTCCTGTTCTGATGCCGCCATCGGGGGAGGCTGTGTCGAGCCATGCTCTGTCGTGGTGGCGTATGCTGCATTTCGGCGCAGCCTTTTTGTTTATCGCCAATTTTCTGTTCAGAATGTACTGGGCGCTCTTCGGCCGTGATCGATATGCCCGTTTCGGCGGGTTCAGACCCTGGTCGCCCCGGTGGTGGGGGAAACCGTTCAAGGAGCAGGTGGCATCCTATCTCTTTCTGAGGCAGGACGAGCCAAACTATGTCGGTCATAACCCCGTGGCTGCTCTGGCGAATTTTATCTTTATTTTTTGTGGTTCGATTTTTATGATCGTGACCGGGATGGCGCTCTATGGGGAGAACAATCCAGGGGGATTTTCAGATCAGTGGTTCGGTTGGATTATTCCTCTGTTTGGCAGCAGTTACAACCTGCATTACATCCATCACGCCGCAGCATGGATCTTTCCTTTCTATGTCATCATTCATCTTTACGCTGTGTTTCGTCATGATGTGGTTGATCGTACCAGTGTTACATCGTCAATTATTACAGGCTTTAAACACAAGGTGGAAGATGGGCCTTCGCTCGATTAATGGCAAACATTGTCAAGTGATTACACTGTTGTTGTCTCACGAGACAGGAGACAGGAGACAGGAGACAGGAGACAGGAGACAGGAGACAGGAGACAGGAGACAGGAGACAGGAGACAGGAGACAGGAGACAGGAGACAGGAGACAGGAGACAGGAGACAGGAGACAGGAGACAGGAGACAGG
>Ga0272441_10009264_pt1 | contig 15270 bp, 17 predicted proteins | sample SSMProp6N_FD_193582 | JGI IMG/M metagenome (GOLD analysis project Ga0272441, IMG submission 193582) | Marine sediment archaeal communities from Little Sippewissett salt marsh, Falmouth, MA, United States - SSM-Prop-6N | ecosystem: Environmental > Aquatic > Marine > Wetlands > Sediment ... | reverse complement strand
CATCAAGAAGTCCGGCAACAAGTGGTATGCGATAGTTCAGGTCGAACAAGAACCTGAACAACAGATATCGGATGCAAAATCTGTTGGAATCGATTTAGGTCTAAAAGCTTTTGCAGTGGACAGCGCAGGTTATGTGATAGAGAACCCAAGGTTTGCGGAAAAATCATCTGATAAACTGAAAAAGATCCAAAAAAAGTTATCAAGATCGAAGAAAGGTTCTAACAATAGAAGAAAGATTATTGCTAAGTTGAACAAGGCATATGAGAAAATCAACAACCAGAGAAACGACTTTTTGCATAAACTGTCTCGATTATACGTAGATGGTTATGACACGATCTGTGTGGAAGATCTTGATGTGAAGGGATTGAAGGAAAAAGGCAATTGCAAGGGACTACATCGGAATATCCATGATGCGTCTTGGTCTAAGTTCCTGTTCATGCTTTCCTACAAGGCTGAGAGTGCTGGTAAGAAGCTGATCAAGGTTGATCCAAGAGGTACGTCTCAGAAGTGTTCTTGCTGTGGAAGCGTTGTGAAAAAGGATCTATCCGACAGAACTCACGAATGTCCTTTTTGTGGATTCGTCTGTGATAGAGATTACAACGCTTCAAGAAACATACTCATTTCGGGGATGGGACTGCCCTTAGAGCCTGCCGAGCCAGAACCTCTACATCGCATCTCTGTGATGCAAGTTCTGGTGATGAATCAGGAAGCTCCGCCCTTTAGGGTGGAGTAGTTCACATAGTAATTCATGAGAGTGTGAGGCGTGAACCTGCAACGAATGTCGCCGACGTTTCGATCTATTAAGCCCATTTCTGCCCTTGGCCAATGGACTTTGGAAAGAGATGTTCTGAAACGTGGCGTTCCAAGGCATGTGGCCGTAATTCAGGATGGAAATCGGCGTTACGCCAGGGCGAAGCGCATATCCAGCCTCAATGGCCATCTCCTGGGTTCCAAGACCACAGAAAAAGTGGCTGATTGGTGCCTAGACCTGGGCATAAAGTACTTGACAGTATACGCTTTTTCCACCGAGAACTTCGACCGACCCGAAGAAGAGAAAAGCTACCTATTCGGTCTGATAAAAGACAAACTCTTGGAACTTTCCACTTCAGAGCGCATCCACAAAAGTAGGATACGGGTAAAGGCCGTGGGCAGGACTGAATTATTACCAGAATTTTTGCAGGATGCGATCGGGGTGGTGGAAGATGCCACCTGCGACTACGATCGAGTTTACTTCAACATAGCTTTGGCATACGGTGGCAAGCGCGAAATTCTGGATGTAGCAAGAGCTCTGGCGATTAAGGTGAAGGCGGGCCAAATAAGGCCCGAAGACGTAAACGAAGCTGCGATAAGCCGACATCTATACCCAGAAGACGACGTATCGCTTCCTGATGTCGATCTGATGATCAGAACCGGCGGCGAGCACAGAACCTCCAACTTCTTGCCATGGCAGTCCAACGGGAACGAATGTCCCATCTACATCTGCAAGTCTTACTGGCCAGAGTTTGGAAAGGTCGAATTTCTGAGGGCTATAAGGTGTGCTCAGATCCTGAAGGTTAAAAAGCCCATACAATTCGGTTTTAATGGCACAAAGAGGCCGTCCTGCAATCCAAAACTGAGTGATGAAGAAGGCCAAATAGGGCTTTAAATCCGAAAAGAACGATGATTTCCAGCGTCAAAGTCAATTGTGAGACAGCCTCACAAAGAGTCCCCGATCTTGGATATAGGCCGCCCAAAAAAGACCGACAAAGGCACAAAAGACAAGAGATGAGACGCAATTCGTCCGCGAATCGGGTGCCAAAGATCCATTGCGTGGGGCCTTGTGACGCAATCTCATCAACAAGCTTAACTACCAAGAGATCAAACACGCGCACCGTGTCCCGATAGGGTAGTGGATATCCTTGAGGCCTGCGGAGTGAGGCGCTATTTGCGTCACGCAGAGAGCCTCAGACCCGGGTTCGAGTCCCGGTCGGGACGTATCGTCGAGAACCGATTGGCCTTGCTATATTGGTCTTCGCGAGAACTAGCGCTGTGCTTAACGGCGAGATCGTATCGAATCCCAAACTCAAAGACGAGTTTGAGATTTGTTCTGAACTTGTCGTTAAAAGCTGTATTTCTCAACAATACGACTGGATGTTTCTTCTATGGTACTGGACAATTTGGGTGGATCGCTTCGAGGCGCGCTAAAGAAGATCGCTTCTGCCAGCAGGATTGACAAACAGGTCGTGGATGAGGTCGTCAGAGACATCCAACGAGCTCTTTTGCAGGCAGACGTAAACGTAAAGCTGGTGATGACACTCTCAAACCAGATTAGGGAGAGGGCCCTGAGCGAAAAGCCGCCTGCTGGGATGAGCCCAAGAGAGCACGTCATCAACATAGTCTATCAAGAACTCATAAACCTGGTCGGGAAAGACTCCACGGTCGATCTTGCCAGCCAAAGGATCATGTTGGTGGGCCTTCAAGGAAGCGGAAAGACCACCACCGCCGCAAAGCTTGCCACCTACTTCCAGCGAAAGGGTCTTCACACCGCAGTGATCTGCGCGGATACCTTCCGAGCGGGAGCTTACGACCAGCTCAAAGCGCTCTGTGAAAGGCAAGGAATCTTCTTTTATGGCGAAAAAGGCAATCCCGATGCGCCAGAGGTTGCAAGACACGGCTTAGAGGCTGCAAAGAAGTACGACGTTCAGATCGTAGATACTGCAGGCCGACATGCTCTCGAAGGAGATCTCATCCAAGAGATGATAGACATTGACACCGTGACCAATGCCGATCAAAAGCTCCTCGTGATGGACGCAGCTATAGGTCAACTGGCCAGCGAGCAAGCCAAAGCCTTCAACGAGGCCGTGGGCATAACCGGCGTTATCATCACCAAGTTGGATGGCACCGCCAAAGGTGGTGGGGCCTTGAGCGCGGTCGCCGAGACGAATTCGTCGGTGGCCTTCATAGGCGTGGGTGAGACGCCAAGCGACCTGGAACGGTTCGAAGCTGACAGGTTCATATCAAGACTGCTTGGGATGGGCGATATCAAAACCCTGATCGAACGCGCCCAGGAAACAAAGGTCGAAGAAGAACTGGACGTCGAGTCTATAATGAGGGGCAAGTTCACCCTCAAAGACATGTACGCCCAGATGGAAGCGATCAACAAGATGGGACCTTTGAAGCAGATAATGCAGATGTTGCCTTTGGGAGGGATGGGGCTTGATATCTCAGATAAAGAGTATCAGGTCACCAAAGACAAGCTCTCCAAGTACAAGGTCATCATGGACTCCATGACCGAAGCCGAGCTGATGGACCCAAAGATCATAAACAGCTCCCGAATCAAGCGGATCACCCGAGGCAGCGGAACGTCGCCAGAGCTGGTAAGAGAGCTTCTCAAATCTCACAAAGTCATGCAGAAGACATTGAAGGGGATGAAGGGCATGGGCAAGTCTAACATGAAGCGTATGATGAAAAAGTTCGGCCCCATGATGGGCGGAATGTAATCCCCTTCACCGTCCTGATATCAAACTTTCAAAAATCCGTCTTTCACGGTCCCAGACCATTTTCCCATCTCGGTGTAAGCATGATAACTTCCAAAGACGGATTCACCGTTCAGGATGATATTCAGCCTGTACAAACCAGATCCATCTACGGGAACCAGGCTCAAATCCATATCACCACCAAGAACCGAACCGCTCACGCCGACTGCAACTGTTCGCCCATCTGATAAAAGCGTTCCAGATCCAAAGACCGCATCGCCACTGCGAAATAGCTCGATATCGGCCGTTCTTTCGATCTCGTCGTCCAGGTTCAAGGATAAGATCTCATGAACGGTCGGGTCATCAAAAAGTTCAGACGCGACAGGCTCCGTCTCAGTGGTGTTTTCCACGCCTTTTGACTCTTCTTCGACCTTTGTGATTTCTTTGGGTTGGTTGCTGTTTAAGTCTGGCATGCTAAGGTCTATTCCAAGCTCATTTACGCCTAGCCATTCTGGACCGCCAGTGCACCGACTCTTGCTGCAAGCGGCCTCTGCGCTGTTATCGAAGGCAAAAGAGCCAAACACAATCACCATCGTCAACAAGAGGATTAATAATCTCATATTCTTATGAACCTCCGCTCTATACTCATCGGTCGATAACCCAATCTCATGAGACCTTTGGAAGATAGATGTTCCGGCAGGACTGAAAACACGAGGATTTTAGCCCATCCCAATCCCCGATGTGATATCGTCGTTCCTTCCTGGAGAATCAGGAGGTGTTGTCTGCGACGCTTCGCCAACAGATGGTTTTCCAAAGACCGATCCGAACCACTTGGACCCAGATGGCGCATAACCCGTGTAACTTCCCGAGGCAGATCCACCTGCCAGGTTCAGCCAGAGCCGGTACATATTGCCAGCGTCCAGAACGACAACGCGAAGTTCCATCTGTTCGCCAGCCACAAGCCCTGCCGCAGTCACTGTCTGGATTTGGCCACCAGGTGCGGTCATGATGCCTTGGCCAAATATCTGGCTGTCCACCTGAAAAAGTGTCAGCTCTAAATCTCTCGTGAATTCGTCTCTGAGGGAGAAAGACCATGTTTGCGCGCTGGGATGCGAGAGGAGAGGAAAGGGCGAAGCCTCTGACGTCTCCACCGAATCAGAGCCGTTCATGGCTGTGATGTATCCGGCTGTGTGATGAACGTCCACGATCCCCAGATCACCTATCCCTATCCAGTCTTCTTCGGTCTGCTCTTCTGAAAACGCCACGTAGGATAAAGAGAAGAAAACCGCCAAGATCAGATACAACTTGGACTTCATATCAATCTACCACCATAAATTACATATGTATAGTGTTTAACGATACCTTCCATACAATTGTCGAACTCGTAATAGTTCAACATTTTGGCATTAAATATAATAAAAAAATTAACTATGCATCCTCGCCTTTCAGCCCATTCCCACGCCGCTAGCCTGAGACATGCCTCCGATGGATATGGGCTGGCGAGTTGAGGAAGTGCTTGGGGTTGAGGCAACATACTTCGATCCATAATAGGTGCCAGTCCAAGAAAGCGTCCCGACAGAGTAAGCGTTGTAGATGCCAGAGATGGATTCACCACTGACTGTCGACTCGAACCGGTACATGCTATTCCCCCCAACAGTGACCAGGGATAGATCAAGCAGGCTACCATCGACAGATCCTGCAATTGTAATCTCCTGAGACATGCCGCTTGAGATCATCGTTCCACGCCCGAAGACCACATCACCATATTGGGCGAGCGTCATGTCCACATTTCTCGTGGAGCTATCTGTCATGGTCAAAGTCCATCTTCCCGCGACTTCTGCTAGACCGAAATCAAGAGATATAGCAGGGGACGTGGCGACAGATCCAAGGAGCTTGCTATCGGTATTTGGAACACCAGGGCTCATTCCAGTTTCTGGATTCAGATACCCGATGTCTTCGTCCTTGAAGGACTCGTGAAGATCTTCCAGAATATCTGCTGATCCTGGGAACGCAAAGACTGCCAAGATTGTGAGAGACACAATCAACATTTCAAGTTTCAAGTTCAAACCTCCTTTTGAAGATATGGTGTTTAACAATACCTTTCGGACAAATGTCGAACTCTCATGAGTTCGATATTTTGTCCTATTCGTATCGTTAAGCACAATTCTGGCGAGAACCAATTCGTTTCATCTAATTTGTTCTCGACTACATTCGATCCAATGATCCAACCCTAGATAGTTCCAACAACCGATCCAAACCAAGTCGCACCATCGCTGCTGTAGCCCTGGTAACTTCCGGAAAGGGTGCTTGCATCAAAGTCGAGATCGAGCTTGTAGAGTGTTACGTCTTCAAGAGAGACTAAGTCGAGGATAAGCCTGTTCTCCTCTACTGAGCCGCTGGCAGCAACCTTTCCAGGAGTTCCCACTGCGGCAGGCGGCTGATCCAGCCACCATATCATGGACTCGATACCTTCATCCCGGACTGGCCTATCGCCAACTTCGGCTGGAAGCTCTGTTCCATCGCTAGAGATGGTCCCGCGCCCGAAGACGACGTTACCAATCTGGTAGAGGACGAGATCAGCGTCTCTCGTCGCACCGTCGATGCTGTCCTTAAGATCTAAAGACCAGTTTCCAGATACGTCCTGGAGGAATATCCCAGTCCCTGCAAGAGGGCTATTGGGTGCCGAATCTTTGCCGCCTATGGCGTAGACGTCATCTCGCTCCAAGTTCTGGGCAGGTTTGACGTTATCGGTATTACTGGTATTATTGGCACTGCTGGTGCCAGTTAATGCCCCTGTTTTTGCCAGATACTCTGCTGTGTGATGCGGATCTGCTATTGTCATCTCGTTTCCCAGCCAGTCCCCTTGTGCACCCGCCTGGAAAGCGACGCATAAGAAGATAACCAAAGGTAATCCAATTCTAAATACAGCAATCACGAAATTAACCCCCGTTTTGCAAAAGGGTACTTCTCAGTGTATAAACGTTTTGTTCGCCTGAAAAATGGTTCGAAGGGATTTAGCGGATCATTCGGCCGACTCAAACATCTCTGGATGAGACTCTCTGAATTTGGGATCTTTCATCAGGCAGGCTTCGGGCTTTCCTTTCATCCACCGGTCTTTTCCCATCTCTTTCCACATGTCTTTGAGACTTTTTTCGCGGACGTTTCCGAAAGACAAGGGCATGTAGGCGCAAGGGAGGACGTCCCCTGCGGGGTCCACATGGATCCACCTTCGGCCTGCAAAACAGCCGAACATCTCAGGGCTGAGAAGGTACGGAAAAGCCGAGACCCTCGGGCCTTTTGGTGAGCCGTTCTTCTCCTTGTGGAACCGAACAAGCCGCTCAACGTCGTTCTTGCTCAAAACCTCGTCCAGGTGAGAAGACCACCGTCCCACAGCCACAATCTCGTATAAAGAAAGTTCATGCACGCCAAGCTCGGCGGCAAGGTCGTACGCTTCCTCTAATCGATCTATGTTGAGGGGCGAGGCCACCATGAAGAGGTCCACCATCAGACCTGCATCGAGAGCGTTCTTGATTCCGGCGAGGGCGTCTTTGAAGGCACCTTCTCTTCTTCTAAAACTGTCGTGCTCCTTTTCCCGCGGGCTATCGATGCTGACCCTTACGACGTAAAGTCCCGCTTTTTTTAGATCTTTGGCCCTATCTGGGGTCAAGCCGTAACCGCTGGTGAATGCGGCAGATATGGCCCGATCGTCCACGTGAGAAACGAGATCGGGAAGGTCTTTTCTGAGCATGGGCTCGCCGCCATCGAAGGTGATCATGTAAGCGCCCAGGTCAAGGCCGTCGTCGATGACCTTTCGGATCAATTCTGAAGATAAGATCTCGCCTTTGCGCGACGGGGCGCTGCAATGGAGGCAATCGTTGGGACATGCCCGAATGATTGCGACCGATACTTGATCTGGAACTCTGCGTCTCGTGAGAGCCGCAACCTCGGCCGAGATCATCCTGTCGAAAGCTAGGCTTGGCGCAGGCGGAATCCAAGTGGAGAAAATCATCTGGTCGGGACCCGACGAGATCGGTTTTTCGTTCGCGAATATTTTGTTGATCTGTTTGATCACGGGTTTGGCGGCTAGGGACAACGCTCCTTTGGCCCGAAACTCGATCTTTCCGTCTTGGGCATCAGCCTCTATCTTCAGCAGCGGTTTTTCAGCAACTTGCATCTGTCTTCCTTCTCCACGGTCATCGAGGACCATCTGTCAACTATGCTAGTGAGGCGGCCCTTGATCTCTTGATCGCCACCGGCTTTGGCGAGAGCGTTCTTGGCTGCGCCACAGTGTTCGTGGATATTCTCCACACAAAGTTCCAGGGCCTTCTCGGCCGAGCATTTCTTGCTGTATATGACCGGAAGGGTGATTGACGTCTTCTGAGAGCACTTGCCCTTGTCCATACCGAGAAACTCGTTCAGGTCGTCTGCTATCTGGTAGGCAAGACCAAGGTGCAGACCATAGCTTTCAAAGAGGGCAACGTCTCTTGCATCCGCCTCGGCGATCATGCACCCGATCTTGGCTGAGGCCGCGAGGGGTGCTGCGGTCTTTTTGCTTATGCAAAGGTAATAATCGTCGGGCTCGATTCTGTTCGAGAGGTCCAGCATCTCGCCTTCGGCCATCTCCATGCAGGCCGAAGAGAAAGCTTCGATCACCTCTTGGCGGTAGCCTGCCATGAGACCGATTGATTTTGATATGAGGTAGTCGCCGCAGAGAAGGGCGGCATCTATTCCGTATCTCTGAAAAGTGCTTGGCGCGCCTCGCCGTTCGATTCCCTTGTCGAGGATATCGTCGTGAACTAGGGACGCTGCATGGATCAGCTCCATCGCAAGGGCTGCCTTCATGGGCAAAGAGGCGTTGCTGCCGAAGGCTTCAGATGAGAGAATGAGTATCAGGGGTCGCACTCTCTTTCCAGGAGATGTTACGACGTACTCAATGACCTCGCCCAAGTCTGAAGTGGGGAGGCCCTCTGCTAACTTGTTAAGCTCTCTGTTTACCAGATGATATTCGTCCCAGGCCTCGAACATCTGGAATCCGGTTAACTCGATCTCTATTTATGAGTTGCGAAGAGATTTTTTGTCAATGTACTCATATTATCCCATATCCGTCCCACATTCTAACATGAGTGGGAAAACACCTACCAAAAATGGATATATGGGATTTTTGCTTCATTATCGGGGGTATTTTGGCTGAAAAGAACGTTGGACACCACTTTCGACCTTAGCAACCAGAAATTCGGAAAAATTCATTACTTCGGGAGCGCGGAGGGTCACGGATACCCCGACCTTTAGGTCGGGGATGAAGTGAACCCTCGCCCGTGTTTCGTGCTTCTTTAAATCAGTAAAACTTTGGAGACTGTTCAGAGGAAATCGAAAGCCGAGTTTCAATCGTGCTGATCAGGGAAATCTGGGCAACGAAGACTCGAAGATTTCTGAAATTCGGAAAACCGGGCGTGCGGCCCCGAAGCATACCCCGTCCTTTAGGGCGGGGTGGGCCGCACGCAATTTGATTTTTCAAGAGTGAAGATGAGGACGTCCCCTGCATCGCCGAGCCTGATTGACAGATGATGACGAGCTGACGCCAATCACCCAAAGCTGATTGGCTTCTTGAGCGATCAGCCGATTATCTTTCAGATTTCATGACCTTGATGATCTCTCTTGCGAAAGCTGGCAAGTCAGCGGGACTGCGTGATGATATCAAGTTTTCGTCAACCACCACCTCAGAATCTATCCAGTGAGATCCAGCGTTTCCAAGATCGTCCTTTATGGCGGTCGCAGAGGTAATCTTGGCTCCGCCCACCACTTGGGCTGAGATGAGGACCTGAGGGCCGTGACAGATTGCGGCCACCACCTTGTCTTGCGCGAAGAGTGCCCTCACGAATCCCAGTGTGGCGTGGCATCTTCTAAGCCTGTCAGGGGCCCAGCCGCCAGGAATTATCACCGCATCGAACTCTTCGGGGTCGGCTTCATCGGCCTTAAGATCGACTTTCACGGGATAGCCGTGTTTGCTCAGGGCAACTTCTGGCCCGTCTGATGCGCCAACGACTACCACCTCGGCTCCGGCTTCCTTCATCCTGTAGTAAGGATACCAAAACTCAGGGTCTTCGTAATCGTTTGCGACCAGGATCGCCACCTTCTTTTCCTTCAAGCTCCATCTTCTAACCCTCCGGCAACATTTTCTTACAAAAGAATTTGACAGCAAGTCTTGATGCAGATTCCAGGAACCACGTTGTAGCCTTCAGAGTCTAGCTCTCTTACCACATCGGGGTTCTCGGTCCCGGGCTGGAGCCAGAAGGTCTTAAAGCCCATCTCCTTTGCCTCAAAGGCCACCTTTGGCACTTCGCTTGGCCTTCGGAAGACGTCCACTATGTCGATCTCTTCTGGAACTTCAGCAAGGGTGGCAAAGACCTTCTCGCCCAGGATCTCTTGGCCTGCATAGTTGGGGTTGACGAGATACATCCTAAAGCCGTACCTCTTCACCACCGCCGAGACGAAGTGGCTTGGCCTGTGCGACAGGGGCGAAATCCCAACGACGGCCACGGTCTCACTTTCCTCCAGGATCTTCTGGAGATTGTCGTAGTCTTCTATGATGGGCATGATTAGGGGCTCGCAGGCATATTTACTCATTTAATATAGTTAATATCAATTTCTGGTTACGCAAATCAAGTTTCTCACTGGCCTTCAACAACACAAAATCGGCATCGTCTCCAAGTTCCGCCTTTAGGTGATGTACGAATTTCCTCAAAAGATGTTCATCATCGAGTTCGTTCATTTCGTTTGTTGTTGATTTAACGATTAAATCTTCTACATGTTTAACGTTTTTTTGTTTATTTGTCGAATACCCTGCAGCTTGCTGCGGGGATGAAAGGCAAATAACCAACACAAGAATTGATGTGAGCGAAATCCATACTGGGATTTCGAGTTTTCCGCGTATAAACCAGTGCAACTAAGCGGCGGCGCCTTGCATGCCCCGCTGCTTGCAGCGGGGTGCGCCGCCGCAATTTGACTTGGATCCGAAACATAAATCTCCACCCATTTTGCGAAATAAGAACAACTGCGCGAGATCGATTTTAGGGATTCGAACCTCAAGGAAAAGGCACATTCGCCGCAGGGTTTCGTACAATTTTGGCTCGAATAGCCCTCTTAGCGCCGCCTGGACCCCTGGCCTTGTTTTCTCCAACGGCGAAAAGTTACTTTCAGCGGCGCAACATCCTGTTTTTTGCAGCGTCGTTTCCGAAGGCGTAGTATTGGCCCTGTTCGATTATGTCCTGGAGAATCGTATCTGTGCTCATTTTGTTCCCCGAAGCCAAAGGCTCCAACACAGAGGCGATCTCTTCAAGGCTTGGAATCTCAGCTTCACATTTTGCAATGATTCGTCCCATGAGATCAATGAACGGATCCACGAGGGCGCCAGAGGAAAGAAGGATCAAGAGAGCATCTTCGTGGCCCAGACCGTAGTCTATCACCATTTCGGCTAGGCTCAAGAGCGAGTCTGCCGAGACTGCGCGGATCTGGCCGGTCTCGTCACATTCGATGACCGCGTCTTCAGTAGACTCAAGATCAGGAACGCAAACCACATAGAGCCCAACAAAGATTTCCTGCGCCTCTTCGGCGTCGATCGCCCCGATCTTGGAAACAAGCGGCTCGACCCCAACAGATTCAACAGAGCCAGAATATTCAATTGATCCAACTGGCGCGGCGGACGCAATTGGTCCTGCCGGAGGCTCAAATGCGAGGAAGATTACAACCCCCTTGGGCGAGATCCATCGGCCCTCGAAGTCGACCTCGAAACCCAAAAAAGTTCCGACATGGCAGATCAAGTCCCAAAGCGCCCTACGGTGCTGGTCGTCTGGCAACCCGAGGCAATTGTCCAGGAATTCGCGGGCCTCTTCTAGATCCCCCATTCCAACTTCGAGAAAACGACGAAACCGCGCCCTGGCATCTTCATCTCTCAAGTCCCCGGCAAGAGCCAGGGCCTGATCCACTTTGATCCTCATCTGTCACTTGATCTTGCGCCCCGTTCATATACTTCTTGCCCTGGCCCCCGGTCCTGCCTGATCATTCTGTGAACTCCACCACCACCTCTTTCACATCCCAAAGAGGCTCGATTTTATCTATAATTTCTTCTCGGATGTTATTTGCGAACTGATGATCTTGAGGCAGGTCGACTACCACTTTTACGACGCCTTCTTCGACCTTGATCTCCTCGACCAGCTTGGTCCTGACGAGGTCCAACCCAGATAAAGGATTCATCACCTTCTGCAGGCGCTTTTCCACTACCTTCTCTGTGGTTGGAACCTTCTCTGTGACGAGGCCGTGCCTCTCTTCGTAATCCCTTATGGCTGATCTTAGACCCTCCACTGCCAGGACCGAACAGTGAGCTTTTATCGGCGGAAGGCCACCCAGAGCTTCGGATGCTTCTTTCCAGGAGATCTTCTTTGCCTCATTCAAGGTCTTGCCCTTCGCAAGCTCCGTTATGATCGAGCCGGTTGCGATGTTCGACGCGCAGCCGTAAGACTGAAACTTTATGTCCGTGATGACCTTGGTCGCTTCACTCACCTTGATGTGTACTGCCACCATGTCACCACAAGCAGGACTTCCCTCCACTGCTTTTCCGTCGGGGTCTTCTATCTCGCCCACGTTTCTTGGGTGCTTGAAATGCTCCAGCACCAGGTCGCTATAAGGAAATTTGGTCAATCAAAATCCTCCTTTGCCCAAGGGGCTGATCTTCCTTAAGTTCTCGACAATCTCAGAGACGGCGTCAACGGCCGCATCTGCATCTTCCATCTGGTTGTACCTGCCAAAAGTGAACCTCACAGAACCATGTGCTCTTTCGTGATCGCCGCCTATCCCCATGATCACATGACTTGCCTCTAACGATCGGCTAAAACAGGCAGATCCCGTGCTCACGGCAAATCCTCTCATGTCCAGGTGGAGCGTGATCGACTCGCCCTCGACCATGTGGAAGGTCACGTTGGCGTTTTGGGGCGTTCTTTTCTTGGGGTGACCGTTCAGGGTGACGTGTGGAATTTCTTTTAGGGCCCGGTCGATCAGTCGATCCCTCATCTTCGCCAGCCGCTCGTTCTCGTCAGGGGTTACAAGCTCTGCGGCCTTGGCAAATCCCACAGCTCCTGGTATGTTCTCAAGCCCGCCTCGAAGGTCAAACTCCTGGTAGCCTCCATCCATCCATTTAGAGATGGGCGTCCCTTCTCGAACGTAAAGCCCTCCAACGCCCCTGGGCCCGTGAATTGTGTGGGCCGAGATCGTGATGAGATCGCAAGGCACCTTTTCCACGTCCAATGGAACCCTCATGAAGGTGTGAGTTGCATCTGTGTGGAACAGGACGTGTCGGTCCCAACAGATCTGGCCTATGGCCTCAACGTCCTGGACAGTCCCTATTTCCTGGTTGGCATGCTGGACTGAGACCAGGATGGTCTCTTTGGTTATGGAGTTCTGGAGCTGATCCAGGTCGATGATGCCGGTCTCGTCCACGTCGAGGTAAGTTACCTTGAAACCCTCACGTTCGAGGTATTTTGCGCTGTGAAGGACCGAGAAATCTTCAATCTTGGAGATCACTATGTGTTTTCCCTTCTTCGTTCCAAGGTTTGACGCAACGCCTTTTAGGGCCATGTTGCCAGACTCGGCATTCCCCGAAGTGAAGACGAACTCTTCAGGCCCGGCTTTCAGTGTTCCTGCCAGTTTTTCCCGGGACTCGTTGAGGGCATCTTTTGCCTCGATGCCCATCGAGTAGCCAAACTGGGAAGTGGCAACTGCATAGGTCTCAAAGAAATAGGGTGTCATGACATCGAGCACCCTTTCGTCCAGCCTGGTGGTGGATGCGTTGTCCAGGTAAATGGTGGTCTCAAACAATCTCAAAACCTCCTGTGATTGTAAAAAATCCAAAATTCAAAATCGATTCTGTTTTAGATGAAGAGAGTTATCGCCGACTCATTTGCTTCCTTGATGTAGGTCCCAACAGCTCCGTATTCGTCTATCACGTCCTCGTGCAGATCTTCTTTTCTCATGCCCATGACCTCCATGGTCATTTCACAGGCGATTATCTTGCCGTCAAGATCCTTGAAGTCCTGAAGGAGCGTTTCCAGCGGCGCCACGTTGGCCTTTTTCATCCGTCGTTTCATCATCCAAGAACCCAAGCCCAGCATGTTCATCTTGGAAAGAGGCCCTTTCTCCAGGTCGCCTTTCTTGAGGCGCTGAAGGCCCCAGAAGGTGAAGAAAAGGGAGGCGTCCATTCCCATGGCAAGAGCGCCGTTGCCGATGATAAGTGCGCTGTAGATCTTGTCCAAATCGCCACTGTGAACGATTATGGTAACCTTCTCGACCATCTTTCCACCCCACCAAACTCGATTTCCCTAGAATCCCATTTTAGTTCGATCAACTCTTTCACACCCATTGAGTCACTCATATCGGTCATCGCCGGATTCGAATTCGCCACTCTTCGCCCTCTTCGTCCAGGCTAAGAAGCTCCAGGCCCAGGGCCTCTACGGCCATTGGAATCTCTTTTTTGGAGGCGGGATGGTTTCCCACTACTTCTACCACGTCGCCAGGAGATGCTTTCTTCAGAGCTTTTCGTGTCTCCACCAAAGGAACGGGACAGTTCTGGTCCCGACAATCTACCTCGATCTCAGTCATCTCATCGCCTCGCATCACCTTGACATGCAACTGGCTCTTGCCAGGGCAAAGCCAATCGACCACTATTTTATGTGGTTTTTCTTTCTGAAAAAGTTGTCCCTACTCATCTAAGCGGGTATGGGTCGAATAAAATTTATATAAAATTAAGTCAATTCATTATAGGTGCCAGATATATTCGCCGATAAGACGATGGAATTGTGCAGTTATGCGGAAAGAAATGACACATATAAACGACATTTGCAGCTCACATTATGGTGATGTGTAGACTCGTTTTGCCAATAACATTAATATACGAGAATACAACTAATCACTGATTCTAGAAGTCTTGAGAGGTCGTCCGCTCATGAGGTGCAAAATTTGCGGCAAGGATCGTAAACCAATCTTCAAGGTGAACCATCGGAACAGGGGACGAGAGAAGATATGCAGAGAATGCTGGAGAGAGGAGCGGGACCTAATCCTCAAGTCAAACGGATGCTCTTGTAACTGAGCGAATGATTAAGTCATCCTTTAGATATTTTTCATTCAGCACACTAGTTCAAATTAATTCTCACAAAAAGGATGACGTCAACGGAAAAATTTATATTCGAACGTCTCATAAACCGTTGAACGTGCAATAGGCACATTTGGAGTGGAGGTTGAACAAACATGATTAGGAAGTCCATAATAGCTTTGTTGATTGTCTTTCTGCTGCCTATGGGATTTTGTGCAGCATCACAGGACGAACACACGCCCAACATAGTAGAGACTGCAATTGCCGACGGCAATTTCGGGACGCTTGTTGACGCGATCGAGACCACAGACCTCATTGACAAACTGAGCGGAGAAGGGCCCTTTACGGTCTTTGCGCCCACTGACGATGCATTCGAAGGCATTGATCTGGAAGTGATCAGCACCGAGGAGCTTGTCAATATCCTGACATATCACGTTGTAGACGGCCTGGTGATGTCAGAAGATCTGACAGACGGAATGACACTGGAAACGCTCCAGGGAAAGAGCCTCATAATCACCATCGAAGAGGCAGCTCCCGAGGAAGAAGTAGCTGAAGAGGCAGCTCCCGAGGAAGAAGTAGCTGAAGAGGCAGCTCCCGAGGAAGAAGTAGCTGAAGAGGCAGCTCCCGAGGAAGAAGTAGCTGAAGAGGCAGCTCCCGAGGAAGAAGTAGCTGAAGAGG
>Ga0272441_10009263_pt1 | contig 15274 bp, 11 predicted proteins | sample SSMProp6N_FD_193582 | JGI IMG/M metagenome (GOLD analysis project Ga0272441, IMG submission 193582) | Marine sediment archaeal communities from Little Sippewissett salt marsh, Falmouth, MA, United States - SSM-Prop-6N | ecosystem: Environmental > Aquatic > Marine > Wetlands > Sediment ... | reverse complement strand
CGCAGAAGCTCTTCAATCTGATTGTCGCCCTCAAAGCTGGAGGGGAGGAGCAAATTGACGCAGCTTTAGCAGAACTGAAGGCGACTCGGAAGTCTGTCTTCGTCAAACGTCTTGTGATCCCCGCTGCAGTCATGATTGGCGTCGGCTGCCTAGTCTTCTCCCCGTCTCGCTCCAACTTGAGCAAGGAGGACGAGGACTCGATTCTCGGGTGGAGGCAGGCACGAGGAGAAGATGTTGAGAGCATTGTTGTTCGTCCTCTGGGGGGCAATGTCTGGGGCCAGGAGACAATCAGCAGAGCTTTCACCGTGTCTGACCGGGAAAAGATCGAGCTGATCTGTGAGCGGTTGCACACATCTCGTAGGCCCTTGAGCTATCTCAAAGGCCTGGAGCATTGGGGAAGCAGTCGATTCGCAAAACTTGAGCTGCGACTGCGAAAACAGGAACGTGTGTATCTGTGTGTTGGTTGGCATGATAGGCGTCCTATATGCAAATTCGCACTCTTGAGGGATGGCACTGCGTCCCGATACTCCGGCGGGAACGTCTATTACGAGAGAGCGGACGATGAGTTGCCCAGAATACTGGACGACATTATCGCGACGAATGAGGTTTCGTGGGTTGTCGGCGATTAGGCCTGGCTGCCGTTCCTGTCGTCGAACCCTGCCCAGAATCCCCCCCAAAATCCCCCTCCCCAAAGTGACAAACGGGGAAACGAATTAGGAAATGCCGAAAACGCCCGAAGATCGCCTCTGATCGGCAGGATTATGTCAGTCAGAAGCGGAAAATGAGGCCTGGTCGGAACAAAATGGTAGTTCAGGAATTCGTGGTCGGAAGAAAAGTGTAAGGGTGGAGGTAGGGGGAGTCGAACCCCCGACCTTCTGAATGCCATTCAGACGCTCTAGCCAACTGAGCTATACCCCCGCCGTTCTGGGAAAGGGGAGTGTAAGGGACGGCGGCTCGATTGTCAACACCGGTGAAGTAGATGCGCTATAGCCTCGGCGGCGGCGCCATTCCTGCAGCCGAACTTGGCTTTCCGTCCCGGAATCACATAGTCTTGCCCCATGTACTGGCGAACCTTCAATCCCGACGAGGTAGGCCGCATGAAACAAGAACCAGACTCTTTCGTTCGATTCCTGGATTCGTATGGCGCCGCGAATCCGCCGCGCATGCGCTACGAGAAGGGCACCGACTTCGCGAAATGGCAGAAGAGGTTCCGCGCGCAACTGCACGAGCTGCGCGGGCCGGTTCCCGACCGCGTCGCGCCCGAGCCGGAACTCTTGGAGACCGTGCAGGAAGAAGGCTATACCCGGCATGTGCTTCGGATCCCGGTCAACGCGTTCGTGACGCTCCCGGCGTATCTGCTGGTTCCGAACGGCGCGAAAGAGGATGGCAGCCGGCCCGGCGTGCTGGCCCTGCACGGCCACGTCCCGCGTCCGTTCGACGCGCTGGATTTCATGTGCGGTCTGCAGACGGGGCAAGAGCGCGGGCAGACCCCGCACGCGCATGCGCTGTTTGCGGTACAGGCGGGCTATGTGGTCATGGTCCCCGCATGGTGGGGTTGGACCGGCAGGGACGGACACCAGCCTTTGCTCGGCAAGTCGAGCAACCGCTACGAGGTCGGCTGCGACAGGATCCAGATGGTTGCTTCCATGTACGGCCTGAACGTGAGCGCGCTGCATGTTCAGGACGGGCAGGCGGCGCTGGACGCGTTGGCCGCGCGCCCGGAGGTGGACGACACGCGGTTGGGTTGCCTGGGCAATTCGCAGGGCGGCCGGATGACCATGTGGCTGGCGCTCCACGATGAACGGATCAAGGCCTGTGTTGCCGCAGGCTGCGCGAACCTGTTTCGGGAAAGATCCCTGAAACTCAAGTGTTGCGGGATCCAGTTCCCGCCCGGCATCCTGCAGTACGGGGATGTGCCCGAGCTGTTCAGCCTGATCGCGCCGCGCCCGATGCAGCTGCAGGCCGGCAAGCAGGACCATTCAGTGACGCGCAGCGACTATGATCTGATCGCGGACACCGTGCGGAACGCTTACGCCATGCTGGGCGCGGAACAGAAACTGGACTGTCAGTTGCATGCCGAGGGCCATCTGCTCCTGTGGGATCTGGCGGAGCGGTTCCTGAAGAAGCATCTGGGGCCCGTCCGCGGCGGCGCTTGATGCTGGCCGCCCCTCGCGCCCACCCCATGCTTTTTCTGCATTGCTCTCCATTCTTATCATGATGAAATGGGCGCGTAGTGCAGATTGACGGGAAGCGAGAGGGCAGGATGAAGGACACCGTTCGGCAGCGTTAAGCTTGCACAGGACGAGGGTATTCCGGCTACACGAGCCTCAACGTCCCCCAATCCGCCTGCCGGTGATAGCCGCCGTCCCCCAGCCTCTCGTGCGGCGAGGTCGAGGAGAGCACGGGCTGTTCGACCCCGCGCGTGCAGTCATAGCGGCAGAACGAGAACAGGAACGTTTCGCCGGCCGCGAACGCGTCGGCGCCGGTCACGACGTTGGGCGGGAGCCCGGCGAGCACATGCCAGCGTTTCTTTTCGGGCTGGACCCAGGTCCGGGACTCCAGGACCTTCTCCGCGATCATCAGATCGGCCAGCTTGATATCGGCCTCGCCTTGGCCGAGCGCCCGGAACACCTCGGCACTCGGAAAGCCGATCTGCAGGAGTTGGTTCTCGGGCGTGACATGGAACTCGATGTAGTTCTCGCGTGCGGTGCTGCGCAGGAAGATCTCGAACACGTCGCCGAGCTGCCAGGTCTGCTCGTTCATGCGCGTGGCGGCATTGAACATATCGTCGTCGTGCAGTTCGGCGAAGAGCCAGAGCGCCGCGGGCTGCCACGCGACGCGGACGGTGCCGGGCCGGAACTCCGGCTGCGGCTTGTCGAGCCAGGCCTGCCGCAGTTCGACGGGCTCGGCCTGTTCGAACGCCGCCTGCACGACCTCGAGCTCGGTGCTGGTGATGCTGTCGATTCTGGGGACTTGTATGTTTGGTTTCATGTCGCTCCTCTCATCGCACGTTGTCGCAAGCGTTGTCGAATCCCGACTCCACGGCTCGACGGAGTCTCGCCCTCCCCGCCGAACCTTGTCGACGGTCGAACAGGTCGGGCGGATCGTGTCGCTTGCTGTTACCGCTCCCGGTCGTCCTGTCCCGGAATCGTCCTGTCTACTCTCTTTCCCAATCGTCCTGTCCGAATCGTCCTGTGGCGTCTCTCGTCTCAAGCCGGGACCGATTCGGCGTGCGTGCGCTTGCGCTTCCTCACGTGGTTGAAGGCGGCAGTCTAACTGCCGCACTCCAGGGATTTTCGAATCTCCCCGAGTTCCCGGCAGCGCAACAGCGCGGCGGCGAGCAGGTAGACAACGATCGCGGCGCCGATCGTACCGAGCACGGCGACCGCCTGTGCGAGCTTCGCGTGCAGCGCGGTCCCGCAGACGACACGCTCGAGCACGGCATGCAGATACCAGGCGGCGCCGCCCATGACGGCGGCGGCGCCGAGCACGCGCAGGATACTGCCGGCGATCCGGGCCCAGCCCGGGTCGCCGAGCCGCCGATGCAGGATATAGCCGAGCACAACGCCATTCGTCGTCTCGGCCAGCACGGTCGCGAGCGCGAGCCCGGCATGCTTGAAATAGAGCGGGAACGTGATGACGAACAGCAGGTTCAGCGCGATGTTCAGCCCGACGATCCGGATCCCGATCCGCACGGGCGTGCGCGTGTCCTGCTGGGAATAGAACGCGGGCACGAACACCTTGCACAAGCTGAACGCGACGAGGCCGGGCGCATAGAACAGGAGCGCGCGCGCGGTGAGCATGGTGGAGACGGCCGTGAAGTCGTGCCGCTCGAAAAGGAGCCGGATGATCGGACGCGCGAGCACGAGCAGGCCGACCGCCGCGGGAACCATCACGAACATCAGCATGCGCAGCGACTGGTTCAAAGTCGCCCGGATCTGGTCCGGCCGCAGCCGCGCAGCGTGCCGGGAGAAGACGGGCAGCAGCACGGTCCCGAGCGCGGTCGCGAAGATACCGAGCGGGAAATAGATCAGGCGCTCGGCATAAAACAGCGCGGCCGGCGCCCAGGTTCCGACAAAGAATGCCAATGCGTTGTCGACCAGGATATTGATCTGCGTGATGCCCATCCCGAGCGCCGCGGGGCCCATCAGCAAGAGCACTTTACGCACACGCGCGTCGCGCCAGGCAAAAGACAGGCCGGGCAGGTACCCACGCCGCATGAGCGCGGGCAGTTGCACAACCAGCTGGACGAGGCCGGCCCCGAGGATGCCCCACGCGACCCCGAAAATGCGCTGGTCCTGGCTCGGCCCGAACAACGGGCTCAGCGCGAGCAGCGCGACGATCCACACGCAGTTCAGCAGGCACGGTGTCGCGGCGGGCAGCGCAAAATGATCGAACGAGTTCAGGACCCCCATCGACAGCGCGACCAGACAGATAAAGAACATGTACGGGAACAGGATCTGGAACAGCGGCAACACGCGCCGGGCCTGTGCGACCAGCGACGCGCCGTGCGATCCGGCCGCCCCGGCAGCGGCGGGGTCCGGCCCGGGCAGCCCGGCTCGCGCAAGCCCGGCCAGCAGCACACCGAGCAGCACGATCCCGAGCAACAGCAACCCGAACATCGTGACGATCTTGCGGGCCAGCGACCAGGCCGCGTCCTTGCCGTCGCGTTCCAGCGCCTCGGCAAAGACCGGGATGAACGCCGAGGACAGCGCGCCTTCCCCGAACAGGCGCCGGAACAGGTTCGGGATCCGGAACGCGATCACAAAGGCCGACATCGCGGCGCTCGTCCCGAACACCGACGCCATCAACACATCGCGCACGAGCCCGAGCGCGCGGCTGAGCATCGTAAACCCGCCGACGACGCCGGACGATCGGATGATCCCGCCTCTATTCACGAGTTTCGATATCGCCGGAACCGCTGGCATGCCGGCGTTCCCAGAGCTTGGCGTACTTGAGGAACACGAAGAAGGAGGAGGCGATCGCAATAATCCAGCCCTGCACCCCGTCCAGGAAGCCGAGCTTGAAGATGTAGCCTTTCACGAACCGGACCATCGGCCGGAACAACAGGTCGTGCATCCGGAACCGCCGGCCCTCCTCGCACATACCCTGCGCGGCGATCGAGGAGAACCGGTTCAATGTCTGGATCTGGTCCATGATATCGTTGTACGTGAAGTGATAGAGCGGGCCCTTCAAGCGCACGGTGTTGCCGTGCACCACGACACGGTCGTGCGGCTCGCGCCCGACGCAATCGCCTTTGTCCTTGCGAAAGAGTCGGAGCTTGAGGTCCGGGTACCATTCCCCGTGCATGATCCATTTTCCGAGGAAATGCACACGCCGCGGGAACTCGAACCCATCGTACGACCGACTCCTGCCGCTCTCGAACAGGTCCCGGATCTCCTTGCACAACGTGGGCGAGACTTCCTCGTCTGCGTCAATAAAGAAGATCCAAGGCCCTGCAGCCATGTCCTTGATCAGGTTCTTCTGTCCGACATAGCCGAGCCATTCGTGCTGGTAGACACGATCGGTGTAGCGCTTACAGATTTCGACGGTCCGATCCACGCTGAAACTGTCGACCACCACGATCTCGTCGCTGAACGGCACGACGCTTTCGAGGCAGCGGCTGATCTTTCTCTCTTCGTTACAGGCCGTGATACAGGCCGAGATCTTCTCTTTCACTGCCGTTCTCTCCGAAGACGCGCGGTGCTGGATTGTCACGTCCTGGTTTCCGGTTCACACGCTTTGGCGAGCAAGCGATCGATTGCAATCGATTGCTGTCGATTGCGAGCGATTGCAGTCGAGCACCCACCTTCCCTACTCCCGCAGCATCGCCAGGGCGGCGTCAAGGACGTCATCCGGCGTAATGGTTCGCAGGCTTTGCCGCGCGGCCACGGAATCCCTTGGCACGTCGCGGCGCCCACTCTGTTGTCCGCGCAGGATCCGTGGTTGGCCCCAGAGCGGACCCGTCTTGTCCGGATCGGTCATTCCGAACACGGCCACGATCCTGCTCCCGATGGCGGCGGCCAGATGCATGCCGCCGCTGTCGTTGGTTACCGAGAGCGTACACAAAGAAAGTACGGCCGCCAACTCAGGAAGCGAGGTACGGCCCGCCAGGTTCCGTGCTTCACGTCCGATCCGCGCGACGACCTCGGCACACAGCGCGGTCTCGTTCGGTGCACCGAGCACGAGCAACCGGCATTGCTGCCGGTCCCGGAGCACGCGTCCGACCTGCGCGAAGCATTCGGGCGGCCAGCGTTTCGCCGGCCCGCGCGCTGCGCCGGGCATCAGGACGACGAGCGGACGGCGTCCGGCCCCGCCGTCGGCGCAGCCCGCGAGGGTGCGCGCCCGCTCCAACAGGTCCGGCCCGAGCTTGAGCCGAGGCCGCGCGAAGCCGCCTTCGGGTACGGGCACGGAGAAGACGGTGAAATACTCGCGGGCCTGATGCCCTGCGCCGGCGGGCCGTTCGACCTGCGAGAGCATCCAATCCCGGCAATGGCCGGGCGGCCCGATCCGGTTCGGCACCCGTGCGACAAACGGGACCAGTGCGGCCCGGAACGAATGTGGCAGCACGTAGGCGCGCTCGAACCGTCGTTTCCCGAGCGCACGGGCAGCACCCAACATCGCCAGCGGCTGTTCGGGCAGCACCTCGACCTGCTCGACATCGGCATGCAGCGCCCAGAGCCCGGCCAGCTTGCGTTTCACGAGCATTGTGATGCGCACATCGGGCTGCTCGCGTTTGAGCGCCTCGAGCCCGGGCATGCTCATCACGGCATCACCCAGCCAGTTCAGGCCACAGACGAGCACGCGCGTCCGCGCCGTGTCACTTGAAACAGATGCGGGAGATACACTCATCGAAATCCTCGGTGCCGCTCACGATCTCGATCTGCACGCGCAGGAAATAGATGGGCACATCCCATCGCTCGATCTTGGGCAGGCGCACGGCGTCCTTTTCGGTCGTGATGATCGCCTCGGCGTCGGACGCTTTGCTTGCGTTGATCAGGTCTATGATCTCTTGCTGAGAATAGCGGTGATGGTCGGCGAACCGGCGGGCCAGCACGATCTCGGCGCCGCGCTTGCCGAGCTCTTCCTCGAACCCGTCCGGCACGGCGATCCCGGACAAAGCAGTCACGCGCCGGCCCTCGAGATAATCGAGCGGCTGTTGCTCGGCCGTATACACGTTCTGCAGGAACTTCGCGCTGTGCATGCATTCGATGATCTCAGCCCGATCGTTCAGCGCACGGATCTGTTGTTTGAGCGCCTCTGTGCCGGTCCCGTTACACTTGGTGATAAACACCACATCCGCGCGCCGTATGTTCTTGACCGGCTCGCGCAGAATGCCGCGGGGCAGCACGTACGAATTGCCGAACGGGTTCGTCTTGTCCACGAGCATAATCTCGAGCCGATGCCGCAACGCCATGTACTGGAACCCGTCGTCGAGGATAAGCGTGTCGCAGCCGAGTTTGCTGATCGCGTAGCGCCCGCTCTTCACGCGGTTCTTGTCGACGAGCACGGCGACCTCGGGCAGGCGCGAGGCGAGCATATAGGGCTCGTCCCCGCTCATCGCCGAGTCCAGCAGCAGGGTCTTGCCGTCGGACACCACGCGCGGCGGCCGGCGCCGTTCGATAAACAGCAGTTTCTCGAGCAGCCGTTCGGGCAGCGGCGGCACGACCTTCTTATAGCCGCGGCTCAGGATCGCGACACGGCGGCCCGCCTTCTGCAGGTCGCGTGCGAACACTTCGACAACCGGCGTCTTGCCGGTCCCGCCGACGGTCAGGTTCCCGATACTGATGACCTGGCAGCCCAACGCGTGGTGCCGAAAGATGCCTTTCCCGTAGAGGAACAGCCGGACCTGGACGGCGACGCGGTATAGACGCGAAAGCTGGCGGAGCAGCCATCGGAGGAACGCGATCCCTCGGCCTTTCGGCTGGTCGTGCTCACCGTTCCGGATGATGGCGACAATATGGTTCTCAAGCTTTTCGAGAAGCTGTGCCACGCGTACGATCCTGCTGCGGGGTACCCCGGGCGCGCCCCCGCCCGGCCTGTCCCGCGCGGGGGCTAACTTGGTATGTTGCCAATTCGGGGGCGGCGCGTCAAGACAGGCTTCACTTCCCGAACGTTGTCTGGAACGGAATCCGAGTACGGTTGGAGAGGGAGTGTTGGCTTCCGAGGCCTGAGTGCGTTATGATCTCAACGGCTACCAGATCTCTGCGACTTGAAGAACTCACACGGACAAGAATCGCCGCGAAAGATCGCACAGATCGCAGAATCGAGACCTGTCTGCCGCTCCTTTGCGTTTCTTTGCGTTCTTTTGCGGCTATCCTTTCGCGCCGTTTGTGCGGCGAGGATCGTCGCGGGACTCGAAGATTCGGACAAAGGGCAGTAAGGCGGCAAGGAGGAACGGCGGCGGTGGAGGATACAGACAGCCAAGCGCTTCGGCCGGAAGACGTGCGGGTGATCCCGGAGGACTGGATGGCGCCGCTGCCGCCGGCCACGATGTTCGCGGAGGGGCAGCCCCTGGAAGTGGACGTAGGCTGCGGCAAGGGCCGGTTCCTTCTGGCGCGCGCGGCGGCGCATCCGGCGGTATCGTTTTTGGGCATTGAGCGCCAGCTCGTGCGCGTGCGGAAGGTAGCGAAAAAGGCGGCGCGCGCGGGCCTGCGCAACGTGCGGGTGCTGCGCTGCGAGAGTTCCTACGCGATCGCCTACCTGATCGGCGCGCCCTGTGTCTCGACCTACTACATCTTCTTCCCGGACCCCTGGCCGAAGAAGCGGCATCACAAGCGGCGCCTGTTCACCCCGTCGTTCCTGGACGCATTGGCCGCAACGCTCGTACCGGCCGGCCGTGTACACATTGCCACCGACCATATGAACTACTTCGAGCAGATCCTGCAACTGCTGCGCAACGACGCACGGTTCCGGGAGATCCCGCCGTTTGTGCCGCGCGAGCAGGAGCGCACGGACTTCGAGCTGATCTTCCTCAACAACGAGGCCCGGATCGGCCGTTGCTCCTTCCAGCGTTCGGACGATTGACCCGAACGGCTACGACAGGCCGACGGACGGCAGCACAGGGTTGCGCGTCTCCTGGCTACCGGCGTTGCACCACCGCGAAGGTCGAGCCCATCCAGCAACACAGTTGCCCGCGCGCCCACGCGCGGGCAACTGTGCGGCTCGCGCCGCGCATTTCGTGCCCCCGAGTCTCCGAGGGGGATGAGAAAAGAGGGCGGTCAGTTTGCCTCGGATGTGGGCGCGCCGGGGTCGCCGCTGCACTCTCGTGCGCGGCGATCCCCGGGAAGCCCGCAGACGAGGTAAAATGGCCGCCCTCCTTTTCTCAAGAAATGCGTGGCGCACCCCTCGGACGGCAGCTACCCCGCCGCGCGACGGACCTGGCGCAGGGCACCGGCGGTCAGGCCCATGATGATGCCGTAGAGGATGAGCAGCTCGCTGTCGCCGAAGTTGTATTCGACCAGGCCGTTGACGAGCAGGCCGACGAGCATCAGAAGCAGCACGGCCGCGACCAGGCCGCGCCCGTCCGGCTCCTCGCGGGTCCGGCGCCGCAGCAGCAGGCCGTCCCGGAGCGCCTTGCCCATCCAGAGCAGATAGACGGCCAGCCCGGCCCAGCCCGTCTCGACGAGGATCTGGAAGTAGTTCGAGTGCAGATGGCTGCGGCCCGGCTCGACCTGTGGCGCGACCTGCTTCATGAGCTCGTGGGAAAGCGCGCCGTAACCGACGCCGAACGGATGTTGCCGGATCAGGCTCGGCGCGATCCGCGTCCACATCAGGAGCCGGCCGCCGCCGCTCAGATCGAATTCTTCGCGCAACTCGTCGAGCCGCGCGCGAACGGGCGGCAGCAACGCGACGATCAGCACGGCGACGCCCAGTGCCAGCAACCATTTCCTGCGGCGGCCGACCCAGAGCATGGCGGCGCACAGAATACAGGCGCAGAACCAGGAGCCTCGCTTGAAATTCACGAGCAGCGCGAGTAGCTCGAGCGCGAGCAGGGCCAACCAGCCCCACCACGCGCGGGCCCGGCGCGGCGTCTGCCACAGGAGCCCGAGCACGACGAGCACCCCGAGCATAAGCATCTGGCCGTCGGTCATCGAGCCCTGGTGAATAAGGGCGCGAAGAAAACCGGGCCGGGCCGGGCTGTGCTGCATCTCCTGCCAACCCTTCACCGGGTTGACCAGCAGGATCTGGCCCGCGAGCAGGCCGGTCCCGACGGCGAACCCCTGCAATGCCTGCCGCGTACGGCCCGGCCACACGCACCATGTCGCGGCGACCGGCAGCACGAACAGCCAGAGCAGCGGGAGCAGATCCTTACGGCTCGCGCGCGGGTCGAGCCCGATCGCGGCGGTCACGCAGGCCACCAGCACGAACGCGAGCAGATAGTATGCGACCGGCGGCACGACCGGCCGCCGGCGTTGCGCGATCACGGCAATCAGCGCGGCGGCCAGGCAGAGTGCGAGCATGCTCTCGCCGAGCGCAATCGAGAACGGCAACGTGGCGAGTGTCGCGACCAGGAAATCGTGCGGCCATGCACGGCTCGGCTTCATTGGCGTCTCCTCAAAAGATGGCGGCTCCTGCTGGATCATGCCCCCCTCGCCAATATCCAATAGCCAACAAGGAATATCCAGTCTCCAACGCCTCTTGCCTTGGTCATTGGATATTCCTTGTTGGCTGTTGGATATTCCCTCTTCATTCGCATCATTCGCGGGCAGAAATCCCTATGAATCCTCCGGGAACAGGTACCGCTCGGCAAAGGCTCCGGAATCCCAGACATACCGGGCGAGCGCGGTGCGGCGTGCCTGCGCGCCGAGCTGCGCGCGCAGTTCCGGCTCGTTCGCCAGCTTCTGCATCGCCTGTGCAAGCTCGTCGATCGTGCGAAACACGAGTCCGCCGCCCGCATCGAGTTTCTCGGTCAGGATCGGCAGATCGTTCGCGACCACGGGCAGGCCCGACAGCATGCCCTGCACCATCGCCTGGGAGAACGTTTCGCGCATGACTTCCTCATCACGCGAGGGCAGCAACATCACATCCATTTCCCGCAAAAACTCCGGGATCCGGTCCGCGCGCAGCCAGGAATACGCGATGATGTTCGGGTCCGCGAACGCGGGCGGCGCCGCAAACGCGGCCAAATGCAGCCGGGCCCGCGCACGCAGTTCGGCGGGGAGCCGGCCGAACGCTTCGGCCGCGGTGTCCGCGCCTTTCCACGCATTGTCCAACTGCCCCAGCACGCAGAAGTCTATCGTCTCTTTCCGGCCCTGCCCGGCCGGCGCCGGGTGGAACGCCTCGGCATCGGTCACGCCATAGCTCACGTCCACGCGCGAAAACCCGGTTCGTTCGAAATGGCCGGCGATCTTGCCGTTCACGGCGACGACCGTGGTCGGCATGCGCCGTTGTGCCAGGAGGAACCGCGCGGCGGGCTCGCGATGCGCGATCACGACGGCGCGCGGGCAGGTCCGGAACCGGTGCAGCATGCGCACGGCCGGGATCAGGCTTTTCGCGACATTCCCGAGCAACAGCACCGCGAACCGGGTCCTGCGCAGCCTGTATGCGGCCCATACCCCGTTCAGGAGCGCGTTGCCGCACAACCCCGTTTTCAACAGCACAGGCTGCCGGCCGGCGGCCGGCCCGCCGAACGCGCGTTGCCAGCTGCCGTGGATCGGAACCGTAACGGAACACGGCACACCCGCCAGGTCCCGGACCAGGTTCAGGTTGAACAGCTCGACCCCACGCACCACGTCGGGCTTGGGCGTAAGCAGCACCTTATCCAGGAACAGTATACTCCGTGCGGCTCTCTTCTCCGGTGGTCGACTCATGAGTTCCGAGCAGAAGCCGATAGAACGCAAGCGTCCGGTCCGCCTGCAGTTCGGGCGCGAACCGCAACCTGGCCGTAGCCCGGCTGGCCGAAGCCAACCTGTCCAGTTTCTCGCGGTCTGTTGCGAGCTCGGCGATAGCCGCGGCAAACGCCTCGGCACTGAGCCGCGCGAGCTTGCCGGTCACTCCGTCCTGCACGAGCTCGGGCAGAAATCCGACATGCGAGGCGATTACGGGTACGCCCGCGGCCATCGCTTCCCGGACTGTCCGGCAGGACTGGTCGGTGCCGGGCATCGGATACGCCAGCGCGTCCATCGCGTGGTAGGCGGCAACCAGCCGATCGTCGCGGCAATAGCCGGCGAGCATGATCCGATCGCCGATCCCCATCCGCACGGCGGGCCGCTCGATGAGCTCTTCGATCAACCCGCGTCCGACCAGCAGCAGACGCAGCGCGGGCAGCCGGTCCTTGAGCCTGCGCATCGCCTCCAACACGACGTCCAGCCTGCGATCCTCGCGCACGCGCGAGACGATACCGAGCACGAACTCGTCCTGCCGCAACCCGAACTGCGCGCGCGGGTTCTCGCCGGCATGCTCGGCGAACCGGCCGAGCGCGATCCCCGGCTCGATCACGCTGATCAGGGTCGGATCGAAATCGAACCGTGCACAGGTCGCCTGTTTCGCCTGGGGACTGATCACGATGAGCCCGTCGGTCGCGCGCGCGAGCAACAGCCGCGCCCGCCATTGGTGTTCGGGCCCATCGATTTCGTAGCAGCTGCGGATCATCAGCGGGCGGGATGCCAGTCCGCGTGTGGCGAGCGCGGCGATCAGATGCGCGTTGGGCATGTGCGTATGCACGATGTCCGCGGGATGCCGCTTGAGGAAGCAGCGCAGCGCGAGTCGGTCCTGCAGCACGGAGAACGGTTCCAGATGCTTGCGCATCCGCAGCACGAGCAGTTCGAGCCCGCGCTGCAACGCGTGGTATGCGACCGAATCCTCTTCGGCCAGGCCGGACGAGCCGCACACGAACGTGACGTCGACGCCGCGGGTCTGCTGCGCGAGTGCAAGATCCACGGCCGGCTCAGCGCGTTCGCTCCACTTGTGATTGCTCAGCACGTGCAGCACATGCACGATGACGGATCCCCCCTCACGCCCGGACAGCCCGAAAATACAGGGGTGCGCCCGAAAGACGCACGGCCTGCCCCTGCACCGCCACGCGCTGCCCGACCCGATCTTGAACGGAATCGAACGAAAAAGGAAGTTCAAACAGACGCTCGTTTTCTTCGCTGTACCCGAGCACGAGCTGCTCGCCGTCCGGCCGGTCGAACGCATAGAGATGCACACCGCGCGGGCTCGCAAGCCGGCTCCGAAAGGTGCTCTGGCCGAGCAGTTCGAAGAATGCGCGCAACATGGCGTAAGCGGGTCGCTCGCGCCAGGCGTCGGGCTCCGTATCGTCGACGAGCCCGTACCCGCGCGCGACCAGCCGCCACCAATAGACCTGCTCGGCCATACCCGAACAGATACTGAGCAGGAAATAGCGGATCATGAAGTTCCCATAGTCCTCTTCCGAGACGCTCGGATCGTTTCGGCGCGGACCGGGACTGACGTAGGGTGAGCCGACGGGCGAATACACGCCGGTCCCCTGCAGCGGCCAGTTCACCTCCGAGATGACGAGCCGGTCCTCGCAGTTCGGGCACCAGCCGGCCATGGCGCGGGCGAGCGCACATTTCGCGGTGGTATCGAACGGGCCCTGCCGGTTCTCGGGCGCGCCGCGCCGATCGACATACAGGTGCAGCGAGAGCGCATCGAACGAACAGCCGGCGGGCAGGCTGCGCAAGGCGGCCATGGCAAACGGGTACTCGAAATCGATCACGGCCGGCCCCGCCAGGCGCAGGTCCGGATGCCGTTCTTTCAAGGCCACAAACGGTGCCACGAGCCGACGGTACTCGGCAATGTCCCAAAGCCCCCATTTCACACGGTTGATCGCGTGGCCGACCTCCATCCGCTGCACCTCGCCGACAATGGGTTCGGCCGTCTCCTCGACAAAGTCGCGCCAACTGGCCGGCTCGCGTACGGCGCGTCGGTCCTGTACGAACGCGACCGAGACCGGACACCCCCTGCGGCGCAGTTCGCGGAGCAGCGCGAGCGTGGCGCGAGTCTCGGATTTCGGCCGGTGGTGATAGAGCCGCAAAAGCACGGGCGGCGCGCCCAACCGCGCGAGCAAGTCCAGCTCGCGCTCGGCGGTCGTCGCCGTCGGATGCAGCGCGAGCCCGATCCGCTGTGCCATCCGAACAGGCGCCGTAAAACAGGTCCTGCGCAACGCCCGATAGCGCCGCCACACATCGGGCAGGCCCAGCCCGGTCGCCAGCGCGAGCCGCGCAAAATTCGCGGCCGGATACTGCGCCGAACGCTCCTTGCGCCGCATCGTACTGATCGCCTGGCCCGATCGTTCGTCCCAGACCCAAATCTCGCGCGGCGCCGGGTAGCACGGTCGGCCGTGCCCCTCACGCCGGCGGCGCGCAGTCCGGATCGGGCGCCGCCAGCGCCGGGTCCGGGTATGCCAGGCGAACGCGGCCCGATACCGCCGCTCGAACCGCTGAAAGGCGGCCGGCGGCGGGACGGGTTCGAAATACATATCTTTGAAGATCCTCAGGAAATCGGAGGGCAACGAGATGCGCGAGAGATCGGCAGCCCGTTCGCGCAGCGACGGGCGGCCACGCAGCCGGGCGCGGTTGAGATCCACAAATTGCACGTCTTGCCACTGCGCGGCAGCGCGGCGCCGCAGTAAAATGTTCTGGTTGCCCAGATCCCGATGCAGCACGCCCGCGTCGTGCATCGCGCGTACCGCGCGCGCAACGCAGGCAAGCAGGCCCAGAATCTTCTCCGCCTCCGGCTCCCGCACGTAGAGCGCGGCCAGCTCGTCGCGAAACGAACTGATGCCTTCCTCGAATCGCGTCAGCAAATAGCTCTCGCGCAGCCTGCGGCCCTGCCACCTGTCCAGGTAGGCGATCGGTTCCGGCGTACCGACCCCGCGTTCCCGCAAGATCGTGGCCATCCGCAAGGACCGCGCCGCGCCGGAGCCGCGCGCACGATCGCTCATGTCCTTCAACAGCGATTGGCGGTCGAAGACCTTGATCGCCGCGCAGAGCGGGCCGGCAGCGCCCGTCAATTCGACACGGTAGACCCTGTCGGGACCGGGCGAGACCCGCGCGGTGCCCGGCTGCGCGAGCCGCGCCCGCAGCCCGGCCAGCTCGCCCAGCAGCGCGTCATCCGCGGCGTAGGGCGCCAGCACCACGCCCCGGTAGGGCCCCACCGTTAGCTCCTCTGCTGTGTCTTGCTCCGTCATCGGCAGCCTGTCCGCATATCTTGACCGGGAATGCCGCGGCGGGCAAGGAAGTATGTCGCACGTGGGTATTTCGACCGTCGTCATTTGGTTGCGGCGGGCGCCCGGGTTGCGATACAGTGG
>Ga0272441_10009262_pt1 | contig 15276 bp, 14 predicted proteins | sample SSMProp6N_FD_193582 | JGI IMG/M metagenome (GOLD analysis project Ga0272441, IMG submission 193582) | Marine sediment archaeal communities from Little Sippewissett salt marsh, Falmouth, MA, United States - SSM-Prop-6N | ecosystem: Environmental > Aquatic > Marine > Wetlands > Sediment ... | reverse complement strand
GAAAAGGTCAGCAAAACTATCACCTGCAGTTACATCAAAAAAGTCAAAGAATACGCCAGCATCATACTCTGCATAGAGTTTGACACCCTGGTCTTCCAGACGGTCAAGAGCAACGGTCACAGTGTGATCAACGTTTTCGTCCATGGATACTTCGTAAAGATCCACATCGCCTTCGTCTTCATTGTCAATCGCGAACTCATCGGTGATGGTCAGACCGAAAAAGTCTTTCCATACGGTGGTCAGGGTGAATGAACTCCAGTCATCATCATTAGCGTTGAAGGCATCGTACGTTGCTTCCGCCATCATGTTGACCTTTGCCCAGTCCAATTCCACCCAGGGGCTCACTACGAAATTCGTGGCTTCCAGCCCGTAGGGGTTACCTTTCGCAACCGGCTCTTCAAAATCGCCTGTCTTGAACGTGTCGCTCTTATTGGCCGTTACCACGTCCATGTCGAAGCTTCCTGAAAAACCATAGGTTACTTCCGGCGCTTCCTCAGCAACCACAGCCATGGTGATGACCATGAGTGCTACTAAAATTAGAATCAGTTTTTTCATCTAAAACTTCCTCCTAAGTTTTGGGACAGACTCAACGAGCCTTTGCGCCCCTTATTTTTTATATTCACGGTCAGTATAGCAACCGCATATATAGCTGTCAAGCAGAAACAATTTTTCGTGCTTCCCACTTTTCACTGTGAAGCTTCATCGGGCGATCCTTGAACCGACGGTTCTAAATTATTCCATACGCTAAAATTGTACCCTTTCATGCTGTGCCTGTAAAGTTTTTTTATGCAGCCTGTCCATAAAAAGGGAAGAATACCGGCTATTTTATAAAAAAACTGCATTTTTCGCACATTTTGATCCATATACGTTGATTAAACAACATCAGGATAGGAAGGTTACATGTCTATATAAAAACTGTGTTTAGCCCGGATGAGCATTCCATGAAAAGAGGGTGTTCAATATTTGAACACTTTATCCTGAATAAGCCGGGGCGGTGCAATCGCAGGAAAAAAATGTTGCATTTTGTTGCAATGATAGGAATTCCGGGGTATAATGGATTCGCGCTTTTAATATGGCGCATAGCGTTCCACATTTCGGAACCAGATTTCAAATTCTTAAAAAAATACTTGATCTTTTCATGAATTTCATTATTTAATGGAGAGAACACATTGACGGAGGAGAGTGATGGCAGGCGAGAGAATCGTTATTGCATTAGGCGGAAACGCCATAAAACAGGCGGATCAACACGGAACGACGGAAGAACAGTTCCATAACGTTGACATCACGGCACGACAGATTTCGAAAATTATCGAAAAAGGCTACCAGGTGGTAGTGACCCACGGCAACGGACCCCAGGCGGGGGCCCTGCTGATCCAGCAGGAAGAGGCGGGGGATCATGTCCCGGCCCAGACCCTGGCGACCTGCGGGGCGATGACCCAGGGACAGATCGGTTGGATGATGCAGAACCGGCTGGCCTATCATCTGGCCAGAGACGGTCAGAAGAAACCGGTTTGTACCGTTGTGACCCAGGTCCTGGTCAGCGATGAAGATCCGGACTTTCAGGATCCCACCAAGCCCGTAGGCCCCTTTTATACCGAAGAGGTGGCGAAGAAACTGGCTGAGGACAAGGGTTATATCGTAAAAGAGGTGAAACCGAACACCCCCAAGCCCTGGCGGAGAGTCGTTCCCTCTCCCGAACCCCTCGGAATCGTGGAAGAAGAGTCGATCAACGCGCTGATCGGCAGCGGGGCCATCGTGATCGCATCCGGCGGCGGCGGTATTCCGGTGAAAAAGATGGATGATGACGCTCTCGAAGGCGTGGACGCGGTCATCGACAAGGACCGGGCGGGCTTCAAACTGTCCCAGGCGGTCAAGGCGGACAAGTTCATGGTCCTCACAGATGTGGAGAACGTCTACATCCGGTACAACACTCCCGAACAGAAAGCCCTCACCCGGCTGACCGTAGCCGAGGCGGAAAAATACCTGGCCGACGGAGAGTTCCTCAAAGGCTCCATGGGTCCCAAGGTCGAAGCGGCCATCCGTTTCGTGAAATGGAGCGGAAAGGAAGCTATCATCACCAGCCTGCACAAGGCGATGGATGCGATCGAAGGCAAAAACGGTACCCACATCGTACCGTAACGCATATCTTTTCCTTTGTATTCGGACCGCCTGCTGATGAGCAGGCGGTTTTTTTACCCCCAGTTCCCGGTTCCAGGCTTGTGTTTACACATTCAGTAAAAAAAGCGCCCCCGGAGGGGCGCCAGTGGGGTTGGGTCCTTGTATCGTATACTTTTCTTATAATCTTTCCTGGATGATTTCGCAAATAAAATTCTATTCGAAACTGAAGCCAGCCTCTTCCAAAAGTTGCTTCAGCGCCGGCCGTATCTCCGCCGGATTATCAGAGCTGATCCGCCGGGCCGAGTGTTCGATCCAACCGTATTCACTCTCCGGGTCAGGTCGCCGGTTTTTTTCATTAATTACACAGGCCTCCAGGTTCTTCTGCCTGCCTTCGTAGATCCCGGATTCGCGCATGATCCGGTCATACTCATCCAGGGAAGCGGCAGCCGCCTCCGGGTCGTAGGTTTCGGAAAACCAGACGCCCTTCATCGGCAGCCGGGGCTTGACCGGATTCATATTCGCAGGCTTTCCCAGGGCAATGGCGTAGAGGGGGAAGACTTTAGGCGGCAGACCCAGCCAGGCCATCAGCTTTTCCATCCCTCCGCGTATGGAACCGAGATAGCAGATGCCGTACCCGAGGCCTTCGGCAGCCACAACGGCATTCTGGGCGGCCAGGGACGCGTCGGCCACGCCGATGAGAAAATTGTCGAGATATCGGGCCTTGTTGTAGACCACCCCGCTGCGCCGGGCCACCAGATCGAGCCGGTAGATATCGACACAGACCATAAGCACCAGGGGGGCCCTGCCGGCGGGGGCCGCGCCGGGACTCAGACCGGCGATTTTCTTTCTTGTCTCCTGATTCCTGATGGATATGAAAGAATAGGGCTGCAGATTGCAGGATGATGAAGCCATCTGCGCGGAGCGGATGATGGCCTCCTCGTCCTCCCTGCTCACATCTTCCTCGGTGAAATGCCTGACCGAACGGTGATTCCGGATGGTCTCCAGTACGATGTTTGACTCTTTGTTCATGCTTCTCCCTCTCCCGATATAGTTGCCTGCTGTTTCTGTTTTTCCCGGGCCCTTCAAATCAGTCCGTCATTATAATTACGCTGCATATAAAATCACATCTAATCAGATGACCCGGAGACATTGATTCTGCCGCTTAAGTATACCGCAATAATCTGAAAAAATGGCGGCCGGAGCCGCCGAATCCTAGTATTAATACTCTTTTTGTCAGCTTCCCATCAGCAGATTGGGCAGCCAGAGAGCAAGATCGGGAATCGCGATCAGCAGTACGAGGACGATCAGATCGCAGATCACGTACGGCCAGATGCCCTTGTAGATATCCGCGATGGATACATCATCACCGGCCACGCCCTTCAGGCCGAACACGTTCAAGCCTACAGGCGGTGTTACCTGAGCGATTTCACTGAGTTTTATAACGACAACACCGAACCAGATAGGATCGTAGCCGAGGCTCACTACCAGGGGAAAGATGATCGGCAGTGTCAGCGCGTAGATACCCAGGGGGATGATCAGCATACCGAGAACGAACCACATGGCGAAGATGCCCATAAGAATAACGAAACGGGGCGCGTCGAGGGCCAGAACCATCATTGAAAGCCGCGTCGGTATCTGGGTGATGGAGAGAAAACGGGTGTAGTACAGAGCCCCGATGACGATCAGGAAGACCATCGAACAGGTGTTCGCCGATTCCCGCAGGGCCTCCTTGACCTGTTTTATACTCGTGATGCCCTTCTGCTGCCACCCGAGAATGAGTACGGCAATACAGCCGACAGCCGCCGCTTCGGCGGGGGTAAAGATACCGCTGTAGATACCGCCGAGAACAAGAAGCGCCAGCAGGAGAATCGGCCAGAGCAGGCCGACGGCCTTGAAACGGTCCAGAACGGTAACCCGGTTTTCCTCCTTGAAGACCGGCGCGAGTTTCGGATTCTTCTTTGCCCGCCAAACCATGGAAACAGCATATACCGTCGCGGTAATGATACCGGGAACAATCCCGGCCGCGAAGAGCCGTCCTACGGATGTTTCGGTGAAAATCGCGTAGTTAATAAAAGCGACGCTCGGCGGAATCATAACCGCGAAAGACCCGGAGGCTGCAATCGCTCCGACAGCGAAGGACTTATCATAGCCGTACCGGTCCATTTCCGGGAGGGTAAGCCTGCCGAAGATGGTGGTTGTAGCGAGGGCGGAGCCTGATATGGCACCGAAGGCCGCGCAGGCATAACAGGTCGCGATAGCCAGCGATCCCGGCAGACCTGCCGCTATCCGGTTGATCGCGAAATAAGCCCGCCGGGCGAAACCGCCCCTGGCGGCGAAGGAACCCATGAGAATAAACAGCGGCAGGGCACAAAAGCTGGTGCTGGCCACCGAAAAATACATGGTCTGCCCCAGCAGAGAGCCTGCGGCCTTGAAACCGACTATTAAAACACTGCAGGTAAAGGCAACGATAATGAAGGTGATCGATATCGGATACCGCAGAGCCAGCAGCACAAAAAGCAGGATAATCGAAAAAATTCCTATTAGTGTAATGTCCATGACAGATTAGTGCTCCTTTGCAGTATTTCCATTCATTTCGCCGCCGCCCCGGTTCCGGGAGCCGAGGGCTTTGAAAAAATTCAGTACGATCTGAATCCAGAAAAAGAAAAGCCCTGCGGACATCGCAAACTTGGCGGGCCAGATCGGCAGCATCTTGGTGCCGGACAGGGCTTCGCCGCGGACATACGACTCGATGGAATTGTCGATCACGAAGTAGACCGCGATCCCGATGATCACGATTTCTACCAGATACCGCAGGAGAGTATTCACCCGTTTGAGCCCCGGGGGAAACATGTTTTCGAGCAGATCGACTCCGACATGTCCGTTTTCCTGCTCGCAGTTCGCCAATCCCAGGTAGATGACCGCTATCATCACAAAGACAGCGAGGGAGGCCACCTCCTGCAGAGGGGTGAACAGCGCACGGGTGATCACGTCGAGGGCCAGCAGGACGGCAATGATGCTCAGCAGCCATCCGCACACTTCAGCCAGAACTCTGTTCAGGCTGGAAAAAAAATTTCTCATCTTCAACCATCCCTATTCGATTGTATCAGTGTAAAGGATAAGGGGAGACAGCGTATCCTGTCTCCCCGCTGTAATAGATTTTAACCGGACTTGTTCTTATTTTTCCCGGGCGATGGCCTGTTCAAGCAGTTCGGACATCTTATTGAGAACGGCCGCCGGATCATCCAGCATCCCGGCGTATTCTTTCACCCATTCGGCCTGCATCTTTTTGACGAGAGCCGGATCGGTCCAGTCCGCAAGGTCATCATCATTGATGAAATTGACTGTCCAGCCCTGACTTTCCTGAAAAGCGACGATCTTGTCGATTTCATTGTTGTAGAGATCGATGAAGTACTCTTCCGCGGTTTCGGTGGCCTTCATCAAACCTTCCTGCTGTTCCGCGGTCAGGCTGTTCCATTTGTCCAGGTTCATCACGTAGATGTTGGGCTGTACCCACCACAGGGAACGGGTGATGAGGAGGTTCTTGCCTGCTTCGTCCATCTTGGTCCTGCGGATGCCGTCGAGGTTGGTGAAACAACCGTCGATAACACCGGTCTGAATCGCCATGTATACATCCGACCAGGGCACCGAGGTGGGAACGGAACCGACATTCTCGAGTCTCTGAAGGTCGAACTTGTTGCCGGCCCGCCATTTCTGACCCTGAATATCCGCGAAACTCTCGATTTTCTTGGAGGAGACAAAGGAGCCGGGCAGTCCGCCGCCGGTGAATACGAGTTTTACATTGTTGGCTTCGAGGTTTTCCTTCATTTCGGGGATTTCTTCGAAACATTTGGCATAAAACCAGTTGATGTTCTCCCGTTTATCCGGTCCCTGGGGAAAGAGACGATATGCCTGCCATGCCGGAAGAAGTTTCGGATAATGAGCGGGTGAAATGTGCACGATATCCGCGACGCCGTCCTGACAGCCTTTCAGAGCTTCCTTGCTTTTGAAAAGAGATGAACTCCAGTAGTCTTCGATTTCCACCTGACCGCCGGTTTCTTTCGATATCTCTTCGAACCATACCTTGGTTGCATCAGCACGGATTCCAGAAGGGGCATCGTGTTCAGAGAACCTGAGAACCACCGGTTTTACTTCCTTCTCTCCCTGCCCTTCCTGCGCTCCGCCGCAGAACGCCTGGGAAGTCACAAGCAAAGTCAGTATGAGCAGAGGGAAAATAATCTTCGAGATTTTCATAAATCTCCTCCTAAAAAATGGGGTTTTAGACTTTTTATTATTACATTGTATGATGATTCTGTCAATTTTTTATCTTAAATAATGAAATAAAGTTTCATCATATGGTTTCACTTGTCTTGACTGCAGGAGGCGGGTGATTCATTATACAGCATACCCTGTAACAAATAATAAGGAGACTTTCGTATGAGAATTATGGTGATCAATCCCAATACTTCAGAGTCGATGACGGAGCACATCCGCACCGAACTCACAAAAATCAAGAGGGGCGATACTGAACTGAATGTGGTCTGCGCGGAAAAAGGCCCTCTGACCATCGAATCGAGCTATGACCGCTCCCTCGCGGTGCCGGAGCTTCTCAAACTGGTACAAAAAGCAAATAAGGAGAAATACGATGGAGTGATCATCAACGGCTTCGGTGATCCGGGGCTTGAATCGGCTCGAGAGATTTCCGACATCCTGATTATGGGCATCGAAGAGACGGTCCTTCACATCGCATCCATGCTGGGGGCGCAATTCTCCATACTTACCCCGGTCAGGAACCTCATCCCGAACAAGTATCAGGAAGTCCGTCATTACAAACTGGAACAGTGGCTCGCTTCGGTGAGAACCACGGCGATGGCCGTCACGGAAGTCGACGCGGATCCGGACAAGGCGAAGAGCAGAGTCATGGAAGCCGCAAAGCTTGCCGTAGAGGAGGACGGAGCGGAAGTCGTTATCATGGGCTGTGCCGCCATGCTGGGGTACGCCGCGGAGGTCTCACAAAGCCTGGGAGTAACGGTCCTCGATCCGACCGCGACGACCCTCAAAATCACCGAGGGAATGATCGACGCCGGGATTGTTCATTCCAAACGGGGACTTTTCGCCTTTCCCCCGGAAAAAGAATACAAGTAGTCCCGACCTTTTCATACCGCAAAAAAAACCCGGCCGGTTCCTTTTCCCAAGGATCCCGCCGGGCGGCTATTGTCATTGCTGACTTCCTGATTTATCTGTATTCCTTGTCCGACGGCTTGGCGAAAAGGGCCCTTTTCGAATGGGAAAGCCCGAGGTCCACCAGGGCTTCGGTAAACTTGAAAGCCGTTGAAGTCGGATCGATAACCACCACTCCGAGTTCCGCGGCCGCTTTTTCCGCGTAACCCACCATGCCAGCGCAGCCGAGAACGATTACCTCGGCGTTGTCCTCTTCGACAGCCTGTTTTGCCACATCCAGGATCCTCTGCTGAGCCAGGTCGGGCTTCGCTTCGGTTTCGGTGACCGTCAGACCGAGAGGCCGTACGGATGCGAGGTTGTAGGGAAGCTTGTTCCTCCAGGCGTCGTTATATTTACTCGGAATCCGTTTCGGTCCGGGAGTGAGGATGGAAAACTTGTATCCCAGGGTCGAAGCGACATGCATCGACGCTTCCTGGATACCCACGACCAGGATATCCGATATCTCCTTGGCCGGTACGAGGCCGGGATCGGAGAAGCAGGCTACGATCACCGCGTCATATCCTTCTTTATTTGCCTTGCGGATGATATCCATCATGTAAAAGGCGGCCAGGGTTTCATCATAGGCCGAAGATATCTCGATCGGTCCTTTTTCAGGACAGGTCACGGTCAATTCCGTGTCGGGCCGTTTGATTTTTTCCAGCACCTCACGGATACTGTGGGTCATTTCCTTTGAACTGTTCGGGTTGATTACCATTATTTTCATACAATGTCCTCCTGCGGTATAAGACAGGCGGAGGGATCCTTTTCCGGATCCCTCCGCCGCTGTTGCCCCATTCTATACCCTGGAGCGTGCTTTGGTCAAATGTTTTGGAATTACATTCCGCATTGTGATATTACTTATTTTTTATTAATCCTTCACAGGTCCCATGAACTCCACATCCGTCACGCCCACGTTTTCAACAAAATTGGTCATGAGTCCGTGAATGAGTTTCTGTTCCTTGAAACGCAGCTCGAATCCGGCTGACTGCGCGGCATCGGAAGCCTTGTCGATGTCGTCCACTTCAAAGGCTACGTGCTCGAGTCCCTCCCCGTGCTCATCCAGAAATTTCTCCCACCTGCTTCCGGGTCTGGTGGATTCATTCAGCACGAAGGTGACTCCGGCCAGTTTGATGGCCCCGTAGCGCACATCCAGCTCGGGGCGTACGCAGATTTCGGCCTTGACGCCGAAAAGCGGTTCCCATTTCTTCAGCGCTTCGTCCAGATCCCGTACGACGAATCCCAGGTGATGTACTCCTTTTACTTCATACTCTGCCATATTTTTCCCCTTGTAAATAAGTTATGGAACGGTCAGCTCCATTTCTGTTCTTTCGGACGGGCAAACAGTCCTATTTTCGAATGCCGCAAACCCAGCTCCGAGAGTCCTTCGACCATTTTGTAGGCAACACTCACCGGATCGAGGATGGGCACTCCGAGTTTCTTTTCAAGCTCTCCGCTGTATCCTGCCATGGAGGCGCAGCCCATGATTATGACCTCAGCTTTGTCCTCATCGATCATGTACTGAGACAGCTCCACCGCCCGCTTAATCACTTTTTCCTCGTCTTCGGCAATCTCCACGACACCCATTCCCAGGGCCCGGACATTGGCGAAGCGGCTTTCCAGGCCAAGCTTTCTCACATGCTGTGCCTTGACTGATTCCTTCTGCTTTTTCTCGGTAAGAATAGCGAACTTGTTCCCGAGCAGGAGGGCCGCCGAAAAGGCTGCCTCTTCGGTCCCGTACACCGGAATGTCGGAGATTTCCTTGAGAGCTTCTATTCCCGGATCGCAGAAGGCCGCCAGAATAACGGCATCGAAGCCGTCACGATTGGCCTGTTTGACTTTCTCCAGGGTATACGGCGTGGCGAGGGCCTCATCATAGTAGGATTCAAGAACCTCCGGGCCATGGTCGATACAATCCACCACCGCTTCCACGTCCTTTCGGGCAACGGATTTGATTACTTTTTCAATTTTTTCGGTAACAATTTTAGACGTATTCGGATTGAGTACAAGTATTTTCATAAGCTTCCACCTTGGTTTTGAAAAAATTCATCAGCCTATGGTAATTCACGTGCCCCGAAGTGTCAATGTTTTGTTTTATATAATAAAACACAATTCCATATTATAAAACGACTAAAAGCGTCAGGATTTTTTGGCGGCGGTATAGATATAGCGTTTGATTTTGTTGGTCGGGGTCTTTTCGAAGGGCTCGGTCTGCTCGAAGATCTCGCTGATCCGGGAAAAGACGTTCAGCCGTTTGTTGACCGACTGCTTCAGGGATACCAGATATTCCCCGGCCATCCGGGACAGGTCTCCGGCAAGTCTGGAGGCATCTCCTGCGATGCGGGAGACCTCTCCCGCGCCGCCTGCTATCTGCTTCATCCGGGCCAGAATTTTGTCATAATCCAGGTGAACCCGGGCCACCAGGCGCCCTTCCTGTTCGTATACGAGGGATTCGCTGACATAGTCGCCTTCGTTGAGAAGCTCTTCAATGGATTCGGGGTAGATATTTTCACCGCTCGGTCCGAGAATCAGGTTCTTCAGCCTGCCCCGGATGCTCAGGTAGCCGTCGCCGTCGATGGTCCCGAGGTCTCCGGTGCGGAACCAGCCGTCGGAGGTGAAGGCGGCCCTGGTTTTTTCCTCATCCCGGTAGTAGCCCCGGCTTACATTGTCTCCTTTCACCTGAATCTCCCCGGCCTGTCCAGCAGGATCGGGGGAATCGATCCTGATCCGCACGTCCCGGATCGGAGGCCCGATGGTGTAGAGCCTGGCGTACCCGGCGGTAGCCCCTGCTACCAGAGGGGCGGTTTCGGTGAGGCCGTAGCCCTTGGCAAGGGGGAACCGGGCTTCCCGGAGGAACTGTTCCACCTCCTCCGTGGGTGAAGCGCCGCCGATGATAAAATATTTCATCCGTCCTCCGAATATCCTCCTGAGCCTGATGCCGATCATCGCGTGCAGAAGCTTTCGGAAGACCGGCAGGGGATATAAGCTCCTCAGGACCGCGTTCCCGTTCATGGTGGGGAGTACCAGGTTTTTGTAGATTTTTTCCATCAGCAGCGGGACCGAGAGCATGACATGGGGCCGGACCTTCTTGAGCGCGGGCATGAGTACCGACGGGGCCGGCAGCGCGTCAAGATAAAAAATGTGACCGCCGAGGAGCATGGGGGTCAGAAAACCGATGGTGCATTCGTAGGTGTGGGCCAGGGGCAGAATCGACAGCAGATGGTCCCCGGGACGGAGTCTCTTCGCGATAAAGGTAGTGCTGATCACATCCTGGACGATATTTTTGTGGCTCAGCATGACACCCTTCGGAGTCCCGGTGGTGCCGGAAGTGTAAATCACCGCGGCGAGGTCCTCTTCATCGGTTTTCTCCTCCAGCTCCGCAATCAGTGCCGCATCCTCAGCCTGATCAAAACCGGTCCTTCGGTTCTTTTCGGATAGATGGGGCAGATTCTCCATCTTCACCTGCCAGATATGATCGGGCAGCCGGCCCTTCATCTTTTTCATCATTCTTTCCGAGATGATGATCCCGCCGGCTCCGGAGTGTGCGATAATTTTGAGAATTTCATCGGGATGGAAATCGGTGAGGACCGGAACGATCACGGCACCGTAAGTAACTGCCGCGAAGTATCCGACTCCCCAGAGGGGCTGGTTCTGACCGAGCAGAAGAATCCGGTCACCCCGGCGGATTCCTTTTTTCCGGAGGAAGCCGTGAAGATCGAGGACCGTCCGTCCGAACTGCTCGTAGGTAAGAACCGGACCATCGACATAGGAGAGAAACCCGAAGGTACTATACTTTTTTACGCTGTACGCAAAGAGCGTTGTCAGGCTGCGTTTTGACAGCTGCATGAAAAAATAATAGAACCAACAGGCTGCCGTCGTCAAGGATTTACATTAATGTTTATATTGAATATTCTTGGGGTATGATAGATTTTAAAGCAGCGGCTGATGAAATCGGTATCAGCCCTGAGGCGTATAAACGCCTATGCGCCCTCTTTCTCGAAACGATGAAAGAGGATACGGAAAAACTGGTCCAGGCTGTCTCTTCCGGCAGCAGGGATGAGATTCATGGAAGCGCCCATCATATCAAGGGGGCTGCTGCCAATCTGGACTTCGAACTGCTCTCAGCCCGGGCCGAGGAGATACAGCACGGTGCCCGGGAGCAGGACATGTCAGTCCTGAAACAGAAAGTCGATCAGCTGCTCGCAGAGTACCGCAGCGTAAAATCCGAAATCGAGGAGATCCTATGACTCAGATTTTAGTTGTCGACAACAATCCGGTGGTACTGGATTTCATAAAGGAAGTTCTTTCCAGTGACGAAAGAAAGGTCACTGTTCTCTCAAGCGGCCTCGAAGCCCTCGAATGGGTAAAACACACGGTACCGGACATCGTATTCGTCGACCTGATCATGCCCCAGATCGACGGAAAAGAGCTCTGCGCCCTCCTGCGGAACAATGACCGTACCAGGGACTGTTTCATCACCATCATTTCGGCCATCGCCGCCGAGGACCGGGATTTCGACTTTACCGGCCTGGCTGACGCTTACCTGGCAAAAATTCCCTTTAAAAAAATGCGGGGCTATCTCCTGAAACTGGTGGACGATTTCGAACAGGGCCGGACGGATCATTATAAAGAGGGTATCGTCGGCCTCGAAGAGATCTACAACCGGGAGATCACCAGGGAGCTGCTGTTTTCAAAACGTCACATGGAAATGCTGCTCTCCAGTATTTCCGACGGCTTTGTTGAATTGAGCGAAGACGGGAAAATAATCTTTGTCAACGACGCGGCTCTCGATATATTTGGTATCCAGCGGGAGGAGCTGCTCACCGTATACCTGCCCGATCTGTTCGATCCCGATACTGGGGAGGCGATCAAAACGATTCTGCAGAGGATGAACGGCGAAGAGCTGGTCCTCGGAAACGAAGAAGAGGTCCTTCTCCGGGACCGGAACCTGAATCTGCGGTTCAATACGGTCCGGTACGGTGAGTTTCGTTCCATCAACATTATCCTGCAGGACATCACCGATCAGAGAAAGGCCGAGCGGATTATCAAGGAAGACCTGGAAAAAAAGGAGGCCCTTCTCAAGGAAGTCCATCACCGTGTAAAGAACAATCTCAACGTTATAGCGAGCCTGCTCAGTCTCCAGACCTCTTTCGTCGAAGACGCCCTGGCGAAAGAACACCTGACGGACAGCAAAAGCAGGGTAGAAAGCATGGCCCTGATCCATGAAAAACTCTACCATACCGAAGACCTCTCCGGGATCTACCTCGATACCTACCTCGAGGACCTCGCCGCCCACCTGATCGACACCTACAGCAGCTCCAGGCATCCGATCCGCAGCTATATGAAGATCCCCTCCCTGCATATAAAGCTTGAAGCGGCGGTCCCTCTGGGACTGATCGTAAACGAACTGATCACCAACAGCCTCGAACATGGTCTGAAAGATCATACCGAAGGAAAGGTCGAGCTCAGCCTCTCGGAGGATGAAGTGTATTACTGTCTCACGATCCATGATAATGGTCCGGGACTTCCCGGGGATTTCGACCTGCAGAAAATCGAGTCCCTGGGCCTGATGCTCGTGCAGAATCTCTGTCAGCAGATCGGTGCTGAGTTTAGCATTGCGTCGAAGGAAGGAACCGCTGCAACCCTCTGTTTCCGGAAGGAAAGCAGGGCGCTGATAGAATAGAGCCCCGGCAGAGCCGGCTCCGTAACGGCATCCGGCTTGAATGGACAACCGACTGCCTATACATGGCCGGTCCCGGTACAGTCCCGGGCTTGAGCGGGCGGCCGCTTATAGCTGGCCGGTCCTGCAGAAATCATGAGCGGACGTACCGGCCTGCAATCACATCACCGCTATCCGCTCGTCAATCTCCCTGAGCCGGGAGCTCAGGTTGTCTATGGTCTTCAGAATACGCTGTTTTTCCTTTTTGAGGACTTCCACGGGATCTTCATCCCCTCCGTACCGTTTTTTCCCCAGCATCTGTTCCTTGATCATGTCCTGGGTGTATCCCGACTGCAGGGCCTGGAGGGCCTCCTCCCGGATATTCGGATCGGAAATTCCGGCGATGGTTTTCATATTGCTGTAACCGATCTCTTCGGGCAGCTGGGCCTGGGAAACCCTCATGATGTGACGGATCTCCGTCCGGTCGAGATTGAGGACCCTGGTTACATAGTCTTCAAATCGGACTCCCGTCTTTTCGCACAGATCCTGGGCTTCCAGCAGGACCCGGCCGAACTCTTTCATCAGTCCTCCGTGGGGAACGATAAAGGTGGACCTGATTCTTTCGGTCAGTTCCGTAAGCCGGGGATCGGACTCCAGAACCCCCTGATACAGTCCCAGTTCTTCCGCCCGGATCAGCAGACCGTGCAGTATGTTTCTGAAACGCCGGGTATGGGCCCTCATGCTCTTCGGCGGATCATCCGAACAGAAATGGATGTGATGGGCATATTCATGTATGGCGGTGTAGATGAGGAGGTTATCACTGGTGAAATTCCGGTTGTGCAGGACAATCTCCCGGGTCTCCGGTTTATAGAGACCGTTCACCCGCTTGCTCTTTTTTCCTGAGAGGACGACTTTGAAATCCGTCTCACAGTTTTCAATTTTCAGTAGAAGTTCTTTGATCTGATCGTTGTTCATATAATCATCCTGTGTATACTATATCAGGCTGGTATGTAAAGCCGTTTCGAATATTTAAATCCTCAATCTCCGACTGAGGCTGGAACTTTTCAGGGAGTTAAAAAAAGGAAAAGAACATGCAGCTCTGGGCACATATCCTGCTATACAATCTCATCCTGTCGGTTTATCTGTACGCTTCTCTGGCCATCGATCCCCGGATGTGGCTCCACCGGATGCCCCCGGAAGTCAGGGCGAAGGTCCCTCCGAAGACCGAAGCCGAACGGAAACGACTCATCCCCCTCGGCGTCCCCTTCCTCATTCTTATGATCGGCTATCCGGTCTGGTACACCGCCGCCCGTGCCGTTTCATCGGCAAATCTGACGGGAGGACCTGCCGGTTATTTTCACATTACCGGGCTCCTCTTTCTCTTTTTTCTTTCCTTCGATCTCTGGGATACCCTCGTTCTGGATCTGCTGATTTTCTGCGGGATCACACCACAGTTCATCATTATCGAGGGCAGCAACCGGGGGGATTATAAAAATGTACGATACCACCTCAAGAGCGGAGCCAAAGGCCTGATTTTCCTGACCGCCGGGGCCCTGATCCTTGGAGGTGCTCTCTTTCTGGGATTCTAACCGAGCCTCGGCCACTGGCGCTGGCCGGGTATGGTTATGTCCAGCCGGCGGCGCATCTCGTCCAGCTCCTTCCTCTCGGGGGCTTTCTCGTAGGAGGCCGCGGCTTTCAGTACCAGCGGAAGGAGGTCCGTATCTCCGGGGCTGGTCAGAAAGAGGTCCGGTACCGACATGACCCAGTGGACAGCCCGGGCAATATCCTCCGGGTTCTCGAGGGGACGGTACCACACCTTTCTGGTTCGGGGCAGATCTCCCCAGGGGCCTCTCTGAATCGATTTCATGGTCTGAACGGCTATGTTCCGCTGCGAACAGGCATAGCGCAGGGACTCGAAGTCCGCCCGGTATTCGCCGTGAATGCTCAGCGGAAAATTGAAGGGCAGAAGGACCGAGTCGAAATCATACTCCCGGATACAGCGGTTCAGCAGTCTTGGGGCGTTGAAGCCGTGAGAGGTGACACCGACGAAGCGCGCGAGGCCTTTGTCCCTGGCCTCCTTCAGGACTTCCAGAGCGCCTCCTCTGCCGAGAAATGCTTCGGTGTCCTCATCCTCCACCAGTTCATGCATCTGCAGCAAATCCACCGAATCCACCTTGAGGTCCCTGAGAGAAATGTCCAGTTCCCTCCGCGCCTCAGCATAGGTCCGGGCGTCAATCTTGGTAGCCAGGAAGAAGTCCTTCCGGTGCTCCTTCATCCATCGGCCG
>Ga0272441_10009261_pt1 | contig 15279 bp, 11 predicted proteins | sample SSMProp6N_FD_193582 | JGI IMG/M metagenome (GOLD analysis project Ga0272441, IMG submission 193582) | Marine sediment archaeal communities from Little Sippewissett salt marsh, Falmouth, MA, United States - SSM-Prop-6N | ecosystem: Environmental > Aquatic > Marine > Wetlands > Sediment ... | reverse complement strand
AAATGTAGAGGCCTGGTGCATCCTTACAAGGACCTGCTCGCGTAAAACTCTGTTGGCGAACAAGCAGCTGGACGTTGAGAACGACAAGAGTATGGAAACGACGATGATACCGCAAGATTTCTCGATGAGTGGTTTTATCAAGCATAAAATCCAAACCAACCAATGTCCGAACCGGGATTTCCCACATGAACTCACAAATGATACTCCTGTTCGGCGAATTGGACGACGATCATTCGGTTCACTTCGAACGTTGGCACAACAAATTCCAGTCGCCCATCTCGATATATCCATTCTTCGAGCGAGACACCTTCGGGTTGTAACGTGATCATCTTGGGTTTATGCGGTACACGGATAATTATCTTGTGTGGCTTCACTGCGGGTAGGTTGTGGATGGTTACCGGTCGGTAATAGCCGCGTTTGGATGCGTACGAACGCTTACCCGGAGCCATGTTGACCAAATGGAGAATGTATTGATTTCCCTTTCGACGAAGAACGACTTCGACATGCGAGGGCGATTTGGTTCTAACGTGCCGATGTTCGCATGGATAGACCGTGTTCATCATCTCCCGGACGAGTTCAAACGGCACTTTTTGTTTCACAAAGGCGCTCAACATTGGAACCGAAACATAGCAGGCCACACCGCGGCCGTATCGATTCCTCGTTAGCAGCGGCCAGATCCCGCCCTCACCATCGGTCACGTGAAGCTGCGCCTCCGCAGTACTGGTCTTCGCTTCAAATAAATTTTGCACGAAAGTATAACTTTTGTCCCCGATCACGGAGGTAAGCCTCACAGGCTTTGCTGCCTTGTCGATCTTGGCCAAACCGAAAACATCCCTGAGACGGTCGTCATGCTGTAATCCCATTCCTGTGATGAGAACGCGGCCACCAGACTCGACAAAGCGAATGATGGCGGTGACATCGGCCTCGGCCAGCGCCGCCGGATGCTCGACAATCAACAAGCCGCTGTGAACGTCCTGCTCATGCAATCGCCAATCGCCAACCATTTCATAGTTCAAATGTAAACGGGTCAGTACATCAGCCGCACCGTCGGTTTGTGGATTTGACCGGTTGAAACTGTTTGCCGTGCGATCGGCCAGAGCGTAGTGGGCCGCACTGCTGTGAAGCAATGACACATCAGGCACGCGTTGAGAACCCAAGCACCATTTTTGGCGACTGCGCAGGAACGGTGTAACATCCCGACCGTAGAACCGATGCAGATCCGGATCGATAGCGCTGGTACTCGAAGGATTATCCCAAAGATTGAACCGACCACCATTGGCGATTACGACGGCGATTTCCTGCTGGATCTGCGGCGCCGGCTTAGGAAGCTTCCGGACCCTTCCATCGTCGGCATCGACGAAGGTATATCCCGTCGTCATCAGGTCAAAGGGCAAACCGACACCATCGTACCAATGGGCTTCCGCCGACAAGCCTTCTACCCGATTGGCAATATCCCCCGTCAGATACGCGATGCCGGGGTCCGGCTTCTCGGGCATACGAAGTGAATAGGCCCAGTTGAAGCTAACCAGACAGTTAGGATCGATATTATGAATCCTCTCGCACGTACGGTGGATGAACTCACGATAGACTTTTCGCTGCACCTCATGGAGTTCCGACCAATCCGTCCCGTTGCGTATCCTGGGCAAATCCAAACCCGTATCAGCCTTGAGCCGTTTTCGGCAAGCCGGACAGAAGCAAGGGTGGATGGTAAAAACCGAGCCGTCAAACCAAAATCCATCGGGATTGTAATCCGCCATGATCTCTTCGATCATGGGCCAAAGGTAACCTTCGGCGACACCGCTATGGTAGCACAGGGCCCGGTCCCATTCGCTGCCGTCCTGCCGGGAGCGGTTCCACTCGGGCCGGTGTTTCATGATCTCACCGTCGCGCCCGATATTGTAATAGATCGACCAATGATAGCCATTTCGGCGGGCAACATCCCGCCAGAGCCCCAACACGTCACGAGCCAGCTTCGGGGGGACATGGCCTATTTTTGAGGGATACGTCGTCCAGCCCGGATTACCCTTGGCATGAATCTGGATCACATCCGGGCGGGATAAATTGACCAGTCGCTCCGTCACCTCCGGGTCGGCATCGGCGCCGACCGCCGCCGTCGGATTTGTGTGATGGTCCTCGTGGAGCAGATAAAAACTGTCCGTATACCAGTTTGGCGATTCGCCTCTGGCCTGGGCACCTGAAAGCGAAAAAATCGCATAAACACTCGCGAGAATAGCATAAAATAGTCTGGATTGAATAGTCTTCATGGGCTTTATGCTATTAAATGTCAGACCATTTGTCATGGTCTATGTGGAAAATCCGCGTTAGGAATGAATCTTCAGATTTATCTTGTCGCCTGGTGAATCGCCGTTCTCATAGCGACCACGGCCGGTGAGTGCGGCATTTTTTCAAAAGCTTTATTAATCGCCTGCTTCGCCTGATTGAGCCTACCCGCCCGAAAATACGCGTAGCTCAGGAGAAACTGCAATTGAGCCGAGCCGCTCCTGGCCAGCCACTGTTCCACCTCGGCGATTCGCTCGGCGAGTTTCTCGGGGCCGCCCAGCATGGCTGCAAGGTCGATTTTCACCTGTGTATAGTCGGGCTGAACCGCCAACACCCTGGCTAAAAACAAAGCGCTGCTCATATATTCTCCGGCAGCGAACAATGCATGACCTTTGCCCGCAAGAACGACGGGATTACTCGGCTCATAAACGGCCGCCAAAGTGAAAGAATCCACGGCTCGATAGTAACGCCCCGCTTTTAGATGATCCTCGGCGGCACTAACGTGCTGATTAAATCTGGACTGTGAAAAAGATTCAACCGATTCTAAATCCTCGATTCTTGATTCTTGATTTTGGTTAGGCAATTCTCGACGCGCATCGACTATCTGGTATCGAGTCTCAAGACTGGGCTCACTGAAGTCTGGATTCTCGACTCTCGATTCACGATTTGGGAGAGGTGACTCGCGACGAGTATCGAGTAAACCGGCCTCAACCGATTTCGTCAGAGCATCGAGTTGCTTGCTAATCTGCTCAAGAACCTCGCGTCGGTCGCCGTATTCCAGCCTCCCGACACCGGACTCCGAACTTGGGTCTTGAGTCTTTGGTTTTGGATCTTTGACCTGTGTCGGAGACATCCACGGATCAGCTTGATCAACAGCAACGAGTCCGGAGTGCGCTGTAAATTCGTCTTTGACTGTCTTTACTTCGGCGGAACCGACCGGGTGAAGCAATTCAAGTCTCGATTTTAAGTCCTCAAGACTCATATCTTCACCCGGATTTTGCGTCAAGTCAGGATCAGAAAGCTGGGGATCGAGGCCGGACATTGGCTTTCGATTCTTCTCTTCCTGTCTTCTGTCTTCTGTCGTCCGTCCTCTGACTTCTCCTTCCTGATTCTGACGAATACCGAGCTGACCGGGCACTAAATGCTCCATATGTCGCGAACCCAGAGATACACCGCGTCGAGATGTCCCTTCCGATGTCGAAGGCGGCTCGACCAGGGGGCGATATCGCTCTTGAAGCTTTTGAAAATCCGAATCGTCAGCAGTGGCCTCCTGATCATGCGAAGTATGCGCCCGGGGCATAGCATCCAAACCAAGCAAGCCATTGCCAACGAAAGTCGTCCCCGGCCTTATGCGATCATCCATCTTCATACCCATCGGATGAAATACCTCGGACCGACCCGGCACCATCGTCGTCACCATTTGAGCAGGAGAATAAAACGGCTGAACGCGATATTTATTGGAGCGGCTTCCAAAATCCTCCGATCCGGCCGTATCCCTCAAGAAAGAGTTCAGCGCCGATGAACCAAGCGTCGCGCTAAAACTCGTCGTGGACCGATACGGAATCGCGCCCCGAAAGTGCATACCGCGGCGGACGTTGCCGGTCATGAGGAGGTTACCGGTCGCGTCGATGGGATTGGGATTGTTTACCAAACCATTGCGATAGCTACTTGGTGGTATTGTCCCGTAACCGGCCGGATTTCTCATTACGGGACTTTCGACAGACCAGCCCGACAACGAGAAAATCGCAACCAACAATACCGCCTTGAGCCAAGCCTTCATGATCCGGAATACCTCATCACGTCCAAATTGAATCATACATTCGGATATTCTTTGTATTTCGGCGTTTCAGCCCAGCGGAGTTTAGTCGCTAAAGTATCCCATTGGCTTCGAAGCGGATTGTTGACGATTAAAAAATCGTATGTTTGCCTCTGCACTCTCACTACATCGTCTATCGAAAGTCTCAATGAGACCTGGCCGTCGATGGACACGGTCGTTCCTTCGTTGACCCGCACACCAAAGACTTCGATGGTGCTTTCGGCGTTTATCACGATGGATCGAAAGCTTAATGAATGGGGGCAAATCGGGGTAATGACCATGGCGTCCATCTTGGGCGAGACAATAGGCCCGCCTGCGGAGAGATTATAGGCCGTCGAGCCGGTCGGCGTCGAAATGATTAATCCGTCACCGACACAACCGGCCAACGGCTGACCATCCACCAGGATTTTCAGCTCAACCGTTCTAAAAGGGGGGCCGGCCGTGACGAAAATATCATTAATGACCGCCAAACGGAATCTTTCGACCCGTTCATTAACCCGTCGATCCCTGAAAACTCTACAATCGAGCATCATACGCCGATCGATTGGAACGGAATCTTCTGTTAAACGGGGAAAGAAATCGATAAGCTCGCCAACGCTAAATTCCGCTAAGAAACCGAGCTTGCCGACATTGACACCGATCACGGGCACGGAGGCCTGACTAACCCTACGAGCCGTTGAGATAATGCTTCCATCACCACCAAAAACAATGGCATAATCGCATTGTTTCAGGCTTTCGATTTTTGCGGGCGTCTCGGCCTCTTTCAAATCCTCGATGCCGTAACTAGCCTCAATGTCGGCTTTATCCTTTGCAAAGCCGACGAACTCATCAATCGCCTCGCTGACACCCTGCTTGTTGGGATCGCCGAAAATAACCAGTTTGGGCAGAGATTTCATACCGCGCCTCGGAATTCATGCTTTCAACATTTTCCTGACTGTCTCTGCTATGTTATCGGCATTTACGCCGGCCTCCGACAGTTGCGCATCCCGGGAATTATGCCCAATAAATTTTTTCGGAGCACCGAGTACGCGTATATTTGTTAACGAACACCCTTCCGCAGCCGCTAATTCGAGCACGGCTGAGCCGAATCCACAGGCCGCGGCGTGGTCCTCGACCGTGACGATGTTCTTGCCCTTCTTCATCAGGGAAACAATCTTCTCATCGACCGGAGCAGCAAACCGCCCATTGATCACATCCGATGAAATCCCCTCTTTAGACAAAAGCAAAGAAGCCTTTAACGCCTCTGTTAAAATGCCGCCATAGCCGACAACCGCCACAGCGGCTCGCTTCGTGCTTCTGACGGTTACACTTTTTCCCAGTTTAAACGGCTGAGCGCAAGCCGCTCGAACATACTCATCAGGTGGCACAAGGTCCTTCGGATACCTGATCACTACAGGTGCGTTTTCACGTAAGGCAAACTCGAGCGCCAGCTTCATTTCGATGTCATTAGCGGGAGCGGTCAGAACCATGTTCGGCATCATCCGAAAGAATCCGATATCCATAAGACCGTGATGCGTGGGACCGTCCGAACCGACAAAACCGGCCCGGTCGATACAAAAAACGACAGGTAAATGTTGCAAAGCCACTTCCTGGAATATCTGGTCAAAGCTGCGTTGCAGGAAGGTTGAGTAAATGCAGACCACAGGCTTGAGACCGTCCTTGGCCATGCCCGCGGCGACGTCAACCGCGGCGCTTTCTGCAATCCCCACGTCATAAAACCGATCGGGAAATTTCTCGCGAAATTCCACCAATCCCGTACCGTCACACATGGCGGAGGTAATAGCGACAATTTTCTTGTCCTTTTCGGCCAGCTTCGTCAGATGCTCGCCGAAGGAAAGGGTAAAACTTCGCCTGCTGGGAGCCGAGGCGGATTCAACCGTGTCGCCGTTTATTTTAAAGGGACCGGTCGAATGAAATTCAGCGGGTCCCTGATCCGCCGGCTGGAAACCCTTGCCCTTTTTTGTATAGACATGCAGAATGGCTGGGTGATTCAATTCGGCCAGGCCCTCGAACAATTGGACAAGCGATCCGACGTCATGACCGTCAACGGGACCAAAATAGGGAATATTCATGCTCTCAAACATTTGACTGGCCGGTAAAGCCATTCGGATACTCTTCTTGATCCTCTCAAGCGTTTCATCCACGCTTTTTCCGATGACCGGCATGTGCTCCAGGATATTGCTGGTGGTCTTACGCAGACCCTCATAGGTATGGCTGAGTCGGACCTTGGAAAAGTACTTCGCCACCGCCCCAACCGTGGGATCGATGGCCATCGAGTTATCGTTGAGCACGATCAGCAGTTGTCGCTTGATCAGTCCGAGATTATTGAGAGCTTCAAAGGACGTGCCATTAACAATACTGGCATCGCCGACAATCGTCACGATCTTATGAGTATCCATAAGCCGATCTTGCCTTTGATTTTCCTCTTTTTGCTTTTGCCCTTTTTTCTTTGTCTTGCTGCTCTGTATTTGTTCAGCCAGCGCCATTCCAATGGCGGTTGCGATCGACGTTCCCGCGTGACCCACGGCAAACTGATCGTACTCGCTTTCGGCGGGATTGGGAAAACCGCTTATCCCATCGGGGTGACGGAGATGTATGAACTTGTCTTTTCGGCCGGTGAGGATCTTGTGCGCATAGCACTGATGCCCAACGTCCCAGAGCAGCTTATCCCGACGAAAGTCAAAGACACAGTGGAGCGCCAGCGTCAATTCCACGACACCGAGATTGCTCGCCAGATGGCCGCCGGTTTTACTGACCGAATCGAGAATGAACTGGCGTATTTCCTCCGCCAGGGCCTTTCGTTCGGGGCCCGACAGCTTTTTCACATCATCAGGACTATTGACTTGTTCCAGTAACGTAGTCATCAAAATATAACTATAACAGCTTGCAAAAGTAAAAGATATGTTTTTTTCAATTTACCTCCACCCGGTGTGCGATCATGTTAGCCGGTGGTTTTCATCTCCTGACAAGAATGGCCGTATAACCACCGTCATGGCCAAAACCTTCGACTGAAGGCAAAATCAACTGCTCGCATTCAAGCTCAAAGGAGGGATTCCTCTTGAGAAAATCTCTTACAAGATTGCCGTTCTCAGCTTTCTGGATGCTGCACGTGCTATAGCAGATTTTCCCGTGTGGCTTGATTTTTGACGCAGCGGTCTCGAGTAGCTCGCATTGCGTCTTAGTGAGTTCCTGAATGATCCCAGATTTAATGCGATAGCGCGCCTCAATCCTTTTAGCCAGAACACCGGTGTTCGAGCAGGGAACATCCACCAAGACACAATCGAATGTAGAATCGAGAAGTTGATTGTAGCTGACAACATCGACACTTTGAATACCAAGCCGATTGACATTCTCTTTGACCCTCTCGAGCCGGCGTTGGTTGATATCGGTTGCAATAATCCTTGCTGAATCGTCCGTCGCCTCGGCTAACTGTGTTGTCTTTACACCCGGCGCGGCGCAAAGGTCGAGGATAGACCATTCGGGCTGGGGAGCCAGAAGCCGGACTGGCTGTGAGGCCGTAATGTCCTGAATGATAAATTCACCCTCGGCGAAACCTGGAAGCTGCGATATAGGGCTTGGACCCTTGATCCTTATTACTGACTCGTCAGAGCTTGTCTCCAATCCGATACCGCTTTGCCGGAGTTTTTCCACCAACGCGGCTGTTGCTGTCTTCAGCCTGTTGGGACGGATAGTGATGCTCGGTCGGCGGTTCGACGCAAGGCAAATCTGTTCGGTGGATTCTTCGCCGTATGTATTGAGCCAGTTGGTAACGAGCCATTCCGGCAACGAAAACACCGTACTCAAATAGGCCGTCGGATCTGTCTTTGGGTCTGGTAAAAAATCTGTATCAAATTCACAGCCGCTCGTAGCCGCTTGCACAAGTGTGCGCCTGGTCTGTACGTGGGACAGCGGACTCTGGCGATGACGGATATGCCTCGATATTTGCCGAACAACAGCATTGACGAAGCCGGCTTGCTTCTTACTCACATACGCTTTAACATTCTCCACAGCCTCGTTGATAATGGCATATTCATGCGTCGCCGGGCAGTAGATCAACTCATACGCTCCGATACGGAGGTTGGCCAGAAGCTTATCTTGTATCCTCTCAACAGGCCGGCCGGAGAATACGGCTATCACCGTATCGATAGCCCGGCGATTTCGCATCGTGCCAAAGACAAGATCGGTGGCTCTCTGCCGCTGGTTTGTTTCGCTGAGCAATCCATCCAACACGGGGCCGACATAATCCCTCCTCGGATCACACCGATTTAATACTTCGACAGCAATCACCCGTGCAGATTTGAACTTTTGACTCGTCATGCGTTAGTCGTCTATCTTGACGAACGAATCGCCGGGTTGGGTTTGGCGGCCGTTGGCAAAGTCCTTGAAGGCCATCAGCGCCGATCCGGCCGGTTTGATTTGCGTGATTTTCAAGGCATTTTCGCCGCAGATGACGTTCAGATTTTCATCGAGCGTTCCAACCGGAAGGTTCGCCGGATTGGAACGCTTGACGACCGCCGCGCCGGCAAAAGTGACGCGGTGGGATTTCTCCGTTTTCTTTGAAACGTAATTGGCCGAGGCGCCGGGCCAGGGCCAGAAGCCACGTATCTTTCTGGCCAAGACTTCCGCCGACTCGGAGAAGTCCAGCAAGCCATCGGATTTTTTTAGCTTGGGTGCGAAAGTTGCCTCGGCGTGGTTCTGCTCGGTATAAACAACCGTGCCATCGGCAATTTGATTAATCGTTTTCAAAAGCAACGGTCCCGCCATTTGGGCCAGCCTGTCGTGCAACTGGCCGGCTGTCTCGTGAGGGCCGATATCGGTTTGAACCTGTGCCAAAATGTGGCCGGCATCCATTTTCTCCGCTAAGGTAATCACACTGAGGCCGGTCCGGGTTTCTCCTTCGACGATAGCCCAATTGATGGGGGCGGCTCCGCGATATTGTGGAAGCAACGAGGAGTGGACATTAATAGCCCCTTTCGGCGGCAATTTAATCAGTTCATCATTTATCTTCTGACCGAACGCAATAACCACGATCAAATCCGGCTGATAAGAAGCGATCTGTTCGATGACTTCCGATGCGTTTACGTTGCCGGTTTCGACACAAGGTATTCTGTGATTATCGGCCCAGCGGGCGGCTGGCGTCGGCCTGGGCTCCCTGCCCCTGCCCGCCGGATGCGGCGGCTGGGTCACTACCAACCGCAAATCATGCTCTGAGTCGTACAACGCACTCAAAGACTCAATACCAAACCAACCACTACCGAGATAAACAATATTCATTGTATATCCTGGACTCAACAAAGGGCCTTTATTTCTGCCGTTCCTGGAGTTTCTTGAGCTGTTTTCGATGGGCGATTCTGGCGGTCTGGCCCATACGGTTCACGATCGTCATGCCCTCAATATGGTCATATTCATGCTGCAACGCGCGGGCGTAGAGTCCTTCGGCCTGGTCCTTAAACTCGTTGCCGTCGAGGTCGGTAGCGATTACCTTACATTTTTTATATCGGCGAATTTTCGTATAAATCCCCGGTACCGACAGACATCCTTCGTCAATCGCGTCCAGCTCGCCCGACGGCGTAACGATCGGATTCACAAAAACTCTGACATTTTCCCGATTGCCGTCGAGTGATATGATGAAAAGGCGAAGCGACACCCCCGCCTGCGGGGCCGCAAAACCGACGCCCTTATTCTTCAGCATCAGGTCGATCATCTTATCCACCAGCCGCCGGATATTATCATCAATCTTCTCGACCGGCTTCGCCCGCTGTGCCAGCACACCCGCCGGGAAATGTGTCAATCGACATTTTTCAATATCAGTCATGTCTTGCAGCTCGTATTCATTTAGAAAGTGTTCGAAGTTTGTTTCGGGAGTTCCTGGTCTACATCCAGATGAACAACCCATACTCTGCGCTATCGGTCGTCGAACTCGTCGCCGTCGAAGGTGTTGCCGAGATAGGACTTCTTCACGAGTTCGTTGCGGATGATCTCGGCGGGCGGGCCGGCCCCGATAACCCTGCCGTGATCAATAATGTAGGCCTTGTCCACCACCTCAAGCGTTCTTTCAACGTTATGGTCCGTCACAAGGATACTCACGCCGGACGCGACGAGTCCGCGAATCTCCTCTTGCAAATCCTCAACCGCAATCGGATCGACGCCGCTAAACGGCTCATCCAGCAAAATCAACGAAGGATTGGTCACCATTGCCCGGGCGATTTCGAGCTTCCGGCGTTCGCCGCCGGACAGGAACCGGCCCTGGCTATTCGCCACCTCGTTTAATGCGAAACGTTCGATGAGCATCTCGGCCCTATGATGGCGCTGGGCCCAACTGAGCGGCATCGTCTCCAAGATCGCAAGCAGGTTTTTACGAACGCTCAATCGCTGAAAGATGCTCGGCTCCTGAGAGAGGTAACCGATACCCAAACGAGCGCGTTTATACATCGGTAATTTGGTAATATTCCGGCCTTGTAAGAGCACCGAGCCGCTGTTGGGTCTGACCATCCCCATAATCATCCTAAAAGTCGTGGTTTTACCGGCCCCATTACGCCCTAAAAGCCCAACGATACTCTGCTCTTCAATGGTAATCGATACTTCGTTAACGACAATCCGTCCGGAATATCTTTTCACCAATCCGCAAGTTTCAAGAAGATTCACATCGACCATATTGATAACTCATATTGGCTTTCGTAAAAGGGCATTATAACAACACCTACCGTCAGAGCAAACAAATATCGAAACAGGCGAACTCCGGAGCCCGATACGAGAAAAGAGAATAAATCTTCTGGCATTTTGGTCAAATTTCTGCTATGTAGGGGTCTTTTGCATAGAAAAAGATATTTATCGTTTACTTATAGGCGCTTATGTTTGCGATTCTGAGCGATATACATTCGAATATCGAGGCTTTAACGACGGTCCTGGCGGATATCGAGAAGCGTGGCATCAAGACGATCTATTGCCTGGGTGATGTGGTCGGCTACGGCCCCAATCCCAGAGAATGTCTCGATCTGATTATCACCAAAAGCAAGTGGTGTGTTCTGGGCAATCACGATTACGCGGTTTTTTACGAGCCGACGAATTTTAACTACGGCGCCGAACAAGCCAGTTTCTGGACCCGGGAAGTCCTGGAATCCGAAGAAGAGCCGCAACCCCGCGACAGACGCTGGAGCTTCCTGGGCAAGCTGCCGATGCGAAGAACGCTCAAAAACAAATGCGACAAACATACGGCAACGATCGACTTTGTCCACGCTTCCCCCCGACGTCCGATCAATGAATATATCTTCCCCGATGACGTCTACACGAATCCACTGAAGGTCCGACTGCTTTTCGAGCGAGTCAACCATATCTGCTTTGTTGGGCATACCCACATGCCCGGGGTGTTCCTCGACGAACCCGATTTTTACCTGCCGAACGAGTTGAATGACGTCTATCCGATCGTCGATGACGAGAAGGCCATCATCAATATCGGCTCCGTCGGACAACCCAGGGATAAAGATAATCGCGCCAGTTATGTATTTGTTAAAGAAAATAAGGTGCATTTCGTCCGGCTCGAATACGATTTCAAAAGCACCATGAAGAAGATTTTCGCCATCGAGCAGTTGGATAACTTTCATGCAGAGCGCCTTCAGAGCGGAAGATAAGGGCATTGACCATTGAAGAATGAGAATATAAATCAATTCGTGGTGTAATATTCGACGATGAAAGCAACTTTAACTTTATTCGTTATTGGCTTTGTTTTTTTCTGCGGTTGGCTTATTGTCGAATCCGGGTTCTTTAAGGGTTCATCGCAGGTTGAACCGGGTTGTATCCTTCTGCAAAATGTTGCCGACAATAAAAAGCCTGTAAGAGACGATGTCCCGGAGCCGAACGTCCCACAGATGAAAGCCGCTGAGACGACAGTATATGGCGCCGATCACGCTCCGACCCAAACGATGGTTCTCGGCTCGGTCGATCCGAAAAGCGGCTATAAATTCCAGTTGGAGCTGAGTTCCAAAGGGGCGGCTATCAGAAAAGTTACTTTCAGCGACATCTATGATCGCGATCCCAAAGACCCACAACCGTTAGTTTTCGTCTCGCCCATACCCAGAAGCAACGGCAGCAAAATTTTAACAATGGCGAATACGAACTTTGTCTTCGTCGAGCAAAAATTACAACTCTTCCTGGATCAGCTTCACTGGAAGAGTTACGAGCCTAAAACCGAAGAGGACGGATCACAAAGCGTCCGATTCGAGGCGACGATCGAGAATGAAGAAACCAATGAGCCGGTTCTGAAACTGACTAAAACCTATAGAATCCGTCGCGACAGCTATCTCCTCGATTGTGATCTTGTGATTAAGAACCTTACAAGCATTGAGCAGAAAATACGCTTCAACCTGACCGGGCCGGGCGGAGTGGGCCGGGAAGGTTTTCGCAGTGATATGAGAAGCGTCGTGGCTGGCTTTAGAGACTCAAACGGTCACGTTGTCGGCGTGATGCATAATATGAGAAATCTTACAAAAGCAAAAAGTATAGAAGATAGACAACTGAAAAAGCCCGGCGGTAATTTTCTCTGGGCCGCTGCGGTCAACAAATACTTCGCGGCTATTGCTATACCCCTACCCGATGATGACAAAGACTACTGTGACTGGATCACAAGCAAAACGAGCCAACTATACAATCCCGATGGAGATGCAAATGCCAAAACCGGCGACGAGACCGTAGGCGTGAACCTGGGAGTCGCCTCAACCACGCTGGCCGCGAGCGATCAGGCGAATCATTCCAAAACCTATCAATTCCAACTTTATTTTGGACCTAAGGATAAGAATCTTTTCGATAAGAACGAACGATATCGCGAACTGGGCCTCAGCCAGACAATAACATTTATGCCGTGCTTTTGTTGTCCCACGAGCATCATCCACCCGCTGGCGTTCGGAATCCTGGCCATTATGAAATGGTTGCACGTCGTCATTCCCAACTACGGCGTGGTCATTATTATCCTCGTCTTCCTCATGCGGCTGATTCTGCATCCGATCACGAAGAAGAGCCAGGTCTCCATGAGCAAAATGGGCACGCTCGCCCCGAAGGTCGAAGAAATAAAGAAAAAATACGCCAACAATAAAGCTGAGATGAACAAGCAGATGATGGCACTGTACAGGGAACAGGGGGCCTCACCGGTGATGGGGATGCTGCCGATGATGGTGCAGATGCCCATTTGGATCGCTTTGTATAGCGCGGTCTATGCCAGTATTGATTTGCGAGGCGCCGCCTTTTTGCCATTCTGGATCACGGACCTGTCCGTCCCGGATGCGGCGTGGACGTTTCCACGACCGCTTGTAATACCATTTCTAAATTGGAAGATCCTGTCGCTGAATCTGCTACCGATCCTCATGGGCGTGGCATTTTATCTCCAGCAGAAAATGATGCCGTCCCAGGCGAACGCCGCAACAAATCCGCAGGTAGCCCAGCAACAAAAGATGATGAAGATCATGCTGCCGGTAATGTTTCCCCTGATGTTGTACAACGGGCCGTCGGGTGTCAACCTTTATATCATGGCCAGTACATTTGCCGGCGTTGTGGAGCAATACGTGATTCGCAAACACATCCGCGAAAAGGAACAAGCCGAATCGAAGGGTTTGGTAGCCGCGACAAGCAAGACCGGCGGTAAAGTCAAGAAGAAGAAACCAAAGCCGTTCTTTAAAACCTGATCATGATGAAGCGTATCTCGTGAAACGTAAAACGAGAAAATGAGATACGAGATGCGAGATACAAAATACGATGTCACTGATACCATCTTCGCTATCAGCTCGCCGAGTTCGGATCAGCGGGTCATCCTTCGCATCACCGGGCCCGATACGATCGAGATTTGCAGGCACATTTGGACAGCTCCGCTCGAATCTCCAAAGGTGGGGCACGCCCCACCCTATATTCTGTCTGGCTCTGTTGCCGTCGATGCAGAGTTGAACGTTGATGCCAAGCTATACTTTTTTGTTACGCCGCATTCCTTTACTGGCGACGATGTCGTGGAAATCCATACGGATATGAATTCCGCCGTGACCGAAGCCTTAATAAAGAACATTATGGAGCATGGCCTTCGCATGGCCGAGCCGGGCGAATTCACAGCCAGAGCATTTTTGAACGGCAAGATCGATTTGGTCCAAGCCGAGGCCGTGAACGAGATTATTATCAGCACGAACGAATATCAATTGGCCGCCGCGGAGAAGTTGCTGGGCGGACAATTGGGCGAGGCGACTGCAGAACTATGTGAGAGTTTAATGGATTGCCTGAGCCTGATCGAAGCTGGGCTGGATTTCAGCGGCGAGGACATCGAATTCATCACACGAGATGAGGCGGTCGCCAGGCTCGTGGATATTAAGAATCGACTCGAACGATTACTATCGGGAAGTATCCAATATGAAACGGTTATCGACTTGCCCGCGGTAGGCATCGCCGGCGCACCCAACGCCGGAAAGAGCACCCTTCTGAACAAGCTGCTCGGCATGGAAAGAAGCATCGTATCAGACCAGCACAAAACCACGCGAGACATCCTAACCGGCATTTGCCAACTGTCACAGTATCAATGTGTGTTATTCGATTGTGCGGGCCTCGTGATTGATCCCGACAACATACTGGACGAATTGGCCCAGCAGGCCGCCATCGAGGCGCTGCGAAATAGCGATATCGTTATATTCTGCGTTGACCTCTCAGAAACCGACTGGTCCCAAGACATTGCCATTCGACAACTGATTGAATCCAAAATTGTCCTCCCCGTCGCAACGAAAAGTGATCTGCTCTGCGAACAAATGCTGCCCGAACATCTTACTGCATTGAATGAATTGTTCAGTGCCGACTTTCTCTTGATCTCAGCGCAGATCGGCACGGGGGTCGAATTACTACGAAAGATACTCGACGCCAAATTGACCGAGAAATTTTCCATTCCCCGTACAAGCAACGTCGCCCTGACCACCCGTCACCGGCAGGCCGTCACCGAGGGCATGGATTACGTCGATGAATCCATCGACGAATTGAAAGCCGGCAACGACGAGGTCGCCGCATTAACGCTGCGAGGTGCCTTTCAGGCGGTTTCCGACATCCGGCAACCCATCGCCGCACATGTCGACGAACAGATATTGAAACAAATATTCAATCGCTTCTGCATCGGCAAATAGCAAAGAAAGTGAGGACATTATGAAACGAAAAAATCTGGTTGTCATGATAGC
>Ga0272441_10009260_pt1 | contig 15279 bp, 12 predicted proteins | sample SSMProp6N_FD_193582 | JGI IMG/M metagenome (GOLD analysis project Ga0272441, IMG submission 193582) | Marine sediment archaeal communities from Little Sippewissett salt marsh, Falmouth, MA, United States - SSM-Prop-6N | ecosystem: Environmental > Aquatic > Marine > Wetlands > Sediment ... | reverse complement strand
CTATTTTACTGCTTAGTAGACTACTATAGAGAATTCTACTCGGCATAATTGGAGTGTCGGCATAATTTCGCTTATGCCGAGCTCGGCATAAGCGAAAAACTTTTGCATCCCTGCTGGCTCAAAAAGGCGTTTCAACGGCAGTGACTCAGAGGTTGCTGGAACACTCCAGCCCACAGCTTACAAATGACGTATATACCAATGTTGATCCTGTACTGCGTCAGGCCGTCAATCTTTTACCGGTCGCTGACTGGTTATGATCTATAGTCGATGACCTCAGAATCCTAAAGTCCCTGCAGTTTTCTATCTCAGAGGAACTAGTACTTAAGGGGTTCAATTTTTTTCCGTAAAGCTTTCATTTGAACATCCACTGCTCTATCACTCACAATATAATCATAACCATACAAGGCATTGATAATTTGGTACCGTGTGCAGACCTTACTGACGTACCTGACCAGCATATAGAGAAAATAGAACTCTGAATAACTCAGCGAAAGTTCCTTACCTTCAATGATTGTCTGATAGCGTGCAGGATCGATTGTCAGATCGTGGATCCTAACGGTGTCTCTGTCAAGGCTTTGGTCGATTTTTTTCTCAGGACTCATCGAACTCACGCCATTAATTCAACAAGGCTAAATGGTTTGATCATATAAACGTCAGTTTTCAACTCAAGACTGAGGATTATCTCAATGTCTTCCGCTATTAGAAAAATAAAATCAAAAAGGGGCCTTGCTGAGGTTTTTGGTGAAGTTCATGCCCATGCATTAAGCGTGGGGATGATCGCAAGGCCCCTGTTTCGAAAAATAAAAATTTAGGATTCGTTGACTATCGAAAACAAGATTTACTCCTCTAAGTTTAACTACAGAGTATATTGAGATTATTAGAAATGTGTTAAGGTTTTGTTATTTCCATGTTATCAACGGTTGTAGTCGGCATGCGTTGGCCAAGAGGAGCATTCATAAAGAAAATATTATGATCTCTCTTCAGACTCCTTTTTGCGACCTGCTTATTCAATTGAAATTTAAGAAATCGACATTAATGGAATTTTAGTAATCTGCTAATCCTCTTCAAACATTTTCCCCCCAGAATAGTAAACAGATTGAGTCTGGCAATTCCTTGACCAACCTGGAGAGCCATTTGAAAATAAATGATCGTATTGTGAAAAAAAGTGAACGAAAGCTAATTCAGCAGGATACATTTTGGCCGGAGAATTGTCGGCTCGTGAATTAGCGTCGGATACCGGATATTCCGGGGTAGTAATAAATTGTTTTTGGGCCGTTATGACTAATGATGAACTTTGGATTTAATAATATGAAAGGAGGCCAATGAGAAGAATTGCTGTACATTTGCGCCCTTAAATGTTAATATGGCGCGGTATTGCAAAGGAGGATCGATGAGAAAATGTGCATTACATGTATCCTTATAAATCAACTTTCAACAACAATCTAGGAGTAGGATCAATGAACAAATTTACGTTAATAGCCATGATTGGTTTAATCGTGGGTAATGCCGCTGTGGCGGCCGACGTCGATGTAACTGAAAACATTACAACATCTCAATTGTGGACCGCCGACAACGTTTATCATCTCAAGGCGGTCATCTATGTAGAGCCGGGCGCAAGTCTGACGATTCAACCTGGAACTCTCATTCGCGGCAACACGGCCAGTGCCCTAGTGGTTGCCAACGGCGCCCAGATTTTTGCTATGGGTACCAAAAACAGGCCCATCATCATGACCTCCGAAGAGGATGATCTGGTAACCTGGCGTCCGTCTTGTGAAGAGTGGGGCAACCTGACGATTATGGGCGACGCCCTGATCTCCGCCACGCTGGACGGCGACGGCATCGGCGCCCCGACGGGCCTCGATATCGCCCAGATGGAAGGTCTTGAAGCCCGGTTCCCCGGCGATACCCTCCCGCTCTACGGCGGTGGCGACGATGACGACGACAGCGGTGTCATCAGCTATGTTTCACTTCGTTACGGTGGACACGTGCTTAGCATTGCCAACGAACTTAACGGTATGTCGCTCGGTGGTGTCGGACGCGGAACGGATATGGATCACGTCGAAATCATGAATAATGTGGACGACGGTATCGAAATCTGGGGTGGCACACTGAACATTAAGTATGTCAGCATCTGGAATATCGGCGACGACAGCTTCGACCTCGACCAGGGATATCGTGGTAAGGCCCAGTTCGGCCTGATCGTGCAGGGATACTGCGGCGACAACAGCCAGGGTTCCGGGATCGGCGACAACTGTTTCGAGATGGACGGTGCCGAAGATGCGACCGCTCAGCCTTTCGGTACTGCACTTATCTACAACTTCACGACGGTCGGACAGCCGTATGACGGAGACCAGGGAACGGAATGGCGCGACAACATGCGGGCGCAGTTCCATAACTGTGTGTTCATGGACATCGGCGATAAGATGGTCAAAGACGGCGGCACCGGTGGCGATGGTGGTGGATATGGCTCCGCCGGCGTTCCGGCGTTGGATTGGCTCTTCACGAGGTCGTATGACGATTATCCGACGAACATTGCGAGCGTAGATCCGAAAGCCCTCTATCCGAACTTCACGTCGGGTACCTGGTGCCAGTTCACAGATTGTGTTTTCCACAATCTGTCTGAGACGGATTCGCTGGACACTTACGGCGTCATGGCCGAGGCCAATAATAACACGATCAGTGATTTGAGCCCGATTCAGGCCATTACCCGTGCCGAACCGGAGGTTGTCGGCGGGAAGGCGATGGCTTTGGTAACTTACCTGAATCCTCGTGCCGCGAACGATGCAGCCTCATCTGTCGATATGGCTCCGGATGATGGCTTCTTCACGCCGGCTCCGTATGCGGGCGCCTTTGGCCCGGATGAGAACTGGCTCGTTGGCTGGACCGCTGCTTCGGCATATGGAATGACGGACTAAAACGACGATTTGGAAATCTTTTTTAGGGATTTCCGGTTGTTTTTGCAACAGCTTAAGAAGTGTTATAAAATTGATGGCAGTGTGGATCGACACGCTGCCATCAATTTTTATTGAAAAACGGCTATAATATTTCCCGTATTGCCCAGTATCACACATTTAACATAATATTAACAGAATATAGGTTAACCATTTTAACTCTTTTTGGTATCATATGGATTGCGTCGATATGTTTCTAAATGATAAACCGAACGGTAGAAATACGATGAAAATTCGTTTGAGCGTGTTTTCTCTTCTGCTGGGTGTTGCTGCCTTTGCCTATACGGTGGGTTGCAGTGCTCGCAATGAAGATACGTCACAGGGATCTTTGAAAGAAATCTCGCTACAACCGTATCAGACGGAACTTCTTGATATTGCCTTTCAAGCCGCCTCAGCCATGCCGGTTTTTCCACATATTAAAAATCGTTCACGGGCGCAGGAAATGGTCGTCACAGCCTGTTTTGAATTGGATCAGCCTTCACGGGCATCTCGATATATCGAGCAGATCGGTAACTGGCGACGAGGAGCGGGTTATGCGGATTTGGCTCTTTATTACGCGCAGCATGGAGCGAAGGAAAAAGTCGAATCATACTTAAAATTGGCCGACCGGATTTCAGAAGAGGCCGAGGATTGGAGGAAAGACCGGATAAAGGTGAAAATAGCCGGGGTGTATGCTTATTTGGGACAGACGGATAAAGCTTCCCGGTTCGAACAGGGCATTGAGGCTTCCGAGATGGGGAAAATGGCCCGAATCGAGGCGATGGTTTGTCCGGAGGAATCTTTCAATAAAAAAATGGAGGAACTTGACCACCTCGTTTCAGGGAAAGATTTCGATATCGTGAAGAACGCCCTTGAGGTGTATCCTGAACTTTATAAGCGTTTTTATACGAATGTCGAACGACGGGCGCTTATCGAGAAGAAGATGAAAGCATCCTGGAACAACATGCCGATCTCAGTGCGTATTGATCTGCTAACTGAATTGGTGAATTTTTCCCTCGATCGTGGAGATACGGAAAAAGCGCTCGAGTTGGTTAATGAGGCCGGAGCTATGATGGATTCTACGACTTGGCCCATTCGTTTCGATATTCCTTTAAAAGCCAGGCTGGCGGGACTTCGTTACCGCTCCGGCGACCGGGATCGGGCACGAACTGAGATTCAGTACGCTCTCGATATGTTTAATGCGAATCGAGAAAAGATCATCAATATTTATCGAGCCGGGATACTTCGTTCCATTGCAGAAGGTTATCAGGCGATGGGTGATATAACGAAGGCACTCGATTTGTATAAACAGGCTCTTGAGGCCGGCATAGAAAATCCGAATTCCAGACCGCGTGCGGAAGATTTGACGGCTACGTGCTGCTCGATGGCTTTACATGCAGTGGAGCCGAGTGCGGGGTTATTAAACCGTATTCGTGAAATACGTGGCGGTTTGGGCGATCCCTGGTAGTGAACCGGATGATCGGAGATATTTAAATTTTCAAGGTTTGGATATTCGGCCTTGAAAACAGGTGAAGGGTGAGTGAAGGGTGATTAATTTCGTTTGGAGTGGGTGAAAGGTGAAAAGGTTCGTTGGAGTGAGTCCACGATCGGTTGTGTTGAGCATTGCGGTGTTGCTTTGTCTTACGTTAGCTATCGAGGCGCAAGAGGTTGGAGGCGTTCGCGGTGCGGTATCTGATGAGGATTTTAATGTTCCACTGATAGCCGTCCAGGTGCTGATTGTTGAAACCGGACAGAAAACGACGACGAGCGATGAAGGTAATTACGTCTTTGGTCAGGTGCCTCCGGGTACCTATACGCTAGTCTTTTCCAAAGAAGGATATACGCGGAAGTTAACACCTGATGTCGTGGTCTCCCCGGGCCGGATGACTGATATTGATGTCTCGTTGGCGGGTGAGTTCACGGAAATGGAAGAGTTTATCGTCCAGGACCTGGAACTGGGCGGCAGCACGGAAATCGGCCTGTTGAATTTGCGAATGGACAGTCCGTCGCTGATGGATTCGATCAGTTCGGATCTGATGAGTCAGGCCGGGGCGAGCGATGCCGCCAGCGCCCTCCGATTGGTTTCCGGTGCGACGGTCGAAGACGGTAAATATGCCGTGGTACGCGGTCTGCCGGATCGCTATGTCAATTCGCAACTGAATGGAGTGCGCTTGCCGACGGCGGATGCCGATAAGCGCGCCGTTCAGCTCGATCAGTTTCCCGCGGCATTGATCGACAGCATTCAGGTCAGCAAGACCTTCACGCCCGATCAGCAGGGTGATGCCTCCGGCGGCGCGGTGAATTTAGTGCTCAAGGGGATTCCTGAGGAACCGGTGTTCAAGTTCCAGGTCAAACCGGAGTACAACTCGCAAGCAACGGAAAACGATGACTTTCTCACACCTGGCAGTGGGATGGGAGTCACCCGGGGGAGTGCCTCGACGAATTATAGCGGATCTTTGACGGCCGGGGGAAAATATGATTTTGACAACGGCGTTCGTGTCGGGGCGCTTTTGAGCATGTATTATAAAAAGGACTACTCTTATTTTGAAAAGGGAGAGCATAATATCTACATCGCCAGGCTGCTGAATGGAGCCTACTCGATGGTGCCTTATGTGCGAGAGGAATTCACGAGTTTGTATGATGTGACGGAAGGCGTGGAAAAAGATCAGTGGGGCATTTTAGGGGCGGTCGGTGCGGAAGTCGAAAATCATTCGCTATCCTTGATGTATATGCGTACGCAGGTCACCGAAGAAAGAGCAACGCTGATGGAAGATGTCCGTGGCAATGCGTATTTTGCGGATGATTCCGGCGTCGAGGCTCCGTATCATCGCAGCCAAACGCTGGAATATACCACGCGGACTCAATCGACAATGCAGTTAAAAGGACGTCATACGTTCGCGATTCCGGAATACGAATTTGGGGATTATTGGCAGTTTCTCAATCCGGAAGTCGATTGGACAATAGCTGTCAGTTCGGCCGGGATGGATCAACCCGACAAACGGGTCTTTAGTAGCGTTTGGCGTCCGGAGCGGGTTATCATACCCGGCGTATTGGAAATTCCGCCTACCTATACCGGATACGATCCCAGCGGGAGTGGACACGGATTCGCCCAACGCATATGGAAAGAGATTACAGAGGACAGTACACAGTTTCTCGTGAATGGAAAATTGCCGTTCGAGCAATGGAGCGGCGATGAGGGGTATCTGAAAATCGGTTTGTTCAATGACCGCCTGGATCGGGAGTATGAACAAACCAGCTTCTTTTACGAAACCGGCGGTTCGTACAATGCTCCGTGGGAAAGCTATTGGTCGGACGTATATGCTTCCGAAGGGCACGCCCTCAACGCCTCGGATGAGGACGTGGATTACTCGGGTGAGCAAAAAATCACGGCGGGCTATTATATGATCGATCTGCCTTTGAGCTCTTTCTTGAAAGTGATCGGAGGCACCCGTTACGAATCGACGGATTTGGAGACGGTCAATCATCCCAAAGGTCCCAACGCCCAGTATCTACCGCCCGGGGGAACGGGTTGGACCGCCTTCGGTCCAGAGGCGGATGTGACGTATGAGCAAGACGACGTTCTTCCGTCGATTGGAATTGAAGTCGTTCCGGTCGAGAAGATCAAACTCCGAGCTTCATATAGCGAAACGGTGGCCCGGCAGACCTTTAAAGAACTCTCTCCGGTCATGCAAATGGAATATCTCGGGGCGGATATTTTTGTCGGCAATCCCCAATTACAGATGAGCGCTTTGGACAATTATGACCTGCGTTTTGATTATGAACCCTATGCGGGGGGATTATTTTCGGTGTCCTGGTTCCACAAGGATGTTAAATCGCCGATCGAGTATGTGCAGCGTTTTCAGGCGTCGCTTTTTTATACGACGGCTGTAAATTATCCCGAAGGCACGCTGGAGGGCTATGAGTTTGAGGTCCGTCAGGATATCGGGAGGCTTTGGGAAGCGTTGCAAGGCTTTTCGATCGGGGCCAATGCGACGATTATCGACTCGGAAGTTACCCTGCCGGCGGATGAGGCGGCGGATTTTCAATCCATCGGTGTTCCGATACGAAGCCGGGATATGTTAAACGCACCTCACCATCTTTATAACTTCAACCTGACGTATGAATATGAACCGTATGGTACACGGGTGGGTCTTTTCTACACGGTGAGAGGGGATACCCTGGTGGAGGGCGGAGTTGCATTAAGTAATAGCTATGTGCCCGATGTTTATGAGGAGGCGTATGGCACGCTGAATTTTGGTTTGACCCAGCCGCTCGGAGAAAATTGTAAAATCGCTTTTCAAGCTAAAAACCTTACAAATCCTGAAATTCGACGCGTTTATCGTTCGGATTATATTACTGATGAAGCGGTTAAGACCTCTTATAAAAAAGGTATAGATCTGTCCGTGAGTCTGTCATACGAGTTTTAATCAGTGAATGACGGAAAGATTCATCCACCTTTCAAGTCGAGTCGAGTTACCTTCAATTAATTCAAATCTAATCATCTCTTAACAGTGTTCTAACATGGCCTTGATAGGATTCGCATAAGTGGAAGTATAAATTTTGTTTAGGGGCTAAACGATATGGACTCTTACAAGGCCTGTCAACCGGTTAGTGTATGGGAGGGTGGATCGTGATGGGAACAATACACCGACGAGTGGGTATTATTCTCGTGGCGGTTGCAGCTCTTAGTTTGTCTGCGGAACCGGTAGCGCACAATAGTATTGAGCGTGTACGCGGGACCATCGAACAGTGGGTTCAAACCCAACAGTTGGTTTCCAAGGAAAAGCGGGACTGGGCGATCGATCGCGAAATGCTCTATGAGCGCATCAAGTTAGTCGAGAATGAAATTGCGTCGTTGCGTGAAAAGATCGGCCAGGCTCAGCAAAGTATCAGCGACGCCGACAAAAAACGTGCCGAGTTGGTGGAACAAAACGATAAGCTCAAAAGTGCCGGTGAAAGTCTCAAGAGCATCGCAAGCAATCTGGAAGCCAGCACTCTTGCGTTGAATAAACGGTTACCTGATCCGATCCGCGAACGTATTAAACCACTCAGTCAGCGTCTTCCGGAGGATCCCAACGAGACGAAACTTTCTCTCTCCCAACGGTTTCAGAACGTGATTGGAATTCTTAACGAGGTGAATAAGTTTAATCGCGAGCCTACGGTGACCAGCGAGGTGCGAACGCTGGCCGATGGCAGCGTCGCTGAGGTGACGGCGTTGTATGTTGGTCTCGGGCAGGCTTATTATGTCGGTGCTAAAGGCACGGTAGCCGGAGTGGGGCGTCCTTCTGAAAGCGGTTGGATTTGGGAATCCTCCAATGATACGGCAGATGAGATCACGGATGCCGTTGCCATTTTGAAAAACGAGAAGGTGGCGAGTTTTGTGCCGCTGCCGGTAAAGGTTCAGTAAACCGATTTATGAAAACGAAAAAATTTCTATTTTTAATAGTCGCTTTTGCTCTTTTCTTTCGGGCAATACCGGTTGGTGCTGTTCAGGCTCAGGAAAACAGCGATCCGAATCTGGCGTCTCCTTCAGAGAGTCGATCGTTTAAGGACGCGGGAACATCCGCGCAGAAAGATCTTGAAAACAGTCTTGCAGAACTCGCCCAATTGCGGGATCAGATTAAAAATGAAAAGATTCCGCTTGGCCGCAAGCTTAGCGATCTCGAAGACCAGCTCACCGAGGTTCGAGGCGAGTATCAGCAAATCACCCGGTTGCTCGACACCCGCACTCTCGATCTGACTAATCTGCGTACGGACATTCGGTTGCGTCAAGAGGAAAAAACCTACCTTTCTAACCTTTTGGATCAGTATATCCGGAATTTTGAAACACGATTACATATTGCTGAAGTCAAACGGTACGCCGAACCACTCGAAGCCGCCAAACTGGCGCTCGAAAACAGTAATTTAAGCGATATTGAAGTTTATCAAGCACAGGCCGCCCTTATCAATGCGTCGCTCGAACGCTTACACGATGCTCTCGGCGGCACCCGCTTCGAAGGCAGCGCAGTGGACGCTTCCGGCCTGGTAAAGCCCGGTACGTTCGTACTCATCGGTCCCGTGGCGCTGTTCCGCTCCCAGGACGGTCAATCCATCGGCACGGTCGAGCAACGTCTCGGTTCGCTCGAACCGACGGTCATTGAGTTCGAATCTCAGGAAATGACCCAGGCCGCGGCCGACACCGTGTCGTCAGGCGCCGGTTTTCTCCCGCTCGATCCCACGCTCGGTAATGCACATAAGATCGAAGCGACGAAACAATCTCTCCTGGAGCATATCGAAAAGGGCGGGCCGGTCATGTATCCGATCCTCCTTTTGGCTTCCGCCGCTATGTTGGTAGCGCTCTACAAAGGGTTGGAATTGTCGCGTGTACGCAAGCCGTCGGAAAAACGGGTACATGCATTATTGCATGCCGTCGCTGGTCACGATGAAAAGAAAGCCGCCTCGGAGGCGGCAACCGTAGGTGGACCGACCGGCAGGATGCTTTCGGCTGGCGTGGAGCATATCAAGGAACCCACTTCCCTGATCGAAGAAGTGATGTACGAGAACATCCTCACCGCTAAAATGAGACATAATCGTTTCCTGCCTTTTGTCGCGATTAGCGCGGCGGCGGCCCCATTACTGGGATTGCTTGGTACCGTGACGGGGATCATCAACACATTCAAACTGATTACTGTTTTTGGTTCCGGAGACGTCAAAATGCTGTCCGGCGGTATTTCAGAAGCGCTGATTACGACCGAGTGGGGACTGATCGTTGCCATACCATCGCTCTTACTCCATGCGTTTCTTTCACGCAAGGCACGGGGGATGGTCGCCCAGATGGAGAAAATTGCGATCTCTTTTGTTAACCAGATTAACAAAACGCCCTACACGCAGGATTGTACCGCGGATTTATTAGCGGACATGCCCAGCACAGTGGCTCGTGAAGTTGTCCAGCAACTGGGTCATAATGGCCATCGGAAATTTCATCCTCATGAAGAGCCACAAGAGCTTTCTGAACGACCACTGCGATATTCGAAAGATTCAGCCGGTCATATCATGGATCCTCTCGTTATCAGTATCGGTGACACGTCCACCGTGGCCGAAGCGATCGGAAGAATCCGCAAGACTGAGATGGATGAAGATATCCCGGCCGTCTTTGTTGTAAACCAGCAAGGAAAGTATGTTGGGGATGTACGTATTCATAAACTTTTAACCCGTTCTGAACAGGACTGCATAGATTCCCTGGTGAATACGAACACGTTATTCGTGCGCGTAGATACCGACCAGGACGAGGTCCGGGACATGTTTAGCAAGCATAACTTGATTATCATACCGGTCCTCAATCACGACGATCAACTGGTGGGCCATATTACAGCCGACCGTGTGAATGGAAACAGTGTCGTAAAAAGGAGCACTTAAGGATGAATGCACTAACTGGACAACTGGCTGTTCTTTGGAATCAGGCGGTAACCATCTGGCTTTCGGGGGGCTGGGGGATGATCGCGCTGGCGCTGAATGCCTTTGTCATGCTTGCGCTGGGCATGCATGTGCTTTTCAAGCTTCGCGAAAAGGGATTTCAGTCCGTCAGGGAAAAAACCTGGCGGCGCTGGATCGATCATCCGGGCGAACGTCGCGGCCCGATCGGGAAACTGCTCGATTATGTCACTGGGGTTGATTCGCTTAATCAGACATCCGTCTTATTTGAAGAATTGCGTACGACGGAAATTGTTCCGTTCGAGCGAGATTTACGCGTCATGATGATTTGTGTCAGTGCCGCACCGTTGCTGGGATTGCTCGGAACGGTAACGGGGATGCTGTCGACGTTCGGGGCTCTGGCCTCCGGGGCCGGGGGTGAAAAGACCATGGGTCTTGTCGCCGAAGGGATATCCGAAGCGCTGATTACAACGGAGACTGGTTTGATCATCGCTTTGCCGGGACTCTTTTTCCAATACCTTCTTTCACGCAAGCTCGAACGTTACAGAATCTTCCTGGCGCATCTTGAAACGATATGTACGCAGATTATATATAAACCGCAGCGTGAGCAGGAAGTCATTATGTACGAACTGCCTCAGCCGGAAGAGTTGTCGTACGAAAAATTGCATGAGAAAGTAGCGTAAAAAGATGAACGCACGCGGTGCGATCATCATGGCATTTATTGAAATAACGGTCGAGGAAACATATGGGACGTTTTCGTGACATGGCGGCAGAAGACAACAGCGATACAGATATCAATATCTCCCCGCTGATTGACTGCGTTTTTATCCTATTGATCTTCTTCATTGTGACGACCACGTTCGTGGAGGAAACGGGCGTCGAGGTGGATAAGCCTCAAGCGGCCTCATCCGTTCGGCTGGAAAAAACAAGCATTCTCCTGGCGCTCACTGAAAAGGGCGAAGTGGTCTATGGCGGACGGGAAATCGGGTTCAGTGGAGTCCGGCAGCTCGTCAAACGCATGCTCCAGAAAGAGGATGTCCCCGTGATCATTCAAGCCGATGCGGCGGCGCCGTCCGGCCTGCTTGTGCGTGTCATCGATGAGGCCATACTGGCCGGCGCCCCCAAGGTGAGTTTAGCCTCCCGTAAACCTAAAGGGTGAGCGTTCGAGTCGTGAGGAGCAGCAGACAAACATTCAGTATTGTTCGTGAGATACGCTATCACCTGTGGGTGCTTCTGGGCTCGATGGTGATGGCGCTGGCTTTATTCATCGTTCTGCCCGTGATGCAAACCATTAGCAAACCTCCTACGGATGATCTTCTTCTGACGGATGTGGATGTGGCGGACATTGAGCCGCCGCCTCCGTCGCCGCCGGAACCTGAGCCGGAGCCGGAACCGGAGTTCGAGGATCAACCTCCTGAGCTTGCGGAAGAAGCGGCGCCGCTGGACCTTTCTCAGCTTGAGTTGGCGCTCAATCCCGGTTTTAGCGAAGGCTGGATGGGCGGTGGTGATTTTGCCGTCCAACTAAATACCGTTGTGTCGGGCTCGAAGGATGAAGACGAGAATGCAATCTTTTCGATGGCCGATCTGGACCAGAAGCCGAGGGTTATTTATCAACCCAGCCCCTCATTTTCGAAATCGCTCCGTCGGAAAGCACCCGCCAAGGTGAATGTCATTTTTATCGTCGATGAGCGCGGTCGTGTTATGGAGCCGCGGATACGGAGTTCGACGGATTCCTTGTTTGAAAAGCCGGCGCTGAGCGCCGTAAAACGTTGGAAATTTGAACCCGGCAAACGGGGGGGTAAGCCGGTGCGTTTTCGCATGCTGGCGCCGATAACCTTCGGGAAAGGATAATCCATGAAAATGGAATATAAAACTCAAAACGCAAAATGCAAACCATTTGCTTCGGTGCGTATCGTCTTGCTTGCATCGTCTATTTTCAGCCTTTTGTTCGTTGGAAGTTATGTTCGAGCCAATGAACAAACTCATCTGAGCAAGATGGAGCTGGAACTGTGGCAAAGCCCGGGATTTAAAAAGCGGTTTGCGGAGAGTTACCTGGCCGAAACAGACATCGAGCCGAAATTGACACAGCGTGAAGGCGAGAAGATGCTGAAGATTCTCGAACTGATCTCCTCGGACAAAATGGACGAGGCCGCCAGGCAGCTTCAGAAGGAGACGAAGGAAGCATCCAGCGCCGTTTTTGACTTCACATTAGCCAATATTCATTTTCAGAAGGAGCAACTCGAACAGGCGGCGGCCGGGTATGAGAAAGCCGTCGCAAAATATCCGAAATTTCGTCGCGCCTGGAGGAATCTCGGATTGATCCACGTTCGTAACGGCGATTATGAGAAAGCGATTCTCTCCTTAACCAAGGTGCTTGAACTTGGCGGTAGCGATTCGCTAACGTATGCCCAGCTCGGATATGCTTATCTGTCGGTGGAAAACAATCTTTGTGCCGAGTCGGCGTATCGGATGGCCGTGCTGCTCGATCCGGAGACCCTGGATTGGAAAGTGCTTTTGGCGATGAGTATTCTTAAACAAGAGCGCTTTTCGGAGGCTGTTTCTCTCTTCAATACGCTCATCAGGGACGATCCCGACCGCGCCGATCTCTGGCTTTATCAGGCCAACGCCTATATCGGTTTGAATCAGCCGCTCAAAGCCGCGATCAATTTCGAATTTGTTGATCGTCTGGGCCAATCGACAGCGAGTAGCCTGAACAAGCTCGGTTTGATCTACGTCAACCATGAATTGTTTGAAACAGGCGTGGATTCTTACATTCGTGCACTTGAAAAAGATCCGCAAGGCAAGACCGATCACGTCGTTCCCGTATCGAGAGTGCTCATCTACCAGGGTGCGCTCGATCAGGCCAGACGACTCATCGAGAGCACGGAGAGCCTCAAGGAGAATAATCTCAGCGAGAACGAACGCAAGGATTTACTCAAACTTCGCGCTCAAATTGCCGTCGCTGAAGGTGCCGGCGAGGAGCAGGCCAAGTTGCTCGAAGAGATCGTAGCGCTGGATCCGCTCGACGGTCAGGCGCTGATCCTGCTCGGCCAGCACTATACCCAATCCGGCGATTTTGAAAAGGCCGTTTTCTACTACGAACGCGCCGAAGGTTTGGAGAAGTTCGAGGCCGAGGCCAAAAAATATCATGCCGTACTCCTGGTCGGGCAAAGCAAATATTCCGAGGCCCTGCCGTATTTGCGCCGCGTTCAGGAACTCAAGCCACAGGATTCGGTTCAGAAATACCTCGAAAAAGTCGAACGATTCGCCAAGTCACGATAATATTCTTCTGTTGTGCTTTAGGTTTGTTTTAGGGTTTGATTGCTCGGATCGCGGCGGCTCGTTTCTCGTATATCTTTGCGGTTTGGGTTCGGTTGGTTTTCCGGTAGATAGCCGCCAGATTCTCAAGCGTCGCGGCTATCGCGGGATGGTCCGGAGCGAGGATCCTTTCCCGCATTTTCAACAGGCGTTCATATAGAGGTTCTGCTTCTGTATATCGCCCCTGGTTGCGGTAAAACGCTGCGAAATTGTTTAAACTTTCAATCGCCTTGGGATGAGCCGGGCCGAAGATTGTTTCTCTGATTGTTAGCGCACGTCTGTAAAGCGGCTCGGCTTGTCTATAACGGCCCTGGATGCGGTAGAGTTCCGCAAGGTTGCTCAGGCTTGCAGCCACTGCAGGATGGTCGGGTCCGAGTTTCTTTTCTCTGATCGCCAGCGCCCGCTTACACGGCGGTTCAGCTAAAGGATAACGGCCCTGGAGACGATACAGCTCCGCGAGATTGTTGAGACTCAAAGCTACCGAGAGGTGCTCCGATCCGAGAGCTTTTTCTTTGATAGTCAATGCACGTTTGTAATAGGGCTCGGCTTCTTCGAACCGTCCTTGAGTGAGGAAAAGTGCCGCAAGATTGTTCAAACTCGTCGCCACCGAAGGATGATTCGGTCCTCGCGCTACTTCCCCGAGGGTGAGAGAAAACATATAAAGCTTCTCGGCCTGTTCATACTCGCCCTGAGTTTTATACACCAGTGCGAGGTTATTAAGACTCAGAGCTACGGTGGGATGATTGAGTCCGCCTTTTTCCTCGGTGATTTTCAATGCCTTTTTTGCGACTTCTACGGCACGATCGTACTGTCCTTGTTTGTGCAGCGATACGACTTCGGCATTGAGCTTTTCCCATTCGATGAACAGCTTTTGCTTTGGGGTTTGAGCATGTCCGGGAATACTCCACGCGAATGTCGAAAAAAATAGTAAAACGATGATTGTGAATCTTTTCATACAGCCCCTTCTCGATTGTTTAATGGCGAGCTATGGCTCTAAAATACTGTCATTAATCCTCAATCCCTTAGACAATCCTCAAATCCTCAGACTAACATTAATATTATACAATGTATCGCGTTGTAATGCTACTTTTATCCGGTAATAATGTTCGCCAAATACTTTGCTCGATAAAAGCTATCGTAAGAAAACCGTGAACTGTTCAACATTGGAAACCAACGCCGATGTCTCCACGGCCAGGCCGTTCGATTTTGCTGTTCAGATCGTTTTTCAAGTTTGCTATTTGACTATACCATGAATCCGAGTATAATCATGGACAACTACAAAAGGTTCAGGATTTGTAAGATTAATGAAGTTGCTGATGTTTCTTTAGTATTTCCCCCCACCCCCAATAGCATTCCATTGTGATCATTCGCAATGCAACCTATTGTCACCATTTTGTCTCTATGTCCAAGCATTTCGGGAAAAAACGTCCGTGCCAAGACCCCTGTCAAGCGAAAAAAACGAGCTTTTTCCACTTTATCGGTCTGGAAATAGTCCTTGTTGGGTGCGCCTTGCTAAGGCACATTAAATCCTCGGGTGGAAATCCCGACCGGCGATACTCGTCCCAGCCGGAAGCACTTGGGGCGGATCAGGAGGTGACAAATGGTCTGAAGCACTTCAAGA
>Ga0272441_10009259_pt1 | contig 15281 bp, 16 predicted proteins | sample SSMProp6N_FD_193582 | JGI IMG/M metagenome (GOLD analysis project Ga0272441, IMG submission 193582) | Marine sediment archaeal communities from Little Sippewissett salt marsh, Falmouth, MA, United States - SSM-Prop-6N | ecosystem: Environmental > Aquatic > Marine > Wetlands > Sediment ... | reverse complement strand
TGCCTTTGCTGAACGCTTGGGCCGCGTTTGCAGGATGATCCCCCGAACAAGTATCGTTCGGAGCCATTTTGGGGCATCGATCACCCGTTCATCCATCAGGAATTCATCCAAATAGGGTTTTACGTCTTTTGGGGTTGGGGTGTCCGGGGAGCCGAGGTTAACGAGCAGTACGCCTTTCATGAATAGTTACAGGATTATGGTTGGGCTGCTTGAAGCTTTGCAAAAATAGGACTTAGATGGGTAGAATCCCACTTGGAACGCAGGAGAATGGCCTATGGCCCGATAAGCAAAACCAATTCAGGAGCATCAGCATGCCTGATCTGATTGAAATGCTTAATTTTCAGCAAGAAAACACCAACGATGTTCGAAGAGTTAATACCTGATGGAAACCAGCGCTCACTGATCATTCTGAGTCTTACCTTTTTACTGCTGATCTTGATCTACGTTGCCCTTACCACCATGTTAAAACGGCTCGGGAAGGACCCGAAATACCTGGTTCCACCGGATATCATCCGCAAAGTTGCAAAGCCTTTGATTTTGATCCTTGCCGCCATCCTGCTTCGGACACCTGCGCTAAGGAATTCATTGGGCATGGAGGAATACGCGGACGTTTTTCGCCGGGTCGGGAGCATTCTCTTCATTTTTGCCTTTGCGTGGCTGGTCATCCGAATCCTTCGGGTGGTAAAAGAGGTTTTGGTGGGAAGGTATAATATGGGGGAAGCCAACAATCTTAAGGCGCGGATCGTATTTACCCAATTCACGATCCTTGAACGGATTGTCATCTTTATTGTCGTAATCCTGGCGCTGGGTGCCGCCCTGATGACCTTTGAAAGTATCCGGGAGATCGGTGTCAGCCTGTTTGCCTCAGCGGGGGTGGCAGGAATTATTATCGGGTTTTCTGCACAAAAACTGATCGCTACCGTGATTGCGGGCATTCAGATTGCCCTGACCCAGCCCATACGGTTGGATGATGTGGTCATTGTTGAAGGAGAGTGGGGGCGGATTGAAGAGATCAGCCTTACCTATGTCATCGTCCGCATCTGGGACAAGCGTTGTCTCATCCTCCCCACTACGTATTTTATAGAAAAGCCTTTTCAGAACTGGACCAAAACCTCCACAGACCTTTTGGGAACGGTATTCCTGTATACGGATTATACGGTTTCCTTCGAAGCCCTTCGGGAAGAATTGCAGCGGATTGTGAATAATGCAAAACAGTGGAACGGGCAGGTCGCCAATATTCAGGTGACCGACTCCCGGGCTACCTACGTAGAGGTGCGCGCTACCGTAAGCGCAGATGATTCGGGAAAAGCATGGGAGCTAAGGGTTCACGTGCGCGAGAAGCTTATCGAATTCCTTCAAAAGAACTATCCCCAAAGCCTGGCACATACCAGGGTTCTGCTAAACAGGGATTCAAGCTCCAATAATATCTAGCTCGAAATGAAAGTGTTATCCCACAGTAGTTGGCCTCAGAGAAGAATAGTGATGCTGTCCCTTTTGTTTCTTGCGGTTTCAATGGCATTTGCCCAGTCTGCTGAGGTGCACTGCCGTCCGGAAGATCGGGAGATTTTTACCCGTATCATGAATGGGCAGGAAGTGCTCCATGCGTATCCCATAGGCAAAAGAATGGTTGCCGTGGGATCTGAATTCTTGGAGACCCCTTATGTGGCCAGCACCCTTGAAGTGGACCCATCCGAAAAGCTGGTGGTTAATTTCAGAGGTTTGGACTGCACCACCTTTGTAGAAAATGTGCTGGTAATGAGTGTGAACATTCAGAAAGGCAAAACGGACTGGGAATCCTATCTGAACGGATTGGAACGAGCACGCTACCGCGACGGTTTGCGACAGGGATACACCTCCCGCCTGCATTACTTCTCGGATTGGATTTACGACAATGCTCAAAAGGGAATTCTGGAAGACATCACCCAAAGCCTGGGGGGGCTTCCCGAGGGAAAGTCCATTGATTTCATGGGCACCCACCCTGAGTTGTATCCGGCCCTGAGCTCAAAAGCACAGCTTGAGAAGATCAGGAAGGTTGAAGCCTCCATTTCCGGCCGGGGCTTTTATGTCCTGCCCCGGGATTTGGTCAGCGTCAGGGAGCACATGATCCGGGACGGTGACATCATTGCGCTGGCTACGCAGATTCCCGGCCTGGACGTCACCCATACCGGCATAGCCATCAAACAGGATGACGGGAGGATCCATTTGCTGCATGCCTCCACCGAAGGCAGGGTAAAAGTATCCGAAGAACCCCTGGCAAAGTACCTCCAAGGAATTAAAGGCAATACCGGTATTCTGGTGGTCCGGCCACTGGAGCAGGAATAAAAAATAAACTGCCTGGAATGTGATGACCTGGTTTGAAGCAGCTTTCTATAATGCGGATCCCTGGATAATGGGCTGGTTGTTCCTGTTGGGAATGATCGCTTTTATTTTTTCGACCCTGGCCGGCGGGGGCGGGGCACTCCTCTTGCTGCCCCTGGTCAATGCTTTTCTCGGTACGCAATACACCGCCCCTGTCGTGAATTTGGGAAATTTTATAGGAAGGCCTTCCAGGCTGGTGCTTTATTGGAAGCACATCCGGTGGCGGATATGTGCCTATTACGCGATCCCGGCCATCGCCGGGGCCTGGTTGGGGGCCTGGTGGTTTGGCGGAATGCGGGTTTCTGCCCTTCAGTTGTTGATAGGGGTCTTCCTGGTGAGTACCCTCTTCCAGTTTCGTTTTGGGAAACGGGAGCGTTCTTTTGGGATGAAGACTTCCTGGTTTGCTCCCCTGGGATTCATCATCTCCCTGCTTGGGACCATGGTGGGAGCCATCGGTCCGGTGCTGAACCCTTTTTACCTGAATGCCGGGCTGGAGAAGGAGTCCCTGATCGCCACCAAAACGGCAAACTCGTTTTTTATGGGATTGGCCCAGCTCGGGGGTTATGCATTTTTCGGGCTCCTGGAAGGCTCCTATTGGGGCTATGGGATCGTGCTGGGTGCCGGAGCCATTTTTGGAAACATCATAGGAAAGAAGATGTTGGGAAGAATCTCCTCTGAAGGATTCAGGATTCTCCTGCTCGTCTTTATGGTCCTATCCGGATGTATGCTGATTTATACGGCTTTAAATTCCCCCGGGGAATAAGTATTACCTCGATCCAAGGCAGTACTGCAGCCCTCCTAAAAGATGCTTGCGAAAATTCGGATCTTCGAACGCCTCATCAGTATGTCCGAGACCCGTATAAAATGTCCGGCCCCCATCGTATTCCCGGTACCAGGCAATAGGATGATAGGCCCCGTTTGAGCCTCCTTCATAACTACCCTCGTCCAGCATCAGCAGTACGTGAAGATCCTGCTGGATGTCCTTGAAATTATACCACTCGTCAAAGTGGCTCCAGGGTTCCTCAAGCCCGGCGGTCGCCGGATGATTCCGATCGGTTACTTGCAGGCGCGCTTCCTGTTGGTCCGGGTGGCTTTCGAAATAGGCACCCACAAGGCCTCCATACCATGGCCAACCGTATTCGGTGTCCGTGGCTGCGTGGATTCCCATGAAGCTCCCGCCATTCTGAATGTAGGACTGAAATGCTTTTTCCTGGGCGGGTCCCAGCACATCACCGGTAGTGCTGAGAAAGACCACTACCTCATATTTTGACAGATTCGAAGGATTGAAGGCAAGCGAATCCTCGGTATGCGTAATTTGCATCCCTTCCTTTTCTGCCAGTTCACGAAGGGTGGCAACCCCTTTTTCAATGGAGGCGTGCCGGAATCCCAGGGTGTGTGTGAATACCAGCACCTTGGCATTGGAAGGGGTATTGGATTCGTTCTCCTGAGCCTGGAAGTTTCCCGGCATCAGTAAGGCTATCAAGGCAAAAAGTAATGGCGGGATGGACTTCACGGATGATTCTCTAGAGGGTTGAAAATGTTTATGAGGCAAATTTAAGAAACTAGGAACGTTGTTGTGCAAGGGAGAGCAGGTACTGTTTTGGAGTGGTATTGTACTTCTTTTTGAATGCGGCGATAAAATGGCTGGACGTACTGTACCCCACCTTTAGTCCGACTTCGTTTACGTTGTATTTTCCGGTTTCCAGCAGTTTGCGTGCAACCTCCATCTTATAATCGAACAGGAAGCTGTAAACGGAATCCCCGTAGATCTGTTTGAAACCTTCCTTCAGCTTTTTGAGGCTTATGCCCACCTCAGCTGCCAGATCTGCGAGGCCCGGGGGCTCGGCCATGCGCTCTATGATGATCTCCTTGGCCTGGCGGATCCGCTGTACGTTTTCCTCATCCACCAGGAAAGGACATTGTTCTGTCTGGGTTTCTGGAGTTCTGTTGAAGTACAGGGACAATAACTCATAGATTTTGCCCTTGCAGTAAAGGGCCCTCACCGAGGGATGCAGTTGTTCGTTCCACAGCTGGCTTAGAATAATGGAAAGGGATGGAGTGACCGGATGCTGTTTGTAGTATTTGCGGTCCAGGTTATCTGGGCTCAGGAAGGGGATATAGGCCGCTTCTGAGGTAAAGAGTGAATGGAATTTTCGTATAGGCATAAGCACGGAAAGCATGCGGGAATCCGGGCTCAGCATCACCTGTAAAGGCAATTCGGTCTCGGGATTATAGAGCAGCAGGGACTGATCCCTGGGAAGATCCAGCACGTACCGTCCGCCGTGATACACAAAACGGGCATGTCCTTTGAGACAGAAGTGAAATTGAATGAGGCGCTGATCGATTGGCCTTTCGAGGCGTGTCGTTTCCACACCTTCATTCCGGGCCTGGATCATCATAAAATGGGGCTCCAACTCCAATTCCCTGAAAGAACCGCTGGCGACATTTTCTATAGGCTCATGCATGGTGGGTATCTGATATTTTATTTAGAAACGTTCTAAACTGTTTCAACTAATTCCACTGCTATTTCCACAAAAATAGGCATTTCATCGCTGAATGACCGAAGTTTGAAAATTAATATCCCGAATCGGCATTTTATGGACCGATAGCGTTATTTTTCTGAAAAGAATCCTTATATTTTTGTCACGTTGTTACAGGTGTATGAAGAAATACAACATTTCAAGACATCATCGGTTCATTACCATAGGCCTGAATTTTCAGAAGGCGGACGTGCTCACAAGGGGTAGGTTCTCGCTGAGTGCACCCGCCTCAGAAGCCCTTTTGGAACAAGCACTGGAAGAAGGGATAGACGGCCTTCTTGTGACCAGCACCTGTAATCGAACGGAATTGCACGGATTTGCCTCCACGCCTCAGCATTTGATACGCCTCTTATGCCACCACAGCCAGGGGACTGAAGAAGAATTTGAGGCCGTAGGATATGTGTATGAGGATCAGGAGGCCATTTCCCATCTTTTTCGGGTGGGCGCGGGGCTGGACAGCCAGATCCTGGGGGATTTCGAAATCATCAGTCAGTTAAAGCATTCCTTTAATAAGTCCAGGGAAAATGGGTTGGCCAACGCATTTCTGGAACGTCTTACCAATTCTGTGATCCAGGCCAGCAAACGCATTAAAAGTGAAACGGGTATTTCCTCCGGTGCGACTTCCGTGGCCTTTGCAGCCGTACAGTATTTGCTTGCCAGGGTCCCTGAGATCAGCCAGCGGAATATCCTGCTATTCGGAACCGGGAAGATCGGGAGGAACACCTGTGAGAATCTGGTAAAACACACCAAAAACCCCCATATCACACTCATCAACCGCACCATGGAGCGGGCCGAAGAAATCGGGGGGAAATTTCATTTGAACGTAAGGCCTTACCGGGAATTGCCTGAGGCTGTCAGGGAGGCTGATATTGTTATTGTTGCAACGGGGGCGGACAGGCCAACCATACATGCAGAGATGCTCCCGTCCGACAGGGCGTTTTGGATCCTGGATCTGTCCATGCCTATGAATGTTTCGCCAGAAGTGAGTGCACTTCCAGGGGTGACGCTTGTACATCTGGATCAGCTTTCCAAAATTACCGATAGCACCCTTGAGGCCCGCAAGAAGTTCATTCCCCAGGCTGAAAAGATTATTGATGAAATTCGGGGAGATTTTGATCAGTGGCTGGAAAGCAGAAGGTTTGCCCCGGTGATCAAAGCGCTCAAGTTGAAACTGGAAACGCTAAAGGAAGAGGAGCTTGATTTTCAGTCTCGCAAGATTCACGATTTTGACAAGGACCAGGCGGACAAGGTTTCCAATCGGATCATTCAAAAGATTACCCGCCAATTTGCGAATCATCTCAAGGATACGGAAATTGACACCGAAGAAAGCATGGAATTGATCCGAAAAGTATTCCAACTGGAAATTGAAACCCCATGACCCGCCGCCTAAGGATTGGTACGCGCGATAGCGAACTGGCCCTATGGCAGGCCCATTTTGTCCAGGACAGGCTTACCCAAAAAGGTCAGGATTCCGTTTTGGTGCCGGTGAAATCCACCGGAGACCTCGTGCTGGACAAACCCCTCTACGAACTTGGAATCACCGGAATTTTTACCAAGACCCTGGATGTCGCCCTGCTCAAAGGGGAGATCGACCTGGCGGTACATTCCATGAAGGACGTGCCCACGGCATTGCCTTTAGGCATAGTGCAGGGGGCCGTATTTCAAAGGGCCAATCCGCTGGACCTTTTGGTGCATAAGGGGTTGGATTTCTTAAATGCAGAAGGGATTGTCGCTACTGGCAGCCTCAGGAGAAAAGCACAATGGCTGCACAGGTATCCGCTCCATGAAATCGTCGACCTCAGGGGGAATGTAAATACCCGCATGCAAAAACTGGAAGAAAACCCCTGGAATGCCGCTATTTTTGCAGCCGCAGGGCTGGAGCGCATTGGACTGCTGCCCGGTAACTACAGCGAGCTGCACTGGATGTTGCCGGCTCCGGCACAGGGAGCCGTTTTGGCGGTCTGCAGGGAGGAAGACACCCATACGCGTCAAATCCTTTCGGCTCTGAATCATGAGCAAAGCGATCGCTGCACCTCTTTGGAGCGCGAATTCCTTCGGGAGCTGGAAGGCGGATGCACGGCGCCCATTGGGGCAATCGCACAGGTCCAGGGCTCATCTGTCAGGTTCCGGGGCGGAGTCTTTTCACTGGACGGCAGCCAGACAGCCCTGATCGATAAAGAGGTTTCCGTTCAGGACGCTAAGCATTTAGGACAGCAATGCGCCCGTGAAGTATTGAGCAATGGGGGAGACCTGATTATGGATTCCATCAGAAAATCCCAGGGGCAATGAAACGATTGCTATCCACCAAAATGCTTAAGGCAGACCATTCGAAACGGCTCAAAACAGCCGGCTGGGACCTCACCCAGTACAATGCAATTTCGGTGGAGCGGTTACCCGTAAGTTCTAAACCTGGGACCAGGTTGGCGATCTTTAGCAGCAAGCATGCGGTCCGGGCGTGTCTCTCCGGCCCCGGACCCGTTGACCTCTCTGGTGTCCCCTGCCTTTGCGTTGGGGAGAAATCAAAAGCACTCCTCGCAAAATATGGGATAGAGGTCCTGGAGGTGGCAGATACTGCATCAGCACTGGCTGAAAAGATCTCTCAAAAATATACCGATAAGACTTTTATTTATTATTGTGGTGACCGGAGGCTGGACATTCTGCCTAATGCCCTGAATGAACTTGGCCTGGACTGGGAGGAAGAAATGGTATATCGTACTTCTATAATCCCAAGGCAATTTCAAACCAGCTTCCAGGGGATCCTTTTTTTTAGCCCCAGCGGAGTAGAGAGCTTTGTGGCTAAAAATGATCTCAAGGGCGCACAGGCCTTCTGTATTGGGGAGACTACAGCCAGCGAAGCTAAAAAATATACCGATCGAGTTTTAATAGCAGCTGAACCTACTTTAGAAGCCTTGGTGAACCAGGCGATCAGTGCGCATAACCCCGTGAATTCCTGATGATCTATGACGATACCTGTAAAGAATGATCTTTTTCTAAAGGCCCTAAAGGGAGATTCCGTACCCAGGCCCCCCGTTTGGATGATGCGGCAGGCAGGTCGCTACCTGCCCGAGTTCATGGAGATTCGGGAAAAATATGATTTTTTCACCCGTTGCCGTACCCCGGAACTCGCCTCTGAGATCACGGTGCAGCCCATCCGGAGATATGGGATGGATGCGGCCATTTTGTTCAGCGATATCCTGGTAGTGCCTCAGGCAATGGAGATCGAGGTGGAGATGAAACCCGGTGTAGGGCCGTGGTTGCCCAGTCCGATCCGATCTGCGGCTGATGTTGAGCGTGTCGTGGTTCCAGATGTAGAAGAAAGCCTTGGCTATGTTATGCAGGCCATAAAGATGACCAATGAGAAGCTTCAGGGGGAGGTCCCGCTGATCGGATTCGCGGGCTCTCCCTGGACGATCTTCTGCTATTGCGTCCAGGGACAGGGAAGCAAGAACTTCGATCTTGCGAAGTCTTTTTGTTTTACAGAGCCGCAGGCAGCACATGTCCTGCTTCAGAAAATAACAGATACCACGATTGCCTATCTCAAAGCAAAAGTGGCAGCCGGGGTTCACGCCGTGCAGGTATTTGATTCTTGGGGTGGCATGCTATCTCCCGTGGACTATGAAGAGTTTTCGTGGAGATATATCAGGCAGATTGTGGATGCGCTCCAACCCCTGGCTCCGGTCATTGTATTTGGCAAAGGATGCTGGTTCGCTCTGGAAACCATGTCCAGGAGCGGGGCTTCTGCCCTGGGCGTAGACTGGACCTGCGCCCCCGGAGTGGCCCGAAAGCTCAGCGGGGGTCAAATCACCCTGCAGGGAAATTTTGACCCGGTCCGCCTGCTTTCACCTCCTGAAACCATCCGGCGCATGGTGCACGAGATGATCCGTGCATTCGGGAAGGACAGATACATTGTAAATCTGGGCCACGGGATATTGCCCACCATCCCTGTTGAGCATGCAGGGGCATTTATCAACGCCGTAAAAGACTACCATGAAGGATAAGTTTTACGCCTACATACAGGATTTGCAGGATCGGATCACCCTAGCCCTGGAAGTGGAAGACGGAAAGGCAACCTTTCGGGAGGATGCGTGGAAACGGGCCGAGGGTGGCGGAGGCCGTACCCGTGTCATCGAAGGAGGGCAGGTCTTCGAAAAAGGCGGGGTAAATATTTCTGCCGTTCACGGTCCTTTACCTGAAAGCATGCAAAAGTATTTCGGCGTGGGGGATGTGGATTTTTTTGCCTGTGGACTGAGCCTTGTGTTGCATCCGGTAAGTCCGATGGTACCTACGGTCCATGCCAACTGGCGGTATTTTGAGATGTACGACAAATCCGGATCGGTGGTAGACCAGTGGTTTGGGGGAGGGCAGGACCTCACCCCCTATTACCTGTTTGAAGAGGACGCCAAACACTTCCATCAGGTATGTAAAAAAGCCTGCGATGCCCACGATGCCTCGTTTTATCCTGAATACAAGGAGAAATGTGACCAGTATTTCTGGAACCATCACCGTGGGGAGGCCCGGGGAGTGGGGGGGCTGTTCTTTGATTACCTGAGGCCAGACGATACCCATTCTGCAGAAGACTGGTATGCTTTTGTCACGGGCGTGGGGGATTCATTCCTGGAAGCGTATCTTCCCATAGTCCAATCTCGTAAAGAGTTGACCTATAAACCCGGGCATCGTGAATGGCAGGAAATACGAAGGGGTCGCTACGTGGAATTCAATTTGGTTCACGACAAGGGGACCCTGTTCGGGTTGAGGACCAACGGACGAATTGAAAGCATCCTGATGAGCCTGCCTCCGGCCGTGCAATGGCGTTATGACTACCATCCAGATCCAGGGTCCGAAGAATCCCGCCTACTCGGAGTATTGAAAAAGCCCGTGGAATGGGCTTGAGAACCCATCTGTGTATAGCTATCCTCCTAAGGGGTTTCTTCCTTGACGCCCAAAACCAGGGAGCTGATATCGATACCCTTCCCTTCAGAACTACATTTCCGGACAAGATCGCCTTTCGTGTCGCTGGCCAGAATGCCGCAAACCGTTTCGTTTTTCGCGCTGAGGATGGTTCTTCTATCCGCTACCGTCCGGTAAACAGGAATATCTTAAAGATCTCTGCACAGTTTCGCGCCCTGGACCTTGGTTTTGGCATAACCCCTGCGTTCATTAACCCGGAGCGCAACCAGGAAAATGCACGCCTGCGAAACTTTAACTTTCGTCTGTTCCTCGGTCGGTGGATGCAAACCTTTGACTTCTATGACCAGAGAGGCCATTTTGGTGATGTGGAAGGGCGGGAAGTTTATCTGCCAGGGTTGGAATCTCGCAAATTCGGTGGTTCTACGGCCTACGTATTTAACAGGAACTTCTCTTTTCGTGCCCTGGTTTCCCAGAATGAATGGCAAAGGCGAAGTGCGGGGAGTTTTGTCCCGAGAGTGGTAGCGTACTACACCCGTTACAAATTCGTGGAAGATAGCAGTGTTTTTAGGGTGCATTCCTATGATCTGGCCTTGGGCCCCGGATATCATTACAACTGGGTTGTACACCCCAACATCCTGTTGTCCATAGGGAATACTACAGGGATCGGGTTGAATGTGCTGGAAGATGAAGGGGAAACGTCTACATCCCTATTGTGGGAGACTGTTTTTCGCGGAGGCCTGAGTTATAATTCAAACCGCTTCTTCGCCGGGGTGGATTTGAGCTATGCCTTTCTGGAGCATGGACGGGTGCGCGATGTGCGCATCGATGATCGGATCTATTTTGGACAGCTCTATGTGGGGTATCGGATACAGGCCCCTAAAAAATGGGTTGCAACGGCTGAAAAAGTAAATCGTAAATTTGGGATGGAACCCTAAAACCATGAGAACACAGGAGCTTTATCAGGTGGATGCCTTTGCGTCCGAATTGTTTGCCGGAAATCCGGCAGCCGTCTGCATTCTTGAGAAATGGTGGCCGGATGAGCTTATGCAGTCCGTGGCTGCAGAGAACAATTTGGCAGAAACCGCGTTTGCGGTCCCAACTGCCGAGGGGTATGAGATACGGTGGTTTACCCCTGAGACCGAAGTGGCCCTCTGCGGACACGCGACCCTGGCAACGGCCCATGTTCTTTTTAACACGCGGGAGGCCCAGGCATCCGGTATCCGATTCCAAAGCCGGGAGCGCGGGACCCTGGTGGTGAACCGATCCGAAGATTGGTTGGTGTTGGATTTCCCTGCAGATCCGCCAAAAGCCATTGACATGCCAAATGGCCTGCAAGAAGCCCTGGGGGGCGACCCCACAAGCTGTTGGAAAGGCCAAACCGATTTAATGGTGGTCTATGATACTGAAAAAGAGGTCCGTGAGCTCCGCCCCAATTTTCACCTGCTGGACAGGATCCGGGCCCGGGGGATCATTGCTACTGCCCGTGGTGAAACGGATGATTTTGTATCCCGCTTTTTCGCTCCCAATTGTGGCATTCCGGAGGATCCGGTGACAGGTTCGGCCCATACCACCTTAACCCCGTACTGGGCAGGGGTGCTTCAAAAAACCAAACTGACGGCTATGCAATTGTCCCCAAGAGGAGGGGTGCTGCGGTGTGAATTTCTCGGGGACCGCATTAAAATTGCCGGGAAGGCCATTACGTATATGAAGGCAGAGATTTACCTGCCCTAAAGCAAAAATCAGAGACCTATGTATCCATTAAGAAGAAACAGACGACTGCGGGTAAAAGGGGCTATCAGGGACCTGGTCAGGGAGACCTCCATCGCCCCCGCAGACTTTATTGTGCCCCTGTTTGTCGTTGAGGGGACTTCCATCAGGCAGGAAATTCCTTCCATGCCCGGGTATTATCGGTGGAGCCTGGACGAATTGAAGAAAGAAGTACAGGAGCTTTGGGGTTTGGGCTTAAAGTCCGTATTGCTTTTTGTCAAAGTACCGGGGGATTTGAAGGATAACCAAGGAAAAGAAGCCTTAAATCCTGAAGGGTTGATGCAACGGGCCATCAGGACGGTAAAGGATGTTTGTCCTGAGATGTGGGTCATGACCGATGTTGCCCTGGATCCTTATTCCGAATACGGTCATGACGGGATTGTAGGGGAGGGACAGATCCTGAACGATGCCACGACGGAAGTACTGGCGGCAATGAGTGTAAGTCATTCACATGCCGGGGCGGATATGGTTGCTCCAAGCGATATGATGGACGGACGTGTCCTGAGGATCCGCGAGGCCCTTGATTCCGCAGGATTTGAACATACAGGGATTATGAGCTACAGTGCCAAGTATGCAAGTGCTTTTTACGGTCCCTTCAGAGATGCATTGGATTCGGCCCCCGTGGACCTTGCGGAGGTGCCCGCAGATAAGAAGTCGTATCAAATGGATCCCGGCAATCGGCGGGAGGCGCTGGAAGAAGCGGCATTGGATATCGCAGAAGGGGCGGATATTCTTATGGTAAAGCCAGGATTGTGTTATCTGGACATCGTGAGTGACCTCCGACGGGAATTTGACCTCCCCATAGCTGTTTATCAGGTGTCCGGGGAATACGCCATGTTGAAGGCAGCTGCCGAAAAGGGCTGGTTGGACCACGATACGGTGATGATGGAGCAACTCCTGTCCATTAAAAGGGCAGGCGCTGATCTGATCGCCACGTATTTCGCGAAAGAAGCAGCCCGGTTGCTGAAATAAGCAATACCAATTGATATAATAAAACAATAGGTATAATTAAATCATGCACAAAATCAACGTGTTGTTAGTCCTTGGGAGTTGCTGCAGGCCGGGCCTTTGCAATTTAATTGTATCTTAGTTCTATATGTAGTCGTTATGGGGCTTTTGTTCATTTATGCCTTTGTTTCCATTTTCTTTTCTTTCCTGTGTTCGGTCCTCGAAGCAGTGCTCCTGAGCGTTACCCCGACCTTTATCAATATTAAAAAGAAAGAAGGGAAACTCTTCGCTTTTGACCTGGAACACCTGAAGCAGGACGTTGATCAGCCTTTGATCGCGATACTTACCCTGAATACCATTGCGCATACGGTAGGAGCCATATTGGTAGGCGTTCAGGCCAAATCGGCCTATGCAGAGCTGTATGGACAGCAAGAGCAAACGATCTTCGGAATCAGCTTTACGGAAGACCTGATGGTGGGGGTGGTCTCCACGATCATGACCATTTTGATCCTGGTGGCATCCGAAATCATTCCAAAGACCATAGGAGCCACCTATTGGAGGCAACTGGCGCGATTTTCCACGATTGTTCTCAGGGGAATGGTCTGGGTGTTAAAAGTCACCGGTCTGATGTGGCTGCTGCAACTCTTTACCCGACTGATCGGTAAAAGCCACCATGGAAGCGTTCTCAGCCGGGAGGACTTTACGGCCATGGCCGATATAGCCCATGAGGAAGGGGTTTTTGAGGAATCGGAATCCAAGGTGATCAAGAACCTGCTGCAGTTTGATGAAATATGTGTCAAAGACGTGATGACCCCGCGGGCAGTGATGAAAATTGCGCCGGAGACCCAAACCATAGCGTCCTTTGTAAAGAACAACCCCCGCCTGCGCTTCTCGCGTATCCCCGTTCATGGGGAACAGGAAGATCTGATCACAGGATTTGTGCTCAAGGACAATGTCCTGGAAGAAATGATCAATGAGAATGGAGACATGCCGCTAAAGGAAATCAGGAGAGACCTGCAGGTGACGCGGCGGGACACCCCCATCCCACAGCTCTTTGAGACCTTTATCCGAAAAAGGGAACATATCGCGCTGGTCGTGGATGAATACGGATCGGTCAGTGGTCTGGTGACCATGGAAGATGTGATTGAGACCTTGCTGGGCCTTGAAATCATGGATGAAAGTGATAACGTGGCAGATTTGCAGGCCCTGGCAAGGAAAAAGTGGGAAGAACGGGCCAAAAGGACCGGCATTATTGAATAAGATGGAAAGTGCAGTCATAGCTACACCTCTTGGCACAGCCCGTATAACGGGTGATTCCAATGGTATACAGTCCGTCCGCTTGGCCGGCGACCATATTGTTTCTGAGGATATTCCTTTGCTCCTGCATCCCGCCTGCCAACAGTTGAAGGAATACTTTGACGGAACAAGAAAAACATTTGATCTTACCTTAAATCCGCAGGGCACAGAATTTCAACAAAAGGTCTGGAAAGAGCTCAGCAGGATCCCTTATGGAAAAACAGTGTCCTATCTGCAAATGGCACGTCGTTTGGGGGATCCGAATGCCGTCAGGGCCGTTGCGGCTGCCAATGCCAAGAATCCGCTATGGATCCTGCTTCCGTGCCATCGGGTGATCGGTTCAGATGGGGATTTGAGGGGATATGCAGGGGGCATTGACCGCAAAAAATGGCTTTTAAACCACGAAAGCCCTCACAGGCAGACTACATTGTTCAACACCGAACCGACCACCTGGTCTGTACCTTAAGTGATTTGAGCATCACGGCCTTCTGAATGTGTCGGTACTCCTAAAAGATGGCCTTTTAACTTAGGAATTGGTCATATTGGATCGAATGAGATCCCTAATTACAAACTGATGGGTCGGAAGCCTGGTTTTAGGCCCTTTTGAGTCAAATCAATGGAAATTTGGACCAAAAACTGCGTGGAACCTTCAGCGAAATTTTGGTATCTTCTCAGGTAAATTCCTTTGTATGATTGACCGGATTCCACTGGAGCATATCCTCTTTCTGGACATTGAAACCGTTCCACAAAGCGAGGCGTTTCAGCAACTATCAGAAGAGGCTCAGGAGTTGTGGGCCCATAAGACGGAATACAGGCGAAAGGATGAATTTACCCCTGAAGAATTTTACGATCGTGCGGGTATTTGGGCGGAGTTTGGGAAGATTATTTGTATTTCCGCCGGGTTTTTCAGGCAGGAGGAGGAGATGACTTTCAGAATACGAAGCTATATCGGTGAGGAAGACCACCTGCTTCGTGAGTTCAAGGACCTGTTAAAAACCTATTTCAGCGGCCCCAGGCATCTGTTGTGTGCGCATAATGGGAAAGAGTTCGATTTTCCTTACATCGCAAGGCGGATGATCGTCCACGGCATCCCATTGCCCGCGAATCTCTCCCTTTTTGGGAAGAAGCCCTGGGAGGTTCCCCATCTCGATACCATGGAACTCTGGAGGTTTGGAGATTTCAAAAATTACACCTCGCTAAAACTACTTGCCCACGTACTGGGAGTGCCCTCGCCCAAGGAAGATATTGACGGCAGCATGGTCCGGGATGTGTATTACGAAGAGAACGATTTGGAACGGATCGTTAAGTATTGCGAAAGGGATGTAGTTACGGTGGCTCAGGTCTTTCTCAGGCTGCGGAATGAGGGGTTGTTGGCGGAAGACGAGATTGTTTATGTTTAAGAGCTCTATTTTCTTTCCTGGAATAGTGGAGAAATATCTAGTTATTAACATTATTCAAATATTG
>Ga0272441_10009258_pt1 | contig 15282 bp, 9 predicted proteins | sample SSMProp6N_FD_193582 | JGI IMG/M metagenome (GOLD analysis project Ga0272441, IMG submission 193582) | Marine sediment archaeal communities from Little Sippewissett salt marsh, Falmouth, MA, United States - SSM-Prop-6N | ecosystem: Environmental > Aquatic > Marine > Wetlands > Sediment ... | reverse complement strand
ACAACTACAAGCCAACCGGTTATAAATTGAAAAAGTCAGACCTAATAATTCCGATCTCAATTGTAATTCATTTGTTCATCATAAATGGATTAATCTATCTGTTGGTTCCAAATTCGTATCTGAGTTCCTTTCACTATTTGTATTTCAATCTTTCATGGCTGATCCTTGCCTATTCTCTCGAATACTATCCAACTAAAAGAAATGAGCGTTTTTCTGACAACTTAGGAAAACTGCTCAAACTCTATGTGTTCTATGGACTTGCTTTTTTCGCTCCATTTGGATTTTCCAATTCAACAGATTTCCCATTTATCCATCAACTCGGTCTTTACTTACTAATATGCCTTTGCTTATTTATCTATAGATGGTTTTTTTACTTCTTAAGACGGAAATATCGCTTTAGCGGTGGGAATTATGTCAATGTTGTAGTCATTGGGCGAGATAAAAACTTAAAAAAAATCCGGGCAGTATTCGAAAATCCGTATCTGGGTTATCGCTACTTGGGCTTTTTTACGGATGTGCATTCCACTAGCCCTCGATATAGGGGGAAAGTAGAAAATTGCTATGGTTTTATTCTAGAAAATAATATTGACGAAATTTACTGCATTGCTTCTGAACTCACGCCAACTGAGCTAAAGGTCCTTATTGATTTTGCGGATAATAATCTGATACACTTTAAAATCATCCCTGATAATAAGAATATTTACTCCCGTGCAATGTCTATAGAGTTATTCGGGAAGGAAGTCCCTGTAATCAGTCTTCGGAACGTCCCTGTAGATACACCGTACGGCAAAGCTACCAAACGTGTCTTCGATTTGGTATTCTCCACTATTGTAATTGTTTTTATACTTTCCTGGCTTACTCCCCTATTGGGCGTACTGATAAAGTTAGATTCCTCAGGACCCGTTTTTTTCAAGCAAAAACGACATGGATATAAAAGAAAGATTTTTTGGTGCTACAAATTCAGGTCGATGAAGCCAAACGACGATTCTGACACTAAAATGGCCGGTAAAAATGATTTACGAGTTTCGCGTATCGGCAAAGTCCTCAGAAAAACCAATCTGGACGAATTGCCTCAATTCTTTAATGTTTTCATGGGTGATATGAGTGTTGTCGGGCCAAGACCTCACATGCAATTTCACACGCATACCTATCAGGATTCAGTTGATAAGTATTTAGTGCGCCATTTTGTGAAGCCAGGCATTACAGGTCTGGCTCAGATAAAAGGTTATCGTGGCGAAATTGTCAAACCCTCGGATATTCGAAACAGAACCAGGTTGGATATTTTCTACATCGAAAAGTGGACATTTTTACTTGATGTGAGCATAATACTGTCTACAATAGTGAATGTCATTATGGGAGAGGATAAGGCTTATTAAGTCCGTATTGGACTGCGTCCTTGATCTCAAAAAACACCCCTGGTTTGAGCTGGCAGTTCCGAAAACTCAGTACATTCGCAGAATTAGTAATAATAAACCCTTCAACGAGGTACGTGCCAACCGTGATGAGATCGGTATTCGTTTTTTGGAAGTGATTGTTTGAAAAATCGCCTGACCTAATTTGGGACTCGTGAGGCGAAGCCGTGAAAAATCGTCTTATATTTATACCAATTCTTATAAGAAATAGATTACCGTTTGTTCAGCTATTACATTTTTAATGGTGCCGATAAGTGAAATCAAATTTTAGCTAAAATAGCTTTCTATGAAATCAAGGTTTTTAATGATTTTGGTCCTACCGCTTCTGTTTTCCTGTGCGCGTAGAAACCTCACTTACCTGAGCGATTATGACCAAACCAAGGTTCTTACTGAAGCAATAACAACGGAGGTAAAGGAACCCGTTATACAACCCGGTGATTTATTACAAATTACCGTTACCAGCTCGAATCCGAAGGCGGCTGTTCCCTTTAATCGAATTTCCCAAAAATCAGATATGGAGAATCGCTCAGGTAGTTTAACCTCAACCGTCCCGGAAGGTTATTTGGTAGATCCTAACGGGATTATTGATTTTCCGGTTTTAGGGAGAATCAAATTGGGTGGGAGGACTAAAAATCAAGCCAAATTGAATCTGACCAATCTTTTAACCAATTATCTGGGCGACCCCATCGTCACTATACGGTATCTGAATTATCGGATCACGGTCATAGGTGAAGTTAAAGATCCCAATACCTTTTTGGTGCCCTCTGAACGTATCAACGTCATTGAGGCACTCGGCATGGCAGGAGATATGACGGTTTATGGAAAAAGGGAGAATGTAATGGTCATAAACGAAACTAATGGGGTGCGAACCGTAGCTCATCTAGATCTAAACAGCAAAGAAGTGCTGAATTCCCCCTATTTTTATCTGCAACCCAATGATATTGTTTATGTCGAACCTGTGCGCTCAAGGAAAGACCAGGCGAGCCTGACCCGAACTAATATTTCTTTATTGTTGACCGCTATAAGTGCGGCGGCACTTGTCATTATAGCTGTGAAATAAACATTGTTGAAGTAAATGTTAGAACTTAACTCAGTAGCCACTAACAATGAAGGAAATAATTTGAAGAAAATACTTCAAAAATATACGAGGTACTGGTATGTCTTTCTCATTGGCGTACTGCTTTGTTTAGGTATGGCTTTTTTATATCTCAGATACGTGGCTATACCTCAATATCGGATAACCAGCACTGTACTGGTTAAGGACAAAGATAAAGGTTCAGGCTTTTCTGAAGCCGAAAACCTTGGGGATCTTGGATTGATTAAACCTTCTGGCAACATCGAAGATCAAATTGGTATTTTGAGTTCACTTAATCTTCTTGAAAAGGTTTTGATCGAGCTAAACCTAAATGTCGGTTACCTCGCTGAGGGACAAATCGATGATGTAGAAATCTATGGAAAGTACCTGCCGTTCATTGTGATCTCAGACCCTTTTCGAATACCAAGTTTCCCAGAATCGATATCGATCATACCTAAAGATTCAACGAACATTGAATTACGGATCCCCAGATCAAAAGGCAAAAATCTGAATGGGGTATATCAGTACGGTGATACGATCAATACACCCGAAGGTACCTTTTCAGTGATTCGAAACCCTGTTTTTACATCATCAGAAATTGATCGGACACCTATTTCTGTTCAGTTTAGAAATGCTTCAGATTTGGCCAGTGCTTATTACGAAGAACTTATTGTAGAACCAGCCAATAAAACGGGGAGTCTACTGCAGGTAAGTTTATTAGATGCCATTCCTGAAAGGGGTGAAGACATCGTACTCAAGTTAATTGAATTGTATGCAGAAGAGTCCGTAAAATATCAGAATCAACTGGCAATCAGCACTATTGAGATTATCGACAAGCGACTTAAATTGTTAACCGGAGAGATAACCAATGTCGAGAAGGATATCGCCACCTATAAGCAGGAAAATGATCTTACCAATATAAGTTCTGATGCAGCCGTATATCTCGAAAGTGCCCGGGAGGCGAACCAGCAATTGGACGCCTATCAAACCCAAATTGATATTCTGAATTCCATAGAGAACTATTTGAGGCAGGGTGGGGATGAGCGCCTGGTACCTAGTTCACTGAATATTCAGGACCCAACTTTATCTGCGTTAATTGCACAATTCAATGAACAACAACTCGATAAAAAAGCTCTGTTGCGCAACACTCCTTCGGACAATCCCTTGGTAGTAAACCTCGACAGGACCCTGGCCGACCTCCGTTCAGATATTCTAGAAAACCTCAAAAATATCAGGGAGGGTCTCCTAATAGCACAAAAAAATGTTAAGGCGAATTCTTACAGGGCAAGGGCACAAATAGCCAAGGTGCCCTCCGCTGAAAGGGCTTTGTTAACAATCAACAGGGACCAGGGACTAAAGCAGGAGTTGTACCTGTACCTTTTGCAGAAACGAGAAGAAGAGGCGTTGTCCTTGGAAGCGCCAATTACTAACACGCGTATCGTAGACCCTCCACGGTCCAGTAGATATCCGGAGAGCCCCAACAAGACTTCCATATATCTCGGTGCATTAATCCTTGGCCTGTTTCTTCCCATTAGCACATTGTATGTGAAAAATACCATAAACGATACTATTCAGAGCACAGAGGATATTAAAAAAAGTACACAAGCTCCTGTGATGGGGCAAATCGCACATAGTGAAGACAGACTAAATTTAGTGGTCAATGAAACCAGCACATCATCAGTCGCCGAACTTTTTCGATTAATGCGATATAATCTCAGCTATCTCACTGAAGGACAACCTAATAAGGTTATCCTGGTAACTTCAGGAAAGAAGGGTGAAGGTAAAACTTTTTTCACCATAAATCTGGCTGCCAGCCTGGCATTGGCAGGTTCAAAGGTAGTTGCCCTAAGCTTTGACCTGCGATCCCCAAAATTATTGCAGAACATGAGGATAAAGGAAAAATTAGGCATCACGGATTATATACAGGACCCAAAAGTAACCCTAAAAAAAATCACCCTTGCATCTCCTGATGTCGATGACCTTTACGTTATTGGCTCAGGTCCAATACCAATGAATGCAGGTGAATTAATGTTGAATAAACGTATTGCCACCCTGTTTGAAGACTTAAAGGCGCAATACGATTATGTTTTGATCGATTCGGCCCCGGTAGGGAAAGTGGCGGATGCTTTTGCCCTGGCCCCCTATATAGACGCAACCGTCTACATTGTGCGGCAGAACTATTCAGGCAAAGAAGAACTTAAGTCCCTCAATGATATTATTGAGCATCAAAAATTAAAACATCCTATGGTCGTTTTAAATGACACTAAGGCCCTTATCAGTTATGGGTATAGAAATGCAAGAGAGGCTCGTTCTTAACAAATCAACTTCATAAGGCCTTGTGCGAAACGTACTCAAAAAGTTACAAGACCAACTAAGCTCATATTTTAACCTGGCAGTTCTTAAGCCCGTAGGACAGGTAATGGGCTCGCAGCTACTTTTGCAGGTAGTGGGTTTTGGTATCGGTATCATTCTGGTAAGGGATATGCCCAAAACAGATTATGCTATCTACACCATACTAATGTCAGTTCAAGCCATTTTGACTATTCTTTCCAATTCGGGCATAATGATTGGCTTTATTAAAACAGGAGGAGACATCTGGGACGACTCTGAGAAACTAGCGACGTTAATTAAAACAGGTACTCAACTTCGATATTATATCGCATTTTTTGCGTTTTTGATTGCAGGCTTTTATGGCATCTATTTGTTAATCGAACAAAATATAGAGTCTTTCCAAATTCTTATATTCTTGGTCTGCATAATCTTGATTGTCATTCCGGAAATCCATACTGCTTTCATTACAAATGCCCTATTACTTAGAAAAGAAGTAATGAAAGTACAATTGGCACAACTTATCACTCAAAGCTCAAGGCTACTACTATTACTTCTTGTATTGCTTATATTTCGCAACCACCTGACTATCAACATAGTGCTAATTATAACTATATCTGGTATTTGGCTATCCTATTGGTTTTTGATTAAAAAAAGTACGCACATTATCGATCACAAGGCGCCCTTTGATCCGAAATACAGAAGGATATTACTTCATTATTTAAAGCGTATCTGGCATAACGAGCTTTTCTTTGCCTTTCATGGACAAATATCCATTTTTTTGATTGGAGTATTTGGATCGACATCCAGTCTCGCAGATCTCGGAGCATTAGCAAGACTGGCTGCAGTCTATGCAATTTTGACTGCACTGATAAACAATCTTATTGTACCAAGATTTGCTCGCGCGCAAGAAACAGCGATTATGAAATTGCAATACTTTCAACTTTTGGCATTACTTGGATTGTCTTCCGTTTCTGTTATTTTCATGGCCTATATATTCCCCGAAATATTCCTGTGGATATTAGGCCCAAAGTATTACCATCTCGAACTTGAGTTAACTCTAGTAATGATATTGGGTTCTGTAAATCTTTTTATCTCTGGAATAGTCGGACTGAATCAAGCAAAGGGCTGGATAAAATTCAGAACTTTTTGGGAAATCCCTTTAAATATTCTCACCATTATTCTTGGGATAAGATTTTTTGATATATCAATTTTATCAGGTGTTTTGTATTTATCTATTTCTATATCAGCTGTTAACCTTTTGCTTTCTCTTGTAAACAGTTATTGGGGTTTCTCCCGTACTTCTCAAAAAAATAGTCTAAGCTAATACTCATTCATTATTTGAACGGCTTGTTTGGATGTCCCTATATGCAGTCGGTTTTCATCGGAGGAATTCAACCCTTAGTATAGATTTTCTAATCCTGTCCTTAAAATGGAGTACTTTTAAAACTTAGAAGATTGCCTTCTGTTAAACTTCTGAATCATGATAACTTTAGGAATAAACTATCTAGGAGGCCCAGGCCACGATTCTGCTGCGGCAATTGCCATTGACGGCAAGATAGAGTTTGCAATATCCGAAGAGCGGCTCTCTCGAATTAAACAAGATGCCTCATTTCCAATTCAGGCAATAAACGCCTGTTTAGATCATAGTGACCTCACTATTGAGGAAATAGATGAGATGGTATTTGGTTGGCCCGAACTGAAGCATCATTTTGCCACCAGCATAAAACTAAATTTATTGGGCGCTTTAAATGAGAGTATTCCTGTACAGGCTCTAAACTATTACCGTAGCCATACCTCTAGAAACGCGAGACGATTTATAGAATCTTATGGCTTAAAGCCTAAAAAAATAACTCACCTGGATCATCATTTGGCACATGCCTACAGTGTGGTGCCTTTTCTTAAAAATGAGCAATCCTTAATTTTTGTTATAGATGGTAGGGGGATCAAGGAGTCCACAACTGTTTATTTAAAACAGGGAATGAAGTTAGTACAACTAAAACGTATTAACTTTCCAAATTCCTTAGGAGTTTATTATGCTGAAATGACCTCTATGTGCGGATTTCGCAAATATTCTGATGAATGGAAGGTAATGGGATTGGCGCCCTTTGGCAAAAAGAGTTTCGACCTAAATCATTTGATTTCAGCTGATCAGGGAAACCACATGGTGGATCACAAGGCGCTTTTGAACGTTGAAAAATTGACTCTAAATGGCAAAACTATTGTAAGACCGGACTCTGATGACGTGGCCATTAACGACCAAGACTTAAAGGATTTAGCACATTCGGCACAATATCATTACGAGCAAACGATACTCAACTTTATCAAGCACTATACCAATAAATACAACATCAGGTCTATTGGTATGGCTGGTGGGGTTGGATTGAATTGTAAGGCCAATGGGTACGTAATGCGCGAGCTACAATTGGATGAATTTTTTATTCAACCCGCGGCTACTGATGATGGAACGGCAATTGGGGCAGCTCTCTATCCATTTGCCATGAACAATAGCCTTGAAAAAGAAATTTTTTACCCTTATTTGGGCAATGAATATAGTGAGGCCGAAATTAAGCAGGTATTGGAAAGATTTAACTTGGCCTACGACCATATTGAGGAAGTCGAAGCAGATGCGGCCAAAGCATTGGCCGACGAAAGAATTATTGGTTGGTTTCAGGGCCGCGATGAATTCGGACCAAGGGCCCTTGGTAATCGTTCTATATTATCCAGCCCAAGAACGGCTAAAATGAAGGACAAGGTCAATGAGGTGGTTAAATACCGCGAAAACTGGAGACCTTTTGCCCCGTCACTTTTAGAGGAAGAAGCTACAAATGTTTTAAAGAATTTAAAGTCATCGCCTTACATGATTTTAACAGATTATGCCAGGGAAGGTTATGAAGATAAGATTCCTGCAGTTATTCATGTGGACGGCACCATGCGTCCCCAAACAGTGAACAGGGAGACTAACCCCAGGTATTGGAACCTGATTAATGAATTCAAAAAGCTTACTGGAGTTCCCGTTGTAATGAACACCTCTTTCAACTTAAAAGGTGAACCGAATGTAAGCCATCCAACCGATGCGATTCGTACTTTTTTCACTTCAGGTTTGGATATTCTTTATTTGGGAAATTTTAGGGTCTTAAAGAAACCATAGCTCAATATCTAGAATTAAAAAAGAGATGAACAACACTGAGTCTATCCCCACTGTAAACGTTCTTTTTATCTGTGGGAGTCTCGAGCCTGGTCGTGACGGAGTGGGAGACTATACCAGACTCCTCGCAGGTGAATTAATCTCGCAGGGTAATCGGGCTACAATGCTAGCGATGAATGACAGAATGATAAAAACAGTTGTTAGTAAAAGTCAGACTGTTGGCAGCCATAAAATCCAAACTCTTAGATTACCAAGTGGCTTAAAAAACAAAAAACGAATTGAATTGGCTAAAGCATTTATAAGTGAGCATCAGCCAGATTGGTTGAGTCTCCAATTTGTTATATATGCATATAACCTAAAAGGTCTTCCATTTAGCTTGGGCAAAACATTCAATTCTATTGGAGCTGACAAATCATGGCATATTATGTTTCATGAACTTTGGATAGGAATGGATGCCAGCTCCAGTCTAAAAAACAAGCTTATAGGTCGAATACAAAAGAGAATTATAAAAAATCTACTTACAGTATTAAAACCTATAAGTATACATACTCAGACTGAGCTCTATATGAAAAAACTGAATGAAATAGGCTCACAATCAAACTATCTCCCCCTTTTCTCAAATATACCGTTATACAACCTCGAAAAAGTGAATTTAAAAACACGATATGATTTTCCTAATCATCAAATTAACTTTATTCTATTCGGTCATATACATCCTGGTTCGTACATCGATACTTTTGCAAAAGAAATTACCTCGTTTGCTAAGGGAAACAGTATTAAAATATCTTTGACTACTATCGGTCGAAATGGTGCTGAATTAAGAAAATGGAAAAAAATATGTGATAAATACGGTCTTATTTTAAATGAATTCGGGGAACAATCGGCTAAAACTATTTCTAAACAGCTTGCTAACGCTGACATTGGCATTACCACTACTCCACTAATTCAATCTCAAAAAAGCGGAACAATTGCTGCAATGCATGCACACGGCTTGCCAATTATATGTATATCAAAACAATGGCAGGTTAAAAACTATAAACCCAAAAATACTCCGAAAATAAGACCTTACAGGAAAGGAAGGTTTACGAAAGCCTTTTTCCAATTCCCCCAACTCGAGGATGAAACATCCCGATACAGCATTAATAAAGTTGCGCAAATTCTATTAAATGATTTAACCAAATCAGAATCAAGTGGCTATTCTTAGATATTTGTGGAGCAATTAAAAACAAGATGTTCGTGTGGCTCTCTGTTTTATTAATTATTTGAAAGCCTTGATAAGACGGATTTTGATTTTATAACGACTATTCTCTAGAAATATAAAGCTCATCATTTCGGTGCGAAAGAACACCAAATCTATGAAACAATTAAAAGGGGAAATACCACGATTTCAAGACCTGACAAGTTTTGAGAATTAGAGGTTTTGGAATTTTAAAGGAGTCCAAATAACATTCCATTGTAGATGTATAAATTGATCATTATGTTTGGATTGGTGTAGTAGCACTTCTGTTAAAAAGTGGTCATCCCACCACGGGTACTGTAGTGGGCGCTCGTTCAGTAGTAACAAAATCAAGTGTTCTTGGTGATGTTTTCATTGGTAACCAGACTAAAACTGTTTTTAAGAAATGAAATGCATACATAAACCATACTCCTTAGGCTTTCTTGAAGCAATAAGAACTTGACCCCAAGGCTAGTCCATGTATACTTTCCCATAACTCGTCACTCGGTTTGATCAAATTCATCTCAATGAATCTAACATACTCTCAATGAAGGTCATTATATCACATCCTACAAGTAATCAATTAAACCGCCCAGTTGTACAAGGTTTGTATGAATTGAATATGTTATATGAGTTTCATACGGCAGTGGCCTCTTTCCCAGACGATTTTTTAGATAAACTAAGTTCCTTTGGTCCGTTTTCCGATATAAAACGAAGGCGATTTCCAAAACATCTGAGACCCTTTACCCACACAAAACCCTTTAGAGAAATGGGCCGAATGACCGCAACAAAACTTGGCCTCAATGGACTGATAAAACATGAAACTGGTATTTTTTCGGTTGATGCCCTCTATCAGGAGATAGACAACAAAATAGCCAAACGACTGCCGAGGGCAGTCAAAGAGAATTTAGACGCGTTATACAACTATGAGGATGGTGCTTTGGAATCGTTCAAGGCGGCAAAACCTTTTGGTCTACAGTGCATGTATGATTTGCCAATTGGGTATTGGAGAACGGCTCGAAAAATTCTTCAATTTGAAAAGCAGCGGTGGCCAGATTGGACCAATACTTTAACAAGTCTTAAGGATTCAGAAGAAAAATTAAACCGTAAAGATGAGGAGTTGTCACTGGCGGACCGAATTTTCGTGGCTAGCAGTTTTACAGCGAAAACATTAGAAGATTATCCCGGTCAACTCGCTCCAATTGAAGTCATACCTTACGGTTTTCCCCCGCCCACTCCGTCGCGCACCTACAACAAACTTTCCATTAAAAGAAAGCTGAAAATCCTCTACGTAGGTCTGCTATCCCAGAGGAAGGGCATTGCAGATACATTCGCCGTTGCAGAAAAACTTAAGGCCTTTGTGGAGCTAACTGTGGTCGGGCGAAAAGTAACTCCCCATTGTTCTGTTTTGGATGAAGCATTAACCAAGCATCGTTGGATACCGAGTTTAGCGCATGAAGATGTCCTAAAACTAATGCATTCACATGATATCTTAGTATTCCCTTCTCTTTTTGAAGGCTTTGGGATGGTAATTACCGAAGCAATGTCTCAAGGTACTCCTGTAATAACCACGGATCGAACTACCGGGCCAGACATCATTAACCATAAGGAGAATGGATGGCTGATCGAAGCCGGATCAACCGAAGCACTCCAACAATGTTTAGAAGAAGTTTTATCAAATCCAGATTGTATTTCGGATATTGGTAAAGCTGCAAGAGAAAGTGCTGAATTAAGACCCTGGACGGTATACGGGCGTGAAGTAGCAGAAGCCATATTAAACCACCTATACAGCTAGACAATAGAAGTTCAGAAACAAATGGAAGACATCAATAGTTATAAACAACTGAAATGGGGTATTTTGGCCTATTTCTTCCTATTGATATTCGAAGGAGCGCTTCGTAAATGGGTTCTTCCAGGATTGTCAGCCCCTTTATTGATCGTAAGAGATCCTTTGGCCATTTGGCTAATATACCTGGCATGGTCAAAACAAATTTTCCCATTTAATAACTATGTCACAGGGATGTCCGCCCTTACCATTTTTGCTGTAGGTACGACTTTAATTTTCGGACATGGTAATATTCCGGTAGCATTATATGGCGCTCGTATTTTATTGGTTCACTTTCCTTTCATGTTTGTTATCGGCCATGTATTTACCAAAAAAGATGTTCTAAAATTGGGTAAAATTGTTTTAGCACTCTCGTTACCCATGACGATACTTATCATCCTTCAGTTTTACAGCCCACAAAATGCCTGGGTGAATCGTGGCGTAGGTGGTGATTTGGAGGGAGCTGGGTTTAGCGGAGCCTTGGGCTACTTTCGACCGTCTGGCACTTTTTCCTTTACAACGGGAACAACTCAATTCTTCGCACTTCTTGCGTGTTTTATAATCTATTTTTGGCTTAAAATAGAGAGCGTAAATAGACTCCTTCTCTTCATTTCTACGCTATCTCTTTTGGTTGCGATTCCATTCTCGATAAGTCGAACGTTACTTTTTTCGGTCATAATATCACTTTTTTTTGCTCTTGTAGCTATCATTGGAAATTCCAAATATTCATCTAGAATTATCTTGGCCGGAGGTAGTTTTTTTATACTTGTTCTCGCCTTGAGCCGTTTAGAATTTTTTCAGATTGGATTGGAGGTCTTTACGGCCCGATTTGAAAATGCAAGTGTTGTAGAAGGGGGATTAAAAGGGACATTGGTTGATCGTTATTTGGGAGGGCTCGTCGATTCATTTTACATTAACTCAGATCTTCCTTTTTTTGGATACGGCTTAGGAATGGGGACAAATGTAGGTAGTCAATTATTGACGGGAGGGCGGACATTTTTAATTGCCGAAGAGGAATGGGGAAGACTCATTGGTGAAATGGGCCTTCTATTGGGAATTGGCGTTATTGGTTTAAGAGTCTCATTTTTTCTGAATCTCGTTTCACTGAGTTATAAACAAGTTAAATCCGAGATCTATTTACCTTGGATGCTCTTAAGCTTTGGGGCAATACTAATTCCTAATGGTCAATGGGCTCAGCCTACCACACTCGGCTTCAGTACATTGGCAGGAGGAATAATACTTGCTTCACTTCATTCATCGAAAAATTAAATGTGAATTGGACGTAAGGTTTTTTTACATTCTTTAATGGAGGGGCTTAATTATAAATGGCATAGATGAATATTGTTTTTTTTTCCCATCCCGATTTTTTAGGTCATCAGAGCATGCCAAGATTTACAAGTATGCTCGCAAACGGTATGAAAGAAATAGGACATGACGTCCAGGTTTGGGCTCCAAAAGCGATGGTATCTAAAGTTCCTGGCCCAGGCTTACTTAAAAAGTGGTTGGGCTATATTGATCAATACCTCATTTTCCCGGCCGAAGTAAAAAAGAGGATAAAGAATTTAAGTTCAAAAACGCTTTTTGTATTTACAGATCATGCACTGGGACCCTGGGTGCCTTTAGTTGCGGATCGACCCCATGTAATACACTGCCACGATTTTTTGGCCCAACGTTCAGCAAATGATGAGATTGAAGAACATCGGACCAGCAACATCGGAAAAGCATATCAAAAAATAATTCGCAAGGGATACTCTCAAGGCAAGTACTTCATTTCAGTTTCAAAAAAAACAAGAGAAGACCTCCATACTTTTTTAAATAGGACACCGATAATCTCGGAAGTTGTGTACAATGGTCTAAATCGGACATTTGCCCCTGGAGATGTAAAAAAAATCAGAAGTGCGATGAGCCATGAAACCGGAATTAACTTAACGGAGGGATATCTTTTACATGTGGGCGGAAATCAATGGTATAAAAATAGAATAGGTGTCATAGAAATCTATAACACCTGGAGAGAAAATTATCAAATAAATCTGCCATTATTACTTATCGGGCAAGAACCTGATAGTGCCCTGAAAATAGCGCATATACAATCCCAGTTTTTTGAAGATATCCATTTTATATCAGCGGCTTCGGATAATACAGTTCGAAACGCTTATGCATCGGCCTCCGTCCTGCTATTCCCCTCTTACGATGAAGGCTTTGGTTGGCCTATTGCGGAGGCGATGGCATCCGGGTGCCCTGTGCTCACCACCGACAAACCCCCTATGACAGAAGTGGCAGCTGATGCTGGATTCTATATCCCCAAACGTCCATGGAATTCGGATACCACAGACTGGGCAGAGGCTGCGGCAGACAGGGTTGAGGAAATCATCGGAATGGAAACCGAAGAATACGCAAAGGTGGTAGCAAATGGACTTTGCAATGCGGCGCGTTTCAATCAAACAAAGGTACTTGATTCGATAGAAGCGATCTATGTCTCCATTTTGGAAAAAGAAACCTGCGCATGAGGGTACTGCATGTCATCGACAAAATGGAGCCGGCGCGTGGGGGTGTCTGTCAGGCTGTACGATCTATGATAAAAGGTCTTGAACTCCATAACGTTCACAGCGAAGTCGTATGTCTTGATTCCCCTGGCGAAAAGTTTCTTGAAAAGGATCCCTATGTTACACATGCATTAGGACCTGCCGAAAATCCCTGGACCTATTCGCCCAAACTCAAACCCTGGTTTGTCTCAAATCTTAATAGTTTCGATATCGTAATAGTCCATGGGCTTTGGCAATATCCCGGATATGCGGTTCACCAGGCAGTAAAAAAATCATTGTATAATGCAGGTAACAAGAAGAATCAGGTTCCTAAAATATTTGTGATGCCACATGGGATGCTGGACCCTTATTTCCAGAAGGCTCCGGAGCGAAAGCTGAAAGCTTTAAGAAACATTGTGTATTGGAAGCTTATTGAGAAAAAAGTGGTCAATACAGCTGATGGTCTGTTGTTTACTTGCGAAGAAGAGGCGAAACTTGCGCAAATACCTTTCACGCCTTATCGACCTAAAAAGGAATGTATTGTCGGATTAGGTGTTGAAGATCCACCAGTTTTCGATGATGCCATGAAACGCGCATTTCTCCACACTTGCCCTCAAATCCAAAACAGTCCATATCTATTATTTTTAAGTCGTATTCACGAGAAAAAAGGAGTTGATCTTTTATTAAATGCCTATAGTAAGTTCATTAAAGAACTTCAAGAAAATATATTGTCTCTATCGGAAAAACCCATAGAAGTCCCGAAATTAGCGGTTGCCGGTCCGGGTCTTGATACTCCATATGGACAACGAATACAAAAACAGGTGTCTGATGATGTTGTATTAAAAAACAATGTGGTTTTTACGGGTATGCTCTCAGGTGATGCAAAATGGGGGGCCTTCTATTGCTGCGATGCATTTATTTTACCCAGTCATCAGGAAAATTTTGGTATTGCCATTGTTGAAGCGCTTGCCTGTAAGAAACCCGTACTCATCTCGAATAGGGTAAATATTTATAAAGAAATTATATCCAATAATGGTGGTATTGTCAAGGAGGATACCCTAAAAGGAACGTACGAACTCATGATGCAATGGATGAAGATGGACTCTTCGGAACAAATAATCATGGGTATAACTGCAAGGAATGTGTACGAAAATATTTTTGCTGTAAAGACCGCGGCTGATACATTGATAAAGGCAATATCTGAATGACAGACAATAAAATTACAGAGCAGAAAAATCAACTTTCGAAAGTAAGACTCAGTGAATTTGACGCTGCATCGGGTTTGGATCGTGGGGCATCTAAATTCAAAGAAGGTTGCTGGTATATGATTAAATTGATTTTCTTCTTATCTGCATTTCCATTTCCATACAGGCTCAAAGCTTTCTTATTAAAATGTTTTGGTGCTAAAATAGGCCGTAATGTCGTTTTAAAGCCAAGTATCAACATTCATTTTCCCTGGAAATTGGAAGTCGGAGATAATTCATGGCTGGGCGAAGAAGTGATGATCCTGAATTTTGAGAAAATTACCATAGGGGCTAATGTCTGCATTTCTCAAAGGGCTTTTCTTTGTGGTGGTAATCACGATTACAGGAAGCCTTCCATGCCATATCGGAATGGGCCTATTACGCTCAATGACGGTTGTTGGATTGGGGCTTGTAGCTTTATAGCCCCCTATGTGACTGTCGGCATTGATTCTGTGATTACTGCCGGGTCTGTCGTTACGGCCAATGTGCCCCCAAATTTGGTCTATAGTTCC
>Ga0272441_10009257_pt1 | contig 15284 bp, 11 predicted proteins | sample SSMProp6N_FD_193582 | JGI IMG/M metagenome (GOLD analysis project Ga0272441, IMG submission 193582) | Marine sediment archaeal communities from Little Sippewissett salt marsh, Falmouth, MA, United States - SSM-Prop-6N | ecosystem: Environmental > Aquatic > Marine > Wetlands > Sediment ... | reverse complement strand
CGTCAGCAGCGGCACCAGCGCGCTTCATCTCGTCGTTCGTGCTCTGGGCATCGGCGATGGGGACGAGGTGATCACCACGCCGTTCAGCTTCGTTGCGTCGGCCAATTGCCTTCTGTTCGAGCGGGCGACTCCCGTGTTCGTCGACATCGACCCGGACATCCTGTGTCTCGATCCGGAGCGCGTTGCCGCCGCGATCACGCCGCGCACCAAGGCCATCCTTGCCGTCGACGTGTTCGGCCGTCCGGCGAACTGGTCGGCGCTCGCGACGATCGCGAAGGAGCAGGGGCTGGTGCTCATCGAGGATGCGGCCGAGGCCCTCGGGTCGGAGCACGAGGGGCGACGGTGCGGCTCGTTCGGGGCGGCAGCGATCTACGGCTTCTACCCCAACAAGCAGATCACCACCGGGGAGGGCGGCGCAGTCGTGACGGACGACGCGACACTGGCGACGCTCTGCCGCAGCCTCGCCAATCAGGGGCGTGACGAGGACGAGAGCTGGCTTTGTCACAGCCGCGTCGGGTTCAACTACCGCATGGACGAGATGTCCGCCGCTTTGGGAGCGTCGCAGATGGATCGGCTCCGGGAGATCGTCGGACGACGGAGGGAGATCGCATCGTGGTACGCTGACGATTTTGCGGGCTGCGATGAGCTACGGCTTCCCCACGAGCCGCCAGGCGCCTCGGTATCGTGGTTTGTCTATGTGGTTGGGGTGACGTTGCCGGGAGGGCGTGCCGTGCGGGATGCAGTGCTTGCCGGCTTGCGCCGTGAGGGGATCGGCTGCCGGGACTACTTCGCTCCGATCCATCTGCAGAGACCGTACCGGGAGCGATTCGGGTATCGACGGGGGCAGTTCCCGATCTGCGAGGAGGCGTCCGAGAGAACGCTGGCCTTGCCGTTCTTCCACCAAATCGACCGCGAAGACGTGGCACGCGTGGCGGGGATCGTCCGCCGGCTCCTGCGGGAGCCGTTGTGATCGGTCGCGTTCGCACGGTCTGGCAGCGGCTGCCGCGACGTCTGCTCTTCGTCGCAGCCGATCTCCTGGCTCTCGGATCGGCGCTGGCAGCGGCCTACCTGTTGCGGTTCGACGGTCACATCCCCGCGACGCACGGGGCGACGATGCCGTGGATCTTCGGCCTCGCCGTCGTCGCCAAGCTCCCGGTGTTTGCCGCGTTTCGCATGTACCGGTTCAGTTGGGCGCAGGTCGGTCTGCGCGAGCTGTGGGACACGCTGCTCGCGTGTGTCTGCGGCTCGGCCGTGCTCACGGCGCTGCTGTTCCTGCTTCGACAGTGGCCGCCGTTACTGGGGGTCCCTCGATCGGTGCTCGGGATGGACTTCGCGCTGACGCTGATCGGCGTCAGCGGTGTTCGGCTTTTCAAGAGGCTTGTGCGGCTAACCCGGCAGCGAACGCACGGGCGAGGAGGATTGAGAACGCTCGTCGCTGGGGCAGGCAACGCGGGAACGCAGCTTGTTCGGGCGATTCGCGACGAGATGGCGACGGAGTACTACCCCGTGGGGCTCGTCGACGACGATCCCGGCAAGCACGGGCTCGTGGTGCAGGGGCTTCGCGTCATGGGATCGCGATTCGACCTCCCGGCGCTGATCGCACGGCACGACATCGGCGCGATCATCGTGGCGATGCCTTCTGCGGCTCCTGCGGTGGTGCGTGAGACCGTGCACCTTGCGCGCCGCGCCGGCGTGAAGGAGATCCGGATCGTCCCATCTCTGAGCCAGCTCTACACGGGGGAAGTGCGTGTCTCGGAGGTGCGTGAGGTGCGCCCCGAGGATCTTCTTCAGCGGGAACCCGTGCACATCGACACGGCCCGTGTGTCACGCTTCCTGGATGGGAAGAAGCTCCTGGTGACGGGGGCCGCCGGGTCCATCGGTTCGGAGATCTCGCGGCAGCTGCTTCGCTTTCCGCGGACCCAGCTTGTGGTGATCGATCACGACGAGACCGGGCTGTTCCGACTCGACCAGGAGCTGCGACAGCGGTTCGCAGGACGCCGCATCGAGGTCGAGATCGCGGATGTGCGCGACGAGCGCCGCGTGGTGTCCATCATGAACGCGTGTCGGCCGGATGTGGTCTACCATGCGGCGGCGCTCAAACACGTTCCCCTGATGGAGGCGGCTCCTGCGGAAGCGGTGAAGACGAACGTCCGCGGGACGCGGATCGTGGTCGATGCTGCGTGTCGCGCGGAAGCGACGGCTGTTGTCCTCGTCTCCACCGACAAGGCGGTCAACCCGACGTCCGTCATGGGGGCCACGAAACGACTTGCGGAGGAGATTGTCCGTGTGTGGAACGATCGATTCCCGACAAGCTGCCTCGCTGTTCGCTTCGGGAACGTCCTCGGGAGCCGGGGCAGCGTGGTTCCCACGTTCGTTGAGCAGATCCAGCGGGGAGGGCCGGTCACCGTGACGCACCCGGAGATGCGCCGCTACTTCATGATCACATCCGAGGCGGTGCTTCTGCTCCTGCAGGCATCGGCCATGGGAAGGGGGGGAGAGGTCTTCGTCCTGGACATGGGAGATCCGGTGCTGATTGCCGGGCTGGCGCGTGAACTCATCCGCAGCCACGGACTCATACCTGATCGCGATATCGCACTGGTGTACACAGGGATGCGTCCCGGCGAGAAGCTCTCCGAGGAGCTGCTGACCGCGGAAGAGGGTGTGGATACGACGGAGCATCGCCGGGTGATGTCGGCACGGCTGTTCGCGGGCGTCGAACCCACCGTGCTCGATCACACCCTTGCTGCATTGCAGGAGGCGGTGTCGCAGGAGGACCGAGAGGCGGTCCTTCGCCTTCTGCAGCTGGCGGTGCCGAGCTTCGACATCTCGGAGCGACCTCGCGGGGAGGACACCGGCTGATCCCTGTGGCGTACCGGACGTGTGGGCCGGGTTCGCCGGTGGGCGGCTTGCTCCCCTCCCTGCGGCGTCTACAATGAGGCCCTTGCTAAGCGCCCGGAGGTGGAATCGAGTGCATCTGGAGAACGTGCGACGTCTGGCGGATCGTGGGATGGTGTGGCTGCTTGCCGCGTACGTGTTTGTCGTGCCGCTGATCCTTTGGCCCACGAGCGGCGACGCCAGCTACAGCAAGCTCATCGCTGCCATGATCGGGATCTGCCTTCTTGTTGGGCTGTGGGCGATCCACGGCTGGCTTCGCGGTCGGTGGTCGGTGCGGATTCCGTGGCTCCTTGCCCCCGCGACGTTCTTGGCCGCGGCGGCCGCCCTGTCGGCCATCCCGGCGACGGTGCCGTGCCTGGTACTCCAAGGTGTTCTCCTCCTCCTCGGGTGGGTCGCACTGGCGCTGCTTGTGGGGACGATCCTCGAGGATCCTGGGGATGTGCGTCTGGTGCTGTTGAGCCTCGTGGTGTCGGCTTCGGTAGCGGCGGTTCTTGGCGTACTGCAGTACGCCGGAATCGGATCCGCCGGTGACGGGCGTGGCGCGGCTGCGATGGCGTCGTTGCTGGGGAGCCCCCAGGCGCTGGGCGGATTCCTTGCGTTGACTGTGTTCCCGAGCACGTTGCTTCTCGGCCGCGGGCAGCCGCGGTGGGTGCGCCGGCTGGCTGCCGCTCTGCTTGCGTTCCTGATGGCCGCCGCTGCCCTCGTGAACAGCGGGAGCGTCTTCGTGGCGCTCGGCGCTGGCTTCATCGGGCTGGCGATCGGGAGCCTCGCGATCGGCTGGCGGACGCTCACGGCTCGCGGAGGCCGATGGCGTGGTCTGACCCTCGCTGTGCTGTTGGGGATTCTGATCGCGGGCGTGCTGCTTGGTGCCTTGCTCCCCGCGGGCCAGGGAACGGGAGACGACGCGCTCCCTGCTCCCTCGGACGGGGGGCTCTGGCTGACGTGGAGGGTCGCGTGGGCGATGATCGCGGATCACCCGGTGCTCGGCGTCGGCGCTGGCCACTTCGCTGTGTTTGCACCGGAGTACGAGGCGCTCTCCCTCTCTGCACCCCTCAGCGATGCATCCGCGATGCCCGTCACGTCCGCCGACAATGATGCTCTGCGGACGGCGGGGGAACTGGGCGGACTCGGACTGGCGGCCGTTGTCGCGCTGTGCATCTCGGTGATTCTCTTCCTTACGGGCCGCCTCCGGCGGCAGACCGATCCCGGGATGCGCCTCGATGTCCTCGCTCTGCTCTCGGGCGTCGTCGTGTTCTTCGCGCTCGCCTCGACGTCTTCTCCGACTCACGTCCCCCCCTCTTCGCTTGTCCTTGTCGTGATCCTGGGGATCGGCTGCTCTCCGTGCTACGGTGAGCAGACCTGGCGGAAGCCGATGCTTCGCGGCTGGACCCTGAGAGCCGCCGCGACGGTCGCGTTGGCTGTCGTTGCTGTCGGAGCGGTTCTCGCGGTACGGGATGCCGCAGCGGATGGCCTGCTGCGGCGCGGAACGGCCGAACTCCAGAGCGGACGAGTGACGGACGCGGAAGCCACGCTCTCGCGCAGCATCGAGTGGGATCTTTGCCCTCGGGAGACGTGGTTCTATCGGGCCACCGCGCGGCTGTACAGTGCGGATCGGCTCCTCGTGGAGGGGGAGTACGCGCTGGCTTCCGCGGAGTACGAGTCGGCTCGGTCCGACCTCGCCGTATGCCGGACCCGCTTCCCGCAACCCGAAAGCTATCTCGCCACAGCCAACCTCGGCGTGCGTCTCGAAGACGTTGCCCTGCTGCGTACCGGCGTCGACGGCCTGCTGAGGCTTGTCCTGTCGCCGCAGCTGCGCGTGCAAGCGCTCTACCTTGATGCGCTGCTCGCCAAGCGGGAAGGGGATCCGGCACGGGCGAAGGCGGTACTCAAGGGCGCGATCGACGAGTTCCCGTCCTATGTGCGCGCGTACATCGCGCTCGCGGACGCCCTGCGCCAGGAAGGTTCGATGGAGGAATCCCGGACCCTGTACGAGGAAGCACTGCGGCTCGCGGAGGAGAAGCTGGCGGCGGCTGAAGCCCACCTCGTGGAGGGCGCTGTCCTTCCGACGAGCGAGTTCTCCCATTGGGCGACCCAGCGCGCCGAGGCGCTTGAGGAGATCGAAGCAGCGCAGCAGGCACTGTCCGGCTACGAACCCGCACCATCGTAGCGCCCGACCCCCTGGCGGAGAGCCGGGGGTCTCGCCTCGGCCAGGCATGAAGGCCGGTGGGTGCTCCTCTCGAGGTTGACGGGCGGGTCGTCCCGGCTATGATAGGAAGTTCCATTCCGTAGAGTGATTTGGCAAGTTCGTGGTGGAGTACGCCGGCTTGTGGAGTGACGAGATGACGGAAGCGTTCGGGTATCTGCGTGCGGAGACGGTGGACGAGGCGCTGGCTGCGCTTGCGGAAGACGACGGGGAGAGCTCGCCTCTTGCCGGCGGGACCGACCTCCTTGTCGACATCCGCAACGGCGCGCGCGCGCCTCGCCGTTTGATCGACATCAAGGGGATCGAGGCGTTGCAGGAGCTGCGCGTCGATCGACAGGGAATCCGCATTGGTGCGGCGGTCCCGCTCAATCGATTGGCCGAGCTGCCGGCGATCCGCGAGTCGATCCCCGCGCTCGCCACCGCAGCGCTGGCGATCGGCACGTATCAGATTCGCAATCGAGGGACACTGGTCGGCAATGTGTGCAACGCGTCCCCTGCGGCCGACGCGGCGCCGATCCTGCTCGTGCTCGGCGCTGAGGTCGAAGCGCGCGGTCCTTCTGGGGAGCGTCGGATTCCGATGTGCGAGCTGTTCACCGGGGTGAAGCGCACGTGCCTCTCGGGCGATGAACTGGCGGTGGCGATCCGGCTCCCCGCCCCGTCCGCAGGTCTGCGCACGGGATTCCTCAAGCAGGGGCGAATCCGCGGTCACGATCTGGCGGTCGTCAACGTGGCTGGGGCTTTCGCCCAGGATCACGGGACCCTCAGCGTCGCAATCGGAAGCTGCGGACCGACGCCGATTCTCCTGGAGACCGTGGATGGGTGCGATGGCGCGGCCGACGCGGCGGCGGACCGGGTCCTGGCGCTTGCCGAGGCGGCGGTGTCGCCGATTGACGACGTGCGTGCGTCGTCGGCGCATCGGCGCGCTGTCCTCGAGGCACTCCTGCGTCGGCTGTGCGCCCACCTCCTGAGCGAGGAGGACGACCGATGCGCGTGATCGATGTCGTTGTCAACGGGCATCTCGAGCGGGTGACGGTCGCCGCCTCGATGACCCTGCTCGAACTGCTCCGCGACGTACTGCATCTGACGGGGACGAAAGAGGGGTGTGGCATCGGTGAGTGCGGTGCGTGCACGGTTCTTCTCGACGGACAGCCGGTGACCTCCTGCCTCGTGCTTGCCGTCGAGGCGGACGGGCACGAGGTCCGGACGATCGAAGGCGAAGCGACGGACGGTGAGCTGTCCGAGCTGCAACGTGCGTTCATCGATGCGGGGGCGGTGCAGTGCGGCTTCTGCACCCCCGGAATGATCATGTCGGCGCGAGCGCTGCTCGAGAGGAACCCCGCGCCGTCCGACGAGGACATCGTGGAGGCAATGGCGGGCAACCTGTGTCGTTGCACCGGCTACGAGGCGATTCTCCATGCCGTGCGCCTTGCGGCGCAGCGGAGGGCGGAGGCGTGAGCGTGCCGGATGCTCGGACGCCGTACGTCGGACAGTCGGTGTCGCGCGCGGATGCGATCGACAAGGTCACGGGGGCGGCGCGGTACACGCACGACCTTGAACCGCCCGGGACGCTCCACACCGCGCTTCTCACCTCGCCACACGCGTCGGCGCGTATCGTTTCGATGGACACGGCCGCCGCCGCGTCGCTGCAGGGTGTGCGCGCGGTGCTCACCGGCGGACAACTCGAGTACCGCCTCGGCCTCTATTTGCGGGACAAGCGCATCCTCGCACGAGACGTCGTCCGCTACCAAGGAGAGCCAGTCGCCGCGGTCGCCGCGGACTCCCTTCAGGTCGCGCGCGAAGCGTGTCGACGGATCAGGGTGACGTACGAACCGACCACACCCGTGCTCGATCCGCGGGAGGCGATGGTGGACGAAGCGCCGCTCGTGCATCCGCAGCTGCACACCTACGAGCACATGGAGGGGGTGTTCTTCCCTAAGCCGCACTCGAACATCGCCCACCATCAGAAGGTGAGGAAAGGCGATGTGGGCACGGCGCTGTCTGAGGCCGATGTGAGGATCACCGCCGAGTTCTACAACCCGCCTGTGCAGCACGTGCCGATGGAAACGCACGCGACGATCGCGCAGGCCCTTCCCGGCCGGCGCGTCGAGATCTGGACATCGAGCCAGGCACCGTACACCGTCAGGCATCTGATGAGCGTCTCCTTCGGCCTGCCCCACGCCAACATCAGGGTCCATGTTCCGTTCGTCGGCGGGGGCTTCGGCGGGAAGGCCGGGCTTCATCTCGAGCCCCTGGCATACGTCCTGTCCGTGGCTACCAGCGGGCGGCCGGTGAAGCTCGTCGCCTGCCGTGAGGAGGAGTTCAACACGCTGCCGTCGAGACAGGGCTTGCACTCCACACTGCAAATCGGAGCCCGGCGCGACGGCAAGATCGTCGCACTGCACGCGACCTACGTGTGGGATGCCGGGGCGTACGCTGACTACGGTGTCAATGTCGGCCGTGCCGCAGCGTATTCCGGGGCGGGTCCGTACGCGATCCCTCATTGCTCGATCGACTCCCTTGTCGTCTACACGAACAAGATCTTCGGCACCGCGTTCCGCGGCTTCGGGCACCTCGAGGTCCTGTGGGGCATCGAGCGGGCGATGGACATGATGGCGCGGAGGATCGGCCTGGACCCCGTGGAGTTCCGCCGACGCAACCTGCTGAGACCGGGCGACACGACGATCACGGGAGAGCGCTTCACGGAAGGGCATGGCAGCCCGACGCAGTGCTTGGATGCGGCGGCGGAGGCGATCGATTGGGGCGTGCCCAGTGCGCCGGCGTCACGTCCGGAGCGGGTGCGCGGCAAGGGCATCGCCGTGCTTCACAAGGCCCCTGCGATGCCGACGAACACATCGTGCTCGTGCGTGATCAAGCTCGACGAGGATGGAGCGGCCGATGTTCTGATCTCGGGCGTGGACTACGGCCAGGGAACCTACACCGTTCTGCGGCAGATTGCCGCCGACGAGCTCCGATTGCCGATCGACAAGGTGCACATCACGTGGGAGTGCGACACGGCGTGTACACCGTACGACTGGCAGACGGTGGCCAGCCGCTTCGCGTACATGGGGGGGAACGCGGTCATCGATGCGGCGGCCGACTGCATGCGCCAGCTCCGGGAGGTGGCGGCTCGCGCGCTGGATTGCACAGAGGACGTGCTAGCGTTCGAGGAAGGTGTCGTCTTCGTCCGAGGCGATCCGAAGCGGCGGATCCCCTACGCCCAGCTCGCGATCGGCTACTCGTTCCCCAACGGCAACTCCATCGGGGGCCCGGTGATCGGTCACGGGCGGTTCATCGCGACCGGGCTCACGCACTTGGACCCGAACACGGGACAGGGTCTTCCGGCGCAGTTTTGGACGTACGGTGCACACGGTGTGGAGATTGAGGTCGACACGCAAACCGGCGAGATCGAGATCCTCAACCTCGCGAGCGCTCTCGATGCGGGCAAGGTGCTCAATCCCAAGCTCTGCGTGGGCCAGGTTGTGGGAGGTGTCGTGCAGGGGGTGGGCTCGGCGCTGTGGGAAGGGTTCCTGTTCGATGCTGAGGGCCGCTTCGTCAACGCCTCGCTCGTCGACTACAAGATCCCGACGGCGAAGGACCTGCCGCACAGGACGCAGCAGATCCTCCTTGAGAATCCCCAGCCCGGGGGACCGTATGGCGCGCGCGGTGTGGCGGAGCACCCGATGATCTCCATCCCATCAGCCATCGGCAACGCGTTGCACGATGCGTTGGGAATCGAGTTCACCTCGCTTCCTCTGACCTACGAGCGGATTCTTCGGGAGATCCGGGAGTTGGCCGAGGGACCATGAAGCAGCTGTTGATCGAGCGGCGTCGGTACTACGACTCGGTGTTCCTCATGCGTATCAGCCGCCAGCTCGAAGAGCTTCCGGAGGTGGTTCACGCGGTCGTGGCCATGGGGACACCGGCGAACCTCCTGGCACTGGGTCGGGTCGGATTCGCTCTCGATGACGAACGCGACTCGATTGGCCCCGAGGACTTGATCATCGGCCTCGAGGTCTTGTCCGATACGGCCCTGAGCGAGGCAGAAACTCAGCTTCACCGTCTTCTCGCCGCATCGTCGTCGGAGGACACCGTTCCTCACGGTGTGCTCCGTCCGCTGACGTTGTCCGAGGCGCTCGAGGGCGACTCGGAGATCGACCTTGCGTTGGTCTCCGTCCCCGGGGCGTACGCTGCGCGCGAGGCGCGCAGCGCCTTGCGGCGCGGGCTTCACGTGATGTTGTTCTCGGACAACGTCTCTGTGGACGATGAGATCGCTCTCAAGGACGAGGCGACGAAACGTGGCCTGCTGATGATGGGGCCGGACTGCGGCACCGCCATCCTTGCGGGGGTCCCGCTCGGGTTTGCGAATGCGATCAGGCGAGGAAGCATCGGCATTGTGGGTGCCTCCGGGACAGGGATTCAGGAGATCAGCTGCCTGGTGCACCGTTTCGGGGGCGGGCTTTCGCACGCGATCGGCACCGGAGGGCGTGACCTGTCGGCTCGGGTCGGCGGCCGGATGAGCGTGCTCGGGATCCAAGCCCTTGCCGCGGATCCGGACACACAAGTCCTCGTTCTCGTCTCGAAGACGCCGGATGCGGCAGTCGGTGAGCGGGTGATCGATGCGCTCCGATCGAGCGGCAAGCCAAGCGTCGTGCACTTCGTCGCCGGAGAAGCCGTGGATAGCGATGGTGCGGTGACGGCCGCGGAGTCGTTGGAGGATGCGGCGCGGTTGGCGTGCAAGAAGGCGGGTGTACCGGTTCCGGAGTTGATGGCGGAGCCGTCCTTGCCGCGTCGGGCGCGCACCTCGGAGCAGTGCGCGATCCGCGGCCTGTTCTGCGGTGGCACGCTCGCCCAGGAGTCGTGGAGCGTTCTCCACCGAATGGGACTGGTTGTCCGTTCCAACGTATCGGCTGTCGCAGCCCTGAGGATCAGAGCCGGGGATGAGCCATCCGGCCACATCATCTGGGATCTCGGCGACGACGAGTTCACCGTTGGCCGGCCCCACCCGATGATCGAACCCGCGCTGCGCGACCGTGCCGTCGAGGCCGCGGCGGATGATCGCCACGTGGGCGTGGTCCTCGTGGACTGCGTGATCGGCTATGGTGCCGATCAAGACCCGGCGGGGAGCTTGGCCGACGCGGCGACGCGCGCCCGGCGGCGAGCCCGGGACGAGGGGCGCGATCTGCTGGTCATCGCTTCGGTCACGGGCACGGATCAAGATCCGCAGCGGCGAGACGAACAGGCTCGCACCCTCTCCGACGCGGGCGTGGTCGTTGCGCCAAGCAATGCCTCCGCAGCGCGTGCGGCGGTGGCGGCGAGCGCTCCACAGCCGGGAGGATGCGGTGTCTGAGCACGAGCACGGGGGCGTGCCGACGCTGCCGTGCGCACCGTTGCGCGTGGTCAACCTCGGGCTGCGCTCGTTTGCTGACGTGCTGCGTGAGGCGGGAACGTCGGTCGTGCACGTCGACTGGAGCCCTCCCGCAGGCGGCGACACGGAGCTGATGGAGCTTCTCGATCGATTGAGCGCGCCTCCGGATGGCGCCGCCTGGATCGACGCGATCGAGCGCGCCAACGCCGAGGCGATGGAACGACTCCTCGCGGCGGAGCCCCGCCTTGTGGGGATCGCCGCAGCACGGGACGTTGTCCCCGGTATGTCTCCGCGTACGATTCTCCACGCCGGTCCGCCGGTGACGTGGGAGCGGATGTGCGGGCCCATGCGCGGCGCCGTACTCGGCGGCCTGATCTACGAGCGGCTGGCGCCGTCGGCGGAGGAGGCGCAGCGGCTGATCGCCGCGGGGAGCATCTCGTTCAGCCCTTGTCATCACCATCAGTCGGTGGGGCCGATGGCCGGCGTTGTCACCGCATCGATGCCGGTGTGGATTGTGGAGGATGCGGCGACCGGAGGTCGTGCGTATTGCACGCTCAACGAAGGGCTAGGGAAGGTCCTACGGTACGGCGCCTACGACGCAGAGGTGATCCGCCATCTGGATTGGCTGCGCGACGGACTGGCGCCGCTACTCGCCGCCGCTTTGGCCAGGCACGGAGCGCTGGATCTGCGAAGCCTGATCGCACAGGCTCTGGAGATGGGCGATGAGGGTCACAATCGGAACCGTGCAGGAACCGCTCTGTTTCTTCGTGTCCTGGCGCCATCACTCGTTCGCCTCGACGCCGACCGAGAGCAGCTGGCACGTGTGTTCGAGTTCCTCCGGGACAACGACCACTTCCTGCTCAACCTGACGATGCCTGCAGCGAAGTGCGCCCTGGACGCCGTGGGGCACGTTCCAGGCAGCTCGCTGGTCACCGCGATGGCAAGGAACGGGACGGAGTTCGGAATCCGGGTCGCGGGAACCGGCGCCCGCTGGTTCACCGCACCTGCGCCGCAGGTTGAGGGGCTGTACCTGCCGGGGTTCTCTCGAGAGGATGCGGCCCCGGACATCGGGGATTCGGCGATCACCGAGACCGCGGGATATGGGGGGTTCGCCATGGCGGCGGCTCCAGCGATTGTCCAATTCGTTGGCGGTTCGCCGGAGGCTGCGTTGGAGACCACGCGGCGGATGCGGCGGATCACACTCTCGGAGAGCCGAGCGTATCGGGTCCCTGCGCTGGGGTTCTGCGGGACGCCGACGGGGATCGATCTGCTCCGCGTGGTGCAGACGGGGATCATGCCTGCAATCAACACGGGGATCGCCCACAAGGAGCCGGGAATCGGGATGGTGGGCGCCGGTCTTGTGACCCCTCCGTTCGCGTGCTTTGCCCAAGCAGCGAGAGCTCTTGCGGAGTCCCTGGGCGTGCGTGCCCGTGGGGTTGGCTGATGACGATGGCCGTCGAGGACGAGAAACGGGCCTGCGACCGGCGCGCCGATGAGAAGGCGCCGAAGGGGCACGGGGACCCCGTGAGGCGATCCCGGGTGTCCTGTGCGCAGCGAGCAAAGGAGGAGACGCCATGAGATTTGTCGATCTGACGATTCCGCTGTCGATTGCCACGCCGCCGTGGCCCACCTACGAGCCACTTCAGGTGAAGTACTTCAAGCGGTTGGCGCCTCACGGCGCCAACGGGCAGTTGCTCACGCACTCAAACCACGTGGGAACACATCTCGATGGGGAGATCCATTTCTACACGCCGGGCAAGGACATCGCCGAACTGGACTTCGACTTCCTCGTCCATGACGGGGTCATCGTGGATCTCTCGGATGCGGTCGGCGACTACGACATCTACACGCCAGAGATGATCGAGGAAAGGGTGTCCGTGCAGGACGGAGACATCCTGATCATCCACACAGGCTACCATCACTACGGGTGGGATCAGCCCACGGCGGACGAGGTTCGCTACATGGTCAAGCATCCAGGTCCGGATCGCGAATTTGCCCAGTGGTGCCTGGCCAAGAAGATCCGCTGGATAGGTGTTGACTGCGGGAGCGCTGATCATCCGATGAACACGATCATCCGAGACTGGATGCCGCGCCAAGCACGGGAGGCCGATGCCCACTTCCGCGACGTGTACGGGCAATCGCTCGCCGAGCGATTCGACGACAGTAAATACCAGCTGATGCATCTGGAGCTGTTCAACCACGGGATCATCCACGCTGAATGCGTAGGTGGTGACATCGACCTGTTGCTCAACCAGCGTGTCACCGTGGGCTGCTTCCCGTGGCGGTTCGTTGACGGCGAGAGTTCGATCGCGCGCATCGTGGCGATGGTGGATGAGGGACGCTATGAGGCGTTGGCTCGGACCAAGGCTCGCTGCAAGCTGACCGCGTTCGGGGACGTTGCCGGCGCGGCGAACCCGGAATTGCACAGTCCGGGCCGCCGCTGAGAGGACGCTCGGCGATCGTGTCGTCGCTTCTGTCGGCTCCTGGCGCACGGGAGGTGCAGGAACTCCCGGGCACCGAGCGTCCTATGTTGACCGGATGCGGTAGCCACACGATGGGTCCGCTGCGACGACGCGATGGCCGCCGTCGTTCTTCGTACGCGATGCGGCTGCCGATCGGCTTCCCTGCAAAGCTGTGCTCCGAGGGGAAGTCGTCAGTCGCTCGCGGACAGCTTCTCTTCGAGGGCTCGTTCCACGCAGGGTGGGACGAAAGACTGGACGCCTCCTCCGTAGCGCTTGACCTCGCTGACGACGGAAGAAGAAAGGAACCCGAACTCCCCGGCGGTCATCAAGAGCACGGTTTCGATGTCGGGTGCAAGATCGCGGTTCATCAGCGCCATCTGAAACTCGTAGTCGAAGTCCGAGTTCGCCCGCAGTCCGCGAACGATGGCGTGTGCGCCGCGTCGCCGTGCGAGGTCGATCAACAGACAGTCGTAGCGGATGACCTCGACGCCTGTGATGCCCTCTTCGGCCAGCGCGTCCTCGGTGATCCTCACGCGTTCCTCCGCGGTGAACAGCAGATCCCTGCGGGAGTGATCGACAACGGCAACGATCAGCCGCGCGAACAACTTCTGCGACCGGCGGATGATGTCCATGTGACCGTACGTGATCGGATCGAAGTGCCCAGGGTAGATTGCGGTATGGCCGCTCATCGCTGTGGATTCTAGCGATCGGTGCGCCGCCCGGCAATGCGGTGCGACATCGAACCAATCCGAGCGAGGTGCGCCGCTTCCGGCCGGACGAATCGCGCGATCGCGCGTTCCAGCGATTGGGCATCGATGTGATCGAACTGCTCGATGACCTGTTCCGGGGATAGGATCTCGCATCCGGCCAACGCGGCGTTGCCCAAACGGACCATCCGGCTGCCATTGCTCTCGAGGCTCAACAGCAAGTGCCCACAGAGCCTAGACTTCGCTCTGTGGATCTCGTCTTCGCCGACACCATCGCGGAGAACACTCCGAAGCTCTTCGACGATGAGATGCTCGACCTGGCTCACGTTGCGCGGAGCCACCCCAGCGTAGAATGTCCACACGCCGGTATCGCGGTACCGGCTGACGGCGCTCGAGACAACGTACGCCAGACCCCGTTCCTCACGAATCCGTTGGAACAGACGCGAGCTCAGTCCGTCTCCAAGGATGCCGTTGAGGACCTCCAGGGCGAAGCGGTCGGCGTCACACGCGGGCGGGCCGGGGAGAGCCAAGTAGATGTGGCTCTGAGCCGCCTTGAGCCGGTAGACCCGCTTGCCAACGTGCATGGATGGCGGTGTGCCTGTGCACGGGGGAGGCATACTGCGCGCGCCGTCGTCGAAACACCGGTTCGCTGTCCGGAGGATCTCTTCCGTCGAGACGGCTCCGCAAACCACAACGACCATGTTTGCCGGTACGTACTGCCTCAGGTGGTGCTCTGCGACGCGGTCTCGTGACAGGTGATGCACGGTGGACAGGCTCCCGAGCACGGAGCGGCCCAGGGGATGAGGGGGATCCCACAGCCCCTCGGCGAACAGATCGTGCGCGCGCTGCTCAGGGTCATCGTCGTGGTTGCGGATCTCCTCGAGAAGAACGCCACGCTCGCGCTCCAGCTCGGCGGCTGCGAAAGCGGGATGCTGGACGACGTCGGCGAGAACGTCCAGCAGAATGCCGAGGCTCGCCGCGGGTGCTTCAGCATATACGAGCGTCGACTCCCTGCCGGTAGCCGCGTTGATGTGGCCGCCGACGGCTTCGATCTCGCACGCGATTTCCGTTGCCGTGCGCGCGCTGGAACCTTTGAACAGCAGGTGCTCAATCGCATGAGCGAGTCCCGGCTGGTCTTCCGGATCGCTACGACTGCCGCCGCCGATCCAGACGCCCGCGCTGACCGTGGACGACGAAGGCGCCTCCTCGACAAGCACCCGCAAACCGCTCTCGAGCGTGACGGACGAGGCGCCTTCGTACAACGGCTGCACTACCACCTGTCCTCGAACGACTCCTCTTCAGGCTCGGGCTGAGCTGGTGTCGCCTCTGGCTCCGGTGGTGTCGCCTCCGGCTCCGGTGGTGTCGCCGACGCCTCCGGTGATGACGCCGAAGCCTCAGGGGCAGGGGCGTCGGGCTCGATCCGCCGTAGCTTGTAACGGCCGCGGTCGTCGATTCGGAGCACTTCCACCTTGACGCGATCTCCCTGGCGTACGACGTCCTCGACGCGACGCACATACTCCCCCGAAAGCTCTGAGATGTGGATCAAGCCGGTGATGCTCGGGGTCAGCTCCACGAAGGCGCCGTAGTCCGTGGTGTTGGTGACGACCCCATCGATGATGTCCCCTTCATGCACCTCGCGTTCCGGCGTCACT
>Ga0272441_10009256_pt1 | contig 15284 bp, 11 predicted proteins | sample SSMProp6N_FD_193582 | JGI IMG/M metagenome (GOLD analysis project Ga0272441, IMG submission 193582) | Marine sediment archaeal communities from Little Sippewissett salt marsh, Falmouth, MA, United States - SSM-Prop-6N | ecosystem: Environmental > Aquatic > Marine > Wetlands > Sediment ... | reverse complement strand
CCGGCAGTTTCAATTCCGCCTGCCTGGCCCCCATCGTTAGCATCGGCCAGAATTGCTGCGCGCCCATCATCATCTGGTTGAACTGAACTTTGGAATCGCTGTACTTCAAAGAGAGCAGATTTTCGGGTAGCCCGGCCGTCGCTTTCTTGAAGCCTTCGGTCTCGCGTATGGATGTGTCGCCGGAATCGAGCTGATCGAGCGCCGATCGTAGGAACGTCGGGTTCGAGGCGACGATCACCTTATCGCCCGCAATACACCAACTGGGCATAAGATAGAGCATCGCCAGCGGCGCGATCGTCCACGTGTGCATGGTCTTGCCTTTATGATCCAGCGAACTGATTTGGATCATGCCTGCACTTTGAACCATGCCCCCGCCCTGGCTATGGGTCGTGACGAACTGCTCCAAGGCCGTCAATGTGTCCGTCCACAACCGGGCATCGTTCAGTCCGGCAACCAGAGCGAATGCGCCCTGAGGCGATCCGGAAGCGACACCGCCGGGAACGGCGTAGAAAACCATCCGGCCGTCGAGACTCTTGAGCAAACCATCGCGAATCTTGATTTCGAGTTCCGACTCGAGTTCGGCAATGGCCTCTTCGACTTCGGCAAACTCGCCGCCGGATACGGTTTTGACCGCCTTCATCACCGTATCGTAGAGACCGGCCATGTCGCAATTGAAAGCCGATGCACTCATAGCGCCGGCATCAACCGCGTCGAACATCGCCAGGTCGATGGTCCTGAGATTGGCGAGCAGACCCGTCCGGGGCGGCGCGATCTCCAGGAGTGCATCGCTCACCACGTCCGGCCCGTCGAAGCCCATCCGTGCAGTCGCGCTTTTAAGATTGTCAAGGCCAAGTGTTTTGAGGATTGTCCGAACGGCGCCAAACTCTTCCTCGGCGCCCTGCATCTGTGCAAAGCTTTCCAGGACGTTGAAGATCTTCTGCCGGTTAATATGGACGACAAAAGCGTCGTCGGTCCCGGGAAGCCCTCGAAGGTAGTCCGGCGTCGTCCGGCGGCTGCCCTGCAGGTGTTGTATCGCCAAACCGTCGCCGTCATTGATTGCAAAGACGAAGTGATTCCCAATCCAGCCCCAGTATCCGGGAACGCCGCCGGGATGCTCGGGGCCGTGCATCGTGAGCGAGCCGACCTGGACATCGACGATATTCCCTTCTCCGGCCAGCGCTTCCAGCTTCGCGAGGGCCGAAGCCATTTCCGCTTTCCGCGATCCGGCGTCCAGCATGGCAAAACCGTAGATCGGCGGTCCGCCCCGGGATTCTTTCTGAGCAACACCGACCATGACCGGCCGGCTTAGAACCAATTGAGCGACGCCTCGGACCTGCTCAATCGTGCCGGTCATTTTGGGATTGTCCATTTCCTCGGTCACTTTCGCCATAAGCCCCTGTTCGAGCGATTTAGCGAAACTCTGCATCCCCGGATCGTGCCACAACCGGCCCAGTATGGATTTTTCAAATGCGCCTTTAACGCCGTCGCCGCCGCTCGTGGCGATCAGAGCCACGACATTATCCGGCGCCGCTGCGATCAGTTTTGCTACCGGGGAGGATTGCGCAATGACCGTGCCGGGACGAGTAAGAGGAATCGAAAAGAGGATCACGGCGCCAACAAACGACATCGTACGCGACCTGTTCATAGGAAGTTCCTTTCAAAAAGCTGGATTTATACAAGAGTTTTGCAAAATTGAAGTTAGGCATATATTATTTCAGAAAATCGATTTTATGATTTTCTGACAATAATCGGCGGTCAGATCATAACATGCTGCCCCGTGCGACATTACACATCGGTTTTTTGGAAAGAAAAAATCAAGAGACAAGATTTTTTCTTTCCAAAAGTATGCCTAACTTCAATTTTGCAAAAGTTCAGTTTATATTGAGCTCATCATCACACCAATACGTTATCGTAAAATTTTCCTTAAAAACTGCAATCTTTTTTTTGAATGAGGTCCGGCGTGAATGAGCGCATCCACCTTTTGGGGAGGAGTGCCTGGATGACCTATGAATAGTCCATTGGGGATAAGGTCTATCGAATTACCTGGATTCTGGGGAAGCCTCTTTTTTGCTTGCGGCGGGATTGTTCATGGCTTACGATCATTGCCGCGTGGGTAAAAACGGCATTGACCCACCCTTCGAGTGCCGGAAATGTCTATTTTCTTGGGAGCGTAAAACGATGAGGCGGATTTTTTTGTGCTTACTGATTGTCGTTAGTGTCGCGACGGCGTACGCCGATGAACCATTGAAAGACCGGGTGGATCGTTCGGCGGACCGGATTGAGCCGAAGGTCGTCCAGTGGCGGCGGCATTTTCATCAGCACCCGGAACTGTCGAACAGGGAATTCAAGACGGCGGAGAAAATTGCATCGCACCTCCGGCAGTTGGGATTGGACGTCCAAACGGGTGTGGCGCATACCGGCGTGGTGGGCCTGTTGAAGGGCGACAAGCCGGGGCCGGTCGTGGGACTTCGCGCGGATATGGACGCCTTGCCCGTCACCGAGCGCGTCGATGTCCCCTTTGCCTCCAAAGTACGGACCACCTATAACGGACATGACGTGGGCGTGATGCACGCCTGCGGGCACGATACGCATATGGCTATTCTCATGGGCGCGGCCGAAGTTTTGACTTCGATGAAAAAGGACCTGAAAGGCAACGTGAAGTTTATTTTTCAGCCGGCCGAAGAGGGCGCCCCCAACGGCGAGCAGGGCGGCGCCCGGCTCATGGTCAAGGAAGGCGTCCTGGAGGATCCGAAACTGGATGCTATTTTCGGGCTCCATGTCTGGGCGACGAAGGAAGCCGGCACGATCGGCTACCGGCCCGGCGGCGCGATGGCCGCCTCCGACGGCCTCCGAATCACCGTCAAGGGCAAGCAGACGCATGGCTCCACGCCCTGGACGGGCGTCGATCCGATTACCGTTGCGGCGCAGATCATTATGGGATTGCAGACCATCATCAGCCGGCAGACGGAACTGACGGAAAACGCGGCGGTCATCACGATTGGGAGCATTCACGGCGGGGTCCGAAGCAATATTATCCCCGACCAGGTCGAGTTGATCGGGACGATCCGGACGCTTAATACCGACATGCAGGACAAGATTCACGAGAAGATTCGGTTGACCGTCACGAAAATCGCCGAAAGCGCCGGTGCGGCGGCGGAAGTTCGGATCGGCACGGGCTATCCGGTGACCTACAACGATCCCGAGCTAACGGCGATGATGCTGCCTTCGCTGGTGGCGGCCGCCGGCGCCGAGAACGTGACGTTGATAGATGCGATCACCGGCGCGGAGGATTTCTCGTTCTATCAGAAGCAGGTTCCCGGCATGTTCTTTTTCCTGGGCGGCATGCCCAAAGGCACGAGGCCGGAAGAGGCGGCGCCGCACCATTCTCCGGATTTCTATATCGACGAAAGCTGTCTGAAACTCGGCGTCAGATCGATGTCGTACCTGGTCCTGGATTACATGGACGAGCACGAAAAATAAGAAAGTTGTGGTATTATTACTCGAATGGATCATTTAGAAATCGAACAGTGAAGCAAGTCATTCAAGAATAATAACCTCATACTTTTTTGTCATTCCCGCGAAAGCGGGAATCCACTCTGTAGGTTACGTTTCTGGATCCCTGCTTTCGCAGGGATGACAACATGAATCGCTCGATGTGAGTTATTGACTGATGAGAGTCAGGAAGTCGATGAAGGATCCGCTACCAAGATGGAAGCTTGCTGTGGTCTATCTGGTTCTCTGGTTGGGGATCGGTTCGCTGGCGGCGCTGGCCCATCTGGTCTGGCGGCCTCACTATATTAACGTTTCGACGTGCCTTAACGGCGGCCTGGCCAACTTCTTCGGGCCGTGGGCCAGACCTTTGGCGGAAGGTTGGCCGAACGCCGGCAAGCCGCCGCACTTTCCTTTGGTGATCCTCGGAAGTTTTCTTCTCGGCATCGTTGCGATCCTGATCGGCGCGTCCATGATGGGCCGGGAGAGGCGATTTCAGATGGTGTGCATCGGCTTGTTCGTCCCGGCCATGCTTTTTTGGATATTACTGGGTTTCCTGGAATTGGTTTATTGTGCGTCGTAAAGTAGGGCTCCCTAAGCGGTACCTTACGGTAGCACCCCACAGATTGTGAGGACAAACAACTAATGATGGTAATTCCCTTCGCTACATTTTGGGTGTTGATCTTCATTGGAAAAAGTGAGCTTGGATTCAAAGGTGTGGTTTTCTGTGTTTTACTTTGGCTTGGCTTGCTCATCGGATGCACAATGCTTAGCCTGCCTTCGTATTGGTTTATTGCTGCCCAGGCATTGATAGATATAATCCTCATTATTGTCATTTTTGGTGGTGACATCCGTATTCGCTGAACGATCTGAGGGAAGAAAAAGATTATGGGCAAACCAGAGACAAATACTAAACACGAAATACCAATGGAGAAATTCGATTTTCTGTTGGGCGACTGGAATATGGAGTACCGTATTCCGAAAACGGCTTTGAGTGAAGCCGGGACGGGGACGGGAACAGGGACCTTCAAACGATATTTGGATGATAAATATGTCCTTTTCGACTACTCATCCTGGACAAATTCGGAGAGGGGGGGAGCGCATGCCATTTTTGCATGGGACGAAAAAGTACAATTCTATCGATTCTGGTGGTTCGAGAGTTCCGGAAATTTCTCTCAGGCCAACTGTAATTTCCAGGGCGATAAAGCGCTGTTTATGAATTGGCACGATAGCCTGTTCGTGCAAAGCTTTCGAGCCGTCAATCCCAACCAGGTCGTCCTAAGAATGGAACACCCGACGCCCGAAGGAGAGTATGAATTAGCCATGGAAGTCGTCTTCACAAGGAAATAATATAGAATACTTTATTGTAGAAAATTCAGTGGGGCCAGCCCCACCTAACATTTTCTGAAGATAAGGTTTCGTTGGTTCGCCTAATGTTGTCGAGAAATGAGATGGTGGCTGGACTGAATGAACGCGCAAAAAATCATTACGAAGGGAGTAAGAAAATGAAGCGAGTAAGTGTTATCATTGAAATTATAATTCTTATCAATTCAGGAGGTTGTGAAAAGAGCAAAGGAGAGGCCTTAACTGGAAGATGGGAACTACTGGAGGCTGGCCAAAGCTCAGGCTACATTGACAACAGAACCTTCGACTTTTTCGAGGACGGAATAGTGAGGGTCCTGGAGATAGGAGATACAATCTCAGATGGAGAGTACGAGCTAACAGGTGGGAACAAAATCAAAATTAGTCATCCTCGATTTGAAACACTCTCTGGCACGATATCGACTTCCAAGGACGAGATGAGCCTGGCGGGACCTTCTGAAAAAGTTGAGAAGTATGGCAAAGTCGAGCGGATAGAGAAAATAACAGAATCTGCTGTTGCAGGAAACTATGTCCGGGTGATGAGGACGCCAGAAGGAGAAGAAGAGTATGGGTTGCCGGATATAACAACCTGGACGGAGGATGGAACTGAAAAGGAAAATTTGCTCGGTCAATGGAAGGCACATGAGGAACTACAACTTGATTCCTACGAGTTTTATGTCGGTTCCCTCCGAAGTATGAGCATTAATGCAGGGCAAATTAGAGCCGATATGCTGTATAGAGAACCTCCGACGCCCAGTCTAATAAAGAAAAGTGGAGCGAAGGTCATCAGGAAATTAGAAGGAGGGAATATTCTTTGGAGTGATTATTACTGGTCTTCAGACCCGTCAAACGAAGTTACATTTGCTCTGGAAATCAAAGAGGACGGTACGTTCAGGCATATAGTGTCAGTTAAAAATGCGTGGAGGATCAGGGATGGCAGGGTGGAGATTCCTCAGGGAAATCACTTAGACAATACGGATTCGCTGAAAGGCATCGACAACGAAGAAGAACTTGTTAAAGGAGAAATTGAGCGATCTGGATACGCGATTGTATTTAGAAAAGATGATGGGACCGAACTCAGGTATATAAGGAAAAGTAAGCAGTTTTTGTCAAAATTAGAAGCACCATTAGAAACACCATCTCAAATCACTCCACAGTAGGAACAGACAAATGGCCCCCAAAGCGCTCCAGAGGTGATGATGTGGGTCAAGTGCGATAATTTGCAGTGCAAGGCCGAGTACCAGATGAGCAAGAAGGGATATTACAAGGCGTTAGCCTTAATTATTCATGAAAGAATAATTGAGGTTAAGAGAAAAGGCATTTCTTTCCCTTGCCCTTCGATGGCTATGGGCAAGGGAAAGAAATGGGCCGAACGAGAGCTATTTGCGTCAGCAGTGAGTGAAGGGTTTACAAAGGCCGTGACATCAAGCTTGCGACTGGCATGGCCTTTGTTACCCGAAGCTACTGTGGTTCGATAGAGGTAGCATGAACATCCGCGAAGCAGCACAAGCGGAAAAGGTTCCTTGAGTACGCGTATTCGGGAACGTTAAATTGTCAACAGTCCCTTAGGGACACCTTACGGTAGAGCGAGCTTCACCCTATTTTTTTTATGCTTCGTTAGTCAGCTTGATATTGTCGAGGTAGAAGATGGTTCCTTTTGTGGCGTTGCTGGTGAAGCCGATCCAGGTTAGCTGCCTGAGACCGGCGGTGGATCGGGCGCGACTTCCAGCGGTGGGAATGTTACCTCTGCGGCTTTTCTCATCCAGGCCGGATCGCCATAGACACCCGCCCTGGTGTAATCGAACGGTTTGAAACCGAGTTTAACGGCGGGGGAGTTCGGGCTTAAGGTGAAATCGAAGTTCTCCGGGTCGGCGAAGTGCGGATCGGCGATGATCGAATTTTTGTCCCGGCCCAAATCCTGCCATTGCTCGAAGGATAATTGCGCCGGTTTGATTTCATTCCCGGCTGCGTTGAAGTAACAATTCTTGTCCATCTTAATGTTGACTTGTTTCCAGCGTCCCGATAGCAGGGGGCCGGTGGTCCAATAGACGATGTTGTTCTCGAAGGAGAACGACAGATGGTCCTCGACGCGGGTGGCCTGGACCTGGTGCAGCTTGCTGAAGGCGAGGATGTTGTTGCGAATGATATTCTCTTTGCCGTAGTGCTGGTGGAAGCCGCCGGTCCGGGTGTTATAGACGAGGTTGTTCTCCATGACGATGCCCGTACTGCCTTCGTCGGTATAGAGCCCCCAGCCGCCGTAGGAGTAGGAGTAAATATCGTGAAAAATGTTATCGCTCACGACGGTGCCTTGCGACGGGCCGAGCGTGTAGATACCGCCCATGTCGCTCAGCACGCCCTGGCCGATATGATGCACGTGGTTGAAGCGGATCGTGTTGCGCTTGGCGAGGCTGTCGGAGTAGCCCCATCGCCAGCCGACGCTCAGGCCCGTATAGAACAGGTCTGCGATCTCGTTGTGCGTGACGGTATTATCGCCGCTCTGCCCGATCCAGACGCCCACGGCGGAGGTGTAGATGCGCCCGCCCGAGCGGATGATATTGTTATCGACGGTGATATGGCTCGTGCGCGAGGCTTCGTCCGGCCGAATTTGACCCTCACCGATGCGCACGCCGCCGGCGCCCAGGTCATAGAGATAGCAACGTTCGAGCCGGCAGTCCTTGCAGCCCTGGCGGAACCACACAGCATACGTTGCGATATGGCCCACCTCGCAATCCCGGATCGTGATGTGGCGCGCCCCGTCGGCCATGATCGCCGCTTCGGTGACGTACGCCGCCTGATACGGGGCGTAACCCGTTCGGGGCAGCAGCGCCTGGTTGTACTCGAAGGAAAGGCCCTTGAGTTCGACGTGCTCGACGAATTGTCCCTTTTCCGGTTCGCCCTGAAAGAGGACCAGTTTTTCGATGGCCGGCGCTGCAACTATCGCGGTGGATGGATTCTCACCCGGAAGGGGCATATAACTGAGGTTGCCATTGCGCGGAACAAACCACTCGCCCGGCGTATCCAGTGCCGTTCTGACATTCTCCAGATGAAAACGGGTATTCACCGGCCAGCCGGAGTAGCTCTTGAGCTTCTCGCCAATTGTGATGATCGCGTTTCGATCCCAGTCGATCTCGGTGAGAAACCGCCGGCTGATGCACCATTTGTGATAGGCCACAAGCGTGACGTCTTTAATCTCATTCGGATTGAGTGCTTTGAGCGGCTCGAGCGCCTCGGGGCGAACGAAGGTTGTGCGGTGAAACGTATCCCGCTTGCCTTCGACAGGCACCTCGACTGTTTTACCCATATAATGGTAGAACTTATTGGGTGTGCGGGCGCGGACCGCCCGTCGGCCGTTGACATACAACTGCTCGAAAGTGCCCGCCGTACCGCGCGGCAGCCGGGCTTGCCAGAGCCCGTTCGTATCTTTGCTGATGCGAGTAATATATCTCGCACCGGTAAAGACGGGTCTGGCCCCTTCGGCGGCTTCATAGCGAATGGGGCATTGTTCGCTGCCGCTGTCCTGAGAGGTCAGAACGAAAGGCTCTCTCAGGGCGTACGTTCCGTCTGCGACGAGTATCCGAACCGGTTCACTCAGCGGGGCTTGGGCTTTCAGACGTCGAATGGCGTCTCTCGCCCCGGCCAGAGACGCAACGGGGCCGTCGGTTCCGTCCGCGTTCGGCCGGGCCAGCCGACCGGACCATTGGTCCCTGCCGTCCATGGAGATGTATAACGTCGTAGCCGCGGCGCATGAGGTCCAGGCCAGCGAGAATGCCAGGCCAATCATCAGAAGGGATTTGCTGTTCGCGAAGTTCTTTCTCATGTTGTTCCTCTGATTGGAAGCCGGTAGGGTGTGCACCGCACACCATAAGACGTTAAAACGTATCAATCGAATGGCGTGCAATGCACACCCTACCGGTTGATTGAATTCTATGCGATCGCTCAGGCGGTCAGGTTTTCCCACGTGATGCCGACCTTCTTGAGGGCGTAGCCCAGCTCTTTCAAGTAATCGCCGTAGCCGGTCATCCAGTGGAAGCCGGGCATCCGCTCGGCGAGTTTCAGGTCGTCGCACTTGTAACGAATGTCGATCTGCGAACGGCAAACATCCATGAACGGCGCGTCGATAATTTCGCCTAACAGGCCCACCCAGCGTTCGGCCTTGAAGTCGGGTACGATATTCGTGACCGTCTGGCCTTTACGCATCTCGACCTTCGGTGCGGCGCCGTAGTCCGACTCGAAATGCGTCATGATGCGGACCGGCTCCAGGTCTTTGCCGTTCATCTTTCTCGGGGCCGTGCAGTGGGCGAGGGTGATTATCCCGTCGTGCGGATAGGTCGGATCGTTTAAAAATACCGGCATGCCGGAGATATTGGCCAGCAGCACACCCGACGGGATCACGACGAAGTCCGACTCGCAGAAGGCGACGTAATGCCCATCGTTGAGCAGGCTCAGCGTCAGGCAGGCGGACGTTTCCGCCAGCGGCATAATGGTTCCCATGCAGCCGTTAATGGTAATCGCCTGGCAATCCGCCTCTTTCATAATCCCGCGAAAGATCTGCTCGAGCAAAAAGCAATTATCCACATACCCGCGTTTGGTCTCCAGCGTATTGCCGGGCGCTTTGAGGTATTCGCCGGCGCGCTGCCTGGCGCGCCTGACCGCGGCCGTGTCCGCTCGGGCCGCTTTGATCAGCTTGCCCAGTTCATCATACGAAACCGTTTGGATGTCGAATTTCCACTTATTCTCGACCAGTTTCGGGACGACGCCCCTGGGCTGCGCCCAGGCGCCCGGTCCGCCGATCGCGATGATCCGCGTGCCCATTGTGTTATGCAGCCCGCACAGCGAACGCAAACGCCAGAGAAGCTCGTCCTGATTATCGACGACCACGTCGCTATCGTCGATTCCTTTGACGGCCAGTTTGTCGGTGTGCTGACGGAGATAACGCGGGCTGATGATCTCGTACCAGAGATAAACGGGACCCGACTTATGCCGGCAGAAGAAGATCATGTCTTTGCCGAGTTCGGCCAGCTTATCAAATGTATCCTGCCCGCCCCCGGCCGGGTAAAGCATAATCACGTCCGCCTTGCCGAGATCATTAATGCCCGATAAATCTCCGGCTCCCTTAATGGCGGCCACCGGCAGAAATTTCACCGGGAAGTCCGCCCTGTTATCCAACTCGCGCAGCTCGCGCTGGATGCGACCGACTTCCTGTTTGGCATCCTGCTCCGTCTGGATGCCGCCCCAGGAGCGCCAGCTACGCTGGGGACGCGGTCGCGGCGTACTGTAAAGAAGGATGGGCTTGACGACCAGCGGGCGGCGCTGGGGACCCGCCTGGCTTTCTCGCTCGGCGGCGGAGATCGTGGACCAGCTCAAGCCGGTCAGCGCCACACCCATAGCCGCTGCTCCGCCCACACCCTGCAGAAATCCTCTTCGCGTCATATCGCCGGCCGAGTGGTTGTGGCCGCACGGACAGCACGTGCTCCGCAACGGATATTCATTGTGATCGTTCGTCGTCATGTGGATACGCTCCTTTCACTTTGGTTTTATCCCCATCAATAGACCTTTGTTTGAGAAGTTCAATTCATAAACGGTAAGTATAATCGAAAATAACTGCATAAGAAAAGAAAAAAGCTTTCGAGATTACAGAGTGGAGCTCTCCCGTTTGCGTTGATTTGATGGTATGCTGAACCTCTGATACTCTACCGGCGTATCAGGGATTAAAATAAGCGTATATACTAAGGAGACGAATCATGGCTAAAGTACAGGTTGTATTTCATAGCATGTATGGACACGTGTATCAGTTGGCTCAAGCGGTGGCCGAAGGGGCGCGCGACGTTCCGAATACGCAAGTGAGCCTTTATCAGGTTCCGGAATTGATGCCGGACGAAGCCCTGGAGAAAAGCGGCGCTAAAGCGGCCCGTGAAGCGTTTGCGGACATCCCCGTGGCCGAGCCGGCGCAATTGGGCGAGGCCGATGCGATTATCTTCGGAACCCCGACGCGGTTCGGCAATATGTGCGCCCAGATGCGGAATTTTCTCGATCAGACGGGCCAGTTATGGTTCAACGGCGGTCTGATCGGCAAGGTCGGCAGCGTTTTCGCCAGTACCGGAACGCAGCATGGCGGCCAGGAGACCACCATCACGAGCTTTCATTCGACGCTTTTGCATCATGGTATGATCGTGGTCGGTGTGCCCTATTCCGAACAGAAACTCCTCAATATGGATGAAATTACGGGCGGCACACCCTACGGAGCGACGACCCTGGCCGGGGCGGACGGATCGCGCCGGCCCACCGAGAACGAGCTGGCCATCGCCAAGTTTCAGGGTAAGCATGTTGCTGAGATCGCCCAAAAGCTCTGCCGATAACGCGGTGTTAGAGTTTGAGATATTTAATTTTTTTTCGCTCTTGTTATCCGCGTGATTCATATGTATAATCATGTCGAGCGAACAACCGAACTCATTTATCGGATGCATATAGAAAAAGGGTAAGTTGACCCGATTGAAATTCGGTCTTGTGAGAAGAGATGCAATGACAACATTTCTTTTAGGAGATTGAAAATGTGTCAGACATGCGGATGTTCTCCATGTAAAACCTGTGGCGGTCCTATCGAGAATGGTGTTTGCTCCGGCTGCGGTAAACCGTCGGACGAATGCACCTGCCCGAAGAAGGAGTAGGATTCCAGGCATTTCGCTCATTCGTCACGGTTAAAACGTTCGAGTTCCACAGCCGGCCGTCGAGGCGGAAAACAGAGGTAAATGGCATCGTGGTCGTGATGGCAACGGTGATTTACTTTGCGGCCGGCAGTCAAATCTTGATGCGAACGTTAAGGGTGCTGCTCTCATCAGAATGCTGGAATGAGAAGAGGTGGTGCCATTTTCAAAATGGAAAGATGGTCCGTGTCGAAACCCATCATGGTATCTGAGCTATGCCGAAAGGGCTGTTTTCTTCGGGAAGCCCTGTTACGTATAGAAGTAATCTGACATTCATCGGACTACTTTGCCCTCGATACATTCAAATATTGTCTCTTCACTCATGCCCATATCATTTACCCGTCGTATGATCAGTTCCCTCTTTTCAGAGAAGGAAGCTCATTTTATTGGTGTTGTTGTATTTTCAAGCAAAGGATTTGACAAATCAGGTGTGAATTCATATCATACGCACCTTCTTGTCGGTCGGGTGTGCATCGCACACCATTTTTATTTGTATCAAGCATCGAGGTTTTGAGTATGACGTGGATTAATGAGAATTTCTTGAAGTTGCAGGCGGGGTATTTATTCCCGGAAATCGGACGGCGCCGAAGGGCGTTTCAGGCCGCTCATCCGGATGCGAAGATGATCAGTATGGGGATCGGGGATGTGACGCAGCCTATTGCGCCGGCGATTGTCGAGGCGATGAAACGGGCGGTCGAGGAGATGAGCCGGGCCGAGACCTTCCGGGGTTATGATGACGGCGGGATCGGATACGAATTTCTCCGCGAAGCGATTGCCGACAACGACTACAGGGCACGAGGCGTAGATATCGATATCGACGAAATCGTTATTAGCGATGGCGCTAAATGCGATAGCGGGAATATGCAGGAGATTTTCGGCCTGGATAACGTCGTGGCGGTTTCCGATCCGGTCTATCCGGTGTATGTGGATACGAACGTGATGGCCGGTCGGACGGGCGGGCCGGCCGGGCCGGGCCGGTACGAGGGGATCGTCTATATGCCGTGCACTGAGCAGAATCAGTTCGTGCCGGAGCCGCCGGATGAGAAAGCGGATTTGATTTATCTGTGCTTTCCGAACAACCCGACCGGGGGCGTGGCGACGAAGGAGCAACTCAAAAAATGGGTCGATTACGCGAAAGAAAATAAAGCCATCATTCTCTTCGACGCTGCTTATGAGGCGTATATCTCGGAACCGCATATCCCGCATTCGATCTACGAGGTCGAGGGCGCTAAAGAGGTTGCGATTGAATTCAGAAGCTACTCGAAGACCGCCGGCTTCACGGGTCTGCGATGTGCTTTTACCGTTGTGCCGAAGCAACTCAAGGGCTATACGAAAGCTGGCGAGGCGGTGGACGTCGCTCCGATCTGGAAACGCCGGCATTGCACGAAGTTTAACGGCGTTTCGTATATCACCCAGGCCGGGGCGGCGGCGGTTTATACCGAAGCGGGCAAAAAGCAGATCCGAAAGACGATCGATATTTACATGGCCAATGCGAAGCTCATCCGCGAAAAGCTTAGTGAGATGGGCTATACCGTTTATGGCGGTGTGAATGCACCCTATATTTGGCTCAAGACGCCGGAGGGTGTCGGTTCCTGGGAATTTTTCGATATGCTGCTGAACAAGGCCCATGTCGTCAGCACACCCGGCGCCGGTTTCGGCTCGGCGGGGGAGGGATTCCTGAGATTGACGGCGTTCGGGCAGCCGGAGAACGTCAAAGAGGCTCTGGGGCGCATAGCTGATGCCGTATAAGCCGGAGACTGCTCATGAAGTTAGAGCGTGACGGCTGCAAAAGGAATTTGGGCATGAAACGCAGTATATTGTTTATTTCGGTTCTATTGTCTCTTGTCTTCGCAGGCGGTGCATTAGGACAATCTGAACGAGGCAAACATAGACTGCTCGTCCTGACCGACATAGGCGGCGATCCCGACGATCAACAGTCGATGGTCCGGCTGCTGCTCTACGCCAATGAGTTCGATCTGGAGGGTTTAGTCGCCACCTCCGTTCGTTCCCGCGTGAATCCCGACCAGATTCGCGAGCGGATCGAGGCCTATCGCAAGGTAAGACCGAATCTGATTAAGCACGCCACAGGTTATCCCACGGCGGAAGCCCTGCGGAGCCTGATCAAGAGCGGCGTAACCGAGCGAAATATGATTAGTGTCGGCGAGGGCAAGAGCACCGAAGGCTCGCGACACATCATCTCGGTCGTGGACAAAAAAGACAGCCGGCCCGTATGGATCACCGTCTGGGGCGCGCCGACCGATCTGGCGCAGGCCTTGTGGGATGTCTCTCATAGCCGGCGCGAAAAGGAGGTAGATGCATTCGTCGCGAAGATACGCGTGTATGACATCGCCGGCCAGGACGATTCCGGTGCGTGGATATGCCGGGAATTTCCGAAAATATTCTGGCTGCGGAGCGTGGATATGTTCCAGGCGATTTCCGTGCGCATTGCGAGGCCGTTTCCGCCGCATGTTACCGGGCCGAACCTCGAAACCTTCACGACCGAATGGGTGGCCGACAACATTCGCAATCACGTCCCGCTCGGCGCGCTCTACCCAGAGCGCAAGTGGAAATACGAAGGGGACACCCCGGCGTTTTTATACCTGCTTCCGATTGGCCTCAACGATCCGGAGCAAATGACGCACGGCAGTTGGGGCGGCCGGTTCAATCGTGTCAAGACGAAGAATCCCGGCTCTTTTAGCAAAAAGTACGCAGAGGCCCAGAAGAAATTCCACGACTTTGCGATGTACACCGAGGCGCCGGATTGCTGCCGGTTCCCATCCCAAACCTATACGAGCACCTATGCCGGCTTGTTTCGATGGCGCGAGGCGTTTCAGCATGACTTCGCCGCTCGAATGGACTGGTCCGTTAAGCCGTTCGATAAAGCGAATCACCCGCCCAGGGCCGTGCTCAATGGTGACGAATCGCTGGATATTCTCCAAATCGACGCACACGCCGGGGCGGCTATCAGACTGGATGCGTCCGGCTCGACCGATCCCGACGGTGACAACCTGAGGTACCGATGGCAGTACTACCCGGAGCCCGGTACGTACGGCGAGCGGCACGATCTTAACGCCGTTAAGATCAAGGATTCCGGGGCCATGAAGGCGACCTTAACGATCCCCGGAGACGCCGAAGCAGGCGATTCGATTCATATACTTCTTGAGGTGACAGACGACGGCGATCCGCCGCTTACGCGCTACAGGCGGATCATTATTCACGTATCGGTTTAATATCCTATGGCAAAAGCAACGACAGCATACATCGGCCTGGGCAGCAACCTGGGCGACCGAAAAGTCAACATCGACAGCGCCGTTCGATTGCTCGGAGAAACCGAACAGATCGAGGTTCTCCGGGTGAGCGGCATGATTGAAACGGCGCCGCTGGCTTCGACCGATCAACCGAATTATCTTAACGCCGTTGTCGAAATCAGAACGGGCCTGAATGCCATCCGGCTGCGTAAGCGGTGTGTCGAGATCGAAGCCGCTCTGGGCCGGGTTCGACGGGGCAAATGGTGGCCGAGAACGATCGATCTGGACATCCTGCTCTTTGGCGATTTGCTCCTCGATACGTCCGAGCTGACCATCCCCCACACGCAAATGCACCTACGATCCTTTGTGCTCGAGGGCCTGTGCCAGCTCGATGCCGAGTTGGTTCATCCGCTTCTGGACGCGTCGGTCGTGGAATTAAAAGCTCGATTGAACGGCGGCGATTTTGCGCTCGATGCCGACAAGC
>Ga0272441_10009255_pt1 | contig 15286 bp, 13 predicted proteins | sample SSMProp6N_FD_193582 | JGI IMG/M metagenome (GOLD analysis project Ga0272441, IMG submission 193582) | Marine sediment archaeal communities from Little Sippewissett salt marsh, Falmouth, MA, United States - SSM-Prop-6N | ecosystem: Environmental > Aquatic > Marine > Wetlands > Sediment ... | reverse complement strand
GGCAAAACAAAAATAATCGTCAACTGGGAAAGGAGGGAAATAGGACTTAAGTTGATTTATTTTTTTAGATAAAGTGGTGCACTTTTCGATTGAAATATGGTGTACTTTTCATTTGATATTTACAACTATCTCTATCTGGCCGGATAGACCCTCAAGTACAATTTTTAATTTTTGTTCACTGTTCCATTTACAATGTTTCATAGAATAAGACTCCCCTTTCTTGTCTTAGAGATTATTCTATCTTAAAATGGTGCTTTTGTTAAAGGGGAGTAGTATATTTTTATTCTATCTATCAATAAATAAACTCAAACAGCTTATTTGCTAAATCATTATCCAGTTCTTTAACAATTTTATATTCATTTAAGGCTAAGTTTCTATCTTTAATTAAAACATAAGAGAGCCCTAAAATACAGTGAGTTTCAGTACAATTTGGATCAATACGAATCGCCTGTTTACAGGCTTCTATTGCTTCTTTATAAAGGGCAAGACCAATATAAGCAATACCTAAATTATTATAAGCACCCGCATCATTCGGATGAATGCGAATTACTTGTTTATATGCTTCAATCGCATCTTTATAAAGACCAAGACTATCATACGCACAGCCTAAATTATAATAAGCACATGAGTCATTCGGATGAATGCGAACTGCTTGATTATATTCTTCAATTGCATCTTTATAAAGATCAAGACCATTACACGCACAGCTCAAATTATAATAAGCAATAGCATCGTCAGGATTAATGAGACTGGATTGTTTAACGGCTTCTACTGCGTCTTTATAAAGATCAAAACTGTTACAAGCACAGGTTAAATTATTATAAGCGTCAGTATAGTTCGGATTGGTGCGAATTGCTTGTTTGTATCCTTCTATGCATTTGATGCAATCCTTTTTATTAATTATTCCGGTTGCAAAAATTAAAGTTGAATAAACAATTAAAATAATTACTATAATTGATAAGATAAAAATATTTCTTTTCATTTTCTTACTCCTGTTTTTTTTAATGATAGGAAACGGTTGAATGATAGCACAGTCTTTATCACATTTTAATTCTCGAAACCATGCCTCGATTAATGCCTAAAATCTCCGCTATCTCCCTTATGGATAAATTAGATTTCCTTTTTAAACTTAATATTAAATCATTCCTAATATGAAGGTTACGTCTTTTTGAGATATCCTCTAACTTTAGATTCTTTTCTTTTATATATCTTTTGATGTACTTTTGAACTTGTTCAAAATGCGTCATTTCCTTTTCCGGCAGATTAATTGATTTAAGTTCCAGACAGGTTGATATAGAAGGTTTTTGTGAGAAGGTTTGAAATAGCCGAATAGCTTCCGGGATCTTAGATGAAAAAATGGTTAGTATATCTTCTTTGTCTATGATACCTTCTCTATCCTTACCCATGTAAAAAGGGTAACTGCTCCAGGGATAAAAAATGGGGTCATTTACCATTTTAGCCTGAAGGGGATTATGGTGAATATATCGAATGACAGATAACAAATAATTTTCTTCTTCAATGGATTCACTCTTGAATCTGTCCTGGAAAACATGGCCAACCCGATTATATTTTTTATTAAAATAATAGGCATAGGCGATGTTAATTCTCTTCATGATTTGAGATACATTCTGTTTCTTCTCTCTTAACAGTAAATGGACATGATTTCTCATTAAACAATAGGCATAGAGTAAAAAAGAATCATCTCTTTTTTTGTGGGTCAGGACCTGTAGGAATTTCCGATAATCTTCTTCTTCCGGGAAGAGACTTTTTCTCTCATTTCCCCGGAGCATCACATGATAGATTCCGGTCTTGCTTAATTTTCTACTTTGTCTGGGCATAATATAAGTTCCTTACAGTTATTCTTAATGATTATATACCTGTTTGGTTAATGTGTCAAAGAACCGTCCCCTGTCACCTATCTATATAAAACGTTCTGGTAAAATAAATACGTCATAAATTTTATATACATTTATTTTGTGAAAAATGCATTTTCATGAACATACCAATAAACTATCTCTGAATAGAATATTTACTATTATTTGCTTAATAATTGTATAATATTCTGGTGACTTTTCTTTTGTGCACTATCCAAGGCTGATTGACCTTTACTATCTTTTAAGTTTGGGTCAGCACCAAATTCCAGCAGCATTTTAACAATGGTCAAATTTCCTTTATAAGCTGCATTCATAAGTGGTGTTTTACCATTTTTATTTGCTAAATTAGGATTGGCACCCTTTTCCAGGAAAAGTCGTATAATATCATAATCAATTTCATCCTGAGTCAGTAAGGCCTGGTTGGTTATTTTATACAATGCTGTATAGTTAATCTTTCCTGAGCTTCCGACACTGGAGTTGGGATTAAGCCCGATATTGAGCAGCATGGGCACCATTTTCCTATAATGGTCAAAATTACCAACTGCTTTAGTTAAGGCATTATTTCCATAGGTATCCTGGTAGTTGATATCCGGATGATAATCCAGGAGTAAGGAGATCATATCGGGTGTTCCCTGGGCACAGGCGGACATGAGCATCGAATCTGTACCGAAGACGATAAGGCTGGCATCGACACCTGATACAAGCAATTTATGAACAACGACCAAATTATTTTGAATAATATCCTGGTTGAGCTGTTTAATCTCTTCTTTGGAAAGTTCCTTTCTCGTAACGGGTTGCTCAAACTCGGTTTCAATTTTTATAGATTCAGAAGGTATCGTGCTTGTTGCTGGTTTTTCTTTTTCTGTTAACGCCTGTTCTTCCGGAGATTCCATTTTTTGATATCCTACAGGAATCTTAAATTTCTCTTCATCCTGTTTGGTTATCTTGATATTAAGGAGTTCAAAGATGCTTTGTCCGGAGTTAATTAAGGGAACAATAATTTTTATTCTCTGTTTTAATTCAGGGGAATACCAGGCTTCAATGCCTGATTCAGTCATGCCCGGTTCAGTGTAAATATATTTTTCACACGCAATGTCGGCAATAACCTCTGTTCCGACTTTTTCTTCTTTTTTCCCCTGGGTTATCATGTCCCAACCTATAAGGGGATTGAATAGAAACATTCCCTCTTTAGAGAATTCCATATAAAATTTCATGATGGGATGAATACCGATATAGGTCTCTTTTTGTCGGTCGACAATAATAACAAAGGGTTCCCCGCTGCTGTCTTTACCTTCCAGCCGGTAAAGATGATCCTTCACAAAATAATCAAAAAGAAAGGTCTCTTCGGGCTGCTGGATTTTAATCTGTGCTGAAAATTCCTGGGCAAGTACCGGTCTGATCAAGAGAAAAACACAGATGAGAAGAGAGAATAAGAATAGATTTTTTTTCTTTATCATTTTTTACCTCCTTAAATAATAGATCTAATAAATTATCTAAAGTATAATTAATTTTTAAATTTCGATTAAGCTAGAATACTCATTTTCTCCAATCATTAAACTTAAAAGTAAAAAGTGATATCGGTTCATTACTATAAATCACAATTCTATTAGAAAATCTGGTCGGTCTTCGATAAATTACAGCTATGAATTTAGGTAATACAAAGAGCAGAGTAAGAAAATAATGAGATTATTCTCTTACTCTGTCCTTTTACCTGAAAAATTCTTTCTGAAAAAGTAGGGTTTTTAAAATTTCACTCTGTTAGGAATTTTCCTAAAACCAAAAATTGCCCCGTTAGTGCTTTTTCGTATAAAGCTCTCCAGAGTTCTGTCCGGCAACAGTCTTTTTTCCTGAAATTTTGAATGGTTTTGGCATCTTGCTTCTTCGGCTCCTCTTCTTTTATAATGGAAAGAAAAGGTTTCTCCTGTTACCTTCATACAGGTTATGATCTCTACTTGAATAAAACATTCTAGTAAATAAATACGTTATAAGCTTTTAAATATCCTTCTTTTATGAAAAATAGTTTTTCATAAACACGACAAAGATCCATCTCCCTGACATTATAGGCACACCGTTCTTCTATAAGTTTTCGTAGATATATTCTAGGATTCTGTTTTCAAAAATTTTGGGATCACTTTCATCTTCTATAAAAATAAAATTATTTTCTATCAGACAAAAGACTACCCATCTCTTCTTTTTAGTTTCTAATATGCCGGCCAGTGCTGAAGCCGAGGATAAGGTGCCGGTCTTGCCCCATACCTGAAAGGGAAGGCGTCCTTTTAAAGTCCCGCTTTCTTTGGTGCTGGAAAAATAATCCAGTATTTTAAAATCGTATTTTCGGTAAAGATAAGTCATTGCTTTTATCAGTGTAGCGGGAGTTGTAAGATTATATTCAGATAGCCCGCAGCCGTCCACCAGGATATAATCTTCTCCCCATTCTAAACCCAGGGTTTTATCAATAACCTTTTCTAAAACAGCAACAGAATCAGCAATTGTAGTAGGTTCACCCTCAGGATTACCCCCCGGAACCAGGGTGCGAAAAATATTTTCAGCACTCTGATTATCACTCTTTTTCATCATATAAGCCAGTATTTTATCCAGCGTGTCAGAATAATAAATATACTTTACCTTTAGGTCTTCCTGGACTTTCCCAATTCGAATGTCACCCTTTATCTTTACTCCTTTTTTGGAGAGTTCTTGAGAAAAAATATCTCCCCAGCGAAAAGGCATATTGTTAAGATAAGAATTTTGTTTTTCCTTGGCTTTATCGCCTGATACAGTTAATGCTCCGATCAGGGGATTTTTATCATCCCACATCCATCCCCTACCCAAAAACTCTTCGGGCAGGAATTTTGAATTATCCAATACAATATCTCCGGAGATATGGTGGATATTATACTTTTGCACCAGATCATCTGCTATCTTTCTGATGATATCCGGGGATTGAGTGGGATCTCCGCTGCCTACTATACACAGGTTTCCGTTTATCTCTCCGGGAGTAGTGCTGGAAAAGTAGATGGAAGTCGGATAAGCTTGCTGCTCCTCATCAAAGATTTCCAGAGCAGCCATCAGGGTGAATATTTTGGTAAGAGATGCCGGGGTAAAAAGTTTATCTTTATTATGGGAAAATAGTACTTCCTCGGTATTTAAGTCTTTTATTAGGATTCCCGAAAATCCCGGGAATTGATTTATCTCTTCCAGGATATTTTTACCAGTATCGGCACCAGTTGCACCGATTAAAAGAGAAACACAAATCAAAAAAGATGATAACAAAATAAATATCTTATATCTTAACTTCAAATTCATTTCCTCTTGTTCTTTCTTAACAAAGTCTTACTTGTCAAGGAAGATTACCTGTCTGGTATTCCCCTTGGAGGTGATATAATAGAGAGCGCCATTAAATTCTATCCGTAAGGGTATGTACATGTTGTAAATATAACCTATCCTTTGTTATATTTCAAGACCTCGTATAATAAATTGATAGACAAATATGCGGAATAGGTTATGCTGATACCAAAAATAGTTTATTGTATGTATATGTCAACGTGAAGATTGAATGATCAATATGAATCGATCAGTTCGTGGACCAGATGGACCGCCCTTCGATAAGTTTAGGCAGTGCATTGGGATCTATTATTTTATATAATCACTAAAAAAGAATTGGGAACTTTCATATACCATCCCTTATGAAAAATTAAAAAACTACCGAATTATTGAACTGATACAATTGTTCATATTCAGTAATTAAGTAACTTATTTGGTATAATTAAACTACCAAAGGAGGTACTTAATGATGCAGTTAATCAATGGATTATCATTAAATGATGGAAAACTATTTTGGAAGAATATGAAAAAATGATCAAAGTATCTTAACTGAGTTTCCGAATTATAGGGGAAGACCAAATCAGTGAAAATATCAGCAAGAGGCTTTTCTTTATTATATCTTTTAGCAGACCATAGCCGATAGGTCATTTGATATGAGGAAATCCTGAAAATCTTATAGAATGATGAAGAAGATTCTATTTATACCCGGATTAGTTCTCTTTTTTGCAAAATTAAAAATGAAATAAAAAAAGTCATCGACAACGAAAATGGGCATGCTAAAAGGATTAAGGATATATTCAAAACAATTCAGGGTAGAGGTTTAATATTAGATATCCGCAAAGAATAACTATACTGCTTCTCAGATAGAAGAAGAAATATAGATAAGTAATTATTGAAGATAGTTATAAATGGATAATCTAGCACTATTTTACATAATAGGAATATTATGATGAATATATCCCGCCATTTTCTTTTAGATAAAACTGTAGGGGAAGCGGATGGCTGGCGAAGAGTAAAGGCGATAATGAATAGGCATAGGTTCCGGCTTTTGATACGATGAGTATATCTCCGATTTCAGCTTTCGGAAGCAGGATATCTTTTGCCATGATATCAGTAGCAGTGCAAAGATTCCCCACAATGCTCACCTTTTCACGAGGTGAACTTTTTTTATTGAGAATGCTGAATTCAAAGGCATCTTTTGTAGTAAATAAGGGTTCACTTCCCGGCAGTCTGCTTTTTTTAGGCGTATAATCTGTAATAAGTCTGGCAATAGCTGGTCGGAAAAATCCGTTTAATGCATTTTCTACGATGTAGTATTTTATTCCTCTGGATTTCTTGATATCAACTATATGCGTAACATAATCCCCGGCTTCGCAGATGACAAACCTTCCAGTTTCTATCAACAGACGGACCTTCAGTCTATTCTTGAAATGTTGAAACAGTTTTACAGAAGCAGTGGCAAGTTGAATTACGTCAAGCGGTTTATCGTTTAACAAAGAATAGACAATGCCCAGCCCACCACCAAAGTTAACAAATTCCAGCTCCCATTCCAGGGATTTTTGACAAAACAGAGCCAGTTCAAAGATTTTTTCGTAATATTGATATAGATGGGATTGATCAAGTACCTGGGAACGAAGATGAACATGAATGCCGGTTATTTTAATATTTGATAGATTATTTATAAATGGCAATTGTTTGATAAGTAACTCTTCATCAACGCCAAACTTACTAGTCATACCTTTTTCGCCTCCAATTGTATAATCCGGATTGATGCGTAAGCCTATTTTCACAATTTGTTTTTTTTGTTTAGCAATGTCATTGATTAAAGAAAGTTCATGATAACTGTCTGCGATGATAACAGACTTATTGAAGACCTTTTCAATATCTTTAGGCGTTTTTCCCGGAGAAGAATAGAATATTCTTTCGGAAGTCAATCCTACTTTTTGCGCAATCATCACCTCTTCCGATGAAGCTGCATCCGCACCAAGCCCTCGAGAGTTGATAAAGTTCACAATAGGTGCAAACGGATTTGCTTTTATGGAATATAAAAATTCAAAGGGTGCAAAATGATTTGACAGTATTTCGATTTTTTCCGCAATTTTATTTTCATCATAGATATAGAATGGCCGGTTATATTCATTCATCAATCTTTTAATAATGTCTGTTTTGTTTTTCATTCCATCCATTTCCTTCTTAATATTTTTATTAATGAACCTGTTAAATGTAATAGAATTTAAATCACATTTGTATCATTATAATATAAATTAAAAAATACTTTTACAAATAAATTTATTTGCTTTTTATATTTTGGTAAAATTTTTTTAAAAAATATTCGGTTGAAATTAAGCAGAAAAGCCGGCACAGGGAACTTATTTTGTGGTTTAATTTTATTGGATAGTTATTTCTCTGGTTAATAAAATCAGTTACAGGTTATAAAATGCGAGTTTCGAGTCAGAAAAAGACTATATAAATAATTAGCAAAATACAGAAAGGAATAAACGGATGGATTTAAAAATAGTGTTGGATTTGTTTGCCAACCAGGGATTTCCGATTGTGTTATCAATCCTGCTCATCTTTCGGATTGATAGATTCATGCAGGATATCATCTTTACTCCATTTTTTTTATACTTTCCCGGATGTTTTATATGTTTCATAAAAGAAAAACAGGGATTGACTTGTATGTTGTTATGTTGGTGAATTTATTTTATCAGAATATGGCATCTTTAATTTTATTTTTTCTTGTTTCCCCTAGTATATGATAAAACTCATCGAATGGTTGATATTATCGTGGAGAGATTTCAATTGAATAACCGTCCCCCGTTAAAGATATTTTTTCGCAAGGGAACATATTCAGCACTTTTGAGGGAAACAGTACTAATTAATATTTAGTTATCCTTTTAATACAAAAGTAAACTGGCTAATTTATAATATTTAAAAATGCAAAAGGTTTTAGTTTTGTTAGATCTCGAGATCTTTACTTTATATATAATTATTTAGATAATGCAAACCACTGGGATGTATAAGTTATTTATTCCGCAATTGATGGTTGTATCCGTATTACCAATGCAGTAAAAGGGAAATCCGGTAGATTGAACTCGAATATTATGGTATCCGAGAGGAACATTATAAAGTTTAATATCCCCATTCCAATTAGTTGTTCCCCAAAGCACATCATCTATGTATACCCTATAGGTATCGTTATCAGCAATGTCTATATTTAAGGTTCCGGTCGTACAAGGACCAGGCGGTATAGGTATGGGTGCAATTGGATCGCAACCAATGCTAACTATAGTTAATAAAGCAATTCCAATCAATAATAATATTTTTCTTTTTGAAATAATTAATCTCATAAAAATCACCTTATTCGCTCGGTCTTTTTTTATGCAGCGAATAATATCTGTCATCATCCAGATAAATACTATATACGATAGACACGTTTAAAAATCCTTTTCATAGAACAACCATTCCCTATTTTGAAGTTCATTGTTTATTATTTTAATATCTATGAATAAATAAATATCGCCTCATTATGAAAAATACCGAAAGCCATATATATTTTTACATTAAAACTGTAGGAAGCAATATTTGTACTTAAGGGATTGTTTAAATCTATTGAATGCTCTTCTTTAATCCCCGATTTCATTCACTTATTGATATCAAGATGTTTAAAATCTTGAGTCGGTAATAATAATTCGATGTGTCATCTAAAAATCAAAAGTGCACTTTAATTTTTGATAATTTAAAATTCAAAAGTGCACTTTTGAAATCTATGGGTGTTTTTAGAATTGATAACCTTTTTTATTGCACCTCTATATAAAAAACGCTACTTACATTTGAACATCCTCATATTGTTTGATTTGAATTATTTAATTTATAATAAATAATAGAAATCTCTGTTTATTATTTCCTTTATATAAATATCTTTAAGGTTAAAGATATTCCCTTCCTGTTCTGCTCCGGAATGTTTCTGTTTAAAGGAAAAATTTAAAACAAAGAAAAACTAATTACCTATTGAACTAGTCCAGTTTGTCAAGTCAACTCCTAAAGAACCACAATAATTATGATAAGAGCAGAATCCTACCCAATCATCACTATCGTTAACATTATCAGGTGGGCCATAGGTCCAGCTGGTGCAATCACAATTATAAATAGTATTTTCATAAAATCTCTGACAGAAAACGTCAGAATGATTTTCGGATTCATTAAGAATCAAAACAAATTGTGCATAATAAGTATTTACATTTCCCACAACATCAGTTATATTTACGACAAGATAATAGACCGATGGGGCACCGGGATTTTCTACATAGGTTTCCCCATTGTGAATGGCCTGAGGTTCTAAACAAGAAGTGGTACATAGTGGTATACTGACATCACTTGGGCACCCGGTAAAGGTACAATCCCATAGAGGCGCAACACAGGGGGTTTCACAACACTCATTGAAAGGATCTTCATTATAGACTGCTAGTGAACCACTAACCAAGGCTGTACAATCATCATTGCAACAGGAAGTGTCGTCGGTACATGTTTGTGATTCAGTCTCTACCATAAAGTCTACATATACCCCTTCACAGGTACAGGGATCAGAATTAAGTTCTAAAAGAAGATACGGAGGTTCTTTATCAACTATATAAGGATATTTGCAATAATCACATTCTAAACAAGAATCAACATAGATATAAGCTTCAGCACAATCATTATCAATTCCATTAAATTCACTTTTCGGCTCTTCATCTAAGAACTTAAAGGTGCCGGTATAAACCGTTTTGTCATTATTTGCATACATGACTACTTCAATTTTAGAAGGCTCTGGTATTTTTAGTGCAGAACCAACATAAACTGATATAGGTTCGGTGGGGGCTGCAAAAGTGACCGTGATGGTTTGTTCACCTGCTTTAATGTAAGTTTTTCCTTCGTATGATACTTGCGAAGTGACGGATACGATTGGGCAAATGGCTATTTCACCTTCCCCTTCGCCTTCAGCTGGTATGGTTGGTACACATCCGTTAAATAAGAAAGACGATAGAATTATTATAATGAATACTAATAATATTTTTTTCATTTTTTTCCTCCTTTTATTCTATAAATATATATTTATATATATAATACAATTACTACAAAAAAATTCCTTCTTTTTTTTCAATTAATTAGTATTTAAAATCTTTGATTAACTGCTTAAGTGAAACTCCCCCAGTAAGAGCTGGGGGATTCTTAAACCTACAGCAATGTTAATTGCAGTTGTCCTTTGTCTTTTCTTTCTTGATGCTCAACGTGAACGAAAATTTCCTTTTCATTTAAACCTATACACGATACAAAGTATTCTCTAGACCAGATGCCACCTTTTCTTGCAAAGGTTCTTTATATAAGAAGAAATTTTACCTTAAACTTTTTTACCGATTGTGTTTTTATATACTGAATTGCATTGACAACTGCAATACTTGGAGGTATCACGACTACCATGTAAACATGATCCTCTTGTACATTAAGCTTTACTACCTCGATATCGGGATAAATTTCTGGGATATGGGAAAGTATTTTCTCTATATATTACCTTACTTCTTTTGTAAATATTTTTCTCCGATATCTCGGTATCCAGAAGAGGTGATATTCTGTTTTGTAGATAGCATGGGCACTTTTTCTAAATCTCATGCTTCATCATACCAAATGCCATTTCATCTGGATATCCACTGTATCACCAGACAGGAGTCTGGTGTTTTATGTGGCTAAATAAATATTCTCCGGTTCTACAAAAAAACAATTTTCAATATTATCTATAAATAATGAAATTGAAAAAAATATTAGAAGTTAGAGGCAGCATTGCACGATACCAGAGATTTTAAAAATAAAAAGCCAAAACTTTCATTAAATTTTAATACATTTACACATTACTTGAGGAAAAAATAAAGGATAAGGAAAAACGCCGAATTACTAATTTTATTTACTCAAAGTGTCAACCACTATTGCTCTTATTTATTTAATTCAATTAACTATTCACCTGCATTATTTTTTTCGTATTTAAAGTTAAACACATGATTACTCCTATTGTACATACCAGACTCCCTATCCAGAAGGTTGCCTGTGGTCCAAAAATATTCCAAACAAATCCACCTGAAAATGCACCTGCCATAACCCCCGAATTTTCGCATATGCCTCCATATACTCCCATCGCTAATCCCTGTCTTTCAGAAGATACGGAATCAGATAATAAAGCTGTTGCAGAAGGGCTATACATAACCGCACCTATACTGAATAAAAAAACAAATATTAAAAAGTAAAGAAAATTATTTGAAAAAGAAATACCTAACATACTAATTGCTGATATCAAAAGAGCAAGTATCATTAATAATTTTTTTCCTTTCCGATCAGCTAACATCCCCATAGGTACTCCCAATACTATAGGAATTATTCCCCTCACAGTAAAAAGAATACCGACTGAAGCAATGCTCAAACCCGCAACCTGAGTAATAAAAAGCGGAAGGAAAGATATAAATATTCCTAATCCAAAAGTTTCACAGCTTGTTATTAAGCACAAGGGAAATATGTTACGATATTTACGCCAGATTTTAGAATATGAGTACTTGCTTGCAGATTGAAGTTTAGTGGCATTATATTTCGAATCCCTAAGAATTATTATCGTTATTAATCCACTAAAAATGTAAATTCCGATGGTTATATACAATACCCAATTGAATCCCAGGTTACCGGCAATAAAGCCACTCAATAGAGAGCCAAGGCTTTTAGAGCCACCGATTACAGCTACAAGAATCCCCATAAATGCAGCCTTTTTTAGTGCAGGAGCATGTTTTCCTACATACCCCCGAATCGGTCCAAAGAGCGCAGATCGAAATAATCCCAAACTAAATATTACAATATAAACAATGCATGTTCCTTTAGCTAATAAAAATCCAAGCAATATTATTCCACTAACCAAAGTCCCCCAAAACATTGGAATTCTAATTCCTATTTTGTCAGCTATCCATCCCCAGGAACTTTCACCGATAATCATACCCAGCCACAAGATTGAAATTAAAACACCTGTTGCCTTAGTAGAAAAACCGGTATCTACCAGATAGAGCGGGATAATTGGTTGCAGTAAGCCTAAAGTCAACATTCCTGTCGCAAGAATGCTTATCATTGGAGCTATTTGTCTAAGGGATTTTTTCATAATTATTATTCTTTTTGTTAATATTTGATCTCAAATGAAAAAATAGAGTCAATCCCTATTATTTCTTAGATACATTATTTATAAAATCAGCATATCATAAAATTAACTTTTTGTATCAGGATTTCTTTTAAAAACCAATCTTCAGCTTAAAAATTATTTTCTATTTTAATGTTGTAATTGGTTTGAAAATTAAATGATCTTTCCGGGATATTTTTTAGATGGAATAAATGTTCCGAGGTAAATAATTAAATGGAAAAATAGGCTGCCTCCTTACTATAATGCTTCAGGGCAATATAAACACTAATAGGGCAAATAAGAAAAAGCCAAAAATGAAGGGTGACAATTTGTGAAGTGTCCGGTCTTTTAGAAGTTGTATCGGATTGTGGCGTTGTATGGCAAAACACATTCCCATTCCGGAAACTATAAAAAAAGGGAAATACGTCAAACATTGATCATTGACTGACATACAAAACCAGGTTAGGAATTGTTTGTTTTGGAGAAAAAAACAATAAGGTCGTTGTTTCCTTACAAGGTTTATTTTTTGAGAAAATTTAATATCATTTTAGGAAAACTGGGATTGATTTTTAAGATAATATCTGTCACCTTTCGCTTCCCATCACGAAAGAAAAATGAAGTTTGCCCTTTCTTGCTCTTATATTGCGTAAAAATCTATATTATAATTAGATCGACAAACTGGTATTTAATTATTTTTCTTAGAAATTTCATTATCAAAATTCTCAAAGTTATAGAGGTATTTTTTGAATTATGTTTCAATCTCTTCTTTAGATAATGAATTAAGTATTCTATTTTCTCTAATTTTTTCTTTAACATCCTGTGGGAGTTTCCTTATATTATTTTCAGCATAGATTTTTACAGATATAGCTATTATTAGAATTAATATAATAAAACATGATTTTTTTATATTTTTCATAAAATATTTTTCCTTAACATACCTTAGAATCATTGCTGAAATTTAAAAACTTTTTTCGATGATAATGTTATACTCTAAAATTTTTTTAATTGCTTCACCAGGATATTTGTCAATAAAGTCTATTAGAATATTTTTCTATAATTTATTTCTTTTGTTCCCTCTTTTTTAAGCTTACACCTACGCCAACAAAAATAAGAGCTAATGCACCCATTGCTTGCAGCACGATTTGAGGTAAAGAATCGGTGAATATCGCTATTGCTCCAATTACAAACAACAGGACTCCTAAAATTAATATTATTTCCCCAGTCTGAAATCTCATATTTATTTCACCTATTTTTCCTTAATTCTAAATTTATCCTTTTATGTTATTTCATTCCTTCCTATTGATAAAAGCTCGAATTTCAACAAATTGCTCAAATTTAACTTTTTATCGTATAGCATCACTTCTATTCAACTAATTTTAATAAGATATTTATTGTTAAAAAATTGATTGCAAGTCATAGACCTGTCTTAAATGTTTTTCAATAAGAATCATTGTTCAAACTCAATTATTAAGAAATCTCTATCTGCGGTCTCTATCCAAATCATAAATAATCTTTTCCAGATACCATTCTTCCGTGTGATTGGGATGGCTTTTTTTTAAGCCATCCATATATCTTTGAATGGTTTCATCGGCAATCTTCGGGGGAAGGTGAAGTTTTCGGCGACATTCCTTCCATAAAGCATGTAATTTTTTCCCTCCTTTACGATTCCTTTTGAGGTAAAAATACAAGATGATCAATATGATAACAACTGCTATTAGAATTAACAACTGATTCATAATTCCTCCTTATGTAGTTCTTTAATCCCAAACAGAGTAAAAAAAGAATCGTCGCTCTGTTTTTTAAATATCATTATGTTATATACACCATTATTTTTATAAATCCTTCTGTTATTTTTAAAAAACTTGCGTAATATATCGAAAACAAAAAAGGGTTGAGTGCTTATTTAAAAATAAACATCAACCCCTCAGCTCTCTCGTAATTCCTTTAAATATTACCTGTAATCTTCTGAATTAATCTTCATATCTATCTTATAAATTCCTTCTACGGGCAATTCCATACTCTCTTTCTCCGCTTTTTCCAGATTTTTCTTGATTGATTCAATATCTTTCGCGTCAAATTCACAATACAACTTACCTTCTTCGGGCAAATACCAACTACAAATCCAATAGGCATCTATAGTGTGGTTTGCCTTTAATGCTTTGGCAAAAGGAGTGGCGGCTTCTTTATCCATCTCCTTTCCCACCGGATGAACAGCAATAAATTTTGCCATTTTTTTCACCTCCTTTCATTTCCACTATTTTTGCCTTTCAGAAAACTCTGAAACCCTTTTTTTGCAAGGCTTTTAGAGTACCTCTATTTTTTCTTCACCTCCACCCTTGAAACCCTTATCTGATAAGGATTTTTAGGAAGGTTATTGATCAATTTTTACCTTTTTTGTTGTTTTTTTATGGGCCTGGAGGTGAATTTTTTTAACCTTCTTGAGTTTTCTGAAACCCTCATCTCTATCTTAAGAAAACATTTTGTTAATCTTACTTTGATTTCACCTCCGCTTAACTTTTATCCTATAATATTTTAAGAATATTGTTTTTAATTTTCGCAACCTTTCAGAAAAGCAGGAGGAAGACTATGAAAAGATTTAAGTCAAACCAGAAACTTCTTTTTAAAGCTGAAACTGTTTTCAATTTAAAACCTTTAGAGAAATACGAAATTCTTTTCTCTTTTCTTGATACCTCATTATTAGAGATACTGTATCCTTCTACCGGTAGACCACCTATCCCCTATGAAGCTTTACTTAAAGCCCTTATTTACAAAAATATTAAAAATGTATCTTATTTCTCTGATCTGGTAAGAGAACTTCAGGATAACCCCGATTTAGCTTTAATCTTTGGTTTTCATCCTCTCCATCTACCTTATGTAGAGAATTTTTCTGCTTTTTTGGGAAATACTGACA
>Ga0272441_10009254_pt1 | contig 15287 bp, 16 predicted proteins | sample SSMProp6N_FD_193582 | JGI IMG/M metagenome (GOLD analysis project Ga0272441, IMG submission 193582) | Marine sediment archaeal communities from Little Sippewissett salt marsh, Falmouth, MA, United States - SSM-Prop-6N | ecosystem: Environmental > Aquatic > Marine > Wetlands > Sediment ... | reverse complement strand
CCGGCATCGATATCGACGGCAAGGGATATATCGTGACCGCTTCGCTGGCCGGGTTTTAGATATTGCACTTCGGTCTTTTGGCCGGAGATTCCCGTCTTGCCGTGCGCAACGGCACCGACACCATCGGTCGAGCCGGGAGGGTTGAATCGCGGCCCGACGACCATTGGGAAGATGAATTCGTACCAGCCGTCCACGTATGCAAGGGTATTGAAGTATTTGATATTGACATCGATTTCCTTTTTCGGTTCGATGTTTGCAACCTTCTGCGTGAAGATGTTCGGCCTCTCCTGCGTCAAAAGCGCAGCGGTATATCCCTGTCGTCTGGCCTCTGCGTAAATTTGTTCCGCCTCCTCGCGCTCGCGGATGATGCCGCGTATTTTTCGTTCGCCGATAATCATAATAAATTCGTTGACCGCGGCATTCTGCGGCAGGGGGAAAACATAGACTGCCTCGATCTTTTCCTCGTAGGGATTGTGGAACTGCTGCGTCACTTCCACGGTGGCGATATAGCCGCTGATTTGTCCCTTGACGTCGGTATGTTTTAGCGGCAGGGGAATCTCCTTTTCCTCATCCGGCAGCTTTGCCAACATCGCCCCCGAACCGGGAGTATCCTCATCGACAATAATCTTTCCCGTCTCTGCCTTGGCGATTATCCATATCTCATCCGCCGTGACCGTCGCCAGTTCACTATCAATGTTGAGAGTCGATGGTCCAGACGTACGGCTTTGAGCCCTAAGACGACTACTCGCCAGCTTTTGTACAGGCGGTTGATTGTACCTGACAACAGATTCTCTGTTTACAGGTTTTGAACCTGGTTGACCACCGCGATAGCCTCCCATACCACCATAGCCACCACCGCCGTAACCACGGGCTCTTCGTCCTCCAAGGTAACCACCGGGCTTCTGCTCGGTTGTATTGCCTATACGTTCATCCATACTATATTCGCCAAGTTTTTCGAGTTCGGATTCTCGACTCGAAGCGCTTGAGCTATTTGAAAGCCCCCTCAAAATTGGAGCAGAGCCGTCCTCTTCCGGATACGTTTGATTTTCTACCCTGTATTTTACATCGCGTGAGAATTGTCGAGTTTGATTTAAACTCGGTACAAGTAATCCCAATAACAATACTACCACTCCGAAAACTATGGCTAAAAGGATAATAATATTCTTAGTTTTCATTTTTATCTCCTTTTTCGTATGAGATTTTTGCGGGAATTTCGTTTCCATTCGCATCGCCGGCGACAGTCAATTCGAGTGCGTATTCAGGCTCGACGTCGCCGATTATCTGCAGTTGGATGGATGCGATTCTGGTCCGGCCTTTCGGCAGGTCTTTGCCGGTACTGAATGCGGCGATAATTATCCTGTCGTTTGCCATAGCCGCCGGATCGTAGTACGGTGGCTCATCGAATGCCGGATGCTCTCCGTTTTCGATGCCGACGATTTTTACTTCTCCGGCGGTGGCCTTTAGCTCGAATTGATAAGCCGCTAAGGCCCGGCTGCCGGAATCGAGATAAATATGCAGTGATGCAAAGCGAACTTTCTGCTGTGAAACGGTTTCGTACTCGTCGGCCTGTCGGGCAAGTACCGGAACTATTAGAGATATGGTTATGAAAATAATTACAATCGTTCTCATTATAGAACTCCTTTATCCAGGTCCCTGCTTTTGCAGGGGTAAACTTACGGCGGCCATAGCAACGATATCGACATCGCCTTGATTGACAAGACCGTCACCGTTCATATCTAAACTCGTATCGATATCGATAGCCGCTTCGATCTGCCGGGCCAGTTTGAATGCATCGAGAATATCCACGCGGCCGCTTCGATCGATATCGGCACTTTTTGCCTGCGCGAAATAAGATTCCGGCACGTCTGTCGTGGATTTTCTCGAAAGGTCCAGACTGAAAGCCAAAATAACAACGGCGGCGGTAGCTGCCACTATACCAATCCGGCGGAAAATACTGCGCCGCCTTTGCGGTCGTATGAATTTCCTGCCGGCCCTATCCAGAACTGCCCTGTCAACTTCCGGTGGTATCGAATCCTGCGGCCGGAACAGGCTTCCCAGATCGGCCTTGAACTGCTCGGAAACCTTCAGGTCTGAATTGTCAACGAATTGTCCATTTTCTTTTGTCATAATCTTTGCTCCGATATCTTAAGCAAAGAAAACCGCCGAAAAGTTCCATGTTTTTGAAAAAATTCTAAAAACTTGTCCCGGCGAAGCTAAAAGCGAAGCCGGATTGGGTTCGTTTTGCATTTTTTCTGAATTCTGACTCCTGTATTCTGGATTCTGCCGTTAAAATTGGGTTCGTTTTGCATTTTTTGCTTAAATTTTCGTACGTAGTCTTTCGTAGAATTAAAATTCCGTATTTATTACATATGATGTTAATCTAAAAAGACTTACATTGCTGCCATCGTTACTGACCCCCAATTATACGATGATTATTTAATTATGAGCTGCCTGTCTCCGCCGCTCGCTGCGAACCATCCGCAGTTCAATGCACATTATACCCAAAATCGGCCGTAATGAAAGAAATTTGCCGCTTATTCGCGGAAATATGCCATTTTTAATCGAGGAAATAATCCCTTGTTCTGCCGTCCTTACGCAGCGTTTCCAGCGCCCGATAGAGCCTGGATTTGATCGTTCCGATAGGGATATTCAAAGCCGCGGCGATTTCTTTCAAATCCATATCATCGACAAATCGCATCAGCAGGACCTCCCGCTGCTCTTCGGGCAGGATATTCAAAACGGCAGCCAGTTCCGAGCGATGCTCCACAGGTGCTTCCATAGGAGCGGATATTTTATCCAAGTCTTCTTCGCCGGATGCGAATCGGCGGTTTTTTCGATTGATATTCATAGCCAAGTGCTTAACCACCGGATATAAAAAGGTTGTCATCGAAGCTCTCAGGCTAAAGCCGGGGAATTTATTTAGCAGGTAGGTAAAAGTCTCCTGAAGCACATCGAGCGAATCGGTGCGGTTGGCGGTAAATCGCCAGGCGAGGTTATAAACCCAATCCCTATACCGGTAATAGAGAATATCAAAGGCCTCGGAATCACCCTTGTTTATCGATTCAATCAGTTGCCGGTCCGATTCCATCAGGAAGTTTTATCCCTCTACAAATAGATAAAATCTAACATGCATTCCGTATACCGTTCGCTTTTTGCCTAATTTAGCCTTATTAGTCGCTCTTTACAATAAATAAGACGTCGGCAACGCCCCGCCGATACGGTTTTTTTGTAAAAAATTAATATACCTGGATAAAATATCCGAATAGAAGAGCCGGAAAAGCCGGGTTCCGCAGGGATTTTTGCATAAAAATGCAGGCTAATGTAAAAATGAGCATTAATTTGTAGTTATTTTGATTTTACCTAAAGTGAAAAAGCCCACCTGCCGATATTAAAATAGCTCAAAAGAAATGATATTTTCTCCCCTCCGGAAAACATCGAGTAGAGAAGATTACTCGATGTTTTCTTTTTTTATATAATTATTTCTAATCGGAATCTATTATTTTTATGTTTAGAACTGCTCGCAAGTAGTAGCCTCTTTACACGTTTCAATTCATATATCAATTGAAATTTTTCCCCTCTTTTTACATTGATAGAAAACTCTGAATCAAGTGATTCTAACAATGGTTCAATAGCAAGATAAACTTTCGGAGTGATAATAATTTCTATACGGTTTTCGTCATTTTCATCTTCTATGATTTCAATGTCATCAATATATTGCATCCCTCCACTATCTGCGAGAATGCTTTCATTCCGGTCAAAAATTACTATCGGACGAACTTGCGATTTAATCTTATCGATTATGATTGGATCACTAACCTTTTTCTCAACAATATTCTCAATATAGACAGGAAGAGCATTCCATGCTAAAACAATACCAACAATTCCGAAGAAACCAGCGATAATTGACCATGCACTTATTTTTTTATTTTCCATTTTTATATATCCAAATATCTATTATATGGTTTTCTGACAATAATTCTTATTCATACAAGGATATAAAAACTTCACGTCCGCCTGATTTTGTTATGAATTATTTCTTTTGTTCAAAACCGGAATCAGTCCGACTATCAACATTGTGATACTTGCACCGAATAATACGGCGGAATATAACGCATTGGCCAATATGGAGGCTCTGACCTTATTCCAATTATTCAGCCGGACAGAAATATCGCCGGAGACAACGGGTCTTTGATTTCCTTCGGTATCCGCAGCCAGAAGCGTGCCTTCGGAGACGTGCTTTTGAATGGTTTTGCCGCTGATAGATAACTCGAAGGACTCTTTGGTTTCATCAATCGTCAGGGGCATTGTCCTCGCAGTCCACCAGATATCCTGATTTCCACCAAAGGCACGAAATAGCTGGACGGCAAGATTACCGCCGCAGGTAAAAGAGCCGATAATGCCGATAATAAGCAATGCATTCAACCTTGTCTTTCTCATATTGTTCATCCTTTGCTTGCCGACTATGTATTATATGCTTTCCTGAAAAGAATCCTTTATCAAATCATGATATAAAAAAGTTTCACGTCCGCCTGCTTTCGTTGATTAAGGTAGCAATTTTTTAAGAGATGTCAATACAAATAACAAGGAAAAAGTTAAAAGGCAAAACTCAAAAAAATGCTCAAAGCCGCATAGAGATAAAGGCACAAAGAATTTTTTATCTCTGTGTTTTTGTGCTTCTGTTCCTTCGTAAATTTTACACTTTTAACTTTTATGAAGGTTTACCATCGAGCCTCGATGTACGGCCCTGCGGGGCTTCTGGTAGAATTTGTTTATAATGGATTTAGGATTGCTTGCTTTATATCACTCTGCGTTTTCGCAGGAAATTGACGCATCCGACTCCGATACCAGCCAAAACGAAAGCCGCCGGTGCGGGAATAAATGCGTCCCCCGTACTGACCGACCATTCCTCGAATCCCTGGTCCTCTTTTAGTCCGTTCAATCCGTCACCCTGAACGCCGAACTTACAATACAAATAAATATAAGTTGTACCCTCATCGTAACTCTCAAAACCGGGTATATGTGCAATCATATCCGACTTGCCGCTTCCGGAAGAAGAATCGTAATCCAGCTTAATCCAGTCGCTTTCTCCGAAGGAATAAATCAGCGTTGATGGTCCCGAGGAAAATGTATTGGTTGCAGGATTGAAACCGGTTAAATCGCTGCTCGTCGATACGAACAGTCTTAATTCATCGAGCGATAATAAAGAATTATTTCCGCCGCTGTTCTCATTGATATCCAGAAGGAACTCACGATAAGTAATGCTTCCCTTGTCAACGCCTGGAACTGCACTGAGCAATAATGGATGGCTTTTTACCGTATTTTCATCGTATTGAGCGCTACGTACCGTGTAATCTGTATTATACCCTTCAATAACCCAATCATTTACATTGGCAGGCTTGACCTGCAGGAAGGGATCGATAACACCTGTCCCGCTTGTATCGGTTTCATATTGATAAAAATCTGCAGTACCAACCGAGCCTGAACTTCCTGGGGCACTTAAATCCAGCATTGCCGAAGAAACAGCCGGACAGATAAAAATAATTAATGATACAAAAACTGGTAAGTTCCTATGACTTTTCATACCCTACTCCATTCTTTCTATGCTATATCCAGAGAAATACAGGATATATTGGCGCATTAATCATCCTAAAATTTATATGGGGTGTGAGTGAAAATACACACTCCTCCTGTCAAAACTAACTTACAGCATGGCATAAAGAACATGAAAAATCAAGTAAAATATCACTTTTTTCTCAAAATATTGATTGTTTTATCGGCCGTTTTGTTATTTCAGGGTCACTTCTTCAATAATTGCCTGAATTACAAATAACTTCCAAAATGCAAGTTATCGTAAAATAGCACTTACCATTGGGCTTCGATATAGGGACCGGCGGGACCTTCGGGTATTTTCTTTGGTCGGGATTTTAGAATGGCCTCGGCGACAGCAATGTCACTTTGCCGGGTGATTTTGATATTGGAAGAATCCGTCTCGACTATTGTGACTTTCTGCCCCAAAGCCTCGACTAACTGGGCATCGTCGCTGATTGTACTTTTATCCAGATTCTTAAGATTGTCGTATGCCTTTTTAAGCAGCGATGCGGCGAATATCTGCGGCGTCTGAGCTTCGTATAAATTACTCCTGTCAACAGTTTTGGTTATGTGATTATCTTTGCCTTCTTTAATCGTCGCCGTAACGGGAGAGGCCGGAATCGCCGCCTTACTTTTGGCCGCGGCGGAAATAATCTCGTCGATTAGCTCTTTTGTCACGCAGCACCTGCAGGCGTCGTGGACGGCAACAAGGTCGATATCGTCCTTGACAAGCTCAAGCCCTTTTTGGACGGTATCGAAACGCTCGGCGCCGCCGATAAAAATAGAGACACCGAAGAATTTCAAATTCGGCCCCCATTTTACGTTGACCAGTTCCCGGTCTTCTTCGGCGATACCCAAAAGAACCTGTTTGACGTTGTTGTGTTCGGAGAAAAGCTCGACACTCCGTAGAAAAACCGCCCTTCCGGCGACATCGACGAAGGCCTTTTTTCTTTTCCCGCCGAACCGACTGCTCGCACCCGCGGCACAAATAATTGCGGCGACTTTTTGACTCATAATAAAGGTTCTCTTAAATTACATTAAACTTATATTTTTTCCTTGTCGTGCCTGCACCTGCTTTCTCAGGTGTAAACTTTTCCCCGCAAAAACGGGGAGCAGGTATCCACTGTGGGATATTCAAATTCTGGATTCCCGCCTGCGCGGGAATGACAAGTTGAAAAATTATCACAATCCCAGTTTCTCTATCATCTCATCAACTTCCTCGGCCCCTTCCTCGTAGAACTTCTCTTCATCGGGGGCCAGGTGTTTGAGCAGTCTCAGGAATTCTCCGGCATGCACTCGTTCCTCATCGGCGATATCCACTAAAACTTCCTTTGCCAGCTTGTCGTCTGTCGATTCGGCCAACTGCATATAGAGCTGAACGGCCTCGTACTCGGCCGCGACCATAAATCGAATCGCCCGGATTAATTCATCTTTTGTAACCTTACGGTCTGCCTTCATTCCCGAAAACGGATTTCCAAATTCCGGCATAACAAACTCCTTTCATTCCTATGTACCCCAGAGATTTTATTCTCTAAAAAGCACAGACTCTCTTTCGAACCATTTCGTACAGAATATAAGCAAAGCGCCTGCGATAATAAAACTCGAACCGAGAATTGCAATAAACATTTCGTAATTCATGGTTCCCTTTATCAATTCCTTTATCGCAAGAGAAATATTCGTGATCGGCACCATAGCCCAGTACCAGTCCAGTTTTGTTATCGGTAACATTGCGATAAAAGCGGGCACTATCACGAGGAAATTGAGCGGGCCGCAGTATGAGCTGGCTTCTTTAAAACTCTTAGCGTAAATCGATATACTCAGCAACAGGGCGGCGAACATTGCAGCCGTGGGAATCAGCATCGATGCAATCAGCACTAAATCAACCACGCTGATAGATTCAATGACTTCACGTAATTCGCCTGGGACCTGCTCTACCTTCGTCGCCAGCATTATGCCGATGCTTGTTAAACAAAGCAGGGCCGCCGTCACTCCCGTTGTGAAAATTACAAAGAATTTTCCAAGCACTATCTGGTAACGACGAATTGGCGCAAGTAAAAGTGTTTCCAACGTGCCGCGTTCTTTTTCTCCGGCCCCTAAATCAATAGCCGGGTACATCGAGCCCATAAGACAAAAAATGATAAAAATGTACGGGAGTATCCCGCCCACGCGTTCACCGAGCATTGCTCGCAGGTTTGCGGTATTATGTCCTTTGATAATAATAGGATTAAGTAAATGCTCCTGTTTCTGTGGGGTATCTTGGCCGAGTATGTTAAGCCGCTCCGAGCGATATTTGTCGCTGAGTTCCTGGATAATTTTTTCAGTTCTGTTCTTGACCTTGCTGGTGGCGGAGACGTCACTGAAATAAAAATCGATCGCTACCTGTTCTCCCGAGGCGATTTGTTCGCGTGATGTTTGTGGGATAACCAGGCCGAATTTAATCTTTTCCTCTTCGATAGCCGATGCAATTTCTTCCTGTGAGGGGATTTCCACTTTTTTAAAGCCTTTGTCTTCGATAAAAGCATCTGCTAAGTCAGGTAAATTGTCGGTTCCGAAGACGGCATAAGTTAGAATTTCCGTGCTGGCCTCTTTCTCGGCTTTGACTACGAATTTAATCACGAGGTTCATCAGCATAGGCACGACGATGATTGGTAGCAACACCATGAATATAAGCGTCTTTTTGTCACGCAGGACTTCCTTCATTTCCTTGAGGTAGATTGTGAGGATATTAAGCCGCACCCTGATCCTTTCCGGAATTTATCACGGCAAGAAACGCCTTATCCATGTGGCGCTGCCCGGTCTGTTTATGCATCTGTTCGATGCTTCCCTCGAAACAGATCCTGCCTTTTTTCATAACTACTACTTTATCGCAGAGCCTGTCCACCTCGTGCATATGATGCGTGCAGAAAACTACCGTTTTGCCCTTGTCTTTACACGTTTCTATGAAATTTAAAATGGCCTCGGCGGCGGCCACATCGAGCCCGGTAGTCGGCTCGTCGAACATGATTACATCAGGCTCGTGGATAAGAGTGCGGGCGATGGAGACTTTCTGTTTCATTCCGGACGATAACGAATCGTTACGCTTATCGACAAAATCGTTCATATCCAAAATGTCGAACAACTCATCCATCCGCCTGCGAAGCCTTGGGCGGTCCAGGCCGTGAAGTTTGCCGTAATATTTGATCATCTCGCGGGCAGTCAGGCGACCGTAAAGACCAGTATTGTCGGAAAGAAAACCGATTCTTTTTCGAACTTCGAGGGGATTTTCCACCAGATCGACGCCACCGATTTTCGCCGTACCGGCGCTCGGCTTCAGAGCGGTCGAGAGCATACGCAACAGAGTCGTTTTTCCCGCCCCGTTAGGACCGAGAAGCCCCAGAATAGAGCCGTCTTCGGCACAGAAACTAACATCCCGAACCGCAAAAAACTTCCCGCCGCTGCCGAGCCTTTGCAGCAATCCGAGAAGACTTCGGGCCTTTTTCCTGCGCTCTTTGAAAGACTTACTCAATCCACAAACTTCTATCATGTTTCTTATTCTTTGCTAATATTCAATGCCGCGTCTCGCGGCTTGCCCTTTATCGAACGGGTGCTTGATATTTTTCATTTCGGTTATCAGGTCCGCCATTTCTATTAGTTCTTTGGAAGCTCCCCTGCCGGTCATTACAATTTCAACTCCGGGAGCTCTTTTATCAATAATACGCCTGAGATCCTCAATATTTGCAAGATTTTTTGAAAGGCAGAAAATAATCTCATCCAGTATCAGAACGTCGTAGAATCTTTTTTCAGCAGTGACGGCGATTTTTTCAAGGACTTCACGAATTGCAGCCTGTACTTCGGCTACGGCCTGCTTATCTTCCAGCGATTTCGCCATGTCCCAGTTTACATCAAGCGCTTCGACCCTAATCCTGACGGCCCCAAGCTGCAAGGCAAAGCGTTCGCCAATATCCAGAGACGGCGGTTTCAGGAATTGATAGATAAGGACCTTGTTGCCCTGGCCGGCGGCACGAAGAGCCAGGCCGAATGCGGCGGTTGTCTTGCCTTTGCCGTCACCTGTATATATCTGTACAAGTCCTTTTTCAAGCATACTTAATTTAAAACCGGAAATTATTCCTTATCCGAACCTGGAGTCTGATTTTCGGGAGCCGATTCTCCGGGAAGTTCGCCCGAAATACCGGAATCCGGTTCGGCCAAAATATTTATATCAGTTGTATATTCTGGATAGGAAAGGGAGAAAATCTTCTTGAATGCGAGTTTTGTTTTGTCCCGAAGCAAATCCAGGACATAAAACTCTTTAACATTCTTCAGGGCGTTGTTTCTGGCCTCGTCGTCGAGAGAAAGGACCTCGTCGGAACTGAAATCCTGAATGATATCGACCTTCCAGGGGACATTTTCCGCCTTTTCCAGAGGCAGTTTATAAAACTTCCTGTTATATATTTCACAGCTCAATATTCGCGGGCTCGGCAGGGAAATCCGGATCAAACTCTGCGAATCGTCAACGGTATAATCCATCTGTTCCAGATCGAAGCCGACTTTTAGCTTGGCCGTATATCTGAGCAATCCCCTTTTCCAGCGAACGGTGATAAGATTGGTCTTTTTTTCTTTTATCTCGGCGACACCTTCGGTGATATATTCCAGAACTGCCAACTCCGCTATCGCCTGGATGGATTTAATCAGAAACGTCGTCGTTTTGGATTCGGTCACTTTCTGAGGGGCATATTTCCTGCCGAAATAAAAGGCCATAGCTCCTATGACTACGATGCAGGTAATGAAAATTGCATAATACCACATTTCATTTATCCTTTCCGCTTACATTCTTTTAGGCAACACAATAACTTCAAGCCACGGCAGCGTCAAAGTAAAAATCCGCATTCGGAATATGGTAAATATCGAATTTTTATCGATGAGATCGAAATTGTGCAAAATTACTTGCATTGTGTAACGGCATTTTGTAAATTACAGCCGTTTCGGCGGCGTAGCTCAGCTGGTTAGAGCATGGGATTCATAAGCCCAGGGTCGTTGGTTCGAATCCAACCGCCGCTATTTTTTTAGTGTTGAGTTTTTAGTGTTGAATTTTAAGTTGACTAAAAGCTAAGAACTCATAACTCGAAACTGAATTCCGCCCCCATCGTCTAGTGGCCTAGGATATCAGGTTCTCATCCTGGAGACAGGGGTTCGACTCCCCTTGGGGGTACTTTTTTTTATCTTTTACCGCCGGTCATCCCCGCCGGAGCATTCATAGCTGCGAACCGGCCTTGACAAGTCCTGCCGAATCGGGGTATATATGCAGAAAACCGCCCATCTAAGAAATTAGTAATTCGCAAAATACAAAGGAATAAAAAGATGAAGGCTCTGGTAAAAAGTAAATCCGAACCCGGTTTGTGGATGGCCGATGTGCCTGAACCACAGATAGGTATTAACGATGTGCTGATTAAAATCAGCAAAACTTCAATTTGCGGCACAGATGTACATATATACAACTGGGACCAATGGGCTCAAAAGACGATACCGGTGCCGATGACTATAGGCCATGAGTTTGTCGGCAAAATCGAAAAAGTCGGCAGTAATGTGCATGATTTCGCACCGGGTGACCTCGTCAGCGGAGAGGGTCATCTCGTATGCGGCAGATGCCGTAATTGCCTTGCGGGAAGGCGACATCTCTGCCCGAATACCAGCGGAGTCGGTGTTAACCGCACGGGCGCTTTCGCAGAGTATCTCAGCATACCGGTAACAAACGTCTGGGCCGCAGATGCAAATATCCCCCTCGATGTGATTAGTTGTTTCGATCCCCTGGGAAATGCAACGCATACCGCTTTATCTTTCGATGTCCTCGGAGAAGATGTCCTGATAACAGGAGCCGGCCCAATCGGTTGCATGGCTACGGCAATCGCACGCCACAGCAAAGCGAGACACATAGTGGTAACCGATATAAACCCGTACAGGCTCAAACTGGCCGAAAAAATGGGTGCTACTTTGACTATCAATCCCCAAAAAAGCGACATTGCACAGGTCCAGAAAAAGCTGGGTATGAAGGAAGGCTTCGATGTCGGAATGGAGATGTCCGGCAGCCCCGATGCCTTCCGGTCAATGCTTGATAATATGTGTCACGGCGGAAAAATAGCACTTTTGGGAATACTGCCCAAAACGGAAATAGATTGGGACGAGGTTGTTTTCAATGGCTTAACCATAAAAGGCATCTACGGCAGAGAAATGTACGAAACGTGGTATAAAATGACTATGATGATTCAGTGCGGGCTGGATATCACCCCCGTGATCACACACAGATTTCATTATACCGAATTCCAGAAAGGCTTTGAATTAATGAGGTCAGGTCAATCCGGAAAAATAGTTTTAAGCTGGGAGCAGGACTAATATAGCGGATTAAAGCAAGAGGATGTAATAATGAAAAAAGCATTAGAAGAAATTGCAATTCAAATAGAAGCATCAAAGAAACAAGGCACCTATAAGCAATCACAGGTATTGACCGGTTCCATGGGCCCTGTCGTAAAGCTCGCTAATAACAGGCAGGTAGTTAACCTCTGCAGCAATGATTACCTCGGCCTTGCCGCCCACCCGGAAATAATTGAAAGGTCCAAACAGGCCCTGGATAAATTCGGGAATGGGACTGCCTCAGTCAGATTTATCTGCGGCACGTTTGAAATCCATCTTCAACTCGAAGAGGCTCTTGCAAAATTTACGAAAAAGCAGAAAGCAACAACATACGTCTCCTGCTGGAATGCGAATGAAGCGCTTGTCCCTACGCTGCTCGGTCCCGGCGACGTTGTTATCAGTGACCAGCTAAATCATGCCAGCATTATCGATGCCTGCCGGTTGTGCGGCAGTAAATCCACCAAACTGATATACAAACATAACGATATGCAGGACCTTAAACAGCGCCTCGAAGAAGCCAAATCGGCCAAAACAATACTCATTATAACCGACGGCGTTTTCAGTATGGAAGGCGACCTGGCTAATCTTCCCGAGATCACTTCACTGGCCGGGGATTACGGCGCAATCGTTGCAGTCGACGATTCCCACGCGCACGGGGTACTCGGCGAGACGGGAAAAGGTACTACCGAACATTTCGGTGTCGAGGTCGATATCATAACCGGAACACTGGGGAAAGCACTCGGAGGCGCGGCGGGCGGTTTCGTTGCCGCAGACGAGCCCGTTATTGAGCTTCTAATTCAGCGCAGCAGGCCGCAGCTTTTCAGTAATGCCTTGCCTCCTGCGACCTCCGCCGGCGCTATCGCCGCTCTGGAAATCCTTGAATGCGAACCGGAAAGAATCTCTAAACTGCACGAAAACGTCCGCTACCTGAGAAAAAACCTTGGTGGGATTGGTTATGAAGTCATCGAATCTCCGACGGCCATTGTGCCGATTATTGTCGGTGACACCGCCAGGGCCATCAGGATGGCTCAGCGTATGTTGGAATATGACATTCTCATTACAGGTTTCGGTTATCCGGTCGTACCGGAAGGTGCCGCACGCCTGAGGGCACAGGTCTCCGCCGCTCATTCTCGTGATTGTCTCGATAAAGCGCTCAAGGCGTTTGAGGCACTTCGAGAGGAATGCCTGTCATGACAAACAGAATTGATGAAAAGTATATGCAAATGGCAATTGAGCAGGCTCAAATTGCACAGGACAACGGTGACGTGCCGATCGGGGCGGTTATTGTTTACCAGAATCAAATCATCGGCAAGGCATATAACCAGCGGGAGCAGTTAAAAGACCCGACCGCCCATGCGGAGATAATCGCCCTGACGCAGGCGGCGGCATTCCTGGAAAGCTGGCGACTGAACGACTGCACGATATACGTCACGCTGGAGCCGTGTCCCATGTGCGCGGGGGCGCTGGTCCTGGCAAGAATGAAACGACTGGTTTATGGCTGTGACGATCCCAAGACAGGTGCCGTAAAAAGCCTGTACAACATAGTTCAGGACCAAAGACTGAACCACCGACTAGAAGTGACATTTGGTGTTCTGACCACCGAATGCAGTGAACTTTTACAGAAGTTTTTCGAAAAAAGAAGAATCGAAATTAAAAACGACAATGAATTAAAATAAAAAGATCTTAACATCCTGCATAATTCCTGTTCCTTTTCTAATTTCAATCCACCGGTATCATAGCCACTGTCGCTTATATTAATTATCAGATGTCCTATTTATTGCTTGTTCATTCATTGATACATTTGCTATAAAAACCACATTTTTACCATCTTTAGGTACAACATAAACAACTTTCATGCCCCAGCCATGAACAAAACGAGCATTTGTCGGTCCGAATTGTAAAAGTTCGTCGTTTCCAACACGATGTAATAACAATCCTGGCATTTCCGAAATATTCCGACCTCGAACTTGCGTCATAAACATGCTATCCACAACAGGCCCGGGACCAATAGGCGCAACATCATCGAGACAAGTCTTTTCTTTGTTTGTCTTAGTATCCCAAATTCTCGTAACATTTCGCATATTTCGCCTTCCGTTTTCACCAGGGCGTTCCACAAGGTCGATATAATAAACGTATTGACCATTCAGTGTCCATTGGGCGGTTACGTCATCGAGAGATCTATTTTGTTGATGCATGGGTAGTTCAACCAATATCATTTTCTCGTCCATGTCCCAGAGTTCGAAACGGCTTACTTGTCGAATGCCTCTCATAGGAGGTACAAAAACCGTGGCATATTTACTGAACGGAGATGTGCTGTGAATCCATCCGCCGGAAGGAATTTTAAATAAAACAACACCCGAAAGATTGACCAATGTCAGGGGCCCTCTGGTCTTAGCTATCAGCCTTTGACCCGTATAATCGAACATTGCAAATTCCGCCATAACTCTCGAATCCATCGATATCTCTTTCATATTCTTTAAATCGTATAGTACTACATATCCTTCTTCAGGATACTCACGGAACTGCAATAGTGAAAGTTTTTCGCCAGAAGAATCGAAAAAATTAAAACGAGTGAAAACTGTTTGATAACCTTCCGGCAAATCAACCGGCAAAATGTGTTCCTTATCGGTTTCAAGATTGAGTGCGATAAGCTTAAAATACGTTTCATTCGAAGCATTCTTCCCAACCTGCCGTGGATATATCAAATACCTGCCCGACGGACTAAGTCGTGCGGAAAATTCAGTATTCTGGTTGGGTTTTGTAATCTCAGCAAGTTCAAATAGTTGTTTTTGATCTCTCAGATCAATAGTGTTACCCTGCAGATTTGTGTAGAACAGAACAACGGGCATGATTAAAACGAATGAATAATTCAACATAATTTCTCCCTTCAATCTGATAAACAATCAACCGCTGCATGTAATATAATATAACCGATAAAAGTATGTCAAGGTCATTTACCGTTACAGACAAATCGGAAATAAATTATCATTTCCATCAAGGGCGGATAATCTTAAGAAGGCTTTTTCTCTTTTATACGGATTTGAAATACACAACGCTTCGAGCCCTGAAGCACTGACTCTTTAAGCTCCGTATCGACCGGCTTACCAAGAATGGTTTCATACATATGTTTCTGCCAGCCCATGGAACAGTGACAAAAGTACGCCGGCGTGAGTTTGCTGTTCACCAGCTTGCAGTCACAGTCACGCTCACGGGTAACAACGGTAATTACTCCTTTTTCCTTATAGTATGTGAAAGTTTCCCCGTGTTTCTGATTCATAAATTTAAAAAAGCCTTCGAGATCCCCCCTGAACTTC
>Ga0272441_10009253_pt1 | contig 15287 bp, 18 predicted proteins | sample SSMProp6N_FD_193582 | JGI IMG/M metagenome (GOLD analysis project Ga0272441, IMG submission 193582) | Marine sediment archaeal communities from Little Sippewissett salt marsh, Falmouth, MA, United States - SSM-Prop-6N | ecosystem: Environmental > Aquatic > Marine > Wetlands > Sediment ... | reverse complement strand
AAACATTTAGATCGTGCATAGCAATCTTCACAAGTCGTTCTCTCTAAATATCTGTCCATTTCAGTGGTTTTTGTTTATCAGTATATAACTTCTGTGGCCGGGATTTAACTAAGTGTTGCAAGGCAAATATATGAATAAGATTTATGAAAATAAAAAGCATTATGATAATGCCGTTTACTCATGCATTTATCCATTTGCACTGATCATTGCCAGTGAATCTTTGTTTAAAAGCTCAACACTTTTACCTGATATTTTAATTATCCCATCATCTTCAAATTCATTCAATACCCGGCTTACACTTTCGCGTGACGAATCGATGAGGTTTCCTATCTCTTCCTGGTTCAATGGTATATTAAAAGTATCTGAATTATAAAGCATGTTCGACATTTCAAGGAGCACATCAGCTATTTTACCTCTTATTTGTTTCTGTGTCCTGCTGGCACATCTGTTAAAATTCTCCAATTCATTTTTACATAAGTCGATTATTATTTCATATGAGAATGAAGGATTATTTGTAAGAAGATAACGAAATGTGTTAATATCTATAAAACATACTTCCGAATCTTCAATAACTGTAACAGAGTATTGATTTATCTTATCGCCGAATGTTGTTGGCAGTGCGAGAAAGGTTGGTGCCTTTACAATACGAACGATTTGTTCGTGGTATGGGCCTGCAATATGTATCTTGGCCATCCCGTTACGAAGATATACCACATTCGTAGAGAATGTACCCTGTTTGATCAATGCCTCCCCTTTTTGCAAATTTACCAGTGCACAGTTAGAAGCAAGCCTTTCGGTTTCCTCTTTGGTTAAAGTCAAAAATGCCTTCGACCTTTTTGTACATTTATCACAATCGCTTTTCATGTTTCGAATATAACAATTTTGTGATATATATCACAATATTTAATAATCAACCTCACATTAATACTATTTCAAAATACATAATCATTGATTTCTTTTGTTAATTAATTAACAATAAAAAATTAAACTATATGGAAGAGAAAAAAATGTGTCTTGGCCTTTTTACAGGAAGCGTTGATAAGCTGACAGCTGCAGGTATTATCCTTTCAGGAGCCGCTGCTATGGATATGAAAGTTGATATCTATGTATTATTGCAGGGAGCACGTGCATTCAAAAAAGAAATTGGTGACAATCCTGACAAACTCCAGATGGCTGAAAATCCCGCATTAAAAGAGGAGTTCCTGGAATCACTGAAAAACCTGAACGTAAAAACCTGGGTTGAGTTTTTTAAGGAAGCAAAAGAAATAACAGATGTTAAGATACATATCTGTGGACTTGCAGGAAAGATATGGGGAGGAGAGAAACTTGAAGATTTTGTCGACCTTGCTGATGATATTTGCGGAATTGGTGCATATATAACATCGGCCCAGGAAGCAGACGTAAATCTTTTCATCTAACAAAAACCTCAAAGATCTATTGATTGTTAAGAGGTAATAGTAATGCAGGAAGATTTAGGCAGGAAACTGAACCAGCTCGAGGATCAGATAAAATCCTTGAATGAGAAAATAGCTTTACTGGAAAGCTCAAAAAAAGACCAGTTGTCGATAGCACTGGTTTCGGGTGATCTTGATAAAATCCTTGCGGCGATGGTAATATCACTTGCAGCAGCCGCACAGGACACCCAGGTAAAGCTGTTTTTTTCGTTCTGGTCGCTCTCAGCATTGAGAGACAGGAGAAAGAAAGCAAAGGGTAAGGATTTCATTTCCAAAATGTTTGGGCTGATGTTACCCAGAGGGAAAAATAAGCTTAGACTGTCGAAAATGAATATGGCAGGTATGGGTCCGAAGATGATAAGCTATCTGATGAAAAAACAGGGAGTCCTCTCCCTTGAACAAATGTTTAAGGAGGCCGCTGACCTGGGTATTGAAATAACAGTTTGCGAGATGTCGATGAACCTTATGGGATTTAAAAAGGAAGAAATGATAGATTATCCGAACCTGAGGTATGCCGGAGCAACAACTTTTGTCGCCGAAGCAAATGAAAGCAGTATACAACTATTTATATAAGTTCAGCGTTCAGAGTTCAGAGTTCAGAGTATAGCGTAATAGTTAGAAAATATTAGGCTATAAAAAAACAGCAACCAGTAACCAGCAACACAGACTATTTAATTGAAATACAAAATATTTATTCACAATTAAAACTTTACAATTATGACACCAGATGAATTAAAAAACGTTAGCGTAGCCAAATCCGTTGATGCCAGGGGAACCGCATGTCCCGGCCCGCTTCTTGAAGCAAAAAAAGCTATAGGACTGATAAATTCAGGAGATGTTATGGAAGTATTATCTGCTGATGAAGGTACAAAAGTAGATATCCCCAAATGGTGCACAAAGCAGGGTCATGAGTATCTGGGCACCCTCGACGAAAGCGGCTATTTCAGGATCTATCTGAAAAAGCAATAAAACGTTAAGGTCGGAATATGGAAATTAAAAGCGCCAGGATACTGGTATTTTCCACCGAAAAAATCTCCGATCCGGCTATTGACATGGCAGGATTACTCAAACTGCATTACCCGCCAACGGTATATACTATCTCGGTACCATGTTCAAGCGGGATAAAGCAGAGATGGATATTACATGCATTTGAGAAGGGATTTGACGGAGTTTTTATTGCTGCCGACGGAAGCGACTGTCCTTATGGTGAATCGTGTACCGAAAAGACAGGTAAGCTTGTCACAAGTACGCATGAAGTGATGAAAAAGAAGAATATGGATCCTGCACGCCTGCGTATGGCAGCAATTTGCTCAGTCTGCAGCGAATCGTTTGTAAAGCAGATCAAAAGCTTTAATGAACTATTACTTAAAAATTCAAAAAGTTAATTATGAACGGGGAAATAATAAATGACTCCTATGATGCACTTGTTATTGGAGGAGGAATTGCGGGTGGAGAGGCAGCATTGAATATGGCCAATAACGGATTCAAGGTCCTTATCGTTGAGAAAGATCTTTCAGTAGGAGGCAAGATGATCCTGCTTAGCAAAGTATTTCCAACACTCGATTGTTCCGCATGTATTACAACACCCAAAGTATCAGAAATATCCCGGCATGACAACATTGATATTTTTACGGAGAGTGAAGTAAAGAAAATAACAAGAAATGCTGATAAGGACTTTGAGGCAGAGGTAATCAGAAGACCCCGTTATGTAATTGCTGAGGATTGTACCGGATGTCAGCTATGCGAACAGGCTTGTCCGGTTGTCGTTTCCGACCAGTACCAATATGATCTTGTGGGTCGAAAAGCAGCATATATCCCGTTTAGCATTGCCAGCCCGAGGGTGGCAGCAATCGATATCGAAAATTGTACATTGTGTGGCGCCTGTGAAAAAGTATGCCCCACAAAATGTATCGACTTTACCCAGGAGACCCGGAGATACAATATCAAGGTTAAAACAGTTGTCATTGCTACAGGTTTCGATCTTATCGATCCTTTGAAAATGCCTCTGCTGGGATACGGATCATGTAAAAATGTGATCACCTCTATGCAAATGGAGAGGCAACTATCCCCGACACGGCCTTTTAATACCGTTTTGAGACCAGGCGACGGAAAAGTCCCTGACAAACTTGCATATGTTCTTTGTGCCGGATCGAGGGATGTAACCGTCGGTAATCCCATCTGTTCACAGATCTGTTGTATGTATTCGATAAAACAGGCACAGTTGCTTATGGGAGCCCTGCCAATGGCTGATGTTACTATTTACTATATCAATATCAGATCATTCGGAAAGGGCTTCGAAGAATTTTACGAACAGGCAAAGGGAATGGGTGTAAACTTTATCAAAGGTAAAATCGGTAAAATAACCGAAAAAGAGAATGGTGATCTTGTTCTGCGTTACGAGGATATAAATGAGAATATTGTTAAGGAAGCCGACCATGATATGGTTATCCTGTCTGTGGGGGCAGTATATAATCCGGATAATGCCGGTTTCTTCCCTGAAGAGAATCTAACTCTCGATCAGTTTAGTTTTGTTGATCAGGCCGATCCGCTTACAAGTCCTTCCAAAACGAATATTGAAGGAGTTTTTGTTGCCGGATGCGCAGCAGGCCCCATGGATATTCCCGATTCAATACTGTCAGCAGGTGCCGCATCTTCAGAGGCAATAAGTTATATAATCCAGAAATGATGAATAAAAAACTAGGTGTATATATATGTCATTGCGGAGGTAATATCTCCGACTATGTTGATGTCGAGAAGGTAAGAGAAGCTGTTGAAACCGAGGAAGGAGTATTCCTGGCAAAGACAACCATGTTTGCCTGTAGTGATGCAACACAAAAGGAGATGGTCGAGGATATTAAAAACAATGACCTCGACGGACTCGTTGTGGCTTCCTGCTCCCCAAAACTTCATCTCATTACTTTCAGGGCAGTATCCGAAAGAGCCGGCTTGAATAAATATAACTATGTGCATTCCAATATCCGTGAACAGGGTTCATGGGCCCACTCCGACAATAAAGAAGGAGCTACCAGAAAGGCAATACAGCTGGTAAAATCTGCCATAGCAAAAGTACGGCTTGCCGAGTCACTCGATCCGATAAAAATACCGTCAAAGAATGCCGTTGCAATAATAGGAGCAGGAGTAGCAGGTATGAGGGCTGCTATTGAACTCTCGAAAATGAATTGCCCCGTTACTCTTATTGAAAGAGAACACTTTATAGGCGGACGTGTGGCACAGTGGGATGTGATGTTCACTACAAACCAGACCGGTAAAGAACTGGTAACCAAACTCTACAACGATCTCATTAAACGCAAGAACGTGACTTTGCTTACGGGTGCAGAAGTAATATCATCAGCAGGGAATATAGGTGACTTCACACTGGAAGTAAAAGTCACACCCCGCTATATCAAGGGCGAATGCGTTGCGGATGATCTTAAGAAAGCTATCGATGCCTGCCCCGTGGAAGTCCCTGATGAATTCAATTTTAATATGACAACCCGGAAAGCCATCTATCATAATTTTCCAAGTGAATATCCTCAATATCCGGTTATCGATATAAAAAATTGTACCCGCTGCGGTGAATGCGAGAAAGTCTGTAAAAGCGTAGATTTCTCACAGAAGGAGAAGATACACGAAATAAAAGTCGGTTCAGTGATAATGGCAACCGGTTTTGACCCCTATACACCTGAAGACGGAGAATTCGGCTATAATAAATCGGATAAAATCATAACACTGCCTCAGTTTAAAAGGATGATCGACCTGAACGAAGAGAAACTGATATACAATAACAAAGAGATCAGAAATATAGCATATATCTATTGTGTGGGGAGCAGGCAGGTTGAGGGCGAAAACAAGTACTGCTCCCGTTATTGCTGTACATCCGCCATCCACGCTTCAATAGATGCCAGGAACAAGTTCAAGAACATAAATAATTACCATTTTACAAGAGGTATCAGAACATACGGTAAACAGGAGATATTGTATGCCGAATCATTGGAAAACGGCGACATATATCTTCAGTCCTATGAGGACGATCCACCGGTAGTAACTGCACAAAATGGCCATGTCGAGGTAAAAATCAATGATATTCTTACCGGCAAAAAAGAGATAAAGGTGGAACCCGATCTTGTCGTACTGGTAACAGGAATGGTCCCGAGGGCTGATAATACAATAGCCTCAATCTTCAAACTGCCAAGAGGCAGGGATAAGTTCTTCAACGAGATACACATGAAATTACGTCCTGTCGAAACTGTTATCGACGGAATAACGATTTGCGGAGCATCACAGGGACCAAAGAATATCCTTGAATCATTGAATTCTGCCCTTTCGGCAGCTACAAAATCATATTCCTTTGTAAGCAAAGGTGAACTGGATCTCGAACCCATAATTGCCCAAATAGACAAAGACCTTTGTACCTGGTGTGGTGAATGCGAAAAAGCCTGTCCGTTTGATGCAATAAGGAAAGAAAAACACGGACAAAAGGAGGTGGCAGTTATCAATAATTCAATATGCAAGGGATGCGGGATGTGCCTTCCTGTATGCCCTTACAATGCCATCGACCTGATTGCCTATTCCGACAAGGAGATTGAAAGTATGATAGATGCCCTTGCCGGCAACTGATATAATAAATAACCTGTCAGTAAAATTAATGAAATGGATATAGAGAAGGGTAAAACATTTAAGTATCTCAGGGAAAAAAGAGGAGTAACAGAGGAGGCAAAAGAGAACCTTAAGAATTTCAACAAAATAAAAAAATCGATTCTTGGTGCTCTTGAAAAAAACGACATGACTGTCGATGAGCTTACACAAGAACTTAATATGCCGAAAAATGAACTGTTCTATTACCTGATGACACTGGTAAAATACGGTTTTGTTGCAACAGGTGATATAGATGATATGGATGAATACTATTCCTACAAACTCAAAAAATAATGGCTGCAATAAATACTGAATTCGGGAAGAAATTAGATAAATACGGAGGATTCGACTTCAATAAATGTTACAATTGCGGTACATGCACCGCAGTATGCTCACTGTCGACAGAAGAGGATTCATTCCCAAGAGAAATGCTGAGATTCAGTGTTCTTGGACTGGAGAATGATTTAAAATCCTCACTTAAACCATGGCTGTGTTATTACTGTGGACAATGCAGCACATACTGCCCGCAGGAAGCAAATCCGGCAGAACTGATGATGACCCTGCGACGGTGGCTTACTTCACAGTACGACTGGACAAAACTTTCCGGATTATTATTCCGTTATCTTACAGTGGCAGTAATTGCAATGGTTGTGGCTGCAATAGGAGTGTTGGCTTATAGTTTCAGTATAAATTTCAATCTCGAAACCATTATGCATACGGGCCATAATTTTGAAATGCTTGCTATTGCATCGGTATTTGCAATCATCCTGCTTCCGAATATCATCCGTATGTGGTGGTTCATAATCCGGAAACCCCGTATCAAAGTACCCTTGGTTAACTATATAAAAGGCTTCTGGGATCTTATCGTACATATGTTCACACAAAAAAGAGCCCTGGATTGTGATGACAACCAGCTGAGATGGTTCGAACATTTCATCCTCGTAATAGGCTACCTGGCATTACTCTTCACTACGGTTTTTCTCGACTGGTTCTCAAATGAGAATATGTTTGTAATAATACTGGGATATGTAGTCAGCCTGATAATATTTATTGTAACAATTGATTTCGTTTACGACCGGATAAAAAAATCCAAGGAGATCAGTAAATATTCACAGCCGTCCGACTGGATGTTTGTTGTATGGCTGCTGTTGATGGGTATATCAGCTTTTGCAGTCAGACTTTTTATCGATTTCGACATTCTTGAGAATAATAAATGGCTTTATCTGGTGCATCTTATTATACTGGTGCAATGGGCACTCATAATAGTGCCATTTGGTAAATGGACCCACTTCCTGTACCGGTCATTCGCAATGTATTTCGCCCGCATAAGAAGTTGATTATATAAGAAAATTTTTTATATTTGCTTATTCCTAAATAGGATTGATTCTCTTTTAGGAATGACTTTTATTTATAAGGGTTTAGTATGGTAAATAAATCTGCTGTAGAGCTTTTATCACGACACGAGCTGAAGATTACTCCACAAAGAATAGCCATTCTGGATGTAATCCTTAAAAACAAAAAACATCCAACAGCCGATACTATTTGTAATTCAGTAAAATCAAATCACCCTAATATCTCAACCAGTACAATCTACAAAACCCTTGATACTCTCACATCAAAAGGAATTATAAAGAAAATATATTCTGAAACAGAAACGGTCAGATATGATCCGGTTACTGAGAATCACCATCATTTGTATAGTATTGACTCAGGACGAATTGAAGATTATCATGACAGTAATCTAATTGACTTAATTGACAACTACCTCAATAATAGGAATATACCGAATTTTAAAGTCGAGGATTTCAAACTTCAGATAATAGGAAAATTTACAGATAAAAAACAGAAAATAAATAATTAAATTAATCGAAAAATCTAAGAATTATGGCAGAAATCGGAAGAGCTATCGTAAAAATGGATGTCGATAAATTAATCGACCTCCTTAACAAAGCATTGGCCGACGAATGGCTGGCTTATTATCAGTACTGGATCGGTGCAAAGGTTGTTAAAGGCCCTATGAAAGATGCAGTAATCAGTGAGCTGGAACTGCATGCAACAGAAGAGCTTACACATGCTGAATTACTTGCCGTGAGAATAGTTCAACTGGGAGGGACACCGGTTCTTTCACCTGATGAATGGACAAAAATCACAAACTGCGGCTATGATACACCCGAAAATCCTCATGTTAAAGAAATACTGAACCAGAACATTAAAGGAGAACAGTGCGCTATCCGTACCTACAGCGATCTGCTCGATATTACACGGGAAGCAGATCCTGTTACATACAATATTGTTCTGAAAATAATAACCGATGAGGTTGAGCACGAAGAAGATCTTGCTGCACTGAAAGAGGATCTTGAAATGATGCTCGAAAAAAACAATTAATTATTAATTAAAACCTTAAATAATATGTGTGATTCAACTACATTTTCTATGCCAAGAATCGGGGAAAAGGCTCCTGAATTTAAGGCAGTTACTACTCAGGGAGATATTAATTTCCCTTCTGATTACAAAGAAAGCTGGGTAATACTTTTCAGTCACCCTGCTGATTTTACTCCTGTTTGTACATCTGAGTTTATGACATTTGCCACAATGGAAAAGCAGTTCAATGAGGCAAATTGCAAACTGGTAGGTCTGTCAGTAGACGGACTCTACAGCCATATTGCATGGCTGCGTACCATAAAAGAAAAAATCGAATACAAGGGAATGAAGAATGTTGAAGTAACATTCCCCCTCATCGAGGATATCACTATGGAAGTAGCTACAAAATATGGAATGATCCAGCCCGGAGAAAGCAATACGAAAGCTGTGAGAGCTGTATTTTTTATCGATCCCAATGGAATTATACGGGCAATTATTTATTATCCATTAAGCCTTGGCCGTAATTTCGATGAACTGTACAGAGCTCTTATAGCATTACAAACTGCTGATGAATTTTCAGTTGCACTTCCTGCCGACTGGCGTCCGGGTGATGATGTAATAATCTCTCCTGCAGGTTCATGCGGAACTGCAAAAGACAGAATGGACGGAAAGGAAGAGGGTCTGGATTGTAAAGACTGGTTCTTCTGCACTAAGAAACTCGATAAAGACAAAGTGCTTAATGCAGTATTGAAAAAATAAATATTAACAGTCAAAATATTAAGAGGATGTCTCAAATGGCTTTTAAGACATCCTCTTTTTTATTTCTCAAATTACCAGATATTAAAGAAAAACTTATATTTGTTTAAATTATATATCTGATTTTAGTGTTTCGTCTAAGGAAAATAAGCAAAATATTGATACCGGCATTCCTGGTTATAATACTCTGCTATGTGGCAAATGCAACAATGAACCAACATTATCACAAGTTGTCATCAGGAGTAATCCTCAGTCATGCACATCCTTATCAGAATAGTGATAATACAGGCATACCATTTAAAGATCACAGCCACTCTTCAGCAGAATTTATTTTTCTCGAAAAAATTTCAATAACAGTATTCTGGATATATCTGATAATTCTATTCTTAACTCCTTTACTTTTTATTTTTAAAACACCAGCGGTTCCTGTTATAATATATTTCAGGAAACGATATCTCTATTTTTTAAGAAATTACCACGCCCCCCCTTTTCATTATTAATCATCCATTTACAATTCAATAAACTTTATAATTAATCTCTATCAGTCCATATAGATTAATTGAATTAACAATACAAAATAATAATGAAAAGGATTTATTGTATAACTATCACATTAATAATATTTTCAGGCAATCTTCTTCAGGCTCAGAATCAAAAAGTAATTCCCGAAGCTGTCCAGGACTCCCTTGACTTACTGAAAAAAGAGATCCGGATGCTTAAGAGTCAGAATAATATTACTTCCTTAAAGCTGGATTCTCTTCTTAAAAGTCTGTCAATTAAGGAAGAAGAGAAACAGGCAGAAGATGATCTGCAGAAACTGATTGAGGAGGCCAGCCAGCTGGCAGCAAGGGAAAAAGAGGAAGAAGAAACCCTGTCGAAAAAATTTCACAGCGGAGTAAGACAACAGCAGGGACTGAATCCCAATATAAGTCTCGGCGGTGACTTTTTCACTGCCCTGAGTTCATCAAAAAATGAATATATAACAGAACCCGGAGAGGTCGGGTATGGTAATAACGGCTTTTATATGCGCGAAGTAGAACTTGCCCTTGTAGCTCCCCTCGATCCATTTACCCGCGGAAAAACATTTATCTCAGTTACCAAGGAAGAGATAAGTATTGAAGAGGCTTATATGGAATGGCTGAATCTACCGCTTAACATGAATCTCAAAATTGGTATTTTTTATGCAGAATTTGGTCCCCTGAACAGATATCACGATCATGCCCTGCCACAGTTTGACAGGCCCAGGGCACTGGTCAATATGTTCAGCAATAAAGGATTAGGCGGAACAGGTGTTTCTTCAACATTTATGCTTCCCCGTATTCTCTTTTCAGATGCAAGCAGTTTGGATCTTGCTGTCGTAAAAGGCACAAGTGCAGTTGATACTTTCAGCTTCAGTAACGAGGGATTACAGTACATAGGACAGTTCAAAAACTATTACGATCTCACCCGCAGCAGTTATCTTGAATTCCGGTTTAGCGGTGTCACCGGCCAGAACCATTCTGCCTCAGGTAACCGCTCCTATGTCGGAAGCCTGGGGATGACATATAAATGGACACCTGTCGGCAGGGAAAAATACCGCACCATTGACTGGAGAACTGAGTTTCTCTATAGTTATCGTCAGGAAGAAACTGATAACATAACAAGTAAAGGATTTTACACTTCATTGCAAAACAAACTGAATGCCAGGTTCTGGCTTGGAGGCCGGGTCGGTTATTCCGAATTACCTTATGATCCCGGACAATATGAATGGGATTTTACGGTAAATATCGATTTCTGGCAAAGTGAATTTGTCTTTACCCGGATACAGTATCAATACAATCAAAGAAATAAATTTCACAATGAAATTGCCCCCGGAACCGTTCTACCTGATGATCACACAATTCTCCTTCAGGTAAACTGGGCTATGGGGCCTCACAAACATGAAGCTTATTAACAAGTATATATTAAAACCATGAAAACAGATATAAGAGTAAAACTAATGACTATAAAATCATCCATACTTATTTTATCACTATTGGTATTGCACAATATTACTATTGATGCACAAGGAAACAGGCAGAGAAACCGTTATGGGCAGTCAAGCGGATCAGGGTTGAATATCGTTTGTTCTTTCTCCGACTATGCGTCCATTGCAGAGTTCATTGCAGGTGATATGGCTACGGTTTCCTTTATTGCACAGGGTGAACAGGATCCGCACTTTGTCCCTCCCAAACCCAGTTATGCAGTAACCCTTTCAAGGGCAGATATGTGGATAACGACAGGTATGGATCTTGAGATGTGGTCGGCAACACTTCTTGATAAAGCTCATAACAGGAAGATTATGGATGGCGAAACAGGATTTGTCGCCGTTTCAGACGGAATAAATATCCTGCAAAAAGTAGATAAGGGAGACAGAACCGAAGGTGATGTTCACCTGATGGGAAATCCGCATATCAACACCGGCCCGGTGAACTGGAAAATTATTGCCCGGAATATTACGATCGGACTAATAAAAATCGATCCGGCTAATGCTGCACTGTATCAAAAGAACAGGGATGATTTTCTTGATAAAGTCGACCGTGCACTATTTGGAGATAAGCTGGTTGATCTTTTCGGAGGAGAAACTCTTACCAAAATGCTTGAGAATAATACCCTTTTCACTTTTCTCGACAGGACATATGAGGAAGGGAAACTTATTGATCTCCTGGGCGGCTGGCTGAAAAAGGCGATGCCATTGCGAGGGAAAAGAATCATTACATATCATAAGAACTGGGCATATCTGGCAAATACCCTGGGACTGGATATCGTCGGTTATATTGAACCCAAACCTGGCATACCACCATCAGCAAAACATGTTCAGTATATGATCGACCTGATAAATGAACAAAACATTAAGCTGATGCTCGTTGCCAGTTACTTTGAGAAGAAGACTCCGAATATGATCGAAGAAAAAACAGGTATTAAAGCTCTGTACCTGCCGCTTTTCGTTCATGGGGTACCGGGAATAAATGATAATTTCGATCTGGTCGATTACTGGATAGACCAGATCAATGCAAATATTCAATAACTGATGCCTATGATCGACACATTGAAATTTCTTGCTGCCCCGATAACCTTAACCATCTTAATGGCGGGGATACTAAGCTATTTTGGTAATCATATACTATCACGGGGTATTATCTTTATTGATATTGCTGTTGCACAAATAGCTGCATTGGGGACCATGATCGGCCTTCTTCTCGGTTATGCCGAAGAGTCATTAAATGTCCAGCTTATCTCATATGCGTTCACAATCATTGTCATCTCCATTTTTGCACTCACAAAATTCCATAAACAGGTTATTCCGCAGGAAGCAATAATAGGTATAATCTATTGTATCGGACTTGGTATTGCCCTACTGCTGGCCGAAAGAATTCCCGGAGGGTCTAATTTTATTTCCAAGACTATTACAGGTAACCTTCTATGGGTAACATGGGGTAAGGTTCTTGAGTGTTTCGTTATTTTCCTGGTAATAGGTATTATTCATCTTGTCTTCTGGAAACACTTTATTTTAATTTCCGGAACCAGAAATGGCCTTCCATACAGCCTCTGGAGAACAAGATTTTATGAACTGATATTCTATATTACCTTCAGCATAATAATCGTAAAGGCAGTACCGGGCGGGGGTGTGTTTCTTATCTTTACACTATTGATAGCACCTGCATCAGCAGCAACTCTCTTTACAGATTCATGGAAAAAACGCTTTATCTGGAGCTGGATAATCGGTACACTGGGCTCAATCACGGGTATATATTTATCATATACCCTTAATATTTCGAATGCCCCTGCAATTGTCACTCTTTTAGGCCTGGTGGTTTTTATCCTGGCATTCATAAAGCTTACGGCCCGTAAACTATCGTTAAATAATAAAAACCAAGCTGTATGATCTCCGTTCTTGACTTCATGATTGCACCTTTTATTGCATGTATCTTATTGATAATTATAACATCATATTTCGGGATACATGTGATTGAGAGAGAGATCATTTTTATCGATATAGCCCTGGCCCAGATTGCCGCATTCGGAAGTGCCGTATCACTGGTGATAAATAAACTGGGTATTAGTCCTCACGAGGATATTCACGAACATGATTCGAGAACATTTCTTGCCTATGTCTTTTGTCTGATTGCTGCCGGGCTGTTCACCCTTCTTAAGAATAAAAGAATAAAAATACCCCTCGAAGCACTTATCGGAATAGCATATGCAGTTGCAACCACCGCCGCAGTGATAATCCTCGATAAAGGTGCCGGCAGCGATGTACATATACACGATATGCTTGTAGGTTCTATTCTTTGGGTTTCATGGCATCAGATCATCCGGCTTCTCATTGTTGTAACGGTAATAGGTGGATTCCATTTTATTTTCCGGGATAAGTTCAAAGGAATAACACTTTTATACCAGGGAAAAGAATCAAATACAACAAGACCAAAGCTTTGGGACTTTATTTTCTATTTCACCTTTGGTATAGTCATCGTTGAAGCAGTTTATGTAGGAGGTATACTTACGGTTTTTGCATTTCTTATCATACCGGCATCAACGTCAGCCTTGTTTTCTACACGATGGTCCAGAAGAGTACTGACAGCCATTCTTATCGGGTGTATATCAACAATATTAGGCCTCTATTTATCATGGGTAATGGATATCCCCTGTTCACCTGCCATCATACTGTTCCTCGCAGTATCATTGTTCATATCAATCATTATAAAAGCACTTTTAAAGCTTAAGACTCATTAATTCCGGCAACACCCCGGGCCAGTATATAATTTGATATTTCAGGATGAATGACTTCTATTTAAAAGCCTCCGATTGGGATCAGGATCCGATGCATGTAAAAAGATCGCTTTCTGTCGCAAACGGGATAATGGAAGCAATACCTCATCCCGGTGACATGGCCGCACTAGAATATGGATCAGGTACCGGAATTACAAGCTTCTTTCTGAAAGATCATTTCCGGGAAATTACAATGATGGATAACTCACCCGGGATGGTAAATGTAATGAAGGAAAATATTCTTAAATCATCAGTCCCAAATCTGAAAGCAGTATTGTTCAATCTGGAGAAGGATCAGTGGGAAGGCAGCATGTTTGATATTATTATTACCCAGATGGTCCTTCACCATATATCTGATTATCAGAACATTCTCAAAATTTTTTCATCAATATTAAACCCGGAAGGTTATATCGCAATAGCTGATCTCTATAGTGAAGACGGCTCATTTCATGGCGAGGGTTTCAACGGACACAATGGTTTTGACTTAGGTAGACTGTCATCAGAGATATGCAGCCTGGGTTTTGATATTATTTCTGCCAACAAGTGTTTTTCCATAGATAAAGAAATCCCGGAAGCGGGTATAAAACGATTTGATCTGTTCTTGCTGATCGCAAGAAAAATGAACAAATAATTGATAATGCTGTTTCACTGAAACATTATCAATAATTAATTATGGAAATAACACTTGAAAACGGGAAAGTAGTAGTAGCACACTATAACGGACATGTCATAAAGACCGACCAGCCAGTCGATAACGGAGGAGGTAATACAGCTCCTGCCCCATTTGATCTTTACCTGGCATCTATCGGAACATGTGCAGGAATTTATGTGAAATCTTTTTGCGACAGAAGAAATATACCGGTCAATGGTATCAGGATAATCCAGTCGGTTGATTACGATATGGAAAGACGGGTGCCTTCCACCATAAAGATCGATATTCAGCTTCCTGCAGATTTCCCCGAAAAATACCGGGATGCTGTAATAAACTCAGCAGATCTGTGTGCTGTTAAGCGGTCGATATATAACCCTCCGGAGTTTGAGATTACTACTTCGACAGTAAGTGCTGTCGAAGCATAAAGGTTTTTATAAGTCGATACTAAAAAACCGAACCCGGTTAATTATTTATACTATGTACATATTTATCAGCTGTTCATAAAGTTCCTGTTTCCCGCTTATAACAGCAGGTTCGCCTTTCTTAACAGCAATATCCCTTAGCTTTGGAAGGGTAAGTTTACCCTTTTCAAATTCTTTTCCGTCACCCTTGTCAAATGATGAGTATCTCTTTTTTCTCAT
>Ga0272441_10009251_pt1 | contig 15290 bp, 13 predicted proteins | sample SSMProp6N_FD_193582 | JGI IMG/M metagenome (GOLD analysis project Ga0272441, IMG submission 193582) | Marine sediment archaeal communities from Little Sippewissett salt marsh, Falmouth, MA, United States - SSM-Prop-6N | ecosystem: Environmental > Aquatic > Marine > Wetlands > Sediment ... | reverse complement strand
CATGCCCAGGCCATCAAGAGGCAGTTGTATTGATGAGGTGAGAAAATGTTAAAGAACCGTTACCAGGTTATGGTTGGAAAACATGCTTCATTGGTATTGAGTCTTTGCCTTTGTCTATGCCTTTTACAGATCTCGCGTGCGAATTCCCTGGCCGATCTGGCCCGGGCGCACGAGGGACGCAGCATGAGGGCGACTTCGACGCATAAGATCGGGCCGGACGGTAAATACGATCCGAACGGCGAGCCGGATCCGCAAAGCAACCGGGATAACAAGAGCGTTCCTCCCGGCCGGACTAAGGTCTTGATGGACGTCAAAGGGCCGGGAGTCATCACGCATATCTGGATGACGTTTCTGGGTCCCGAGCCCCATCGGTGGGCGAAGAATGGCTCCGCCAATCATCAGGAGATGTTGCTCCGGATGTATTGGGACGGCGGCGAGCGCCCCGCTGTAGAGGCGCCGGTAGGCGATTTCTTCGCCAACAGCTTCGGCAAACGCAGCGAGGTTATCAGCTTGCCCGTCATCGTTGAAGATGCAGATTCGTACAACTGTTTCTGGCACATGCCCTTTCGTACATCGGCGCGCGTGGAAGTCATCAACCAGAGTGAAAAACCGATTAGTTTGTTGTACTACAACATCGACTGGATCAAAAAGGACGGCATCCGCGACGATACCCCTTATTTTTATGCGCAATACCGTCAGGAGTATCCCGTTCGGAAGGGGGAAGATTATGTGATTCTGGAAACCGAGGGTAAGGGTCATTATGTGGGGATAGTCCTGAGCGTGCGAACCCGCAGCCCTTCCTGGTTCGGCGAAGGCGATGAGAAGATCTATATCGACGGCGAGGAAAAGGCCTCCATCTGGGGCACCGGAACGGAGGATTATTTTCTAAGCGCCTGGGGGCTCAAAACGACCAGTACGCCATACTTCGGCGTGCCTTACTTTGACCAGTGGGGTATTGTGGGCGGCCATACCAGCGCCTACCGCTGGCATATCGCCGATCCGATCGTCTTTAACAAGGGGATCAAAGTGACCTTTGAGCATTACGGCTGGATCTCGGCGGATGAGAATCCCGAGCAGAAAGTGCATAGCTGGAACGAGCGCGAGGACGATTATTCCAGTGTGGCCTTTTGGTACCAGACCGGCCGGCCGACGTTTCAGGCTCGCGCCCCTCACGCCCGGCAGCGCACGCTGCCCAGCTTGGATAAGATGATTCCAGCCCGGCAGTACACAGACGTCCGCTACCACGGTGAAGGACAAGCCGTTGTCCAAACCCTGAATATCTACCCCGATGGTCATTTACTTTATCAGCCGCAAGCCGAAGAAAATGCATGGATTCAAATTCCGTTTGAGGTCGAGCAGAAGCAGCCGCAGCGCCTCGTGCTGGTGATGACGGGTTCGTACGACTTCGGAAAGTATCAGGCGTATTTGGACGGAGTAAAGCTGGGTAATGTGATGGACCTTTACAGCGAAGATATCACAAGCCGCGAGTATCACTTAATCGATTTCTGGCCCGAGCCCGGCAAGTACACGTTACGGCTGGAGTGCGTGGGTAAAAATCCCCAGTCCACGGGATACTACCTTGGAATCGAATCCATTCGTTTGCGACGGCGCCGCCCACGTGTGGCCGAATACGGCCATGATGCCAACAAAGACTGGCGCACCGAACCTATTCTCTACAGGTAACCGCAACTCTCTAAAGATGAGCCGGAACGCAGAGATTCTCGCCGCTTTTGGCGGTCCGCCCACACCGATTGCATTTGAATTCCGGCTTATCGATCAGGGCCTTGAATTCCTGCTCATCACTGATATGGAATCCCTGGGATATCATGTAGCACAGGTGATCGGTATGCACCCCTGTGTTGCACTCTGTATTATGAGTCTGTGTCTCTACATTCGTCATGATAGTTATTCCTTATGAGACAACTTTTTACAGCAATGCATACGAGGTTCTTGCCGGGAAGGTTCATCGCTGCTCGATAGGATATTTTTCCCAAACTAGCCGATAAGGCCGCTGGATGTGCAAAAGAGGCCAGGCGAGTGCTCCTCCGTATCACTCGCCTGGTCCTTTTCAACCTTGTGTTTGTCTAATACCTTATCGGCAAGAAGTGCAGGGGGATTAACTTGAGAGAAAAATATAGGTTGCCCGGGTCCTTCGATTTTTACATTGGCAGATCCGTGTGTTTATAATTTCACCTGTTCGAGTTATTTATGTATGGTGGATTGGGGGGATGGATATAGAGATGAGGTCCCAAGGGTTAAAACTTTTTATCTGTGTGTATTCAAAAGTCCGTAAAAATACTCCCACGTCCAGGCTTTTGACCCGTCGGGTCGGATAAGCCAGAAACCGCGAACGGCCTCGTTTTGGCGTATGGGGGGCTGGTGTTGACGGTCCGCAAGCTCGTTACAGTAGAGTTGCCAGTACACGATATAAGGACACCCCCAGTCGAGAGCGGTCTTCACCGCGTTGGGAATCGCCGTTTGGATCTGTGCGGGGGGAAACTTATTCTCCGGCATCCCGAACTCGCCCACATAGACGTTTCGATCGCCGAAATCGGGATTGTCCGGCAGGTGTGCCGCGATAAAATCCAGTGCTTCGCGGAAGACCTGTGGATTTTCATAATGTGCCGTCACCGAATCCCATGCCGAATAAGAAACCAAATCTAATCTGGTATGGGGCAGAACCTTGTTCACTACGTTGGGCTTACCCTCTCTCATTGAATCGACGACACGATTAACCTCGGCGGCGTGATAGACCCGCACGCCGGTCGGTCCAGCCTCTTGCCTGGCCTGGTTCACTCCATTTTGTCTGGCATTGAGCCATTCGATCATACCGCGGATGGCTTCCGGCGTCGGATCAGCCTTCCCATTGTAGCTGCCCCGAATCAACCAGTCGCCTTCCCAATGTTGCAGAACAAAGTTCTTTCCGGTTCCCGTGTATGTCGTCAACAGATACTTGGCCAGATTATAAAACTGCTGCTGTTCCAGAAGTTTCCGGTCTTTCGTGAGGCCTTTCCTCCAGTAGCCCGCATCGGCTCCCGTTGAGAAGCACATCAGGATGTAGGTGGTCATGGATTTGTTAAAGAGATCTTTGAAGTAAGGTGACTTTGCGATCTCGACCGGAGTGTCCGTTTCGGGCCATTGAGAATTGAAGGGATAGGACTGTTGCGGCTTGTGAAGCCAAACCTTAATGACTCTTGAACCCAGGGCCAGAATCTGATCGGCCCCCTCATTAAGAAAATCCTCACCCGTCAGGTAGTACTTTCCGCTGACATGCGTCACCCCGATAATATCTCGCAATTCTTTTCGTGCGGTGGTCTTTGCGATACTCTCAGACGAATACCAGCAGGCGCAGATTGCCGCCAACAAAATAGTCATAAAATAACGGCGCATGGTTTACCCTTGGTGGCGTTAAATTTGAATCAGGGGATGGTCTTGCTTAATGGAAAGACCTCCGATCCGGTTCGACCTTTTTTGAAAATCCTGGCGACCTCGGCGACAATGTCCGGGTACTCGCCGGCCACTTCCTTTGATTCACCGATGTCGCTTTCCAGATCGTAAAGCTCGATTTTCCTGTCGGGTTTGAGTCGAAGCGCTTTCCATTTCCCCATTCGGACGGCCTGCTGGCCGCGGAGCTCCCAGTATAGATACTTGTGCTTTTTCTGTTTCTGCGGCTTTCCGAGAAACGTGGGCAGCATGGAGACACCGTCAATATCCGTCAGCGGATTTTCGCCGATGAGCTCGCAACAGGTCGGGAAGAAATCCCAGAAAGCCGAGATGTGATCACTCGTGCTTGCGGCTTTGATCCGGCCGGGCCAGCGCGCGATATATGGGACGCGTATACCGCCTTCATAGACGGAGCCTTTAAGACCGCGTAATGGTTTGGCGCTTTCGAAAAACGCCGAATCCGATCCGCCGTTAAAAGTCGGACCGTTGTCGCTGGTAAATATGACGAGGGTGTTCTCGGCGAGGGCCAGGTCCTTCAGGAGGGACATGATGCGTCCGATATCCCGGTCCATGCGTGTGACCATGGCCGCGTAGCAGGCCCGTGGATTCGGGTGGGGGAAATATCCTTTGTCGCCGGTATAGGGGGGATCGGGCCATTGGCCTTTATATTGAGCCAGGGAATCTTCCGGCACCTGAAGCGCAACGTGCGGGATCGTGAAAGGTACGTAGAGAAAGAAAGGTCGGTCCTTATTCGCCCGGATGAACTTCAAGGCCTCGGCCGCGATCAAATCATGGGAATAGGCCCCTTCTTTTCCATCCCGGTTGGCCTCGATCCACTCGACCTTACCGTCGCGCCACAGATGATTGGGATAGTACGTATGGGCCTGACGCTGGCAGATATAGCCGTAAAAGTGGTCGAAGCCTTGTGTGTTCGGATCGCCCGTGGTTCCCGCCCGTCCAAGGCCCCATTTCCCGAACGCCCCGGTGGTGTAGCCGGCCTTTTTGAGGATTTTTGCGACCGTCACAGTGTCGGCCCTTATCGGCCATTGGCCGCCGATGGTCGAGCCGAGCACCCAGCCTTCGGTGCCGCCGATCTGCTTGTTGCCGCGAACCTGCGTATGGCCCGTATGCTTTCCCGTCATCAATGTACAACGCGACGGGGCACAGACCGGATTGCCCGAATAGTGTTGCGTGAATTTCATGCCTTCGGAGGCCAGTTGGTCGATATTGGGTGTCTTTATCTTTTTCTGGCCATAACAGCCTACTTCTGCATAGCCCAGATCATCCGCGAGAATATAGACGATATTGGGTTTGTTTGTTCCCTCGGCACAGATCGCTGTTTGAATGGTGTCCTTTTGGCAGGATAAGGCCAAGGCTGTGGCGCCGAAACCGGCGACTTTTAAGAAATCACGTCGTTTCATTATTCACCTCCGTTTTGGTCGGAAAACATAACCAGGTTGGAAAATACGATATCGGAAACTTTAATACGAACGGGCTTGGCGCTTCCATCGTCTTTGGGATGAACCCTGTTGGCGAGAATAATTACGAAGGTTTCACTCTCCGGATCGCAAACGATCGAAGTGCCCGTATAGCCGGTATGGCAATAAGCTTTTTCCGAAGCGTAGGAGCCTTTTGAAGACGAATAGCTCGAACTCACACCAAAACCATACGCTCGTCCATGCGTTTGAGCGTTGGTCAGTAGCCGGACCGCTTCGGGACTGAGGATTCGTTTGCCGTTCCAAACGCCTCCATTGAGCAGCATCCGGCAGTATATCGACAGGTCATGAGCATTCGAGAACAGCCCGGCGTTTCCGGATACACCCGCCATCAATCGGGCTAAGGGATCGTGAACGGTGCCTCGCAGCGGTTGGTCTTCGATGACTTCGGTTGCGGCAATATCCTTCTCCCAGGAAGCCGGAGGATTATACGTGGTCTGTTTCATACTGAGTGGATCGAAGATGTTATCCCGGCTGAAATCGTCGAGGCTCTTTCCGGTGACGACTTCCACAATCTTTCCCAGTGTGATATAGCTTAGGCAACTGTACCGGAATTCCTCGCCGGGTGTGCTGAGTGCTTCGAATGAACAAATCTTGTCAATGACCTTGTCGGGGCAGGGATTTCCAAATTGCTCCTCCAGCTTGCTCGCGTTCGTATATGCCGGAAGGCCCGACGTATGGACCAGTAGATGCTTGATCCGGGCCTCCTCTTTGCCTTGGCAGGCAAAAGCAGGTAGGTAGGTACGAACATAATCATCTAATTCAATGGCGTTGCGGTCCATGAGAATCAGGATCGACGTGGCGGTGGCGATGGGTTTGGTCAGAGAGGCCATATCGAAAACCGTGTTTTTGCCCATCGGCTCTTCACAGGGATCTGTGATTTCATGGCCATAGGCCTTCCAGAACAGAATATCGTCCCGATCACCGACAAGCACGACGGCGCCGGGAAAGTTGCCTTTTTCGATTTCCTCGTGTATTACCAGATCGATTTGGTCAAAGCACGGCTTGTGCTTGTCTTCCTGGACGGGCCGGCATTGTATCGAGAAGCAAAGCAGCAATATCAGAAGCGTTGTTGTTCGCAAGTGTTTCATTTTGACTCTTTTAAAAACCTAAAAGTGTATCTTATCGCGAAAGATAAGAGTTGTCACTGTATTTCTTATTCTTCTGGTTGTTTGAGCTTGAAAAGTTGTTTAAAGTATAAGCCGGTTAAGCTGAGTGTATAAGTTGATATGGATGGAACAGATGAAACGGCCCAAAATAATTGTTATCTTGAATATTCTTGTAATGTTCTCCTGCTGTTACGGTTCGGTGAGGATCGGGTTGGACCGTGTGGGTGAGTATAAAAATGTATTCGAAGGCAAGCGCCTTGGAATCATCGCCAATCATACGGCCTATGACCGCAACGGCCGATTCGTGGTGGACGTATTCAAGGGGATGGCCGGCGTGAGAATCGTGGCTCTTTTCAGCCCCGAGCACGGCCTGTGGGGTAAGGAGCAGGCGGGCGACGGGATTAATGACCGGATCGACCCGGTTTACAGTTTGCCGGTCCGAAGTTTGTATGGGAAGACGCGAAAGCCGACGCCCAAGATGCTGCGGGATATAGATATTCTCGTCTTCGATATCCAGGACATCGGGGCCCGGTTTTATACCTATATCTCTACGATGTCACTGGCGATGGAAGCCGCAGCGGAAAATGGCAAGCGCTTCGTCGTGTTGGACCGTCCGAATCCCATTAACGGGATTCGCGTTGAAGGCAACATGCTCGATCCGGCGTTGGCCAGCTTCGTGGGCCTGCACTCAATCCCGGTCAGGCACGGCATGACCGTTGGAGAATTGGCGAAAATGTTCAATGGACAGGGCTGGCTTGCCGGCCGCGTTCGGGCCGATCTTGTGGTGGTACCGATGGAAGGCTGGCGCCGCCGGATGTGGTATGACCAGACGGGATTGCGCTTCATCAAGCCCTCTCCGAACATGCCCGACCTTCAGACCGCCGTCGTCTATCCGGGCTTGTGTCTGCTGGAAGGAACGAATGTCTCCGAGGGCCGGGGCACGGACAAGCCGTTCAGACAATTCGGCGCGCCCTGGATAAATGCAAAGGATCTGGCAGGGCGGCTAAACAAATTGAGCCTGCCGGGCATGCGCTTTGAACCGACTCATTTTACACCCACCAGCTCGAAGCATCAGAGCCGGGTGTGCAACGGTGTGCGGATCATCATCACGGATACCGATGCGCTCGAACCTTACTTTGCCGGCATCAAAATTGTCGATGCTATCTTCCGGCTCTACCCGGGCGAATTCCAATGGCGAGTTGGGCACTTCGACCGATTGTGTGGTACATCAGCGGTTCGCAAAGCCATCACGAACGGATCTTCTCTGGATGCACTCAGAAACCAATGGCAGGCGGAACTGACATCTTTCAAAAAGATCAGAGAAAGCTATCTGATCTACCGGGATTGACTGCCTTGGAGCCGCTTGATGGCCAGGGCGACAGGCGATGAGACCTCTTGACCTTGTTGCTGTCCGGCTTCGACTTCCTCTATGGCCTCATGCAAAGCAATGCAAGCCCGGTCGTAACTGCACCCGGTTTGCTGGGCGATCAGGCGCGAGCCGCGGTCGATGAGTTTCTTATTACTCGGCGACAGCCAGACCATGGCATTGCCGATGACCCGGTCCATGCGAACCATTGTTGCTGTAGAGAGCGTGTTCAAAATGAGCTTGACGGCAAGATGATGCCACAACTGCAAGGGCGAATCGGGCGGAGTATAAGCGAACCGGAACGTATCGTCGATGCCGGGAACTGTATCCTCCGAACCGATGCTTAGGGCAGCTATTTTCTTATAACACGCGCCGAATTCTTTGAGCGCCTTAATAGTCGGGTGATCCATTTCCTCGCCGACAGCTACGGCGATCAACGCCGAATCTGGCGCATCCGTCCGCGAACGATCGGGCTCGTTGCCGATCCTGAATTTGTATATCTCCGAATTGTCCAGTTTGGGTGGCTTAGCCTGCAAAATTACCGGCGCCTTGAGTTCTTCATAAATGTCGTGGCTCCAATCCAAACCTCGCGGTTCGCGCTGCAGGAGCTCTTGCCAGGCTCGTTCGGTGATGTGGAACGGATTTTTGACGAAAGCCCAGGAGATAGGCGAGCGGTCATCGTCGCATTTTCGAAAAGGCGGCAACATAAACGTTGGAGAGCGCTCCGTTGTATCCGTCAGGATGTCCAGCAAAAACGCATCCGCCAGATAGGTCACGAGACCTTTGCGGCGATAGATATTTTCTTCGAATTCCGTTGCACGAGTGAGTGCATCGATAACCTCAGGGCTCGAAAGCTGCTCGATAAGCTCGGACAAACGTCTAAGGTAATCATGAGGTTTCTGCTCCGTAAGTCCGAGTTGCTCCACCTGCGCCGGCGCCAAGCTCTTGCGAAGAAAATGTACGAGAGCCATCTCAAGAGCGCTGCCGACCACGAACAGTTCGGCCGTCGTGGCTTGCATGCGTGTCGAGCCGGTAATAGCCATCGGGCCGGTCGTCAAATCGAGCTTGGTGATGTGCGGCTCCTCAATGACCTCCCGTGAGCGCTTCACATGACGGCATAGCAGCTCCGTCGGATTGTTATAGACAAAAAAGACGTTCGCCCCGGCGTCCAATCCTTCCCAGGCCGTGCCGATAACAAAAGATGTCTCACCGCCCTCCGTGATGGCGACGACCACGTCGTCGGACCGGACGCCTCGTTCGCGTAGCTGATATCGTCCGAAGTCGGGAAAATCCTCGTATCCTTCGACCGCCTTGATCAGAGCGAAATCCCCCCCAGCCATCACACTAAAGACACGATCCTCCATATCCGGAAGTTTAGCGGCTATTTCAGGATGCGCACGCTTGAGTTGGCGCCAGAACAGCCTCCACGCCGCTTCCAGCAGGATACTCAGCCGGCCCGTTGATCCACAACCCGTGAAGAAAATCCGTTTGCCCGCTTGCATTGCTTCGCCGAACGCCTCTCCAAGTCGGCTGAATGAATCTTGCCGGAGCACTCTCTCCATCGCGGGCGGGATGTCGTCGTCCACCCATTGCAGCAGCCGGATCGCACCGGGAAGGTCCCTCGCTGCGGTTTGCGAGAGCGTCTCAGTCTTCAGATGAAACGCCTCCGTCACCAGTTCCCCCAGCCGAAACGCCCGCTCGCGATTCAAAAATTCCTCAGCTTTCTTTTTCGCATCCGACATCATAGTTCTCCGATATTCTCATATACAAGTATGATATTCTTATCATTTTGTCAGGATAATGTAAATACACGCTTCGCATACTCCGTGCACATTGCAAATGGAACGATACCGGTATATAATCCATGTAGTGACAGTCAGAAGGGGCTTCAAGTTTGCAATAAAATGAGCTGAGTAACCGTGAGTCGGCGGATTGAAAAAATTGCGCGCAAAAGCACGATGCGGGTGGTTGGGTTGATGTCGGGGACATCGGCGGATGGGGTGGATGCTGCTGTGGTCGATATCGACAGGGGGAAGGTTCGTTTGTTAGCGTTTGAGGTGTTTCCTTATCCCACTGCTTTGCGGCGACAGATTTTGAATCTATGCATGCCTGAGTCGGCCCGGCTGGAGGATATCTGTCATTACAATTTTGTCTTAGGTGAAGCTTTTGCAGATGCGGTCGTTACGCTTTGTTCCAGGAACGACATTTCTCTACGTTCGATTGATTTAGTCGGTTCTCACGGGCAGACGATCTATCATCAACCGCGCGGCAGGCGATATGGCCGGACCAAGATTCGTTCCACATTGCAACTCGGCGAGCCGTCTGTTATCGCCCAGCGGACCGGTATTACGACGGTCGCGGATTTTAGGCCGCGCGATATGGCCGCTGGTGGCGAAGGCGCGCCGTTGGTTCCCTTCGCGGATTATATTCTGTTCGGTCACAAACGTCTGAATCGCGCCGTGCAGAATATCGGGGGCATTGCCAATGTCACTTTTCTTCCGGCCGGTGGCAAGCGGGATGATGTTGTTGCTTTCGATACAGGTCCGGGAAACATGGTCATCGATGGTATCGTCCGATTGATAAGTGGCAACAAGCAACGCTGCGACCACGGAGGAAAGATGGCGGCGCGAGGCACTGTGGACAAAAAGCTCCTCGATGAAATGCTCCGGCATCCTTTTTTGCGGCGTCGCCCGCCGAAGTCCACCGGTCGGGAAGAATTCGGCGCTGACTTCGCTGAGCGAATCTATCGACGGGGTACGAAGAAGGGCTTAGCAGATATTGATATCGTGGCGACAGTGACGGCTTTTACTGCCCAAAGCATCGCACGAGCCTATCGTCGGTTTCTGCCGACGATGCCGGATGAAATGATTCTTTGCGGGGGCGGGGCGCATAACGAGACGCTGGTCGAGATGTTGCATGATGAGCTGCCGGAGGTTAAGATGCTCTCGACTGACGATTTCGGCATCAGCGTCGATGCCAAGGAAGCGGTCTCGTTTGCCATTTTAGCCTGGGCGACAATCAGAGGCCAGCCAAACAACGTACCCGGAGCTACCGGCGCCGAACAGCCGGTCGTTTTAGGAAAAATCGTGCCGGCATGACAAAAAAACGAAGAATCCTTCCAACCACCGAGAAGCGCAACCGCGCCAGTGAAAATATCGATCAGCTCTCGACGCGGCAGATCGTCGATTTGATCAACGCCGAGGATACGCGCGTTCCGATGGCAGTGGCCCGGCAGCGAAAGCAAATTGCCGCGGCGATTGATGTGATCGTCGAACGCTTTCGGCGGGGGGGACGGCTCTTTTACGTCGGAGCCGGGACCAGCGGCCGGCTCGGTGTGCTGGATGCTTCCGAGTGTCCCCCGACGTTTGGTGTGACGCCTTCGCTCGTGCAGGGTATCATTGCCGGCGGCCGGCGGGCCCTCGTTCGTGCGGCTGAAGGCGCGGAAGATTATGCCGAGGACGGGGCTGAAGCTATCATAAAGAGGCGCATCCGGGCGGATGACGTTGTCGTGGGCTTAGCGGCGTGCGGTATGACACCGTTTGTGCATGGCGCTTTAAAGCAGGCCCGGCGAATCGGGGCGGCGACGATTTTCATCACCTGCGCGCCCGAGGCCGTCCGGCACATTCCCGCCGAGATCATCATCAATCCCGTCGTTGGCCCGGAAGTAGTCACCGGCTCGACTCGGATGAAAGCGGGTACCGCGACGAAGCTCGTCCTCAATACCCTGACGACCGGCGCGATGATCCGATTGGGTAAGGTTTACGGCAATCTGATGGTCGATCTGAAGGCCACGAATGAGAAGCTTCGGGACCGCTCCGTGCGGATCGTCATGGAAATGACCCGACTAAGCCGGCCGCGCGCCGCGAGACTACTCGCCCGCGCCCAGGGCAAGGTCAAAGCGGCGCTGGTCATGCACTTTCGCCGGGTTGATCTGATTGGCGCGCTGGCGATTCTCAGAGAGAACGGCGAGTTCCTGCGTCCTGCCATTTCCCAGCCTGAGGAGCCAGCATGATTGGCACACGTGGATGGCTTCTCGTCCTGGTGATCCTGCCGGCGCTTGCGGCGCCGTGCGCCGCGCAAGGTGTCGACGAAGCGCTTGACGAGATCGCCGGCAACTTCACGGTCTGGGACTGGCTGGTCATCGTTGTCTATCTGATCTTTACGACGGTTCTCGGTGGGCTGCTGGCGGGCAAGCAAGCCTCGATGAAGGACTTTTTCCTGGGCGGTCGGCGGTTGCCCTGGCCGGCTGTCTGCGGCTCGATCATCGCCACCGAACTGTCGGCCGCGACCTTCCTCATCGCCCCGGCCATCGTCTTTTCCCAGGGCGGAGACATGACGTATATCCAGCTCGCCTTGGGGACCATCGCCGCCCGCTTCGTCATTGGTTACTTCTTCGTTCCCGTTTACTACCGGCGCGAGATCTATTCGCCCTATGAATACATGGGCCACCAGCTCGGCCCGCGCGTCCGGAGTATCACCACCGGCCTGTTCATGATCGGCGGCATCCTCGCCCAGGGCGCCCGCGTTTACATCGCGGCCAAGGCACTCCAGGTTATCACGGGTACGGACACGGCCACCTCGGTCATCATCATCGGCGCCGTCTCGATCGGCTGGACCATCATGGGCGGCATCACCACGGTTATCTGGACGGATGCGATTCAGTGCCTCCTGTTCATGCTCGGCGCCATCGCGGCACTGGTGTTCGCGGCGACCACGATCGAGGGCGGCCTGGCGACCATCGTCTCGGAAGCCCACGCGGCCAGCAAGCTCCGCGTCATCAATCTCAGCATCAGTCCGAAGGAAGCGTACACGCTCTGGTGCGGCTTGTTCGGCTTCGGCGTTCTGACCCTGGCCTCGCACGGCACGGACCAACTCAACGTTCAGCGCATGTTTACGTGCCGCAGCGCGGGCGATGCCCGCAAAGCGATCATCTTTTCGGGTCTCTCGCAAGTGCTGACGTATCTGCTGCTGTTCGTCGGCGCGGCTGTGTACGTCTACTACCGGCACTTCCCGCTGAGCGGGGCAGAGCAAGTGGTCGTCGATGACGACTCGATGAAGATCTTCGCCATCTACATCGTCGATTGTCTCCCACCGGTCCTTTCGGGGCTGCTGATGGCGGCGATCTTCGCCGCCGCGATCTCGACGCTCGACTCGCTCCTGGCGGCCCTGTCTCAGTCGACTATCTCGCTTCTCTACAAGCCGTACCTCAAGCCCGAGGCCTCCGACCGGCACTACGTACGGGCCTCGCGGGTTATCGTGGTGATCTGGGGCGTCCTGCTGACGGCGTTTGCGATTTCTTGCGATGCGATCGCCCAGTCGTACGCCGACCTGATCCAGTTCGCGCTGGCCATGGCGGCCTACACGTACGGCGCATTGCTGGGCGTCTTTCTGCTGGCCTTCCTGCCCACCAAGCGCGACGACCTGGGCCTGATGTGGGGCGTGCCGCTGTCGATGCTCATCGTCTTTGCCCTGAACTGGCACCAGACGATCCCGAAATGGATCGTCCTGATCGTCTGCCTGATCCTGCTTGTCCAGGCCGTCCGCAACCTCCGCGCCCACCCGGTGAGGATCGTCTGGGTTGCTCTGGCAGTGGCGCTAGTCCTGATCATCTCCCTGGTAGTTGTCGGTCGAACGCCGGAGGGCGAGCCCATCCATTTCACGCTCGCCTGGCCCTGGCATTTCCCCATCGGCACCGCGATGACGCTGGTTCTGGGTATTCTCGTCGGCAACAAACGGCCGTAGTAGCCCCGGCTGTGGCTGGGGACAAATTGGGTTTGTGTGATACTGTTACTTTTCATCAAGTGGGGGAACTCGATCTCGGCTGGATCTGAATGATCGTTATCGGAATCGGGTTCACGTTCATTATTTCCGTTACCCGCCGACGAATTGTGGCCTTTATAAGTTAGAGAGAGCTCTCCGGCAGGGCTTCAATGTGAAGCGGCCCAAAAAGTGAAGAACTCAACAATGCAGGAGGCTTTGACATGAAGGCGCTACGATTCATCCGGAAATGGCTGCACCGCTTGTGGTGCTCCGAGGCAAGTTCATCAACCGGCATTGATTCGCACAGATGGGAAAGCAAGATCGAGATTCTGGGAAGCCTGTCGCGTGGTCATTGCTGAACGACACCACTCACCTTTTACGTACCGGCTCAGCCGGATCAGGGAGAAGAAAAATGAGAAGAGCCTTATTTATCGGCGCATTGATCTTATCGATCTTTTGTTTGGTGGGTTGTATCGTTATCTGCTGCGAAGAACACAGAAACGCAGAGCATCAGGACGTTGTGTGCACGCCGGAAGAGTAAACGGTGATCATCTTGGATCATCAAGGCGGAGGGAGAAGACGATTGTATTTATGGGGCGGATTCGATATTCTACTTACGACCGAACATAAGTTAGAGTTTTTCAGTAAGTAGAAATATCGATGGCAAAAAAATGGACCGCCCAAGATGTTTTAGATATTGCCCGCTCGTTTCAGCCGGCCTGTGTATTGACAGCCGGGGCGGTTCTGGACGTTTTCACGCCTTTACGTAAAAAATCCATGTCCGCTCAGGCCTTGGCCCGTGCATTTGGCGCCGATCCGAGGGCGATGGCGGTCCTGCTCGATGCGCTGGCTTCCATGGAGCTTTTAATCAAGCGGGAAAATGAATACACAGTTCCTGCGGATGTCGCAAAACTCCTGACGGAAGAATCGCCCGACAACATCCTTCCGATGGTTCGCCATCTGAGCAATTGCCTTCGTCGCTGGTCTATGTTGTCGAAGGTCGTGCAAAAGGGACGTTGCGCCGAGACCGGTCCGAGTGTGCGTGGCGCCGAAGCCGACGAGGCGGACTTCATCGGGGCGATGCAAAATGTTTCTAAGCCTTTTGCCGCCGAGGTGGTCGGTAGATTGCAGCCCTTGGAATTCCGCCACGTGCTCGACGTTGGGGCGGGCCCGGGCACATGGACGATCGTGCTACTTCAGGCCGTGCCCGAGGCCCGGGCGACGTTGTTTGACCTGCCGCCTGTCATACCGATCGCGAAGGGGCAAATCATCGAGGCCGGACTCGGCGAGAGAACGAGGTTTGTGGAGGGTGATTATCATGCGGATGATCTGCCGGAGGGTGCGGATCTGGTGTGGCTTGGGGCCATTTGCCACCAGAACTCCAGAGAGCAAAACCGGGCGCTCTTTGCCAAGGCCCATCAAGCCCTCGATGGTGACGGTACGGTCATCATCCGGGACATCATCATGGATCCGTCCCGAACACGCCCCCGAATGGGGGCCCTGTTTGCCGTCAATATGCTGGTGGCCACCAAGGCCGGTGGGACGTACACGTTCGAGGAGTATCGCGAAGACCTTGACCAGGCCGGATTTCATAAGGTTGTCCTGGTGCATCAGGAAGAGTCGATGAATTGTTTAATCCGGGCGAAATGATAAATAAACTTAAAGATCAAAAATTAAAAAATAAAAATTGTGGAATCCGCCGAAGGCGGATGACTTCCTTAATTTTGCATTTTGATCTTTGATTTTTTACATTTTTACGGGAGGTTGAAAAGAGTTGAACGAAAGGCACCATATCGAAGATCCGAAGGTGGATATCCTCAGTCACTCGGCAAGGGGAAATACCATCCATATTCTCACGTTGGATCCCGTTCTGGCCGCGGATGTTTACGAAAGGATTCATCACGATCCGAGGATGAAGCACGCTCAACTGATCAAGCCTAAAGAAAAAAAGATAAGGGAAACCATTGAGGAAATTGAGGGTATGGCAAAAGAAACCGTGTATTCACGGTTATTGATTATCGATGTACGCAGAGAATCGTTACCCAAGCTTCGAAGGGCGTATAACACGATCGTTGGCTATAATCGCAGAGATTTAAACAAATTGTGCTACATTGT
>Ga0272441_10009250_pt1 | contig 15290 bp, 17 predicted proteins | sample SSMProp6N_FD_193582 | JGI IMG/M metagenome (GOLD analysis project Ga0272441, IMG submission 193582) | Marine sediment archaeal communities from Little Sippewissett salt marsh, Falmouth, MA, United States - SSM-Prop-6N | ecosystem: Environmental > Aquatic > Marine > Wetlands > Sediment ... | reverse complement strand
TCCGCGGAGCAGCTGTGCAGACAGATCATACGGAGGGCGGTACTGCAGGCGGGCAGGGCGGTTTCCGAGGCGGTGCTGGCGGAGAGGTACAACTTCCATCTGGAATCGATCCCCGCAGTTCGCCAGCTGTTCGTGGACCGGGCTCTGGCGAGAGAGCCCGAGGGTGCGCAGGCGCCGGAGAGCGGCGATCACCGGGAGTTGCTCTCCTTCGCCCTGCGGCTCAACCAGCCGCTGGTGGCCATCGGCGCGCCGGTCGGCACCTACTTCCCCGATGTGGCCCGCAGCCTGCAGACTGAGCTGGTGATCCCCGAGCACGCGGAGGTGGCAAACGCGGTGGGCGCGGTGGTGGGCAGCATCATGCAGACGGTGCGGGTGTTGATCACCCCTCAGGCGAACGGGCAGGTCTTCCGCGCGCACTGCGAAGACGGGGTCCATGATTTCGAGGAATTGGAGGAGGCGGCCGAGTTCGCGCTGAAGGCCGCCGAGAAAAGGGCGGAGGAACTGGCTCGCAGAGCCGGAGCCGTGTCGGTGAGCGCTTCGGCCCAGCGCAAGGACCAGGTCGCCGCGGTGGCCGGGGAACAGCTGTTCATCCAGAGCGTGATCACGGCCACGGCTACGGGCCGGCCCCATCTGGCCCATGACCGGGGACAGGAGTAGCTCGAGCCTCAGCGCGGTACGGGCTCAATCCTCCACGATCAGGTTGCCCAGCTCGTTGGTGTCGTCCGCCTTGATCGGAAAGTGCTTGCGGATCAGCTCACCGCAGCGTCTCACCGCCCGGCAGATCCCCTCGGCCTGTTCACGCTTCTTGATGGCATTCACAACCAGGTTCACCACCTCCTGCCAGACCGCGGTGTCTACCTTGGCGTTTATGCCCTCATCAGCCAGCACATACGCCCTGCGCTCGAACACGGAGATGAAGATCAGAATGCCGGTGCGGTCCCGCGTGTCGTTGAGGCCGTTTCGGTAGAAGGAGGTCAGGGCCGCTTCCTCCACCTCCTCGGCGATCTCCGCCTTGGTGATGAAGATCCGCTTCAACCCGGGGATCCGTTTGACCAGCTCGTGAAACAGCAGGAAGGACACGGCGAACACGGCCGGAAACAGCCACAGATCCATGGCCGTAACCCCGCCCCAGGACTTCTGGATAGCGTAGCCCAGAGTCACCGCCACCGAGATCAGCAGGGCGAAGATCAGACCTCCGATCATGTTGGACATGGGGTAGTGGTAGCTGGCCGACACCACCATGGGCACGATCTCTCCGGAGGTATCTTTTTCCACCTCCTTTACGCAGGCCTGCACCGCCTTTTTTTCCGCATCCGTTAGAAACTTCGATGCCAGATTTTTCATAATGCGATCCTTCCCTCTACCAGCCGCCGGAGGCGCCGCCGCCTCCAAAGCCGCCGCCTCCACCGGAGAAACCGCCTCCACCGGAGAAACCGCCCCCGCCGCCGTAGAAACCGCCGCCGCGCCGCCGGGCCGCGGACATCAGGAACATGCCCGGTAGGAGCATGCCGGCGCCGAAACCCAGGGGGATGAACAGCAGGAGCAGGGGCAGGGCAAGGGGCAGGGCGAACCAGGCCACCAGGGGAAAGAGGATGGCTCCGGCGATGGCGCCGATCACGCGCCTGCGGGAGCCGAGCACGGAGATGACCATCAGTATGATGAAGAACGGGACCACTCCGATGCGGGAACGTGCCGAGGGTTTGGAGACGGTCTGCTTGCTGGCCTGGTACTCGCCACGAACCGTGGCGGCGATAGCCTCGGTTCCGCGTACCAATCCTTCACCGAACCGGCCGGCCTTGAAATAGGGGGCGATCTCGTTGTCGATGATCCGCCCTGCCTGCAGGTCCGTCAGCGCACCCTCCAGACCGTAGCCCACCTCTATGCGGATGCGGCGTTCGGCCTGAGCCACCAGCAGCAGCACGCCGTTGTCGTACTCCTCCTGCCCGATGCCCCACTCCTCTGCTACCCGGATGGAGAACCCTTCGAGATCCTCCCCCTCCAGGGAGGGAACGGTCAACACGACCACCTGGGTGGAATCGGAGCTCTCCAGATCCCGGGAAATGGATTCGATGCGGCTCTCCGCATCCGCGGAGATCATATTGGCGTAGTCGTTGACCCGGCCCCTCAGCCGGGGCACATCCAGGGCAGCCGCCGTGAAGGGCAGGCACAGCAGCAGAACAGCCGCCACGATCGCGAAGGCCTGCAGCCGCCGCGGCAATACGCGTACACCCATCACGTTTAAAACTCGACCTTGGGTGCTTCCCGGGCAGCGGCGTCAGCCTCGAAGTACTCCTTGCGTTCCAGGTGCAGCAGCAGGTTGTTGGTGAGGGAGTTGGGAAAGCGGCGAATGGAGAAGTTGAACCGCTCCACCGCCTGGTTGTAGCGCTGCCTGGCCACGCTGATGCGATTCTCCGTTCCCTCCAGCTGCACCTGCAGGTCCCGGAAGTTCTGATTCGACTTCAGCTCCGGATAGGCTTCCACCACCACGAGGAGCCGGGAAAGGGCAGAGGACAGGGAGCCCTGGGCCTCCTGGAACTGGGACACCGCCTGGGGATCGCTGAGCATCTCCGGGGATAGCTGGATCGAAGTTGCCCGGGAACGGGCCGAGATAACAGCCTCCAAGGTCTCCCGCTCCTGAGCGGCAAACCCCTTTACCGTGGCCACCAGGTTGGGAACCAGGTCGGCCCGGCGCTGTAGCTGAGCCTCCAGGTCTCCCCAGGCCCGGAAGACCGTTTCCTCCAGCTGCTGCATCCTGTTGTAGCCGCAGCCGGACAGCCCCACCACCGCTACGATCACCAGAGCGAACATCAGAAGCGTTTTCACAGAAAATTTCATAGTCACCCCTTTATTGTTGCCTATAATGTACGGATTCGGTTTTTGCTTTTCAAGGCTCGGGAGGCAAAAATAGAGCGGCGTGAAAAGACAAAAAGCGATCGGGGTGGCCACGGACAGAACAATTCACTACAATAGCGGATGCCGGAGGATCGTGTTTTTAATGGAAGATCGGCTGAATCACATAAAGAAACGTCTGAAAAAATCCAAGGTGTACTACAGCCGCTACAGTCCCCGTTCGGATATGATGTATGAGGTGGATGAGGCGGATGAAGATCTGAATTGGATGGTTTATGAGATCGAGCGGCTCCGAGAGGAGAACGGGGTGTTGAGAAAACACCTGGGCGGCGATCTGCAGGAGCCCGAGGGAAGCAGCTAAAGGAGTTTATGATGGGAAAGACCAAGTTGAGCGGCGCCAAAGCGCTGGTGCGCACATTGGAATCCCAGGGCGTAGAGATTGTCTTCGGTTATCCCGGGGGAGCGACTCTGCCGATTTACGACGAGTTGAAAAAATCATCGATCCGTCATTTTCTGGCCCGGCACGAGCAGGGAGCAGCCCACATGGCCGACGGCTACGCCCGGGCCACGGGTAAGACCGGGGTCTGCATGGCAACCAGCGGGCCCGGAGCCACCAATCTGGTGACCGGATTGGCCAATGCCTACATGGACTCTTCTCCTCTGGTTGCCATAACCGGACAGGTTCCCCGGCCGATGATCGGAAACGACGCCTTCCAGGAGGTCGATATCACCGGCATCACGATCCCGATAACCAAGCACAACTACCTGCTGCAGGAGGCCTCGGAGGTGCCGCACAGCGTGCAGGAGGCCTTCTACCTGGCCTCCACGGGAAGAAAGGGCCCGGTGCTGCTGGATATTCCCCGGGACGTTCAGACCGAGATCTTCGCTCCTCACCAGGCCAAGTACCCGCCCCTGGAGGGCTATCGGCCCACGGTGGAGGGCCATCCCGGCCAGATCAAGCGGACGGTAGCCCTGCTCAAGGCGGCTGAAAAACCGGTGATCATCGCCGGGGGCGGAGTCAGCCTGGCCGCCGCCCGGGAGGAGCTGGTTCAGCTGGTCGACAAAACCGGCATCCCGGTGGTCTACACCTTGATGGGCAAGGCCTCCTTTCCCAATTCCCACCCCCTCTGCTTGGGCTTGATGGGGTACCACGGCAGGGTGGAGTCCAACTATGCGGTTTCCAATGCCGACGTGATCCTGGCTCTGGGCACCCGCTTCGGGGATAGAAGCACCGGGCCGATCGGTACCTTTGCCAAACAGGCCAAGATCATTCACATCGACATCGACCCGGCGGAGATCAGCAAGAACGTTCCCAGCTATCTGCCCGTCGTCGGGGATGCCGCTCAAATCCTGGAACAGCTGGCGGGCCTGGCCGTGGCCGCCAAACACGAGGCCTGGGTTGCCGAGTTGAGGGAGGTGGCCGAGCAGCATCCCCTGCGGGGAAAGAACGCAGGGGTGGGCATCCCCAATATCCTGAGAATCCTGCGGGATCTGGCGAAAGATCCGATTGTCGTCACCGATGTGGGCCGTCACCAGATCTTCGCTGCCCACTACTATCCAATAGACTCGGGGCGTTCCTTCATCACCTCCGGCGGTTTGGGCACCATGGGTTTCGGCGTGCCGGCGGCCATCGGGGCCAAGGCGGGGCAGCCGGATCGGACCGTTGTCGATATCGCCGGAGACGGAAGCTTCATGATGACCTGCCAGGAGGTGGCTTCCGCGGTTGTGGAGGAGATCCCCATAGTGGTCCTGGTGATGAACGACTATTGCCTGGGCATGATCAAACAGCTGCAGGATTCGTTTTACGGCAAACGCCACGAATCCTGCCGCTTCGGCCGGAACGTGGATTTCGCCCGCCTGGCCGAGAGCATGGGCGCCGCCGGCTTCAGGGTGAGTGAAGAGGCCGAGATCGCTCCGACTCTGGAGAAGGCGTTGGCCGCCGGTAGAACCGCCGTGGTGGACTGCGTGCTGGAAGACCAAAGCAATGTCTACCCCATGGTGACCGGTTCATCCCTGTTGGAGTATGTGGAGTAGGAGGAAGCGATGCGACATACGATTTCCGTGTTGTGCGACGATACCCCCGGTGTGATGACCCGGGTCTCCGGGCTGTTCTCCCGCAGGGGTTTCAACATAGAGAGTCTCAGCGTGGGCCACACGGAGCTGCCCGGCAAGAGCCGCTTCACCATCGTGACCACCGGGGATGACACGGTCCTGGAACAGGTACGCAAACAGCTGCAGAAGCTTGTTCACGTGATCAAGGCCTGGGATATCAAGCAGACCGAAGCGGTGGAGCGGGAGCACGCCCTGTTGAAGATCGAGGTGGGGGACAAACGCAGGGCGGAGCTTCTGCAGATCATTACCGCCGTGCAGGCGCGGATCGTGGACTCATCCGGTTCCATCTGGATCCTGGAGGTCACCGGGGATACCGGTTCGGTCGACAACGCCTTCAATCTGTTCATGGACTACCGCATTCTCGAATCGATTCGTACCGGAAAGATCGCCCTGGAGAGGGGCCCCAGTCGGGCGATGAAGAAGTAGAGCGCGGATGGACCGGATCGACGTAGTCAAGAAGCAGTACATCACCAGGCGGCGCAAGGAGGATCTGTCCTTTCTGGTGGTCCGTTTCATGAGGGTGTATGTCCTGTTTTCCGAACTGTACCAGGAGCTCAAAGAGCTTCTCGACAAAGGCGGTGACTTCCAAAACTCCGGGCTGTTTGCCAAGATCCGGAATCTCGAGCAGGCTCTGGTATTCGACATCAAGGAGAAGGCCCACTTTCTGTTTCGCACCGCCAGCAACGATGCTGATGAGCCCGAGGCTGCGGGCTCGAGCTTCGCCGACCTGGAGCGCATCCTCGTGGACAACCGGGGGGCGGACAGAACCAGGGCTCGGGAGGTGTTTGCGGAGCTGCGCAAATCCCTGGTGAGGAAATCCATCGACTCCTATATCGGAACCGGATTCCATCTGTTTATGATCCTGCTGGAAAGCGTGTATCAGCTGGAGAACTACGTGCCCCAGTACCGAAGCGAATTAGAGTATCTGCAGCGTATCGAGCGGCTGACCGAGCGCATCGGCTACGATTTCGATCGCGAGGAGGAGCACGAACTGGATCATATCAGACAGGTGGTGGTTCTCTGTCAGAGCATAGCCACGGACACCCAGGAATTGGCGAACGTCGCCCTGGAGCGCTGTATGAGCCTGTTTCATGAAACCGCGGAGATCCTGCGCCACGCGATCGAAGAGGCCTCCAGCAATGAGGTGCTGGTGCTCAACCTGCTTATCCAACGGACGTTGGTGGAGCAGGTATACGGAGCGGGATCCTGGGAGGCGATCTTGAAGCACATGTTTCGCTCCGTCGGAGAGCCCGGGCAGAGCGGAGCCGAGAAGGCGGAGTCTTTCGTCAGACGCACCTGCGGCAACATCGAGGGCCTGAAAGGCTGACTCGCCTACCCCCTGTTTGGCCGAAGCTCGAACACGCTCCCGTGGTTGCTCAGGATCCGGTGGCGTTTCCACTGCGTGCAGCCGAGGCTCAACAGCAGAGGGGGAATACCGCCGGCACTCATAAAGTTACGGAAATTTCGGTGGTGCTCTTTGCCGGCGATCCGTTCTATGATTCGAATGATCAGCGCCGCATACCCCCTGTCCCTATCCAGATGAAAATCAAAATCCATGATCAACAGAACCCCATGATCGGACAAAACCCGTATCATCTCCCGGAGCGTGGGCCTGCGGTCTCGGGGATCCATTTCGTGCAGAACCATGGAAGTCAGGACGCAGTCAAAGCGGCCGCTCGGGAAGGGGAGATCTCTTCCATCGGCTTGGAAGAATGAAAGCGAGGGAGGCAGGCGGGGGGATTTGGGAGAGGGGAACAGCCGCTCTGTGAGATCGACGCCGGTTACATCGATTCCCCTCTTTGCGAGTATTGCCGCTTGCACACATGTGCCGCAGCCCACCTCCAGAACCCGGGATTTGCCCAGTTCCTGGACCAGTGCGCATACCCGCCGTTTTGCCCGCAAGAGAAACGGTTCGGTGAACGCCAGGTAGATCCAGCGAGACCACAGGTTGTGCAAGCGGCGCGTGCTCACTACACTGAACACCATACAACGTATGGGTGAGAAAGAACAGGATCTGCACTGGATCTACATGCTGCGCCTGGCCAACGGCAGCTACTACACGGGGTATACAAGCGATTTGAACAGGCGCCTTCGTGCCCACCGCAGGGGAAGGGGGGCCAAGATAACCCGAAGTTTTGCTCCCGTGGCCGTGGCGGCCAGTTGGAAGCTCCACGCCCCCAGGGGGATGGCCATGCGCGTCGAAGCGTGGATCAAGGGCCGCACCCGGGAGGCCAAACAGCAGCTGATCGATCATCCTGAAACCCTGGCCGAGCTGCTGCGCCGGCGCGGTTGGCAGGATCCGATCGAGCCCGTGCCTCCTCCTCCCCTCATTCCGCCTCCCTCCTATTGACCAATTTCCGACCTTCCCTTTACATTTAAACTTCTAACACCTCAGCCGAAATCCTACAGGAGAGATTCATGGAAGCAGTGGTCTGCAAGTTCGGCGGATCTTCGGTTGCTGACGCCGAACGCATTCGTAATATACTGTCGGTGGTTCAGCTGGATCCCCGCAGGCGCTACGTCGTGGTGTCCGCCCCGGGAAAACGGAACAAGAGCGACAAGAAGATAACGGATCTGCTGTACCTCTGCCATGAGCTGGCTGAGGAGCAGCTGGATATCGATGAACCCTTTCACCTGATCCGGGAACGTTACCTGGAGATTGCCAGGGATCTGGAAGTGGGGCTGGACGTGGAGCGGCTGCTCGCCGAGCTGGACAGAGAGATTCGATCCGGGGCATCCCGGGACTTCGTGGCTTCCCGGGGAGAGCACCTCTGTGCCCGAATCGTGGCGGATTTCTTCCAGGGCCAGTTCGTCGATACGGCGGATCACATTATCATCAACGGTGAAGGATTCATAGTAGAGAAGAGCTACGGGAATCTGGCCGCCGCTTTGAGCGGCAAGGGCCTCTACGTGATTCCCGGATTCTACGGGGCAAGCCCTGAGGGTGAGGTGACGACCTTCTCCCGCGGTGGCTCGGACATCACCGGTGCCATCGTGGCCAGAGCCGTGGGGGCGGTCGTGTACGAGAACTGGACCGATGTATCCGGATTTCTCATGAGTGATCCGGAGATCGTTGTAAATCCCAAGCCGATGCGTACGGTGACCTACCGGGAAATCCGAGAGCTCGCCTACATGGGAGCGAACGTGTTTCACGAAGAAGCGATCTTCCCGGTTTCCCGGGAGAAGATCCCGATCAACATCCGCAACACCCACTACCCGACCGATCCCGGGACCATGATCGTTCATCACAGAGACACCAAAGACCGGGTAGTGGTCGGTATAGCCGGAAAGACGGGTTTCACAATTATCTTCGTAGAGAAGTTGCTGATGAACCGGGAGGTCGGTTTCGGCCGTCGGCTCTTCAGTATCCTGGAGGCCCACGGAATCAGTTTCGAGCATGCCCCTTCCGGGATCGACACCATGTCGGTTATCATCTCCGACAGTCAGCTCAAGGGAAAAAAGGATCGGGTTCTCGAGGATATCAAGAGACAGCTGGAACCGGATCGAGTCGAGATGATCAGCGGTTTCGCCCTGATCGCCACGGTGGGAGAGGGCATGGCCTATCGTCCCGGAATTGCGGCCAGATTGTTCTCCTCCCTGGCCAACGCCGGGATCAGCATCCGTGTAATCGACCAGGGCTCCTCGGAGATCAACATAATCATTGGGGTGGAGACCGCGGACTTCGAGAATGCGGTAAGAGCCATCTACCAGGCGTTCTGCTGATGGAATACGAAAAACTCGACCTTCAAGGACAGACAGCTCTGGTTACCGGTGGTGGGCGGGGAATCGGTCGTGCCGTCGCCAAAGCCGTGGCTTCGAAGGGGGCTCGGGTGTTTCTGGCTGCCCGGACCGCCTCCGAGCTGGAATCGGCGGCCGAAGAGATCCGTGCCGTCGGCGGATTGGCCGAGCCTGTTCCCACGGATCTGGCCAGTGAGCAGGACATCCTCTCCCTGTTTGCCGGGATTCGTAAGCAAACCGACCGGCTCGATATCCTGGTCAACAACGCCGGCGTCGGGATCTTCGGACCGATCGTGGATTTTGCCTCCGCTGATTTTGATAAGGTGATGCGGGTCAACGCCAAAGCGGCCTTTCTCTGCTGCCAGCAGGCGCTGCGACTGATGATCCCGAAGCGTAGCGGGTACATCATCAACATTTCCAGCGTGGTGGGAATCAAAGGCTATCCCAATCAGGGAGCCTATACGGCCAGTAAGCATGCCATCCTCGGATTGACGAAATCTCTGGCTGTGGAAGCCCAAGAGCAGGGCATCCGGGTTTCAGCGATACTTCCGGGAGGAGTGCACACCCGGCTGGTTGCCGATGCCCGTCCGGATCTGGACCCGCAGGTCCTGATGCAGCCGGAGGATATAGCTCATACCGTGCTCTTTCTGCTGTCCCTGTCCGACCGGGCGGCGATCGACCAGATCTACATCCGCAGATCGGGTAGCAAACCCTTTTAGCTTGCAAGGAGACATACCATGGACACCATACACCTGCGTCTAGACGTGCGAATTGAAAAGGAACTGTACGATTTTCTCCAGGAAGAGGCGGGTTTGAAGAAGATGAGCTTCGAGGGGTTGATCCTGCTCTACATTCGCGAGCGCATGGAGCAGCAGCGGAGGAATGCGACCGGCGGCGGCAGATGACCCTGACCTTTCTGGGCACCGGCACCAGCCATGGAGTGCCGATGATCGCCTGTACATGCCCGACCTGCCGCTCTACGGATCCTCGGGATACGCGAACCAACGCCTCGATCTTGCTGACAGTAGGGCCGAAGAAGATCCTGGTGGATTGCGGGCGGGATTTTCACCAGCAGGCCCTCAGGCAGGGAATCGACCATATCGACTACCTGCTGCTTACCCACACGCACTTCGACCACGTGGCGGGAATCGATGAGCTGCGGGTATTTACAGCCCGGCGCAGGGAATCCATTCCCGTGTTCGGCAGACAGGAGCACCTGACCTACCTCAAGACCTATATCTACCACTACCTGTTCGATCCGTCAGTCCAGAGAGGCGGCGGCATCGCCAACATAGAGCTTGTAGCTCTGAACGGTCGTTTCCAGCTGGAGGGGATCGAGATCGAGCCTTTGACGGTGCACCACGGGTCCATGGAGATCCTGGGGTACAGATTCGCGAATGTCGCCTACCTGAGCGACGTGTCCGCCATTCCGGAGGAGAGCCGGAGGAAGCTCTACGGTCTGGATCTGCTGATCCTAGGAGCTTTGCGGCACACCGAACATCCCACCCACTTCAACATCAACCAGGCTCTTGGTGTCGTGTCCGACCTGCAACCGAAGAGGGCTTTCTTTACCCACATCTGTCACGATGTTCTCCACGAGGTGGTGGACAGACAGTTCGCCGATCCGGGCAGTTCCTACTACAGCCCCGTAGAGGTGCACCTGGCCTACGACGGACTGACGTTGGAGCTTTGATCCAGGTACTGCATCTGGTAGAGGTTGTAGTACATCCCCCGCGCGGCCATCAGCTGCTCATGAGTACCGGATTCGAACAGCTCTCCCTTGTGCAGGACGATGATGCGATCGGCGTTGCGAATGGTGGACAGTCGGTGTGCGATCACCAGAGAGGTCCTGTTTTTTAGCAGCTTTCCCAATGCTTCCTGAATGAGTTTTTCCGTTTCCGTGTCTATGTTGCCCGTGGCCTCATCCAGGATCAGTACATCCGGATCGTGGGCCAGGACGCGGGCGAAAGACAGCAGCTGCCGCTGGCCCATGGACAGATTCCCGCCCCGTTCGTGCAGCTGGGTGTTCAGGCCGTCGGGGAAGTCGTTGATGAAGGTATCGGCCCTCACCACTTTGACCGCTTGCGCAATATCCTCTTCGGAGATATCGCTTCCCAGCCGGATGTTCTCGGCAATGGTGTCGGAGAACAGAAAGACGTCCTGCAGCACCGATTGCGCCCGCCGGCGCAGGGTGTCCGTGGCAATCTTCCGGATATCCACTCCATCCAGACGGATGGCGCCGCTGTGAATATCCCACAGGCGGGTGAGGAGGGATGTGATCGTTGTTTTTCCAGCTCCGGTATAGCCCACGATGGCCACGGTCTCTCCGGGATTCACGGTGAAGCTCAAGCGCTTGAGCACAGGCTCGCCTTCCTTGTACCAGAAGTCGACCTTGTCGAACTCGATCTTTCCCTTCACCGAATCCAGCTCCCGCGGCTCTCGGGGTTGTTCTATCTTTTCCTGGGTATCCAGGAGGTTGAACACCCGCTCCGCTCCGGCCATGGCTGACTGGAGGATGTTGTACTTTTCCGAGAGATCCTGCACCGGGTGGTAGAACATGCGGATCAGGTTGAAGAAGGCGATTAGGATGCCCAGAGAGATCAGATCCCGGAGCAGGAAGGAGGCGCCGAAGTAGATGATCGCCGCGGTGGAAACCGTGCCCAGCAGGTCGATGATCGGACGGAAAGTCGCAAACACGAACATCTCACCGAGGTTAGACTTCAACAGTCCCTGGTTTCGTTCCCGGAACTCCCGATGGCTGCGTTTCTCCTGGACGAACAGCTGAACGATGCGCACGCCCGAGATATGCTCGGCGATGAAGGCGTTGAGCCGGGATACGGCCCGGCGCACCGCCCGGAAGGCGTTGCGGGCGCGAACGCGGAAGATCGCCGTGACGATGAATACCGGCGGCAGGGTCAGCAGGGTTACCCCGCCCAAACGGGGGCTGAGCAGGAACAGGGCGATGGTGACTCCAATCATCAGGCTGAAGTCCTTCAACAGCGCCGGCAGTACCGTGGTGAACAGCTCGTTGATTGTTTCCACGTCGTTGGTGATGCGGGAGACCAGACGGCCGATCGGATTTTTGTCGATGAACCTCAGAGGGAGACTGAGCGTGTGATCGAACAGCTGGGTACGGGCGTCTTTCATGATCATCTGGCCAACGTAGGCCTGCAGGTATACCTGCAGAAAGGTGAAGATGAATACCCCGAGAAGAATGGCAAACAGCAGGCGGACCAGAGACCCCAGCCCGGCAAGATTTTCCTGACGGATGATGCGGATCTCCTCTTTCGAGAGAGAACGAAGGTCCGTCTCCGAGATCGCCGCCGTGCTGGTACCCTCGTGAAACAGCTGCGCATGGTCGTTGATCACCTTCAGCGCATCGGTTTTATCCCGATACCCCTTCACGATGTAGAAGTTGTCTTCCAGCAGGGCGCCGGCATCCCTCAGCCCTCGCTTCTGCTGCCCGCTGAGCTTGACCAGCTGCGAGGAGGGTAGGAAGTACAGATCTCCGGCTTGCTGTTCTTCGGACAGCGGTTGAAGCTGCTCCAGGACATCCGGTGGAAGCTCATCGGTACGCAAGCCCCTGTAGTAGGGCAGGATGTGATTGTCCGTGGCCCGCTGCAGCAGAATGGGCACGTACAGCTCCCCCACCGTGGCCAGAGCCAGGGCGAAGAGGGAGAGCACGAACACCAGCATATACGGCTTGAGATAGCCGAGCAGCCGCTTCATGATGTCGGCATCGTAGCCCTTGACGATCTCTTCTTTTTCGAAATAGTCGCTCATCGGTCAGTCGCTCATCTCTTTCTTCGAAACGCCTCTTCCAGCTGCTGCAGCCGGTAGATGTCCGCGTAAAATCCCTTCTCCTGAAGCAGCTGTTCGTGGGAGCCGAGCTGGGCGATTCTCCCTGCCTCCAGCACCAGGATACGATCCGCCGTTTTCAGCGTGGAGATGCGGTGGGAGATGAGAATCAGGGTTTTTCCCTTCAGGAAGGGGAGCAGATCCGTAAGGATGGCATCTTCGGTTTCCGTGTCCACGGAGGACAGGGAATCGTCGAATATATAGATCGACGCATCGCTGGCCAGAGCCCGGGAAATGGCCACCCGCTGTTTCTGGCCGCCGGAAAGGGTGATGCCCCGTTCTCCAACCACGGTTTCCGCTCCATCGGGAAAGATGTTGAAGTCCCGTTCGATCGTGGAAATGGCTGCCACCTGCTGTACAAGTTGTTGATCTTCGTTGTGACTGCCGAAGGCGATGTTGTCCCGAATGCTGCTGGAGAACAGGAAGGTTTCCTGGGGCACCATGCTGATGCTGGTGCGCAGCCCGGGCAGATCGTAGGACCGGATATCCCTGCCGTCCAGGTAGATGGAGCCGGCCGGCGGATCCAGGATCCTGGGCAGCAGCTGGACCAGAGTGCTCTTCCCGCTTCCGGTTTTCCCCAGAATCCCGAGAATACTGCCCGCCGGTACCTCCAGGTTGATGTCTTTCAGAACCGCCGTCTCTGTCCCCGGGTACGTGTAGGTGAGATCCTCTATTCGGATGTCCCCGCGGATCGCCGCTCCCGCCGGCTCGGCCTCTGCTGTTGCCTCCTGGGCGGCTGATTCTCCAGCCGCCGCCGTCGCCCCGGCTGATTCCGTTGCCTCGGCCGGGCTCCGGATATCCGGCTCTTCATCTAGGATTTTATTGATTCGGGCCAGGGAGGCGCCTGCACGCTGGATCATATTGATGGTGAAACCGGCTCCCAGCATCGGCCAGATCAGCATCTGCAGGTAGGCCAGAAAGGCGGTGAACTGCCCGGGCGAGAGCGTGCCCTCGATCACAGCCCGGCCCCCGAGCAGGATGAGGATCAGCGAAGTGATCCCGGCCAGGAATCCGACAGCCGGGAACAGGACTCCCCAGGTGCGGACCAGAACCATGTTGCGGTTCGAGTAGTCCAGATTTTTCTCCAGGAAGCGCTTCCCGAAGGCGGATTCCTGTACAAAGGTTTTCAGCACCCGGATTCCGGTGAGTGATTCCTGGGTCATATCACTCAGCGTAGAGAAGCCCTCCTGGACGCGCCGGAACTGCTCTCCGATCACCTTGCCGAAGAAGATGACTCCGATGGTGATGATCGGTAGTGGAGAGATCGAAAGTAGTGTGAGGCGCGCGTTCTGACTGAGCATGATCGCTATGATGGCTATAGTCATGAAAAACCCGTCCACAAAAGATACCAGGGCGAAACCTGCGGCCTGGCGCACCGCACGCATGTCGTTGGTCATACGGGCCATCAGGTCTCCGGTTTTCATCTTTCCGTAGAAGGTCGAGGAGAGGGATTGGAGATGAACGAACAGCCTCTCCCGAAGCTCCGCTTCGATTCCCCTGGATGCGGCCCCCAGGAAGTAGCGCCACAGGAATCGGCCGGCGGCGATCACAACGGCGATTCCCACCATCAGGGCCGCTATCGGGGCGATATTGCTCAAGGAGAAGGATCCGGTGGCTATCGTATCGATGGCGCGTCGCAGCAGCTGAGGCAGGTACAGCTGCCCACCGTTGGTGATGAGTAGAAACAGCAGGCCCGCGAGGTACTGGGGAATCCGCTCTTTTACGTATGGAACGAGGGTTCTGAACTCTTTGAGCACCGGAATAAGGTACCGCTTATTCGGGAATTAAGCAAAACCTTTTTGCGGGTTAATCGACGATCTTCGTACTGTCCAGGGTCAGGCCCTCCAGGTACCAGTAGACTCCGGAACGGGCAAAGTGGAACTGCATCGATTTGGGGCCACCGAACACGGCGGGTCCTTCCACGGTCGCATTAAGAGGGTTGCCGAACATCGAGTCCAGCGTAATGGTGTAGGTGCCTGTTTCCAGGAACTCCACCGGAAACCAGTCATCCCAGGTGTACGCCGTATCGCTGTCCCGGATCGTGGCGTATTGCGTGGTTTCCGCTTCGAGAAAGTTCTGGTACAGGTACTCCCGTGCGCTGTTCAGATCCGCCTCGAAACGCAGCACCCGATCCCGCTTCGATGTCCCGAATGGCGCACAGGAGCTGAGGATGGCGACGAGAAGTACAGTGATCACAAATGCTCCGCTCCTGTTTTGGAAATGCCCCCAGTTCATTTTATTACCATTCTATTTTGCTATATAGTCGCCACCCCAAAACCAAAGCTCTTCTATCAACCAATTGTTTCCGTCGGCGATCATGATGAATTCGAGTTCATCTGTGCCACCTCCAAATGTACCCGGACCGTTAACCGTGGCACGTACGCTTAGGGGGTAGGTGTCATCCAGGGCGGCAAGCGAGTAGGGCCCATCAGGGGGAAAATCAGTGTCCCAGTAATTTGCATTTGTTGAAATCGCACCATAGTCTTCGGTCTCGGTGGGATGAAAGTTGGTGATCGCGTTTGAACGGTCGTTGTTTAGGTCATTCAGGAAATACTCGATGCGCTTTTCGATGGAAACGCCAAAAAGATCACATCCTGTTAGATTGGCCAGAAACATTGCCATAAGAGCCAATGCGAAAATAGTTGCAATGGTTTTGGTGCATCTCGAAATTCTCATATATCTGCCTCCACAAGGAAAGGTACTATTGACTGCTCAAAGGAACCGAGAACCTC